>Ga0209415_10011066_pt1 | contig 15249 bp, 16 predicted proteins | sample PeaSoiSIISIP2007_FD_187696 | JGI IMG/M metagenome (GOLD analysis project Ga0209415, IMG submission 187696) | Peat soil microbial communities from Weissenstadt, Germany - SII-SIP-2007 (SPAdes) (version 2) | ecosystem: Environmental > Terrestrial > Soil > Wetlands > Peat | place: Germany... | reverse complement strand
ACCAGGCACCGGCCGCACCCGTCGTAGTCCGTGGTCAGCATGTCATCCATGATGCCTGCTCCGTCTCCCGTGTGGATAACGGAAGCATCCCGGCGGCTGCGACCAGCCCGCCTCGGCCTGCGAGGTGCACCATGTGACCCACCTGGCCGACGGCGGCACCACCAGCGTGAACGGGTGCGCACTTTACTGTTTTCTCCATCACCATGTGGCGATTCACCAGTGGGGCTGGACCGTCACTCTCCATCCCGACGGCACTACCACCGCCCGCAGCCCCGACGGCACCAAAACCCTGCACAGCCACAGTCCGCCCGCCCGCGCCGGGTGAACCCCGGGTCCGCGGTCCGTTCATAGGACCAGCGACGAAGACCGCGCAGCGGTCTTGGAACAAGCCGGCCTCCTTGGAACAGATCAGCTATCGCGCGGTACCGCCAGCGTAGGCCGCTCCATGCCCCCCAACGCTGAATTCGGTGCTCATCATGTCCCGCTCCCGCCGCCACCCGGCCGGCCGGTGAGGGTCAGTCCAGGTCAGGTGCGGTTGGGCCGTAGTAGTGCGCGTACTGCCAGAGCCCGCGGCTGAGCAGGGCGTCGTCCGGGAGCGGGCCGAACCGGCCGGGCGAGAGCTCGGCCAGGCCCGGCGGCGGGGTGCCGCTGGTGATCCAGGTGGCAAGAGCCTCGCCGATAGCGAGCGAGGAGGAGAAACCCGAGCCGTTACATCCGCTGGCTACCCACAGGCCGGGCAGGACCGGGCCGGCGACGAACCGGCCGTCGGGACTCATCGTGAACAGCCCGCCGCGGAGCTCGGCGACCGGGCCCTGCGCGGCCGGGGCCTCGGCGCTGACCTGGGCCGCTAGCCGCCGCAGCACGCCAAGGTCCAGCGGGACGTCGTCCGTGGTGAACGAGGCAGGCTGGTGCCGCGGGTCGACCGGCAGCGGGTCGGACTCGAACCCGCCCACCATGAGGCCGCCCCGGGCCGGACGCAGGTAGACGGCGGCGTCGACCACTCTGGTGATCGGGTCCGCCGGATCGACGTCGGCGGCGGGCGCGGTGATCAGCAGCTGGTGGCGGACGGTGGAGACCGGGACCCTGGCCCCGGCCAGCTCGGCGACGTGACGGACCCAGGCGCCCGCCGCGTCGACCACGACGGGCGCCGCGATCGACCGGTGCCGGGTCTCGATGCCGGCCACCCGGCCCGCCGTGACCGGTATCCCGATGACCGGCTCGTTTTCGCTCACCTCGGCGCCGTGCCGCCGGCAGGCCGCCAGGCAGGCCTGGATGAGGCTGGCCGGTTCGTCGATATAGACGTCCTCCGGGCACCACAGTGCGAAGTCGTCGCCCACGGCGCGGTAGTAGCTGAGCCGCGGATGCGCAGCCTCGCGGACGTCGGCGCCCCAGCGTCGTGACTGGACCAGTTCCCGGCGCAGGAACTCGCGGTGCTGGGCGGTCCGGGCGATCAGGAGGCTCCCGGAGCGGGCCACCGCCAGCGGGGTGCCCGCCCAGTCGGCGAAGGTGACCGCCCTGGTGATGCTGCGGCGGGCCAGCCGGGTGCGCAGCTCGTCGGCCTGGACCGACTTGAACAGGCCCGCCGCCCGCCCGGAGGCCTGCGACCCGGCCGTGTGACGTTCCACCACGATCACCGACCGGCCGGACATCGCGCAGTGCAGGGCGGTGCTCAGGCCCAGCGCCCCGGCCCCGATCACCACGACGTCGGCGTCCATCAGGCCATTGTGCCGTCAGCTCGGGCGGCGGTACAGCTCGGTCGCCACGGCGACCGCGGCGTGCGTGTAGGGATGGGGGTCGTGGCGCCGCCAGATCATCTGCACGGTGATCGGCGGGGCGTCTCGCAGTGGCCGGAAGACCACGCCGTCGCGCCGGTACTGGGCGGTGGTGCCCTCTGGGGTGATCCCGATGCCGCCGCCGGCCGCGATGATGGCGAGCCAGTCATCGATGTCACGGGTGTCCTGGAGCCGAGGTCGCGCGTCAGCGGGCCACAGGTCGGGGGTGGTGGTGCCGGTGCGCCGGTCGATGAGCACGGTCCGCTGCGATACCTCGCCGAGCCTGATGGAGCGCCGCCGCGCCCAGGGATCATCGGCCGCGAGGGCGCAGTAGCGCCGCTCGTAGCCCACGGTGGCGCTGGCGAAGCGGTGGCTGTCGACGGCGGTGCGGAGCACCGCGATGTCGCACAGGCCCTCGGCCAGGCCGCCGGTGGGCGAGTTGGTGCGGATCAGCTGCAGTTCGACCTCCGGGTACCGGGCCGCCCAGCGGTGCTGGAACTCGCGGGTGTGCCGACCCATGGCCGACCAGGGGTGGCCGATGCGGAGCCTGGTGTGGCCGGTGGTCGCCTCGGCGACCAGGTTGTCGACGGCGGCCAGGACCTGCCTGGCCTGGGCCAGGGTGTGCACGCCGGCTGTGGTCGGGGTGACGGTCCGGCTGGTGCGGTGAAGCAGCCGGACGCCCAGGACCTGCTCGAGGGCCATCAGGTTGCGTGACACGGCAGCCTGCGAGATGCCGAGCTCGATGGCGGCGTCGGTGAAGGTTCCGGCGTCCACGATCGCCACCAGGCAGCGCAGGTGCCTCAGCTCCAGATCCATAACCTAAGCGTATAGCTGTGTCGATTCATGCATTTTGCGTATGGATCGGAACGGGCCATGCTCCGTCTATGACCATCTCGATGCGTGCGCCAGACCTTCCCGCCACGGTTCCCGCCGGGCAGCGCGCCCGGCTTACCGGCATCGCGTTGATGACCGGCAGCGCCGCGTCGAATCAGTTCGGCGCGGCGACGGCCGCCCTGGCCTTCCCGGTCCTGGGGCCGGCCGGGGTCGTCGCGGTACGGCAGTGGGTGGCCGGTGCCGTCCTGCTCACCGCCGTGCGGCCGAGGTTCACCTCGTTCACGCGGGAGCAGTGGCGCCCGGTCTTGGCGCTGGCCTTGATCTTCGCCACCATGAACCTGTCGCTCTATCTGGCCATCGACCGGATCGGGCTGGGCCTGGCGGTGACCCTGGAGTTCCTCGGCCCGCTGTCGGTCGCGCTGCTGACCTCACGCCGCGTCACCAACTTGGGGTGCGCGCTGGTCGCCGGCGCCGCGGCCGTCGTCCTGGCCCGGCCGCAGCCGAGCACCGACTACGCCGGCATCGGCCTGGCCGTGCTGGCCGCGGCCTGCTGGGCCGGGTACATCCTGACCAGCCGGGTGGTGGGCGCCCGGCTGCCGGGCTCGCAGGGCCCCGCGGCCGCGGCCAGCCTGTCGGCCCTGCTGTACGTCCCGGTCGGCATCTGGGTCCTGACCAGCCATCCGGTGACGGTAGCCGCGCTGGGCCGGGCGGCCACGGCCGGCCTGTTGTGCTCGGCGGTTCCGATGGTCGCGGACCTGCTGGCGCTGCGGCGGGTCCCGGCCGGGTTCTTCGGCGTGTTCATGAGCGTCAACCCGGTCTTCGCGGCCCTGACCGGCCTGGTGGTCCTGGGCCAGTCGCTGGCCTTCGCCGACTGGCTCGCGATCGCCGCCATCGTGACCGCCAACGCGGTGAGCGTCAGCAGCGGCCGCTAGGGGCTCGAGGTGGTCGCTGACGGGCTGGGTGACACGGTCGGGGAGCTCGACGGGGAAGGGGTCGGACTGGAGGTCGGCGTCGCGGACGGGGACGGGGACGGGGACGGGGACGAACTGGGCGAGGTCGTCACGGTCGGCGTGGCTGACGGTGTGCTGGACGGCGAGTGCGACGGGGTGGCGCTCTGCGTCGGCGCCGAGCTGCCCTGGGCGGGGCCGACCAGGTTGGGGGTCTGGACCTGCTGGTGGCCGGTGAACAGCAGGGCAAGGGCCGCGATCGCCACGCCGAGGACGGCGACCGCTCCCCCGGTGGCCACGCCGGCCGCGAATGCGCGGCGGTCGCGGCGGTACTCGGTGCGACGGCGCTCGCGCAGCCAGGCGGGCAGCGCGGCGCGGCGGGCGGCCCAGCTGTTGACCGGGGCCGCGGCCAGGCCGAGGGTGGGGAACAGCAGCAGGCCCGCCAGCAGCGGCCCGCTGAGCTGGTCGTACTTGGACAGAGCACCCGCGATGCCGGCGAAGCCGAACACGGCGAGGCTGGACTCGGCCCAGTTGGCCCGCAGCGCCTCCCACCACCTGGTCCGCTCGCTGGTCTTCGGGGTGCGCAGGAACGCGGCCTTCTTGGCGAATAGGGCGAGCACCGACGCGCGGGCCACCACCAGCGAGGTGGACTGCCAGATGAAGAACGCGCCGATCGCGTCCCGCCAGGACGCGCCGGTACCGCGGCGCAGCAGGGCCACCGCCCGCACCAGGCCCAGCAGGACCATGACCGGCACGGCCGCGACCAGGAAGATGGTCAGCTTGCGGAAGAGCTGGCCGCCGCCGGTGGCCAGGTTGGCCGCCCCGGCCAGCAGGAAGATCAGGAACAGCAGGCCCAGCAGGTCCCCGTACCACTGCAGCGCCCCGGCCAGGTAGGCCCAGCGCTGGCCGGCGTCCAGGTGGTTCGCCCGGTTCGGGCGTCCGGGGATCATCGAGCGCCAGTGCATGCGCAGGATCTGGATGCCGCCGAAGCACCACCGGTAGCGCTGGCCCTTGAGGGCCTCGAACGTCAGCGGCATGATCCCGCGGCCGAACGTCTCGTCCACGTGCTGGCCGTGCCAGCCGGCCCGCAGCAGCCGCAGCGACAACTCGGCATCCTCGGTGATGCACCACTCGTCCCAGCCGCCGAGCTCGTCCAGCGCCACCCGCCGGATCAGCCCCATGGTGCCGGCGAAGATGGCCCCGTCGTGCTCGTTGCGGGACGGCTGCGACACGGCGAAGAAGTACTGGTAGGAGTAGTACAGCCGCCGGTAGTACCGCGCCTGCTGCCAGTCCCGGTAGTCCTGCGGCGACTGGACGAAGCCGATCCACGGGTCGGCGAACGCGGGCGCGCAGCGGCGCAGCCAGCCGGGCTCGACCTGGTAGTCGGAGTCGACGATGCCGATGACCTCGGCCTCCGGTGAGGTCATCCGGTGCAGCGCGTAGTTCAGCGCCCCGGACTTGTACCCCGGCCAGTCCGTCAGGTGGACGAACTTAACACCCTGATCCCGGTGCCGCTCGCACCAGGCCTCCACCGGCCGCCAGAGGTCCTCGTCGTCGGTGTTGTCGTCGATCAGGATGATCTCGTAGCGCGGGTAGTCCAGGCGGAGCAGCGAGCGCAGCGTTTCGATGACCATGTCCGGCGGCTCGTTGTGCGCCGGGACGTGCAGGCTGACCATGGGGAGCTCGCTGTCCGGCATGGACAGCCTGGTCCTGCGCGTGATGCGGCGGCGCCAGTGCTCGGTACCCAGCGCGTCGCAGAGTTCCCAGAGATAGGCGCAGCTCAGCACCGCGGCGAATACCTCGAGCAACCAGAGCAGCACGCCGCCCACGGTGCTGACCGGCCCGAGGTTGCTGTGGAAGGTCCACTCGATCGCGTAGATCAGGTACACCACGAACAGGAACACGGCCGAGGCCCAGCACAGGTGAGCGCGGGCCGACCAGCGCCTGGTCGCCGGCAGCCAGATCAGGCTGGCGGCCACCACGCCCGCCACCCCGGCCACCAGGTTGTGCTCGGTCGCCCCGAGCAGCCGCAGGGCGAGGGCCACCGCCGCGGCCAGCAGCGCCGTGCCGATCACGGCGAGCAGGAGGCGCCGCACGGCCGGCCACGTCCCGGTGCCGCGGTCGGTGAGCCGCGCGGGCGCGAACAGGGCCGCCGAGCCGAGCGGCGCGGCAATGAGGGCAGCCAGCAGGATCGCCTGAAGCATGAGGGGCCCCTCACCGGTGCACCTGGGCGGATTGCTTCCGGTTCCGGACGCTACCCGGGCCAAGATGGATCAATCATGGCGGCACGTACGGTGGCCCGTTCGGCCCAAATAAAGAAAGGGTCAGTTCTCGGGCTGTAGGACGATGTCGAAATTCGCCAGCTGGAACGGGCCGGTGAGGCCGTAGCGGGCGGCCAGGGCCGGGTCGTCGACCGGGGTGAACTCGGTGATCAGGCTCCTCTTTACCGCGAATACCGCGTCGGATTCGATGTAGGGGCTGCCGGCCACGAAGATGTGCGTGGTCAGCGGGCGGTGCCCGGGGGCGGTCACGATGAAGTGGATGTGCGCCGGGCGGTAGGGGTGGCGTTTCGTCGCCGCGAGCAGCGTGCCGACCGGGCCGTCGGTGGGGATCGGGTAGTAGGTCGGCACGATCGTGCGGAACCAGTAGCCGCCGTCCCGGCCCGCGGTGAACAGCCCGCGGCCGTTGCCCGCGGGCTGCACGCCGGGCTGCTGGACGTCGTAGAAGCCCTGGTCGTTCGCCTGCCAGACGTCGAGTTCGGCGCCCGGCAGCGGCCCGCCGCCGGCGGAGAGGACCCGGCCTTCGAGCACGCACTGCGGGCCCGTCCCGACCAGATCGATGCTGTCGCCCAGCGCCCGGCGCGGGGAGGTGACCATGTGGAACGGGCCGAGCACGGTCGACTCGGTCGTGCTGTTAGCTGCCCGGTTATTGATCGTCTCGACCAGCATGGAGATGCCGAGCACGTCGGAGAGCAGGATGAATTCCTGCCGTTCGTCGTCGCACTTCTGGCCGGTGGCGGTGAGGAAGCCGATGGCCCGCTCCCACTCGGCGATCGTGGGCTCGGTGTCCCTGACGAAGGCGTGCAGGTGCCTGACCAAACTGCTCAGCAGCTCGCGCAGCCGCGGGTCCGGGGTGGCGGCGAAGCTCTCGACGACCGCGCCGGCCGCGGTCTCCTCGGTGAAGTCGGTGGCCATGACCGCCAGGGTAAGTCCCGGTTCGGCCGCAGGTACAGATCCGACGTCGGGCCGAGGTGCTGGAGCTTGTCGGGGTTGACCACGGAGCGCACCGCCTGCACCAGGCCGTCGGCGATGTCGAGGGCGAAGACGCCGGCCACCCGGCCCTCGGCGTCGTAGGCCACCGCCCCGGGCTGGCCGTTGACCAGGGCCGGCACGCCGTACGCGCCTTCCTTCTGCGCCCGGCGGAGCAGCCCGAGCATGAGCCGGGCGACCCGCTCCGGCCCGTGCAGCGGCTCGCGCAGGGCCTGGCCCTTGCCGCCACCGTCGCCGATCATGACCACGTCGGGGGCGAGGAGCTGTAGCAGACCCTTGACGTCGCCTCCCCCGGCCGCGTCGAAGAAGCGGCGGGCCACCTCGTCGCGCTGCTCACGTGAGGCCTCGAACCGCGGCTTGCCCTCGTCGATGTGCTGCCGGGCGCGGGCGAAGATCTGCCGGCAGTTCGGCTCGGACTTGCCGGTGATCTCGGCGATCTCGGCGTAGTCGTAGGCGAAGACCTCGCGGAGCAGGAACACGGCGCGTTCGGTGGGCGACAGGCTCTCGAGCAGGACGAGGAAGGCCATGGACAGGGAATCGGACATCTCGGCGCGCTCCGCGGGATCGGGTGGGGTCGCGGGCGCCAGTTCGTCCACGACGAGCGGCTCGGGCAGCCAGGCGCCCACGTAGGCTTCCCGCCGGACCCGGGCGGATCGCAGATGGCTGATGGCCAGCCGGGTGGTGACGGTGGCCAGGTAGGCCTTGGGCGTGGTGATGCCGACGCCGTCGCGGAGCGCGCGGGTCAGCCGCAGGAAGGCTTCCTGGACGATGTCCTCGGCGTCGCTGATGCTCCCGGTCATCCGGTAGGCGATCGAGAACATCAGCGGCCGGTACTCGGTGTAGTCCGCCGCGGAGCTTTCCGGTCCGGCCTCGGGCGGCGTCGTCATGCGGCTCTCCCGGACTTGAAGGTCTCGGCCCAGACGGGGAAACCGTCCCGCCAGCTCGGGTAGGCCGGGGTCCAGCCGAGCTCGCGCTTGGCCTTCTCGTTGCTGGCTCCGCGCACCTCGGTCATCATCGAGACGGTCATCTCGCCGCCCAGCAGACGGCCCAGCCAGGCCGGAGCGCGCATGGGCGGCTTCACGCCCAGGGACGAGGCCAGGTAGGGCAGCCACTGGGCGACCGGGGCCGGGTCGTCGTCCACGACGTTGTAGATGCCGGGGGCGCCCCGGGTGACCGCGGCCACGGTGGCGGCGGCGGCGTCGGTGACCTCGGTGAACGACCAGATGCCCGTGCCCCCGCCGACGACGGGCAACTGCCGCTTGCGCACCGCATCGAGCATGGCGTCAGAGGCGCCGTGGCCGTACAGGATGCCGTAGCGGAGCGCCAGGCCCTCCGGGGCCTTGGCGGGCACGGCGTCTTCGAGGTGCCTGATGGCCATCAAGGTACTGGCCGTCACGGCCAGCGGATGCGGGTCAAGCGGATCGGTCTCGGTCTTGACCGTGCCGCCTTCCCTGGCGTTGGTCCAGCCGACGAAGCTCTGCGCGATGAACCGGCGAGTGCCGGCCTGTGCGGCCGCCTCGAGCAGGTAGTCGGTGCCCCTGCTGCGGAGTTCGTTGGTGACGGTGAACTCCTTGTCGAAGTGGCGGAAGCTGCGCATGCTGGTCAGCGCGGTCATCTGGTGGATGATCACCTCGGGCTGCGCGGCTGTCACCGCCTTGATGACGGCCTCACGGTCCAGCCCGTCGACGATGACGGGCGTCGCGCCCTGCCCCTTGAGCTGGCTGGCCTTGAGCGCCGAGCGCGTGCTGCCGGTGACCTCGTGGCCGGCGGCGATCAGGCCGGGCATCAGGTACTGGCCGATCACGCCGGTCGCCCCCGCGACGAAGACTCGCATGATTTCCTCTCTTTGCCGTTGTCCCCCTCTACGACGCAGCGGGCGCGGCGGGCGTGACACTTCTTATTCGCTGTCCTCTCGGTCCTCTCGCCAGCGGAGGTGCCAGGTCTGCGAGACGGGGCCGAGGTGGCGGAGCTTCTCCGGGTTGGCCACCGTCCGGATGGCCTGGACCTGGCCGTCGAGCACGTCGAGCGCGATGACCGCGATGAGGCCGCCGTCGGAGTCGCTGGCCACCAGTCCCGGCTGCCCGTTGACCCAGGCCGCGCGGAGGTCAGCGCCAAGCTGGATGGTCCTGGTCATCTGGACGCGGACCAGCTCGGCCACCCGGTCGCGGCCGGCCACCGGCTCGACGAACGTAATCTCGCCCAGGCCGCCGCTGTCGCCGTAGAACAGCACGTCCGGAGCCAGCCGCTCGAACAGGCTGCTCATGTCCCCGCCCCGGGCCGCGGCCAGGAACAGGCTGGTCAGTTCCTCGCCTTCGGCGCGGGACGTCTCGAACCTGGGCCGCCCCTCCTCGATGCGGCGGCGGGCCCGGGCGAAGATCTGCCGGCAGGCGGCCTCGGTCTTGCCGGTGACCTCGGCGATCTCCGGGTACTCGTAGCCGAAGACCTCGCGGAGGAGGAACACGGCGCGTTCGGGGGGTGACAGGCTCTCCAGCAGGACGAGGAACGCCATCGACAGGGAGTCGCTCGTTTCGGCCAGTTCGGCCGGACCGGGCGCGTGGCCGGCGTCGCCCACGAGGGGTTCGGGGAGCCACGTGCCGACGTAGGACTCACGCCGGACCCGGGCCGAGCGCAGGTGGTCGATGGCCAGCCGGGTGGTGATCGTGGCCAGGTAGGCCTTTTGATTGTCCGCCGTGTCATTGTTTCTCGTCGCGCGGAGGAAGGCCTCCTGCACGATGTCCTCGGCGTCGCTGACGCTGCCGGTCATCCGGTAGGCGATCGAGAACATCAGCGGCCGGTACCGGGTGTAGTCGCTCGTGTCCATGGCTGTCCCCTTGCGTTCGCGCTAGTCCGCTAGTCCGGCTAGTCCCGTTAGTCCGTTAGGACGAGGGGCGGCCGCCGGCTGTGACATCGGCGGTCCGTTGGCCGCTGGCGCCCGGCCTCAGCCGGGCCGGGAGGCACTCCTCGAGGCCGTCCGCGAACAGCGGCACCCGCCACAGCGGCGGCGCCGGCCCGCTGCCTCCGGACAGCTGCATGATGGTCTCGACGGTGACCCGTACCAGCCGCCGCGCGCCGGCGAACATCAAGAAGGCGAGCGGGATCTCGGCCAGGACGGCGGACACGACGCTCGCGGTGAAGCCGCTCGAGCCGTAGTCGAGAGCGAGGTCGAACCAGGCGTCGCAGAGCAGCAGCGTCCCGGTGAGGATCATCAGGAAGATCACCACCTGGCGCTGGTGCCAGGCGGCCCAGGCGGTCGCGGCGAACCCGAGGAGTTCGGCGATGTCCAGCCCGACCCACGCCGCCCGCCAGTCGCTGGAGGTGTAGCGGCCCGGCAGGGTCAGGACGAGGATCGCGATCCAGCCCGCCAGCGCGACGCAGCACGTCGTCATGACCAGCAGGGCGAGCCGCCGACGGCGCCGCATCTGCGGGTCGAGCAGCGGGTGCGGCAGGTCGATGACGGCCAGCGCGCGAGCCAGCTCGCGCCGTTCATCTCGTGTCATCCGGCGTAGTTCGGCCTCGTTGATCACGTATTCATTCTGCGCCGCGCCCGGTGCGGGGCTCCGGTTGCCGGGGCTCCTAGGCGTGGTGCTCGGCGGGGCGGTGCGCGCGGCCGCGCGGGAGCGCCTCGTCCAGGCCGTGGCCCGACAGCGGGGTGCGGCGCAGCGAGCAGGTCAGGTCGTCGGCCGGGCCGCGGATGCCGGCCGGGGAGGTTTCCAGCGCTTTCGCTGCCGCCGGGGCCGGGACCCGGAGGCTGGCCTCGACCGTGGCCCGGAGCAGGCGGTGCGCCCCGGCGAAGGCCAGCAGGGCCAGCGGCAGCTCGGCGAACAGCGCGGACACGAGGCTGATCCACACCCCGGTGGTGGCCAGCGAGGTGCCGACGTCGAACCACGCGTCGCAGCACAGCATGGTGCCGATGCCCACCAGCAGCAGGATCAGCACCTGCCGTTCCCGCCAGATCGCCCAGGCCGTGGCCAGGAAGGCGGCGAGCAGGAACACGTCGAAGTTGACCCAGACGGCGCGCCAGTGATGCGCGTCGAAGCGGTGCGGCAGGGTGGCGGCGAGCACGACGATCCAGCCGGCCAGGATCACGCAGCAGGCCGCGGCGATGAGCAGCGCCAGCCGGCGCTGACGGTGCAGCTTCGGGTCGGCCAGGTACGGGTTGGCCAGGTACGGGTTGGCCAGCGTGTCCGGGTCCTCGGGGCCGTCCTCGCCGGCGCCGTCGAGTTCGGCGAGAACACGCGCCAGCCGCCGTCGTTCGGCCTGGCTCATCCGGCGTAGTTCAGCCTCGTCTATCACAACATTTATTGTGCTTCCGGTCCGGGAGTGACTGGACGGCCGGTCCCTTGCGTGGCGTTCCGCCGCGTGGCGGCCAGCCGGGCTTTCGCCGAGGCGGCCGGGCTTTCGCCGTGTGGCGGCCGGGCTTTCGCCGTGTGGCGGCCGGGCCTTTCGCCGAGGTGGCGGCCGGGCCTTTCGCCGAGGTGGCCGCGCGTAAGCTGGGAAAAGTGAGCGAGCTTGTTTACCTGGCCTTCGGTCCGGCCCCGGTCGACTACGTCGAGGGCTGGGATCTGCAGCGGCGCATCCATGCGCGGCGGGTGGCCGACGAGGTTCCGGATAGCTGCCTGCTGCTCGAGCATCAGCCCGTGTATACGGCAGGCAAGCGGACGGCCGCGTCCGACCGGCCGTCCGGGGATCCGGGCGCGCCGGTCATCGACGTTGACCGCGGCGGCAAGATCACCTGGCATGGACCCGGGCAGCTGACCGCCTACCCGATCGTCAAGCTCCGCGAGCCGCTCGACGTGGTCGCCTACGTGCGGGCGCTCGAAGAGGCGATGATCTGGACCTGCGCCGAGTTCGGTGTCACGGCGGTGCGGGTGGCGGGCCGCAGCGGCGCCTGGATCGCGGGGGACCCCGATCGCAAGGCGGGAGCAATCGGCGCGCGGGTCGCCCGCGGGGCGACCATGCACGGGCTCGCGCTGAACTGCGACTGCGACCTGTCGTGGTACGACCGCATCGTCCCGTGCGGCATCCGCGACGCCGGGGTGACCACGCTGTCCGCCGAAGCTGGCCGCCGGGTCACCGTCGCCGAGGTCACGCCGGTCCTGGAATTCCACCTGGCCGGGGCCCTGGGCTACCCGACCTGGCGCCGCATCTCCGATCCCGGAGTCCTCGACGGCCAGCCGCCCGCCCCGCGGAGTCCGGCCTTCGCGGCCGTGACGCGCTAGTCCGCGCGGCGGATCTTGACCGCGGTGCCGTAGGCGCAGATCTCCTGGCCGAGGTTTCCCAGGTCGCTGACGTCGAACCGCATCGCGAGGATGGCATCGGCCCCCTTGGCCGTGCCGACCTCGATCAGCCGGTCCTGTGTCTCTGCCCGGCTCGCTGACAGCAGTTTGGTCATGCCGCGCAGTTCTCCGCCGACGAGTGACTTGAAGCCGGCACCGATCTGCGAACCGACGTTCCTCGACCGGACCGTGATGCCGAACACCTCGCCGATCACCTCCGTGACCTCGTATCCGGGCAGGTCGTTCATGGTGCTCAAGATCATGCCGTTCCCCTTTATCGGCTTGGACCGGGAGCAACATACCCTGAAGGAGTGGTACTCGCACCCGAGGGACGGCGCATGCTCCGCCTCGAGGCCCGCAACGCGGCGGTCCCGATCGAGCGTAAGCCGCCATGGATCAAGACCCGGCTACGCACCGGGCCGTCGTACACCCAGCTGAAGAACCTGGTCCGCAGCGAGGGCCTGCACACGGTGTGCGAGGAGGCCGGCTGCCCGAACATCTTCGAGTGCTGGGAAGACCGCGAGGCCACCTTCCTCATCGGCGGTGACCAGTGCACCAGGCGGTGCGACTTCTGCCAGATCGACACCGGTAAGCCCCAGCCGCTCGACGAGGGCGAGCCCCGGCGGGTGGCGGAGTCGGTCGCCGCGATGGGCCTGAGGTACGCGACCGTGACCGGCGTCGCGCGCGACGACCTGCCCGACGGCGGGGCCTGGCTGTACGCGCAGGTCTGCCGGGAGATCCATGCCGCCGTCCCCGGCTGCGGCGTGGAACTGCTCATCCCGGACTTCAACGCCGAGCCGGCCCGGCTGGCCGAGGTCTTCAGTGCCCGGCCCGAGGTTCTCGCGCACAACATCGAGACCGTGCCCCGCATCTTCCGGCGGATCAGGCCGGGGTTCAGGTACTCACGGTCGCTGGACGTGCTGCGGGCGGCCCGCGAGGCGCACCTGGTCACGAAGTCCAACCTGATCCTGGGGCTGGGCGAGGAACGGCACGAGATCACCGCGGCTCTGCGGGACCTGCGGGCCGCCGGCTGTGAGCTGCTGACCATTACCCAGTACCTGCGGCCCACGGTGCGGCACCATCCGGTGGAGCGGTGGGTGAAGCCCGAGGAGTTCGTCGAACTGCGCGAGGAAGCGCTGGGGCTGGGGTTCGCCGGGGTCATGTCCGGGCCGCTGGTGCGGTCCTCCTACCGGGCGGGGCGGCTGTACGCCCAGGCCCGTGAGGGGGGAAGGGGCCGGGAAGCGGCTCAGCGCTGACCCGGTGAGCGCGCCGGACCCCTGCTTCGAACGGTGACCGCGGGGGACGAGAGCTGGCCCACCGTCCGCTCTCATTAATATGCCGAACGAGCCGTGGTCTCACTTCCCCGCTTGGATGGCACCGCGGTTTCTGTCCGGGGCGCCGGAACCGTATGCTGCGGAGCATGGCACGCATGTCGAGAAAATCCGGCTCCGCTGACCAGGCCGCCAACATGGAGTCCGCCGCCGAAATGGCCAACGCCGGGCGGCTGAAGCAGATACGCATGGTCGCTGGCCTGGTCCGCCGCTCCAACCCGAGGGCGCTGCCCATCATATTGGGAAGCGGGCTCGGCATCCTGGCGGTGCTGGTGATCGTCGGATTGCTCACCGGCTTGTATCTGCTGCTGATTCCGCTGGGCGTGCTGCTCGGCCTGATGGCCGCGATGCTCCTGTTCGGCAGGTTCGCGCAGGCGGCCCAGTACTCGGCCATCGAGGGCCAGCCCGGCGCGGCGGCCGCGGTGCTGGAGAACATGCGCGGCAACTGGACGGTGACGCCCGCCATCGCGGCCAACCGGAACATGGACGTGGTACACCGGGCGGTGGGCAGGCCAGGCGTAGTCCTGGTCGGGGAGGGCTCCCCCGCCCGGCTGGCCAGCCTGCTGGCCGCCGAGAAGAAGCGGGTGGCCCGGGTGGCGTACGAGGTGCCCATCTTCGAGTTCCAGGTGGGAAACGAGGAAGGCCAGATCCCGCTCAGAAAGCTGCAGCGCAAGGTCATGCGCCTGCCGCGCAATCTCAAGCCGGGCGCGGTCAGCGACATCAACCACCGGCTGAAGGCGCTGCAGCCGTCGCTGCAGGCACCCAAGGGACCGATCCCGAAGAACATCCGGCAGCCCAAGATGCCGAGGCCGAAGGCCCGCTAGTCCCGTCGCTCGCCCGGCTAGATGCGCACCACGATCGTGTCGGAGGCGCGATCGTGCAGGCCGCGCAGGTCGCGGTCGGTCAGCAGCGGCGGGACCACGGTGAGCAGGATCGCGGTGCGGACCAGCGCCCAGCCGAAGCCCACCGGGCCGCCGCCGATCTTGACCGTACGGATGCCGACCAGCCGCTTCCCCACCGTGCTCCCGCCCAGCGCGGTGAGCACGAAGACCTCGACCGCGAAGACGGCGATCGTCCAGAACTGCGAATGAGTCAGCCACAGGGCGATGACCATGCTGAGCAGCCAGTCGATGATCAGCGCCAGGAGGCGGCGGGGCATGCTGGACACCGACCCCGGGCCCCGCTCGGGCAGGCCGAGATGCTCGCCGGGATAGCCTTCCTTCTTCGGGGTGGCCGCGTCCGCCCCGGTGGCCGCCGGGGCGGTCAGCTGCGCGGTGCCGGTCTGCGCCGGACCGGCTGGCGCGGCGCCGGCCGCGGCGGGGCGAGCGGGCCGCGCGGGCCGCGCGGAGGCTGCGCCACCGCGGTTACGGGACTTTCTAGCCACCTCACCACGGTATCCGTTTCGCACCGGCAGGCGAGCAGCGGGCCCGCGACACGAGCTCAGGACCAGCCCACGGACGCCGGGAAGGGCCATAATAGGTGGCCAGAGCCCGGCCGGCGAGCCGTAACATCCGTGAAACACGTCAGACACGGGGCGGAAATTGCCGGCGGCTACCGTCCGAATCGCGTGCTTGTGAGAACCGAAAGCGTGCCCTGGACCATGGAGGGTTGATGTTCAGCAGTGCCGAGGAAGTCCTCCGCTTCATCGCGGAGGAGAACGTGGAGTTCATCGACGTCAGGTTCTGTGACCTGCCGGGAACGATGCAGCACTTCACCGTGCCCGCCGCGTCGTTCGACGAGGGCGTCTTCACCGACGGCCTCATGTTCGACGGCTCGTCGATCCGCGGGTTCCAGCAGATCCACGAGTCCGACATGCAGCT
>Ga0209415_10011065_pt1 | contig 15249 bp, 13 predicted proteins | sample PeaSoiSIISIP2007_FD_187696 | JGI IMG/M metagenome (GOLD analysis project Ga0209415, IMG submission 187696) | Peat soil microbial communities from Weissenstadt, Germany - SII-SIP-2007 (SPAdes) (version 2) | ecosystem: Environmental > Terrestrial > Soil > Wetlands > Peat | place: Germany... | reverse complement strand
CAAGCGCCGCTGCTCCAGGCGCGCGTGATCGAGATCTACCAGCAGGGTGGCTTCGACAACATGGCGCTGGAGGCCAAGAAGGAATACGTCGAGCGCTACGGGGTGCACAGCGCGTTTCGCCGCGCCAACCCCGCCGCCTGGGAGCGCACGCAGCCGCTGGTCAAAAAGCACCTGACAGAGCTCGCGCAGCGCTACCACGCCGCCGCCCAAAAGAGCAAGAAGAGCGAGGACTACCAGGCCGCGGTGCACTGGTATCGCGAGTTCCTCGAGGGCTTCCCGTCGGATCCGCAGGCCGCCCAGGCCAACTTCCTGCTGGCCGAACTGCTGTTCGAGGACGGCAGGTTCGCCGAGGCAGCGCCGGAGTATGAGAAGGCCGCCTACCATTACCCGCCCGGCGCCAAGAGCGCCGATGCCGGCTATGCCGCACTGCTCGCCTATGCCGAGCAGGAAAAGCGAGTTGCCCCCGCCGAGCGCGATGCGCTGCAGCGCACGGCCATCGACAGCGCGCTGCGTTTTGGCGCCGCCTTCCCGGCGGATCCGCGGACCGGGCCGGTGCTGGCCAATGCCGCGGAGCAGCTCTATGCGCTGCACGAGCTCGACCGCGCCACGTCCGTCTCCCAGCTGGTGCTCAAGCTCAATCCGCCGGCGCAGGCGGCGCAGCGCCGGGTTGCCTGGACCGTGATCGCGCATGCGGCTTTCGACAGCGGCTCCTTTGACCGCGCCGAGCACGCCTACACCGAGGTCCTGGCGCTCACGCCGGAGACCGACGCCGCCCGCAACGCGCTTACCGAGCGCCTGGCAGCGGCCATCTACAAGCAGGGGGAGCAGGCGCGCGCGCAGGGACGGGCGCGCGAGGCCGTGGACGACTTTGCGCGCGTGGCTGCGGTCGCCCCGCTCTCACCGGTGCGAGCCACGGCGCAGTACGACGCGGCCGCCGTGCTCATCGGCCTGAAGGACTGGGCGAACGCGGCGCGCACGCTGGAGGATTTCCGCCAGCGCTTTCCCGGCAATCCCCTGCAAAATGAGGTCAGCGACAAGCTCGCCGTGGTGTACTCGGAGAGCGGCCAGTGGGCGGCGGCAGCGGGCGAATTCGAGCACCTGGCGGCGGTGAAAACGGATCCGCAACTAGCGCGCGCCGCACTGTGGCAGGCGGCCGAGCTCTATGAGAAGGCGGGCGCGCGGCCGGCCGCGGCGCGCGCTTACGAGCGTTACGTAAGGCTCAACCCGCAGCCGCTCGAACCGGCCGTCGAAGCGCGCTATCGGCTGGCGCGTCTGGCCAAGGAAGAGGGCGGCGCCGCGCGCGCGCTGCCGTGGATGAAGGAGGTGCTCGCGGCCGACCAGGCCGGCGGGGCGGCACGCACCAATCGAACCCGCTATCTGGGCGCGACGGCAGCGCTGGCGCTGGCCGAGCCCGTTTACGAGGAGTACCGCAAGGTCGAGCTGGTGGAGCCGCTCAAAAAGCAGCTCAAGCTCAAGAAATCCCGAATGGAAGAGGTCTTGAAGGCCTATGCGGTTGCCGCGGACTACGGGGTTGCCGACGTTGCCACGGCCGCCACCTTTCACACCGCCGAGCTCTACCAGGACTTCGGCAAGGCGCTGCTCGCCTCGCAACGGCCCAAGGGACTGTCGAAGGACGAGATCGAGCAGTACAACGTGATGCTCGAGGAGCAGGCGTATCCGTTCGAGGAGCAGGCCATTGCCTTGCACGAGGTCAATGCGCGCCGCAGCGCCAGTGGCATCTACGACCAGTGGGTCAAGGGCAGTTTCGTCGCCCTGGCCCAGTTGCGGCCGGTGCGCTACGGCAAGAGCGAACGCAGCGAGGGGATCATCGATGCGATACGCTGAACTGCTGGTTCGCTATGGCCTGCTCGGCATGCTGGGCGCGGCGCTGGCGGCTTGCGCGGGCATGTCCGAGCCGCCGAAGAATGCACCACAAGCGGGCATGGCGCAGCCCGGCGCAGCCGGCACCCCCGCCCCGAGCGGGCCGGCCGATAAGAAGGCCGCTGCGCCAGGCGCCAATGCCGCAGCCGGGGCCGAAATTGCGCCCGATTTGAGTCCCGAGGTGCTACGCGCCTATGATGCGGCGCTGCGCGCGCTCCAGCAGGGGCATGCGCCAGAGGCCGAACGCGGATTTCTCGCGCTGGCAAGGTCCAATCCCGAGCTGGGCGGCCCGCACGCCAACCTCGGGCTGATCTACCGGCGCGCCGACAAGAATGCGCAGGCCGTTGCCGAGCTCGAGCTTGCGGTGCGTGCCAACCCGAAGCAGCCCGTGTTCTGGAATCAGCTCGGGATTGCCTATCGGCAGCAAGGGCAATTTACCAAGGCGAGGGACGCCTACGAGCGCGCGATCGACCTGGACCCCACGTATCCCACCCCAAATCTGAATTTGGGGATCCTTTTTGACCTTTATCTTTGGGACAGCAAGCGCGCCCTGGAGTTATACGATCGCTATTTGGCCCTATCGGGCGGGGACGAGAAGGTGAGCAAGTGGGTTGCCGATCTGAAGAATCGCAATCGGGAACGCACTGCCGTTAGCCGCAAGGAGCAGGAATGAAACACCATGCTTGGGCAATGAGCGTGATCACGGCGCTGCTCGCTTCGCCGGTTCTGGCCGACGACCGGGCGGACATGGACCGGACGAAGATCATCGGTAACCGGGAATTGCCCAAGGTCCTGTACATCGTTCCTTGGAAGAAGCCGACGCCCGGCGAGCTTGCGGGGCGTCCGATGAAGAGCGTGCTCGATGAGGTGCTGGCGCCGATCGATCGCGATGTTTTCCGCCGTCAGGTGCGTTACGACGCGCAGATTCAGACCACCGCGGCCACCCCGCCGCCCGAGCGAAAGTAGGCCGATCCCTGCAGTGCCCAGGTTTTGAAATGGAGATTATTCGATGGATGCGTTAGGTACGATTGTCAAGTTCTTCCAGGATTGCGGTCTTTTCATTTACCCCAGCCTCTTGATCCTGGCCCTGGGGCTGTCGATCTCCGTCGAGCGGTTCATCGTGCTGCATCGCGCGCGCAGTGAAAACCGCAAGGCGTGGGACAAGATATTGCCCATGCTACAGGGCGGCAAGCTGCAGCAGGTGTACGGGGCCACGTCCAAGACCGATGTCGCGATCGGCATGATCGTGCACAACGGCCTGAGCCGCCTGCAGAGTACCCGCCGGCGCGAGGACATCGACGCGGCCATGGAAGAGGGGATGATGGAGATCGTGCCGCGGCTCGAAAAGCGCACGCACTACATCGCGACCTTCGCCAACGTGATCACGCTGGTAGGCTTGCTGGGAACGATCAGCGGCCTGATCCACGCGTTCACGGCGGTGGCGCAGGTCAATCCGGCGGAAAAGGCCGAACTGCTCTCGGCCAGTATCTCGGTCGCCATGAACAACACCTTCTTCGCGCTCATGGTCGCCATCCCGTTTCTGCTGATCCACGCCTTCCTCACGGCGCGCACGACGGAGATCGTCGACAGCCTCGAGGCGGCCAAGATCAGCTTCCTGAATCTCGTCCAGAAAATCGCCGGAGACGGAAAGTTGGGCGCCGAGGCGCGGGAGTCGCACTAATCATGCGTATCCGACGCCTGCACAAGAGGCCGGCGGCGCTCGAGATCACCGCGTTCCTGAACTTGATCGTGGTGCTCGTGCCGTTCCTGCTTTCCACGGCGGTGTTCTCGCGCTTGGCGGTACTCGAGTTGACGCTGCCCGCCCAGACTTCGGGTGTGGAGAATCTCAAGGGCGATCTGCAGCTCGAGGTCGTGATCCGGCCCGACGCCCTGGAGGTCGGCGATCGGATCGGCGGGCTGATCCAGCGGATCGCCAATACGCCGTCCGGCTACGACTACCAGGCGCTGTCGCTGCTGATGGAGCAAATCAAAGCGCGCTTTCCCGACAAGACCGATGCCACGGTGCTGGCCGAAGCCAACACCTCCTACGACGTTCTCGTGCAGGTCATGGATGCGGTGCGCATCGGGCACATGGTGCAGGGTGCGACCGTGGTGCGCGGCGAGCTCTTTCCCGACATCTCGATCGGCGACGCCCCGCTTCGCGAGCACCAGGGGAAATCATGAAGCTCACGCCGCTAGAGCGCCGCACCATGCGGCGCGCGCGCAACCAACCGCTCGTCGACATGAACCTGGTGTCGTTGATCGACATATTCACGATCCTGATCTTCTTTTTGCTCTCGAACACCTCCGAGGTCCAGGCGCTGCCCAGCTCCAAGGCGGTGAAGCTGCCCGAGTCGTTTGCCGACAAGAGCCCCAAGGAAACCGTGGTGGTCGTGGTAAATGCCGACGAGATTCTCGTGCAGGGGCACAAAGTCGCGTCGGTGGCCGAGGCGATGGCGACCGATGCCGATCTCATAGAACCGCTCAAGGCCGAGCTCGACATCCAGGCGAGCCACGAGTTGATCCGCCGCGAGAACGCGCCGCAGAACCAGCCGATCACCATCATGGGCGACAAGAACATACCCTACCGGCTCCTGCGCAAAGTCATGTACACATGTGCGCGCGCGAACTTCAGTGAAGTGTCGTTCGCCGTTCAAAGGAAGAACGGGGCGTAATGGCTGCAACCATGGCTTCGTATCATTCGGCGGTGCTGCCCTGGACGGGCTCGCCCGAGGACGAGGAGCGCTTTCGGCGCATTCTGCGCAACGTGCTGCTCGTGTGCCTGCTGCTGGGCTTGCTGCTCCCATGGCTGCCGCGGCCCACGATCGATCGGGAGCATCCGGAGGAATTGCCGCAACGCTTCGCCAAGATGCTGCTGGAGCGGCCGCCGCTGCCGCCGCCGGTTGCGGTCAAACCCGAGCCGGTGATCGACGCCCAGGCCAAGACCAAGCCCCAGGCGCTCAAGCCGGAGCCCAAGAAGGTGCCGGTGCCCGAGGCGCGAAATCCCGTTCCCGACAAGCCCCCGGGCGAGAAGCTCGAAGCGGCGCGCAAAAAGGCCGCCGGCGTGGGACTGCTCGCCATGAAGGACGATCTGGCGGATCTGCGCGGCGCGCCGATTGCCGTGCAGCTGAACAAGGACATCAAGCAGGGGCCCGGGGTCGGGTCCGGCGTGGGGCCGGGCGTGGGTGCGGGCTTCGGCCAGGGCATCCCGGTACGCTCCTTGATCACCTCCAACGCGACGCGCGGCAGCGGCGGAATCAACACCGCGGGCTACAGCCGCGATACCGGCGGCGGCGGCCTTGCCGGTCGCGCCACGACCCTGGTCGAAGGCGTGGCCGGCGGTGGTGGCGGCGGTGGCGCCGGAGGTGGCGGTAACCGCGGCGGCACCCTGCAGCGCGGCGGCGATGGCAAGGCCTCGCGCTCCATTGAAGAGATCAAGCTCGTGTTCGAGCGCAACAAGGGCGCGATCTACGCGATCTACAACCGGGCGCTGCGCGAGGATCCGACCTTGGAAGGAAAGATCGTGCTGGAACTCAAGATTGCCCCCTCGGGGGAGGTGGTCGAATGCAAGATCGCCTCGAGCGAGCTGCGCGCGCCCGAGCTCGAGCGCAAGCTCCTGGCACGCATCAGGCAATTCGACTTCGGGGCCAAGGATGTCAGCATGATGACGATCAACTGGCCTGTGGACTTCCTGCCCTCTTGAAGCCATAGCGCTCTGCGAGGCTCTGGTTGTGCGAGGATACGTGTCTTGCTGCATTGCAGCGGGCACGCAACCTTAGCCATGTTCTTCCACAAGTCCGATCGCCGCACGGTGAACCTTGCCCTCCAGGGCGGGGGGGCACACGGCGCCTTCACCTGGGGCGTGCTCGATTGCCTGCTCGAGGACGGGCGCCTGGATTTCGAGGCGGCCAGCGGCACGAGTGCGGGCGCCATGAACGCCGTCGTCCTGGCGCACGGCCTGCTCGAGGGCGGAGCCGCCGGTGCCCGCGCGGCATTGGACCGGTTCTGGACCTCGATTGCCGCCAGCATGCCGGCGGGCGCGACGGTCTCGGCGGTCGATGGGCAGGGCGTGGCGCTGACGCCGGCCTTCCGGAGAATGCTGCAATGGGCCAGCGACTTCTCCCCCGACCGGCTCAACCCGTTCGATCACAATCCCTTGCGTGACCTCCTCACGGCGCAGGTCGATTTTGCGCGCCTGCGTGAGCACACCCCGATGAAGCTGTTCATCGCCGCCACCAACGCCAACTCGGGCAAGTTGCGCCTTTTCCATGCGCCCGAGCTCACCGTCGAGGCAATACTGGCGTCGGCCTGCCTGCCGATGATGCACCGGGCGGTTGAGATCGACGGTGAGCCCTACTGGGACGGCGGCTTTGCGGCCAATCCGGCGGTCTTCCCGCTGTTCTATGAATGCCGCTCGCCCGACATCTTGCTGGTGCTGCTCGCCCCGCTCAAGTACAAGGAAACGCCCTTGACGGCGCAGGACATCAAGGATCGCGTTCTGGAGTTCGGCTTCACCGCCACGTTCCTGCGCGAGATGCGCATGTTCGCGCACCTGCGCGACTTCGTGCGCAAATCCCGCTTTCCCCTCGGGCGCTTCGAGCGGCGCATCGCCAGGACCCACTTCCACGTGATCGATGCCCAGGAATTCATGAGCGACCTGACGCCCGAGACCAAGCTGGCCGCGAACGTGCAGTTCTTCGCCACGCTCAAGAACCTCGGCCGGGAGCGAACCAGGGCGTGGTTGCAGCAAAACTTCGATCGCGTCGGCCGGGATTCCTCGATCGAGATCTCCGACCTGTTCTACTAGGCCGCCGCGCCGGGCGCCTCCTAGCGCGCAGCAGTACTGCCGGCGGCGGCGATTGGCGCGTCGGTGCTCTGCCAGCCACCGCCAAGGGCCTTGACCAGATAAACCGCGACCAGCATTTGCTGGCCGTTGATTTGCACCTGCAGGCGCTGATTGGCCAGCAAGGCCTGCTCTGCCGTGACGACGTCCAGATACGTGGCCAGCCCCCCGGCATAACGATCGTTGGCAAGGTCGACGACACGCTGCGCGCTATGCACCGCGGCGTTTGCCTCGGATGCTGCACGCGCCAGGTTGGCGCTGCCGCTCATGCCGTCCTCGGCCTCCTGCATCGCCGTGAGGACCGCTTGGCGGTAGCTGGCGACCGTGGCACGGTAGCCTGCCTGGGCGAAGTCGATATTGGCACTGCGCCGGCCGGCATCGAAAAGCGTTTGGGTAGCGGCGATGCCCAGGGACCAAAGATTCGATGCAGCGCTAAAGAGCGTCGCCACCTTGTTGCTCTCGACACCGTAGACGGCCTCGAGCGGTACGCTGGGAAAGTAGGCCGCCTTGGCCACCCCGATCTGCGCATTGGCCGCTGCCATGGCACGCTCGGCCGAGGCCACGTCGGGGCGCCGCTCGAGCACGTCGGAGGGCACGCCGACGGGGATGTCCGGCACCGAGAACTTGACCACGGCCGGCGCAATCGCAAAGCTTGGCGCCGGCGTGCCCACCAGGCTCGCCAGCGCGTGCTCAAACTGGGCGCGCTGCACGCGCAGCAGATCGATCTGGGTGATCGTGGAGTCGAGCTGGGCCTGGGCCTGCGCCAGGTCCAGTCCCGAGGCCACGCCCATGTCATGGCGCGAACTGACGAACTCCAGCGCGCGCCGCTGCGCGGCGATGTTCTGGCGGACCACATCGATCTCGGCATCGAGCGCGCGCAGGTCGAAGTAATCGGCGGCGACTTCGGCCGTGAGCACGAGGCGGGCATTTTCCAGGTCCGCCTGGGACTGCTGCTCGGAGGCGCGCGCGGCCTCGGTCTGGCGGCGAATGCCGCCGAAGAGGTCGGCCTCGTAGTGCACGGAAAATCCTGCCACCAGATCGTTCTGCACCACGGACCCGTTGGCGAAGTTGTAGAGCGCCAGCGGACGATCCGCTGACGTCTTGTTGCGGGTCGCGGCGAGGTTGGCATCGAGCCGCGGAAAGAGCGCTGCGCCGGTCACGGTAACGATCGCCCGCGCCTGCGCCAGGCGTTCGACGGCCATATCCAGGCTCGGGTTGTGGGCGATGGCCTGCATCTGGAGCCCATCGAGGCCGGGATCGGCAAAGACCTCCCACCAGGCTCCGCGGCGCGCCGCATCATCGGGTGTTCCCACACGCCACGGCTCTTCGGTCTTCCACGCCGGCGGGACCTCGATGGCGGGCTTGTGATAGTCCGGGCCCAGCGTGCAGGCCCCAAGGCCGCCCGCTATGGCGGCCAACAGTACGAACCGCGGCGCTCCTGCCGACGCCCGGCCCGCCGGGTCCGGCACCTTGGGGCGCAGCGGCCGCGCGGCTTGCCTCATGTCTTGTCCTTGGCCGCTGCCGGCGCCTGGACACTGACCACATCGCCTTCGGCCAGGGAGTCGGCCGGGTTGAGGATCAACTGATCGCCGACTTGCACGCCGCTGAGCAATTCGACCGACTGGCCAAAGTCGCGGCCGATGGCAACGGGCTGCAGGTGTACGTGCCCGGCGGCATCGACCAGGGCCACGCGCGGACCCTCGGGGCGAAAGAGCAGGGAATTGGACGGGGCCACCAGGTTGTTCGCGTTGCCCACGGGCAGCTCCACCTGAACGTAGGAGCCGGGCAGCAGGCGGCCATCGTGATTGGGCAAACTCACTTCCACTTGCAGCGTCCGCGTTGCGGTATCGATCGCCCCCGCAGTGCGGCTGACGGTGCCATGGAAGGCGGTCGCGGGCATTTCGGCCTGCGTTACGGATATCGCTTCGCCCACGCGCACGAGGTTGGCGTAGGTCTGCGGCACATACACATAGACCCGCAGCGGATCGGTCTGGGCGAGCGTGAACAGGGCCCGCGATGCGCCTCCGTTGCCCGCGTCGACCAAGTCGCCCACGTCGATATTGCGGCGCGAGACAACGCCGGCGAAGGGCGCGACGATGCGCTTGAAGCCTTCGAGATCGCGCAAGCGCCGCATGTTGGCATCGGCGGCGGCCAGGTTCGCCTGCGCCTGAGCGAAGGCGCTACGCCGCTCGTCGAGCTCCTGTTGCGAAACCGCGTCGCGCAGCCGCAGGCTCTCCCAGCGTTCGGCTGAACTTTTGGCGAGCTCCAGGCTGGAGGCGGCTTGCTCCCGGGCGGCGGTGGCCTGCGCCAGCTGCTGGTCGACCTCGGGGGTATCGAGTTCAGCCAGGACGTCGCCCTTGTTCACGCGAGCGCCGATGTCGCGATCCCAGCGCAGCACGTAGCCGGCGGTGCGCGCGTAAATCGGCGATTCGATGAATCCTTGCAAGGTCCCGGGCAGGGCGAGCGTCTCCCCGGCCTTGCTGTGCTCAATGGTGGTCGTCGTGACATAGGTGCGCGCCTGGGACTCGGTGGTCGCGCGCAGATCCCGCAGATGAACGACCCGGCCAATCACCGTGCCCGCGGCACCCAGGGCCAGCAGCACCAGCACGACGATGGCCGCGCGGCGCGCGCGCCCCAGCATGTGGCCGCGCGGTGGGCCGCCGTGATCCGGACGCGGCGAGGCGTCCGGGCTGCGTATTCCTATTGCAGAGTGGCGATTTTCAAGCATGAGAGGCACTTCCTTGCGAACCGGAGAGCGGCCGCGAACCGGGAGCCGGCGGGCGGGACGCGGCCTTGCGCGCGATGCGGCCATGGATGCTGGCGAACACGATCGGGACAAAGAACAGCGTGGAAACGGTGGCGAACAGCAGGCCGCCGATGGTAGCGCGGCCCAGTGGCGCGTTTTGTTCCGCACCCTCGCCCAGGCCCAGCGCCATCGGGATCATGCCCACGATCATCGCCAATGCCGTCATGAGCACCGGCCGCAGCCGGGTCGCCCCGGCCTCCAGCGCGGCCGACAGCGGCGGCCGGCCTTCCTGCAGGCGCTGCCGGGCGAAGGACACCATCAGGATGCTGTTGGCGGTGGCCACGCCCATGGTCATGATCGCGCCCGTCAGCGCCGGCACGCTCAGCGTCGTGCCGGTGATGAACAGTGTCCAGGCAATGCCCGCCAGCGCGGCGGGCAATGCCGTGATGATGATGAACGGGTCCGTCCATGACTGAAAGTTCACCACGATCAGCAAGTACACCAGAACGATGGCCATCACCAGCCCGATTGCCAAACCGACGAACGAACCTTGCATGGTCCTCACCTGGCCGCGCACCGTGACCTGCGAGCCGCGCGGCAGCTGCGGCCGCAGCTCCTCGACGAGCCCTTGCACGTCGGCGGCTACGGCTCCCAGGTCGCGACCGTCCACGCTCACGTACAGGTCGACCACCGGGCTGATGTTGTAGTGCGAAACGACGGCCAGTTGCCGCTCCGGCGTCACCTGCACCAGGTTGCTGAGCAATTGCGTCCGGCTGTTGCCGCCGGAGGAATTTACCGGAGTGCGCAGCAGGGCGTCCACGGAGTCGACACGGTATTGGGGGCTCTGGACGGCAATGTTGTAGACCACGCCGTTGGCTGGATTGAGCCAGAAAGCCGGTGCCGTCTGCGAGCTGCCCGACAGCGAGACCAGCACGTTCTGCGCTACGTCGGCGGCACTTAGTCCGAGCTGCTGCACCCGCGTGCGATCGATCTCCAGGCTCAGGCCCGGCTCGTCGAGGCGCTGCTGGATGTGGGCATCGACCGCGCCCGGGACGTGTCGCACGCGGCTCAGAAGCTTGCTGGCAACGGCGAAATTGCTCTGCATCGCGGCGCCCGAGAACTGCACGTCGATGGCCGCCGGCAGGCCGAAGTTCAGGATCTGGGTGACGATATCGGCCGGCTGAAAGAAGAATTCGATCCCCGGAAAGCGCTGCGGCAGCTCGTAGCGCAGGCGCTGGACGAAGTCGCCCGTCGAATGGTGCTCCGGGCGCAAGGCGATCTGGATCTCGCTGTCCAGGGTACCGATCGTCCCGGCATTGCTGTAGGAAAGGTTGATGCCGCTGTAGGGCACCCCGATGTTGTCCAGGATGGTCGCCAGCTCGTCGGCCGGGATGATCTGGCGGATGGCGTCATCGACGCTTTGGGCCAGACGCGCGGTCTCCTCGATCCGCGTGCCGGTGGGCGCGCGCACGTGCAGCCGGATCAGGCCCGCGTCGACCTTGGGGAAGAAGTCACGCCCAAGAAAGGGGTACAGCGCGCAGGAGAGCAAGCAGAAGGCGAGAAATCCGCCGGCGAAGCGGCCGCGGCGGGTCAGCAGCTTGCTCAGGATCAGGATGTAGCCGCCGCGCATGCGCTCAAAGGCGGCGTCAAAACGCCGGTACACGCGCTGCAGTGCGCTGGGCGGCGCGTTGGGATCGGCATGCGCCCGGTCCATCAGCAGGGTCACCAGCGTCGGCACCAGGGTCCGGGAGAGCACGTACGAGGCAAGCATGGCAAAGACCACCGCCTCGGCCAAGGGCACGAAGAGGTAATGCGCGACCCCGGTGAGGAAGAACATCGGGACAAAGACGATGCAGATGCATAGCGTCGAGACGAACGCCGGCACCGCGATCTCGCCCGCCCCGACGAGGATTGCCTCGTGCATCTCGGTGCCCTGGTGCAGGTGGCGCTCGATGTTTTCGATGGTGACCGTCGCATCGTCGACCAGGATGCCCACCGCCAGCGCCAGACCCCCGAGGGTCATGATGTTGATCGTCTCGCCCAGTGCCCACAGGGCCAATATCGAAGACAGGATCGACAGCGGTATCGACACCGCAATGATGCAGGTGCTGCGCCAGTTGCCCAGAAACAGCAAGATGAGCGCTGCCGTCAGACAGGCGGCGATGAGCGCCTCGCGCGCGACCCCGGCGATCGCGGCCTTGACGAACACCGACTGATCAAAGAGCGGCGTGATCTTGAGGCTCGGCGGCAGGCTCTGCAGCACGTTGGGCAGCATGGCGCGCAGATCGTCGACGATCTGCAGCGTGGAGGAGCCGCCGTTCTTGAGCACCGACAGCAGCACGCCGCGCTGGCCGTCCTGGCGGACGATATTGGTCTGGGGGGAAAAGCCATCGCGCACGTGGGCCACTTCGCGCAGGTAGGTGGTGGCACCGTTCATGGTACGCACCGGCAGATTGTTGAGGCCGGCGACCGTGTCGGGCGAGCCCTTGACCGCGACGTTGAACTCGGTCGAGCCGATTTTCGCGGTACCCGATGGCAGCACCAGGTTCTGCGTGTTGACGGCGTTGACGACATCGCTGGGCGTGAGCCCCTTAGCCAGCAGCGCGGCCGTGTCCAGGTCCACCGATATCAGCCGCGACTTTCCGCCATAGGGCCAGGGAACGGCCGCGCCCGGGATCGTGACCAGCTGCGGCCGCAGGAAATTGATCGCGGTGTCGAAGAGCTGCTGCTCCGACATGGTCGAATCGGACAGGCCGAGCTGGATCACCGGAATGCTCGAGGCCGAGTACTTGATGATGAGCGGCGGCGTGATTCCTGGCGGCAGCTGCCGCAGCTGCGCCTGCGAAATGGACACGACCTGCGCGATCGCCGTCTGAATGTTGGCCGTGGGCTGAAAGTAGATCTTGACGATGGCCACGCTGGCCAGCGACTGCGATTCGATGTGCTCGATGTCGCTAACCGTCGTCGTCAGCGCCCGCTCCGTGACCGAGGTGATGCGCAGTCCCATCTCCTGCGCCGACAATCCGCTGTAGTTCCAGATCACGCTGATGACGGGGATGTTGATCTCGGGAAAGATGTCCGTTGCCATGTTCAACAGGGCAAACGGAGTCGCCAGCAGGATCAGCAGCGCCATCACGATGAACGTGTAGGGGCGGCGCAGGGCAATTTGAACAATCCACATCGCGACGCAATCGGCTGGTTTGCAGCTCGCAAATACTACAGGGACCGGTCGGCACTTTCGGCCTCGACGCTGGCGTGCGCCGGGCAGAATTGCTTCACTGCACCTTGAATGATCGCGGCAAGCCGGCGAGCACCGGGCCGGACCGCCTCCGGGTCGGCAAAGATCAGGTACAGGTTGCCGTAGCGCACCGCGCCCTCTTGCAGCGGCAGCACCTTGAGCAGGCCCGAGCGCAGCTCGTCGCGAATATTCTCCTCGGGAAACCAAGCAAAACCCAAACCCATGCAGGCTGCGCGGATGGCCGTCGCCTTGTTGGAAACGGTCCAGCGCTCGTCGGCCGAGATTGACAGCTTGCTCGATCGCCGGGCGGCGGTTTCGCGCACGACCAGGTGCCGGTGGCGCTGCAGATCGTCCGCTGTCAGCGCCCGGCCCTGCCGGTGCAAGGGATGATCGGGGTGCGCGGCGGCCACATAGCGCACCTGCATGAGCCGGTCTCCCAGGAACCCCTGCGGAATGCTCGGGCCGATGGCAAAGTCGACACGGCTCTCCAGCAGGGCTTCATCCGTTCCCCCGAGCACCGACTCAATCAACTCGATGCGCGTCTGCGGGCGCTCCTTGGCAAACTGCGCAAGGCACTGCAGCAGCAGCCAGGTGGGGAAGACGATCTCCACTGCCAGAACGATCTGCGATTCCCAGCCGTGCGCCAGATCGCCTGCCAGTTGCTCGACGCGGCGCGCCTCCTCGACCAGCTTCTTGCCCTGCCGGTACAGCACCTCGCCAGCCTGGGTCAGCATCGCCCGACGGCCCTGGAGCGTGAAGACTTGCACTCCGGAGAGCCGCTCGACCTGCTGGATGGCGTAGCTCAGGGTCGATTGGCTCTTGTGCAGGCGCTCCGCGGCGTTGGCGTAGCTGCCGGTTTCGACCACCTGCTGGAGCGCGGCCCACTGATCGAGCGTGATCTTCGGGGAGGTCATATATCTACAGAATCGATCAAACGTAGCGAAATTATCCGCTTTTCAATCGAGTGGATCAAATATCAAATAGCGCCATTGGGAATCGATTTCCCTTTTCCATTGGAGATGCACATGCCGTCGACTGTCTTGAATTTCTCCGAATTGGCCGGCCGAGTGTTGCTTGCGGTCTTGTTCCTCATCGCCGGCATCGGCAAGATCAGCGGCTATGCCGCCACCCAGGGCTACATGGCCTCGCAGGGCGTGCCGGGCGCGTTATTGCCTCTGGTGATCGCCACCGAGCTCGGCGGCGGGGCCCTGATTGTCATTGGGCTCTGGACGCGCTGGGTTGCCGTGGCGCTGGCCGGATTCACGCTGCTTGCCGCGATCCTCTTCCACGGCAACTCCTCCGACCAGATGCAGCAGATCATGTTTCTGAAGGACGTTTCCATCGCCGGAGCGTTCTTGCTGCTGGTGGCAAATGGCGCCGGCGCCTGGAGCGTGGACGCGCGTCGCGCCCGCGCATCGAGATAGCCGGCGCCCCGCGCAAACCCGTGTGGCGCGCGCCTGGCTGCGACGCGCCCAGACTCTTCCAGGAGATACGATCATGACGACTCGAAGGCTAGAGCGGATCATCACCTCGGTTCCCACTGCCGACGGCGCTGGCGTGAAGCTGCGCCGCAGCCTGGGCAGCGCGGCCGCATTGCGCTTTGACCCCTTCCTGATGCTCGACGAGTTCTACTCGGACAACCCGGACGATTACCTTGCCGGTTTTCCGGCGCATCCGCATCGCGGCTTTGAAACGGTCACCTACATGCTCGATGGCCACATGCGCCACGAGGACAGCATCGGCAATCGGGGCGACCTGGGTCCGGGCGACGTGCAGTGGATGAGCGCGGCGCGCGGCATCATTCACTCGGAGATGCCGCAACAGACCGAAGGGCGCATGCGTGGGTTTCAGCTCTGGGTCAACCTGCCGGCCAGGGACAAGATGAAGCCGGCGTCGTATCGCGACATCCCGGCGCGCGAGATCCCGACCGTGGCGCTCGACCAAGGCGGCGAGGTGCGTGTCATCTGTGGCAGCTTGCGCCAGGCGGATCGCTCGGCCAGCGGCCCGGTGCATGCGCGCTCGGCCGTGTCGCTGTACCTGGACGTGCGTTTGCCCGCTGGGGCGTCGTTGGAAATCCCTGTCGATCCGCAGCACAACGTGTTTGTCTACCTGTACGAGGGCGAGGCGGCCGTGGGCGACGAGCAACGTGCCTTGCCTACTCGCGCCGCGGGCCTGCTCGGCCACGGGGAATCGGTACGGGTCCGGGCTACGGACCAGGGTGCGCGGTTTTTGTTGCTTGCAGGGGCGCCGATTGGCGAGCCCGTCGTGCAGTACGGACCGTTCGTCATGAATACCCGCGCCGAGATCGATCAGGCAATTGCCGATTACCAGGCCGGCCGCCTGGCCGCAGCCTGACTTGCGGCCACGCCATGCGATCAAGCGCCCGGCACGCCGCTGCCGGGCGCCTCGCCAGCGCTTCGATCCGCGCGCCGTGCCCGGAAGGCGAGGCCCATCGATGCGCTAGGCCGAAGTTCCTGTTTGGCGTCGTCACGCCGACTGACGTAAGTCCCCGAGTTTTTTGAGAAAAATCAGCCCTGAGGG
>Ga0209415_10011062_pt1 | contig 15251 bp, 12 predicted proteins | sample PeaSoiSIISIP2007_FD_187696 | JGI IMG/M metagenome (GOLD analysis project Ga0209415, IMG submission 187696) | Peat soil microbial communities from Weissenstadt, Germany - SII-SIP-2007 (SPAdes) (version 2) | ecosystem: Environmental > Terrestrial > Soil > Wetlands > Peat | place: Germany... | reverse complement strand
CACGACTCCACTCTCTGCGTCACAGATGACGATCTTGCTGGACTGGGTGGAGGAGTCAACCCCGGCGACGAGGGTCACCACTTGGCCTGTCCAGAGAACACCATCGAGCACACATTCGCTTGCGGCTACTACTTCGAGCGAGCGCCGAGTATGTGTTCGATCGCAAGTTGGTCGAGATGCACCATGCCGTATCCCTTGGTAGCCGCCGGCTCGACGTCGTAGTTCTCGTAGGCGCTGACGTCACTGCGGAGTTGTGCAGCGGACTCGCCTGGCGCAAGAGTTGGCACCGAGAGTTCATCGACCTGGCTGGCCTTCAGTGCTGCTCGCACTTCAGGGTCGCATCGGAAGGCCTTGGCCCGTTCCTTGAGCAAGAGGTAGGTCTGCATGTTCGACGAGGCGGCAGCCCATACGCCGCCCATGTCTTCGGTCCTCAGCGGTTTGAAGTCGAAGTGCCGTGGTCCGTCATACGACATGCCTCCGTCTGGTCCGCCATTTTCAAGCAGATCGACAAGGAAGAACGCGTTGAGAATGTCGCCGTGGCCAAAGACGAGGTCTTGGTCGTACTTCGGGCCGCGCTGACCATTGAGGTCAATATGGAAGAGCTTCTTGTGCCAGAGGGCCTGGGAAATGCTGTGCATGAAGTTCATGCCCGCCATCTGCTCGTGGCCGACCTCGGGGTTCACGCCCACCATCTCGTGATGCTCAAGGGTGGAGATGAATGCAAGAGCGCTGCCGACCGTCGGCAAGATGATGTCGCCGCGAGGCTCGTTGGGCTTGGGCTCGAGTGCAAATCGAATGGGATAGCCCTGGTCGAGGCAGTATTGAGCGAGGAGATCGAGGCCTTCCCGGTAACGATCAAGCGCCGCCCGGACGTCCTTTCCGGCATCGCTCTCGGAGCCCTCTCGTCCACCCCAAAAAACGTACGTCGGTGCACCGAGCTCTGCGGCAAGGTCGAGGTTCCTCATGACCTTGCGAAGAGCGTAGCGGCGCACTCCCCGGTCGTTTGCGGTAAAAGCACCTTCCTTGAACATGGGATGGGTAAAGAGGTTTGTTGTCATCATGGCGACCACGACGCCGGCGTCATCAGCTGCCGTGCGGAATCGCTTGATGAGCCTCTCACGCTCACTTTCATCACTTCCAAAGGGAATCAGGTCGTCATCGTGGAAGGCGACACCCCACGCGCCCAGCTCACCGAGGTGGGAAACTGACACAACCGGATCAAGGGGAGGCCGGGTGGCGTCACCGAAGGTGTCGCGTGCCTGCCACCCAACTGTCCACAATCCAAAGGAGAACTTGTCTTGCTTGGTCGGCTGAATCATCTGTCCGCCCTCTCATCTCATGGGGTGTTCTTTGATCAACCTTAGGACGCCTTGTCCCAAGTGCCTTTGTCAGACGCAGCGGTGGCGAATCACTCGTGAAAGGGCGCGAGGAGTGACTCGTCAGCCTCGCTCAGCCGCTCTGAGGCAGAAGCCGCCTGATGCCAGTAGGGGTAGATCAGCGGCAGCGCACTGACGGCATCCAGCGTGGCTCGCTCTGTCTCGCTAAGCCTCAATTCGACGGAGCCGATGTTGTCGAGGAGCTGCTCTTCGTTTCGCGCACCAAGAATGACGGATGAAACTGCCGGCTTCCCAAGGATGTAGGCGAGCGCGACTTGCGCGGGCGCGACCCCTCGGTCCTCGGCGACTCCAATGAGGGCATCAATGATGTCGTACATTCGCTCTCGGTTGTAGACCGGCGGTTCGCCCCACTCGGTCGCCATCCGTGAGCCCGCTGGCGGTTCGACGCCACGGCGAATCTTTCCCGAGAGGAGGCCGCCCGCGAGCGGACTCCACACGAGGATGCCCATCTTCTCTTCTATTGAGAGCGGAACGAGTTCGTACTCAGCGTCCCGATCTAGCAGGGAGTAGTAGATCTGCTGGGTGACGTAGCGCTGTAGTCCCCGTCGCTCGGAGATGCCCAGCGACTTCATGACGTGCCAGGCAGAGTGATTAGAGACGCCGATGTAACGGACCTTTCCCTGATGGACAAGGGTGTCGAGTGCATCAAGGGTCTCTTCCATCGGAGTGATTCCGTCGCGTTGGTGTACCTGGTAGAGGTCGATGTAATCCGTCTTTAGACGGCGCAAACTCGCTTCACAGGCCCTGATGAGATATCCGCGTGAGAGGCCACCGTCGTTTTGTCCGGTACCCATGGCGAAGCGGACCTTTGTGGCGAGGACGATCTCGTCGCGGCGATCAGCGAGGACTTCGCCAAGAATCTCCTCTGAGCGACCGGCGGAGTAGATGTCTGCGGTGTCGATGAAGGTGATGCCGCCATCAATGGCGACGTCGACGATTCGCCGAGCTTCCTCCACTTCCGTTACGCCGACGTAGGCAAATTTGCCTTGACCACCGAAGGTCATCGTTCCCAGGGCGAGCTCCGAGACGCGCAGTCCGGTGTAGCCAAGCTGACGGTACTTCACCCGCAACTCCCTTCAGAGCTCGGGCGGGCACTCCGGGCGAGCCGCGCGCTGCGTGCGTTGAACGAAGGACGATTCACTGCTCGAGCAGCTGCTGGCCCGCGGCGAGCTCGCGCCGGTACGCGGAGACCATGAGATTGGTGAGCTCCTCGACCGAGGTGTCCTTCACTTGCTGGTCGTAGGCGATGTGGCCCTGTTGGATGACGTTGAGCCGGTCGCAGAGCTCGAAGAGGTGCGTGTAGTTGTGGTCGATCACGATCATCGACACACCGCGGTTGCGCGAGAGATCCTTCACGAGATCGACGATGAGGGCGGACTCCCGGGCGCCCATCGCCGCCAGCGGCTCATCGAGCAGGAGGATCTTGGCGTTCTGACGGGTGGCTCGGGCAACCGCGATGGCCTGGCGCTGGCCGCCCGAGAGCGACTCGGCCTCGGCGTCGATGTCGGGGATTTCGACCTTGATGTCCTCCAGGTAGCTCTTGGCGAGCTTGCGCATCTTGCCCGCGGAGAGCCAGCCCACTCCGCCGAACATGGTGAGCTCCCGGTTGAGGAAGAGGTTCTGCGCGACGGTCAGCTGTGGGACAAGGGCGAGGTCCTGGTAGACGGTCTCGATGCCGAGACCGCGCGCGTCGGCAACCGACCGGAACGACACTTCCTTGCCCTCGACGTAGATCTTGCCGGTGTCGGGAGGATGGAAGCCGCACAGGATCTTCACGAGCGTGCTCTTGCCTGCCCCGTTGTCGCCAACCAGGCCGAGCACCTCGCCTCGGCGCAGGTGCATGTCGATCCCGCGCAGAGCCACGACAGCGCCAAAGCGCTTGGTCAACCCAACAGTCTCGAGCACCACGTCGGATGCGGCGAGCGTGGCGTCGCGCGTCGGGCTCGCCTCCACCAGCGGTGACTCCGCCTCCGTCATCGACGAAATTTCCTGGCCACTGTGCGGAGCTGGATGTTGGCGACCATCGCCACGAGGATCATGACCCCCTCGGCCAAATAGAACCAGTTGGCATTGACACCGATCAGGTTGAAGCCATCCTCGAGCACGCCGAGGAAGATGGCACCGAGGGCTGCTCCGACGATCGTGCCGCGACCGCCGGTCAGCGCTGTGCCGCCGACCACGGCCGCGACGATACCCGGGAGCACCGTGTCCAGGCCCGAGCTTCCGGGGTTGACGCTGCCGATGCGGATCGCATCGAGCATCCCGATGAGCCCGGAGGCGGAGGAGATGATGATGAAGCACCACACCTTCACCCGCCGCACCCGGATGCCTGATTCCGCCGCGGCGAGCGGGTTGCCACCGGTGGCGGTGATGTGGAGGCCGAAGCGCGTTCGCTTCAAGAGCGCCCAGATGACGAGCATCATGCCGGCGGCCCAGAGGATCGTCGACCAGGCGCCGACGCCGAAGATAATGCTGAAGTGACCCGTTTGGCCCGGCATGTCGACCTGGATATCATTCGACTCAATCAGCACGATGCCGAACAACGCGTAGTTGACCGCCAAGGTGACGATCAGCGAGGAGACGTTCAGCCATACCGTTATCAGCCCGTTGATCATGCCGATGCCGGCGCAGCACGCCATCGAGGCCACGATCGCCCAGCCAATCGGCATCCCGCTCGTCCAGAAGAAGTACATGAACCAGGGTGAGGACAGATAGACCGCCCCGGCGGAGAGGTCGATCTCGCCGAGCACGAGGATCAACACCTCTCCGAAGCCGATCACGGCGAAGGAGGCGATGTACTGAGCGATCGTAATGATGTTCGCGGTCGTGTAGAAGGCCGAGTTGGCAATCCCGAAGTAGATGATCACGAACAGCGTCACCAGGACGACAGTGAGCTCACGCTGCTGCATGGCCCGCTGGACGAGCCAATATGCGGCAGACCCCCGCTCCTTCGGAGCGGGGGTCTGCCGCGTTTCGCTATCTGACGCGGTGGCGCGGGCCACGATTCGGGCCACGACTCCTAGATCAGTACGCGATCATTGCCGGCGGCGGGTAGGCGCTCGCCGCCACTCCGCTGCCTTCGAAGCGCGTCTTGTGCGCCAGGTACGGGGCCACGTTGGCCGTGGTCACGAAGCCGAGGCCCGTGTCGGTGTTGCACGGCGACATCAGGCCGGCAGAGATCTGGTACAAGAACAACTGAACCGTCGGGATGAATCCCTGCAGGTAGGCCTGCTGGTCGATGGTGAAGGTGAGGTGTCCACTCTTGACACCCTGCAGCACCGGGACCTCCACGTCCCAGCCCGAGCCCCCGACCTTGCCCTTCAAGTTGTACTTCTGGATCGTGTCCGCCACGGCCACCGAGTCTCCGTCGTCCACGGCGTAGAGGAACTTGACGTCCTTGTGGCCCGTGTACCAGGCCTCGACGGCGGTGATCTCGCCGGGCTCGAGGGCGCCGCCGTCCACCACCGCGGTGTGCAGACCGGCCGCCTTGAAGACCGGCAGGGCGCCGTCGATCCGGGGCTGGATGTTGCCCGAACCCGGCGTCGCGATCACCATGCCGACCAGGCCACCCTTCGGCACCACCTTGGCGATGCGCGCGGCTGCCGCCGCGCCGGCGGTGAGGTTGTTCTGGCCGATGTACGCCAGTCGGCTGTTGCCTGCCTCGTCGGCGTTGTAGGCGATCACCGGGATGCCCTTGGAGAGGGCGTGGTGCGTCGGCGCGTTGAAGGCGACCGGGTCGATCAGGGTCGAAGCGATGCCGCTCACTCCAGCGGCGATTGCCTGGTTGAACGCCGTCACCATCTGGGACACGCTCGAGGTCGTCGAGCCCGTCCACAGCGGCGTTGGGATGCCGAGGATGGCCGCTGCGTCGGCCATCCCGTACTGGGTCGGCGTGAAGAAGCTGTTGGTCGTGACGTGATTGACGAACGTGAACTTGTACGCGGAGTGCTTTGCGAACAGTGGGTGGGACTCGTCGTGGTGCGTCTGAGCTGCGGCTCCACGCTCGGTCAACACCTCCATCATTCCGCCGAGAAACGGAACCGAAGCCGCCGCCACGCCAGCGTTGCGCAAGAACCGACGCCTGGACACCTCATACTGCCTTGGATCTACCTCGTGTGGTTCGAACTTGCTCATCCGCTTCCCCTTCCCAGCCTCAACTGAAACACCTCGACGATGTTACATACATTCTGGGTTGAACGTACTACCAAACTTGCGGGATCGAATGATCGAGACTCAGGTCCTTCGACCCTAATCACGGGTGATCAAGTGCTTCTGATTCTCTGTTGAAGACGCGATTCTGGCCTGATGGCACCGTCCACTATCTGGGGAGGTGACGTCGCGCTCTAGCGAGCTCGGTTCGGGTGGCCTCAGGCGCATCGACCTTCGGGGTCGGAAGCGGAGAGGCTGTGGATCAGGCGAGCAGTCCGCCGTAGTCGAGCAGTTGCAGCACTCCACCACGTGGGACGAGGCCGTGTCACCGGCCGGACGTCGCGCGTCTTCTAGCTCGCGGCCTTTCCTGATCGTGCTCCCACCGGCACTCGCCCTGACGTGGCGTCGAGGAACTCTTCCGGGGCACGTGGCTCTCGGACGGTCTGGGGAGCGAAGGCCTCGACCGGTGGCCGGATCGATTCATCGACTGCGCACGATCGCCATGACTACCGGGTAGCGGACGGCTGGCGGACCCGGATTCAGTGGAATGTTCCAAGCACAGGGATTATTGACTTGACAAGCCGCCACGGCCTCACTATGTTCTGTAAGCGGTTACACGTGTAAGCGGTTACACACGTTCGAACCGTTGAAGTGTCGGGGAACAGGGGGCGGGGACGTGCGTCACGGGACAACCGTCACGGATTCTCAGTGCGGGCTGGAGAGCTCCAGTGGCTGAGCCGCAGCCCACGATCTACGACGTCGCCCAAGCGGCGGGCGTGTCGATCGCAACGGTCAGCCGGGCTCTCAACTCCCTCGACTCGGTGCGCCCGGCGACGCGGGCGAAGGTCCTACGGGCGATGGAGCGGCTCAATTTCGTGCCCAACGCCAACGCCCAGGGCCTCTCCAAGGGCAAGACCTGGATCATCGGACTCGTCTTCGTGCACGCACCGGTCACGGGTGACGTGCTCGAGGTCGAAGGCGCGAGCCTGCTCTACTCGGACCACGTCATCCGCGGGGCGGAGGCCCGGGCCGCGGCTAACGGCTACTCGCTCCTGCTGCGCGGCGGGGGAGAGAGCCGCCCCGCCGAGCTGGCGTCCCTCCGCAGCCTGACCGGCACGGTCGACGGCCTGGTCCTCCTGGACCAGGTGCTCCCGGAGGCCGACGCCAGCGAATTGGCGAAGCGGATCCCGGTGGTGCTGCTCGCCGGCAGCGGCACCGCGCACGGGATCACGACCATCCGCGTGGACAACCAGTGCTCAATGCGCGAGCTGGCGGACCACTTCGTCGACGTGCACGCGATGACGAGCGCCGGATTCATCGCGGGCCTGGACGTGAGCCCCGACTCGGTCGCGCGCGAGCGGGCGTTCCGGACGAGGTTCGTCGAGCGCGGCGGCGAGGTGCGCGACGTCGACGTCCTGCGCTCGGACTGGACGTCGGCCGGCGCCGAGCACGCCATGGAGGCCCGTCTCGGGTTGGGCGAGCCACTGCCCCAGGTGTTCGCGTGCGCCAACGACCAGATGGCCGTCGGCGCGATCCACGTGCTCCAGTCCCGGGGCGTGCGCGTGCCCGCCGACGTGGCCGTCAGCGGTTTCGATGACATCACCCTGACCCGGTACGTGAAGCCGTCGCTGACGACGATCCGCCAGTCCGGCGCGATCCTGGGCGCGGCGGCCGTCGACGCGCTCCTGGCCCAGCTGAGCGACGACGCCCCGGCCCAGCGCGACGTTGTGCTGCCCACGACGCTCGTCATCCGCGACAGCTGCGGGTGCGAGGCCAGCCACGATGAGCGAAGCGAGCACTGGACGCACGCCAGCGCGGTCGCGGAGGTCGCATCGTGAGGGTGATCGGTCGTCGGCTTCTGCTCTACGTGGTGACCGCGTGGGTGGCGATCACGGTGAACTTCGTGATCCCTCGACTCATGCCGGGCAACCCCATCCAGACCATGATCGGCAAGCTGACCAACCAGGTCACGCCCCAAGAGATCCAGGCGATCCGCTCGGCCTTCGGGGTGGGGCTGAGCCAGAACTGGTGGACCCAGTACTGGCACTACCTCGGCCAGCTGGTCCACGGCAACCTGGGCGTGTCGATCACGCTGTCGACGCCGGTGACGACCGTGCTGGGCAGCGCGATCCCCTGGACGGTCGGCCTGATCGGCATCGCGACGCTGGTGAGCTTCGTCCTGGGCACCGTGTCGGGGGCCCTGCTCGGCTGGACCCGGGGCTCGCACCTCGACAACCTGATCCCCGTCGCGACCTTCTTCCAGGCGGTGCCCTACTTCTTCCTCGGCACGGTTGCCTTCCTCGTCTTCTCCAACCACCTCGGGTGGTTCCCCGGCCAGGGCGCCTACAGCCTGTCGCTCACCCCGGGGCTCCACTGGTCCTACATCGCGAGCGTGATCCGCTACGGCGAGCTGCCCGCCTTCACCATCATTCTCAGCTCGATCGCCGGCTGGATGCTGGGGATGCGCAACATGATGATCACGACGGTGGGCGAGGACTACGTCCTCATGGCCGTCGCCAAGGGCCTGCCGCGCCGCCGCGTCATCTGGCACGCGGCGCGCAACGCGGTGCTGCCCTCGATCGCGAACCTGTCGCTGGCGATCGGGCTGGTGGTGTCGGGCGCCCTGCTCGTCGAGCTGGTCTTCAACTACCCCGGCGTGGGGGACCTGCTGTTCCACGCCGTGGCCAACGAGGACTACCCGCTGATCCAGGGGATCTTCCTCGTCATCACGCTGTGCGTCCTGGCGGCCAACTTCCTGGCCGACCTCGTCTACTTCGCGCTCGACCCGCGCACGCGCACCCCGGCGGTCGTATGAAGAGACTGCGCCTGCCGCGCTCGCCCAAGGTCCTCGTGGGCCTCGTGATCGAGTTCTGCTTCCTCATCCTCACCGTCATCGGGCCGTGGGTCGCGCCGTACAACCCGAGCTACAACGGCTTCCTCCAGAACTTGCCCCCGTCGTCCAAGCACTGGCTGGGCACGACCGCCCTGGGCGAGGACATCTTCTCCCAGCTGCTCAACGGCGCGCGGGCCACGATCGTGGTCGCCGTCGTGGCGGGGCTCGTGGCCACGCTCATCGCGGTGGTCGTGGGCGTCTCGGCCGGCTACCTCGGGGGCCGGGCCGATGACGGGCTCTCGATGCTCTCGAACGTCTTCCTGGCCATACCGGGGCTGCCGCTGCTCATCGTGCTCGACAGCTACCTGCCCCAGGCGGACCGGTCCAACTCGCTCATCCTGGGCCTGGTGATCGCGCTCACCGGCTGGGCGTGGGGGGCCCGGGTGCTGCGCGCCCAGACGATGTCGCTGCGCAACCGCGACTTCGTCGAGGCGTCGCGCATCATCGGCGAGAGCCGGACGCGCATCATGGCGGTCGAGATCGCCCCGAACCTGCTGCCGATCCTGGCGTCCTCCCTGCTCTTCACGATCCTCTACTCCATCGGGGCCTACGTCACGCTGGCCTACATCGGCCTCACCAGCACCTCGGTGTGGAACTGGGGGACGATGATGTTCTGGGCGCAGGCCAACAACGCCCCGCTGGTGAACCAGTGGTGGTGGTTCGTGCCGCCGGGCGTGTGCATCGCCCTGGTCGGCGCGGGCCTGGCGCTCATCAACTTCGGCATCGACGAGTTCATTAACCCGCGCCTGCGCGAGGCGGGCTTGACCTCCAAGGTCCTGCGCCGCTCGGGCCTGTCACGCCAGGTGCGCCTCGGCGTGACGCCTGTGCTACGTGCGACGTCCTCCCCACGCCGGATCAGCCGCGCGCTCCAGGCGGGGGCCCAACGGTGAACGTCCTCGAGGTCCGCGACTTCTCGGTCGAGTACGGCCTGGAGGAGGCGGCGGTGCACGCCGTGCGCCACGTGGACCTCGACGTGCCGCGCTCGAGCGTGCTGGGCATCGCCGGGGAGTCGGGTTCGGGCAAGTCCACCCTGGTCTACGGGTTCACGCGCCTGCTGCGCTGGCCCGGCGTCGTGGCCGGCGGCAGCGCCGTGCTGCGCGTGCTCGACGAGGACGGAACCGAGTCCGAGTTCGACCTGCTGGCGGCCAGCGAGCGCGAGCTGCGATCGATCCGCTGGTCGGAGATCTCGATCGTCCTGCAGAGCGCGCTCAGCGCGCTCAACCCGGTGCGGCGCATCGCCAAGGAGTTCGACGAGGTGCTGCGGGTCCACTCCTCGGGGCTCGACAGGTCCGCCCGGCGCGCCCGGGCCGTCGAGCTGCTCGACATGGTGGGCCTGGACGAGGACCGACTCGATCGGTTCCCCCACGAGCTCTCCGGCGGCCAGCGCCAGCGGATCATGATCGCCTTGGCGCTGGCCCTCGACCCCCAGCTCGTCATCATGGACGAGCCCACGACGGCGCTCGACGTCGTCACCCAGCGCGAGATCGTCGACCAGCTCTTCGAGCTGCGTCAGCGGCTGGGCTTCGCGATGATCTTCATCACCCACGACCTCTCGCTCCTGGTCGAGCTGGCCAACGAGATCGTGGTCATGTACGCCGGCGAGATCGTCGAGCGCGCCTCGGCCGAGGAGATCTACGCGGCGCCGCGCCACCCCTACACCCTGGGCCTGATCAACTCCTTCCCCCCGATGCACGGGGAGCGTTGCGAGCTGGTCGGCCTGCCCGGGGCCCCCTCGGACCTCGCCCACCTGCCCACCGGCTGCAGCTTCCACCCGCGCTGCGCCTGGGCCATGGAGGTCTGCAAGACCGCGTCGCCGAAGGCCCAACCCGTCGGCGACACGGGCCGCCTGGTGGCCTGCTGGCTCCACGACGGGATCCATGAGGTTCCCGTGGAGCTTCGCCGGTCCGTACCGCAGAGGCAGCCGCTGTGAGCGAGAACCCGATTCTCGAGGCCCGCTCGCTCACACGGTACTTCACGGTGCGGGCCGGCGGCGGCGGGCGGCGCCACAAGCGGCTCGTGCGGGCCGTCGAGGATGTCAGCCTTTCGCTGCGCCCGGGCCGCGTCACCGCGGTCGTGGGCGAGTCGGGCTCGGGCAAGTCGGTCCTCGCGCGCATGCTCGCGCGCATCGTGACGCCCACGTCGGGCGAGCTGCTGCTCGACGGACGCCAGATCCCCCTGGGCACCAAGCGCGGCCTGGACTACGCGCGCCAGGTCCAGTTGGTCCTCCAGGACCCCTTCGCGTCGATGAACCCGGTCCATCTCGTGCGCCACAACCTGGAGCGGGCGCTCCTGATCCACGGGGCGACGCGCGAGAGCCTCCCGGCACGCCTGGCGAGCGCCATGACGCGTGTCGCGCTCACGCCGCCCGAGGGTTTCCTCGACCGCTTCCCCCACGAGCTCTCCGGCGGCCAGCTCCAGCGCGTCTCGATCGCCCGGGCGCTGTGCGTGGAGCCCAAGGTCCTGCTAGCCGACGAGCCGGTGTCGATGCTCGACGTGTCGGTGCGCCTGGGCGTGCTCAACCTCGTGCGCAGCCTGGCCGACGACGACCGCATGGCGACCCTCTACATCACCCACGACATCGCCTCGGCGCGCTACATCACCGACGAGACGATCGTGATGTACGCCGGCCAGGTCGTCGAGCGTTCCAACGGCGTCACCCTGATCGACGAACCGGCCCACCCCTACACCCAGCTGCTCATCGCCTCGGTGCCCGACCCGGCCGACCCCACCAGCGTGGCGGCGAGGAACACCGCCGACGAGGCCGCACGCCAGGGCGTGGCCGACGTGGGCTGCCGGTTCGCCCCGCGCTGCCCGTCGGCGATGGAGATGTGCCGGTCCGCCGAGCCGCCCTCCTTCGCGGTCGGCGCGGACCACGAGTCGAAGTGCTGGCTGCATCGCGACGGCGCCGTCGCGACGCCGGTCAGGGTGGCGTCGCACGAGGGGGACCCCCGTGCGTGACGCGAGAGATCTTTTGGCCTCACCGACCCGGGCGACCGGTTCGCGAGGTCGTAAAGAGCGGGGCCGCGGGCCCCATACGAGCGCCGGGGTTGGGTCCGGCTCGAGTAGTCACTAGATAAGGAGCAGCATGTTACGGAAGTTACTCATCGCCCTCACGGCGGTCAGTTGCTTGTCTCTGGGGATTGTCGTCGAGGTCGCGCAGACCTCGGGCGCCGCGGGACCGGTATTGACCGAGGAGTCCAACACGGGGGTCACATTCACCAACAACTTCAACCCGTTCAACGGCCAATCATTCGCGACGGAGATGAACGCCCGCTCGCTGATCTTCGAGCCGCTCTACGAGGTTGACACCATCAAGGCCAACACGTACTACCCGTGGCTGGCGACGGGCTACGCCTGGGGGGCCGGTGGCAAGTCCATCACCTTCACGCTGCGCACCGGCGTGCAGTTCAGCGACGGCACGAGCTTCGGCCCGGCCGACGTGGCGTACACGTTCAACATCTTCCGCCAGTTCTCGGACGCCAACTACGCGGGCATTCCCGCGCAGTCCCAGGCCCCGACGACCAGCGGGAACACGGTGACGCTGTACTTCGCGGCGGCGGCCTACCAGAGCTTCAGCTCCATCGCGGGCACCGCGCTGATGGTCAAGTCCGGCGAGTTCGGCACGACCGACCCCGGCACGACCACCCTGGCCGGCACGAGCGCCGTCGGGACCGGGCCGTACACGGGCGTCACGTTCAGCACCCAGATCGTCAAGTTCGCTGAGAACTCGCACTACTGGGACCTGAGCAAGCTGGCGGCCAGCGAGGTGGACATCCCCAGCGAGGCGTCGAACACCAATGCGGCGACCGACCTGGCCAACGGGACCCTTGACTGGGCGGGCAACGACATCGCCAACGTCAACCAGGTCTTCGTGTCCAAGAACCCGGCCACGAACCACACCTTCTTCGCCGCGGGCAACACCGTCACCTTGACCTTCAACGTCAAGCACGGGTTCCTCGGCGACGCCAAGGTGCGCGCGGCGATCTCGGCCGGCATCAACCGTTCCGCGCTCGCCGTCAAGGGCGAGAGCGGCTACGAGAAGCCGGCGACGTCATCGAGCGGGCTCATCCTGCCCAACCAGAAGTCCTACCTGACCAAGACCGACACCAATGACCTGAAGGCCACGGCCCAGCCGGCGACCGTCAAGCGCATCCTGTCGTCCGACGGCTTCAAGAAGGTCGGCAAGTGGTGGGAGAAGAACGGCAAGAAGATCCAGTTCCAGGTCGAAGACCCAAGCAACTACACGGACTACTACGCCGACGCCCAGCTGATCCAGTCCGAGCTGCAGTCCGTGGGCATCGACGCCACGGCCGACGGCGTCCAGGACACCAAGTGGTACTCCGACCTCGCCGCCGGGACGTTCCAGTCGGCGATCCACTGGGGCAACGGCGGGGCCAGCCCGTACGTGCAGTACTCGGCGTGGTTCGACTACAACCAGTTCGTGAGGGCGACGCCGACCAACGCCGGCAACGACTTCGGACGGTTCTACAGCGCCACCGCGGAGAAGGACCTCGCGACACTCGTGTCGACGTCCAACGCCTCGTCGGTCGCCAAGGCCATCCAGGCCCTGGGCTCGATCATGACCAAGCAGGTACCCTACGCGCCGCTCCTCTACGGGGCGGACTGGGACGTCTACTCGACCGCCCGCTTCACCGGCTGGCCGACGCCGTCCAACCCGTACGTCGACCCGGCGCCGAATGACCCCGAGCTGCCGTACATCCTGACTCACCTCACGGCCGTCGGCTAGACGCGCCCGCTTCGACCCCGACCCGCCCGTCACCGGGCGGGTCGGGGTCGAAGCGCCAACCAGTTCTGCCCGGACTCATTACCTAAGGAGCACACGTCTCATGACGACCCGCCGCTTTCCGAATGACTTCCTCTGGGGCACCGCGACCGCCTCGTTCCAGGTCGAGGGGGCCGCCGACGCTGACGGGCGCGGCCCCTCCATCTGGGACACCTTCTGCCGCCAGCCCGGCGCCGTGCGCAACGCCGACAACGGCGACGTCGCCTGCGACCACTACCACCGCGTCGCCGAGGACCTCGACCTGGTCCGGGGCCTCGGCGTGGGCAGCTACCGCTTCTCGGTCGCGTGGCCCCGCATCCAGCCCACCGGCAGGGGCCCGGCGAACCAGCCGGGCCTCGACTTCTACCGGCGCCTCGTCGACGGCCTGGCGGCCCGCGACGTCGAGGCGACGATCACGCTCTATCACTGGGACCTGCCCCAGGCGCTCCAGGACGACGGCGGCTGGGTCGTGCGCGACACCGCCGAGCGATTCGCCGAGTACGCCGACATCGTGGCGCGCGCCATCGGCGACGGCGCCGCGCGCTGGATCACCCTCAACGAGCCGTGGTGCTCGGCGTGGCGCGGCTACGAGGTGGGCGACCACGCGCCGGGGATCACCGACGTGGGCCAGGCCGCCGCCGCCCACCACCACCTCCTCCTCGCCCACGGCCGGGCCACGCAGGTGCTGCGAGAGGTGACGCCCGAGGTGCCCGTCGGGATCTCGCTCAACCTGGCCGCGCTGCGCTCGGGCACCGACGACCCGGTCGACGTCGCCGCGACGCGGCGCATGGACGGCAACCGCAACCGGATCTTCCTCGACCCGCTCTTCACGGGCGAGTACCCGGCCGACATGCTCGAGCACTACGCCAGCGCCGAGCCCGGGTTCTCGGTCGTGCGCGACGGGGATCTCGCCACGATCAGCCAGCCGCTCGATTTCCTGGGCGTCAACTACTACTCGCCCGAGATCATCGTGGACGCCTCGCGGCTCCAGGCGGCCCGCGAACTCGGCTACACCGTGCCAACGCGCCGCGACGGCCACGACCTCGACGCCGTGGGCGTCCGGTCGCCCGGGGCGAGCGTGACCCTCATGAACTGGGAGATCGACGCCACGGGGCTGCGCGACATCCTGGTGCGAGTGAGCCGCGAGTTCACCGACATCCCGCTCTACGTCACTGAAAACGGCGCCGCCTTCGACGACTACGTCGGCCCCGGCGGCGCCGTCCTCGACGGCGATCGCGTCGCGTACGTGGGCGCGCACCTCGGGGCCGTGCTCGACGCCATCGCCGACGGCGCCGACGTCAAGGGCTACTTCTACTGGAGCGTCCTGGACAACTTCGAGTGGGCCTTCGGCTACTCGCGGCGCTTCGGCCTGGTCTGGGTCGACTTCCCGACGAGCACCCGGCTGCCCAAGGCCAGCTACCACTGGTACGCCACGACGATCAGGGCGAACGGGATCGAGTAAGCGGCGCCGGACCTAACTCGTGGGGCCGCCGTCCTCGCCGCTGCCGCGACGGCGGAAGTACTCGGCCGGGGTGATACCCGTCTCGCGGCGAAACGCCGCCACGAATGCGCTGGGCGATTCGTAGCCCACCGCGCGGGCCACGTTGGAGACGGGTTCGCGGTCGGCGAGCTCCTCCATCGCCCGATGGAGGCGCAGCAGCGTGCGCCACCGTCCGAACGGGAGCCCGGTGTCGCCCGTGAAGGCGCGCGCCAGCGTGCGGCCGCTCGCCCCCACCTCGTGTCCCCACTCGGCCAGCGTCCGGTTGTCCGCCGGGTCCTTGGCGAGGCCATCGGCCACCCGGCGGGCTCGCTCCTCGATCGGCATGCGCACGTCGAACGAGACCGTCGCGACGGGCGTAAGCAGATCGACCAGGACCCGTTCGGCGTGCAGGCGATGCGCGGCCTCCAGGTCGTTCGCCGCCAGGTACCCCAGCAGTTCTCCCATGAGCGGGTTCGCGGTGACCGGCGTGCAGTCGGACCACACGATCGCGCACGAGTCGGGTGGGATGTAGGCGCTGCGCATCGTCGC
>Ga0209415_10011061_pt1 | contig 15251 bp, 7 predicted proteins | sample PeaSoiSIISIP2007_FD_187696 | JGI IMG/M metagenome (GOLD analysis project Ga0209415, IMG submission 187696) | Peat soil microbial communities from Weissenstadt, Germany - SII-SIP-2007 (SPAdes) (version 2) | ecosystem: Environmental > Terrestrial > Soil > Wetlands > Peat | place: Germany... | reverse complement strand
TTCGAGAACACGACTCTGACCATTGGCACCATGTGGAATCACGGGGTGCATCTGCTTTCCGGCAGCGCCTACGACTTGAACCTGCAACCGTTGCAAGGAACGACGACGTACATAGTCTGTCCTCCGAGCGCAACTACAGCGCCCTGCAATGGCCGGACAATTACCCTGCCGAACATGGACAACGGTCTGCTCACCGAAGGCCGCATCACCTCCAACTTCAACGAGATCAACGAACTGATCAGTCCCGGGCAAAACCATTACAACTCTGTCTTCGTGCAGGTGCAGCGCCGCATGTCGCAAGGTCTCTCGCTGCAATTTTCTTACACCTACGCCAAAAGCATGATGCTCGACGGCATGGACTTCAACAATCAGTTCGATTTCAGCAATACCCACGCTCCCTCGCTGCTAGACCAGCGCCATCGCCTGACCTTTGCCGGCATCTACCGGCCGGGGCTAGAAAGACTGACCCGTTCCGGCCCCGGGCGTGACCTGCTCTCGGGCTGGAGACTGAGCAGTGTCATGGAGTTCTCTTCTGGCCGGCCGTACGCTGGACTTTTGGCCCCCGCGTCCGGCGGTGACAACTTGAACGACACCGCCTTCAACCAGGACACTGCGAACACTGCGGGCGGCATCAATGGCGCTGGTCCCACGCCGGGCATCGGCCTGAATTCTCTGTACGGCCCCTGGCTGCAGAGGATCGACGTCGGACTGGCCCGCAGCTTTGAAGTGAGGGAAGGCAAGGAACTGGAATTTCAAGTGCAGGCGTTCAATCTGTTCAATCACGCCAACTACTACGTGCAGAACGGCAACGGAATCAACCAACTGCAATACAACCCCATCGGCACCACGTGCGGCGACGGAGTAACGCTCAACCAGACCTGTTATCTGGTGCCCAATTCTGGCCCGGGCAATTTCGGATCTCTGCAGGAAATCAGCCCCAACGGTCTTCCCCGCGTCTTGCAGTTTTCCGCAAGATTCACGTTCTAGGGGCATGAGCCCCCCCGTTTTTCGTTGGAATAATCTACACCGAAACAGGCGCTGAGCGAGAAAATCGAGTTCGGGCGAAAGCAAGCCCGGATAACGGAGCAAGAGATCCCAGGGTTATAATCACTTCCGCATGTGCGGTCGCTATCGCCTCGCCCGGAAGAAAGAGATTCTGGCCGAAACTTTCGACGCAGAGAATGAAGTCGACCGGCTCCCGCGCTATAACGTCGCGCCCGGCCAGGACGTACCTGTCGTTCGGCAGGATGCGGCCCGTCCCACACGCTCGCTTTCGCTAATCCGCTGGGGACTGATCCCCTCCTGGTCAAGAGACGCCAAGGCTGGATACAAAATGATCAACGCCCGAGCCGAAACGGTTGCCGATATGCCCGCCTTCCGCGATCCCTTCCGCTCCCGCCGCTGCCTGGTTCCCGCCGACGGATTTTATGAATGGACGAAGCAGGGCAAGCAGAAATCCCCCTTCTGCTTTTCCCTGGCCGACGATTCCATCTTCGCCTTCGCCGGAATCTGGGACCGCTGGGCCAACCCTAACTGGGGCAACCCTAATAAGAGGAACCCCAACCAGACGAACCCTGATCAGGAGTGGCTGGAAACCTGTTCCATCATCACCACGTCGGCGAACGCGCTTCTCTCCGGCATTCACGACCGCATGCCCGTCATCTTGCAGCGCGATGACTACGACCTCTGGCTCGATCCGGGCTTCAAGAAGGTGGATGATCTTCGCGACCTGCTCAAGCCCTTCCCCGCCGACGCCATGCGCCACTACCAGGTCAGCACCCGCGTGAATTCCGTAAAAAACGACGACCCCGCTTGCGCCGAAGAGTATGTTCTCCCGAAACTGTTGTTCTAGCGAGCGCTGGAAAAAGTCTCCAGGGTGCCGGCCAACCATCCAGAATTGCTGCATCCGCTGCAACGTGCAGCGCAGGCTATAATGGCGCGCAGCATGGCCCTTACTGCTGGCACAAAACTCGGCCCCTATGAAATCCAGTCGCCGTTAGGGTCTGGCGGGATGGGTGAGGTATACCGTGCCATCCAGAGCAGCCTCGGTCGTCAGGTGGCCATCAAGGTCCTACCCGCGGAGAAAGTCGCCTACCCCGAACGAAAGCAGCGCTTCGTGCAGGAAGCGAAGTCGGCTTCGTCGCTGAACCACCCCAACATCATCACCATTTACGACATCGGCCAAGCCGACGGTATCGATTTCATTTCGATGGAGTTCGTCTCCGGCAAGACGCTCGACAAGCTGATCCCCCGGAATGGGATGCGGCTGAATGAAGCCCTGAAATGCGCGGTCCAGATTGCCGATGCGCTCGCTCGGGCGCACGCCGCCGGCATCGTCCATCGGGATCTCAAACCCGGGAACATCATGGTGAACGAGGATGGGCGCGTGAAAGTTCTCGACTTCGGCCTGGCGAAGCTCACCGAACCTGCTCCTGCGAGCGAGGACGAATCCACGCGTACCATGCGGCCCACGACCGAAGAGGGCAAGATCGTCGGCACCGTTGCCTACTTGTCTCCCGAGCAGGCAGAGGGCAAGAAGGTCGACGCCCGTTCCGACATCTTCAGTTTCGGATCGGTGTTGTACGAGATGGTGACGGGAAAACAAGCATTCCACGCTGACACCAAAGCCTCGACCCTGGCGGCGATTCTGAAAGACAATCCGCGGCCGGCAAGTCAACTCGTCGATGGCCTTCCCAGGGAAGTTGAGAGGCTGATCTCCCGTTGTCTGCGGAAGGAAGTCAATCAGCGCTTCCAGCACATGGACGACGTCAAGATTGTGCTGGAGGAACTGAAAGAGGAGTCCGATTCCGGAGTGCTGGGAGCCGCTGCTGTGGCAAAGACGAAGCCTGGTCTTCGCCTCACCTGGGCCCTCAGCGTAGCGGCAGCACTGGTTATAGCAACGGTCGGAGTGTGGCTGGTTCGACCGAAGCAGGAAGTGCCAGAAGTGCCGTTGGTCGCAGTTCCGCTCACCAGCTACGCGGGCGATGAGGAATGGCCGACGCTTTCCCCGGATGGCACGCAAGTCGCGTTTTCCTGGAACGGGGAAAAGCAGGACAAGTCCGATATCTACGTCAAACAGATCGGCGTGGAGCCGCCTTTTCGCTTGACCAGCGATGCGGCTATGGATTACAGCCCTGCCTGGTCCCCGGATGGAGGCTTCATCGCTTTCTTGCGGGAGCTGTCCCACGACAAGACCGATATCGTGATCGTACCCCAGCGAGGAGGGCCGGAGCGAATTTTAAGCGAGATCAAGGGATCAATGCAGCAGGCTTTGCTCTGGGGCCCGTACTTGTCCTGGACTCCGGATTCGAAGTGGATTGTCTGCTCAGCGCCGAGAAGCGGCGAGCGCGTTTGGGCTTTGCATTTGTTCTCCACGGAAACAGGAGAGCAGATCGAGCTAACCAGCCCGCCCAGCAGCGAACTCGGCGATTTGGCGCCGGCAGTCTCCCCAGACGGCCAGACCTTGGTGTTCTCGCGGGTTTCACCGGACTTCTTCAATGCCACTATGTGGTTACTGCACCTTGGAGAAGGCTACAAACCGCTGGGCAAAGAGGAACAGATTCAGTCCCCCGGGATGACAAACATCGGCGCGGCTTGGTTGCCCAATGGCCGTGAGTTCGTATTTGGTTCCGGAACTGGAATCAACTACGGGCTCTGGCGGACTGCGGTATCCAAGGGCGCTGTTCCCAGGAGGCTCGAGCTTGGAAGCGCTGGCGCCGAGCCGACGATTTCGCGGCTCGGAAACCGTCTGGCGTTTGCAGTCTCTAAGTCTAATCTTCATATCTGGCGCGTCGACTTGAAGGGTCCCGGCAAAGAACCGAGCCAGCCCACCCGTTTCATTTCCTCCACCCAGGATCAGTATTATCCGACCTTTTCGCCAGACGGTCGGCGGATTGCCTTCATGTCGGATCGATCAGGGACGCAGGAAATATGGATCTGCGACGGCGACGGATCCAAGGCCCTACAGTTAACTTCGTTTGGCGGGGCGGCGATCTACGGCCCGAGTTGGTCTCCGGACGGCCAGAACATCGCTTTTACAGTTGCACAGAAAGGAATGAAAGAAGACATCTATGTCGTCAGTGTGAACGGCGGCGCTCCCCGGCGCATGACGACAAATCCCGCGGAAGACAAGTGGCCTTATTGGTCGCATGATGGCAAGTGGATTTACTTTGCCTCCACCCGCACCGGCCGGGAGGAGATCTGGAAGATGCCGTCCGATGGTGGGGAGGCGGTTCAGATCACGCGGAACTCCGGCGACCGACCGGAAGAGTCTCCTGACGGCAGATTTCTCTATTACATGAAGGGGTGGCCGGACGCGGTGAGTGTCTGGAGAGCCCAGGTCGATGGCAGTCAAGAAACCAAAATCCTCGACTCCGTGCATAGCGAAGGCCAATGGACTGTGGGTAAAGAGGGGATTTACTTCTTCAGGATTCCCGACAAAATGGGACACAGCGACATCTGCTTCTACGAATTCGCCAGCGGCCAGATCAGGAAAATCCTGACAATTCAGATGCCCGTGAATAACCATATCGTGGTTTCCCCCGACGGCCGGACGATTCTGTACCCGCAGTCTGACGAATCGGGCAGCGTCCTCATGCTGGTCGAGAATTTCCGCTAGGCGCACCTCACGCCCTTGCCCGTTCGCCCCTCGGAGCACACAGCATCATCAGCCCTCCCGCCAGTGCCGAGACCATCATCACGGCCAGTCCATACGAAAATGATCCCGTTCGAGTGTGCAGGTAGCCGAACAGGTAAGGGCCGGCAAAGCCGGCAACGTTTCCAACTGCATTGATCATTCCAACTGCGACCGCTGCCGCCGACTGGCTCAGGATTTCGGTCGGGATCGCCCAGAACGCGGGAAGATAAGCGGTGCCCAGGGCCACCATGGTGAACAAGGCGAGCGAGAGCGGAATCGATCGGGGGTGCCCGAGAAGGCCCAGCATTCCGGCGGCCGCGATGAAAAGCGGGATCGCTGAGTGCCACCGTCTCTCGCCACTCTTGTCAGAATGATATCCGTTGACCTGCATGGCGATGAAAAGGACAAAATAAGGTATGGCTCCGAGCAGGCCCACATTTACGTCCGAGAATCCTGATTGCCGTTTCAGCATGGTCGGGAACCAGAACACGAAGGTATAGGTGGCAAAATAATTCAGAAACGTTCCACCGGCCAGCAGCAATATCGTGCGCGACCCGATGGCCTGACGCACTGTCGTCGCTTCTGAGTTGGCAGGCTTTTCTTCTTGCAGCTTTTGTTCAATCCATTGCCGCCGCTCGGAAGCCAGCCAGGTCGCCTCAGTCGGCCAGTCCGTCAGGAAGAAGTAAGCAACCACACCCAGCACGATGGCAGGCGCCCCCTCCAGAAAAAACAGCCACCGCCAGCCCGCGACCGCCAACCAATTGTGTCCGAGAATCCAGCCCGCGATGGGCGATCCGATGACAAACGACATCGGAATGGCCGCCATAAAGTTGCTCGTTGCCTTGGCGCGGTCCTCACGCATGAACCAGTGGCTCAGATAGACGATGACCCCGGGAAAGAACCCAGCCTCTGCCGCGCCCAATACAAAGCGCGCCGTGTAGAGTTGCGCTGGCGTTTGCACCAGTGCTGTCAGCGCCGTCAACGATCCCCACGCGATCATGGTCGCGCAAATCATCCGGCGCGCGCTCCAGCGTTCCACCAGCAAGGCGCCCGGTATCTGCAGGGCCACATAGCTGATGAAGAAAATTCCTGCTCCCATTCCAAACACACGGTCGCTGAATCCAAGGTCGCGAGCCATTCCGATCGCGGCATAGGCCACGTTCGTGCGGTCCACGTAATTAACGATGTAAAGGGTGAAAAGAAACGGCAGCAGCCGCAAGGCAATATGGTGCCGCGTCCGGTCCCCGAGCTGGGCGGCGGCGGGCAGGATCGCAGGCAACGCGGCTTCGGCCAGTCAGTGTCTCCGGCGGACGGGAGTCCGGGTCCGCAGAGTATACCGGAACCCCGAACGGTTAAGGAATCTAAATGCGACAGGCGACCCTGCCGATAGATAGTCGACCGCTAACATAGTTTCCTGGTTGGCGAGAAACGCGCAGGCATGCCCTAACCCCTGGCACGAAACTCGGCCGACCTGCCCGAGCCATTCCCCCGCCGACGCCATGCGCCACTGCCGCGTGGACACTCGTGTGAATTTCGTAAAGAACGACGATCCCGCCTGCTCCGAAGAGTATGTCCCGAACCTGTTCTTTTAGGGATCCCAGAATAGTTCCCTGATTGCCGGCCAACCGGGAGTAATAGTGACGGTAAGCGCATTTTTCGGCATTAATCCTAAGGACAAACCGATAACTTCCGGGTTGCCCGTCATCCGACCGAAACCACGTACTCTCACCTTTTATTGTTTTTTTGTCGTTGACAAAACCCTCGAAACGGAACTACAAGTAATCGTTCGTAATATATCGAAGGCTACTGCTGCTACTGCGGACGGTTGATTTTCTAGGAGTAAGACTTATGCAACGCGATGTCGCGTCCATACGGAACCGAGTACATGCCTGGCCCATAGTGGTTCTCCTGATGCTGGCGCAGTCACTTGCCGGACAAGTTGGGGCAAGGTTCTTTGTGTCCAAAGCGGGCAACGATAGCAATCCCGGCACGATCGCTGCGCCCTGGTTAACCATCCAGCACGCGGCAAATTCGGTCTCAGCGGGCGCCACGGTATACGTATTCGGCGGAATCTACTACGAGGCGGTGAACTTTCCGTCATCTGGAATGCCGTGGGCGCCGATTGCATTCCGGAACTATCCTGGGCAGATTGCGGTGATCGATGGCACCGGCGTGAAGTGCTGCACATCGAACCCCGCGTCGAGCGGGAACGGGACACAGGGCCTCATCACCATCGTGAGCCAGAGCTACATCATTATCAGCGGATTTGAAATTCGCAATTTCACCACCAGCAACGCTGCATTAGTTCCGACTGGTGTCTGGATCACGGGCTCAGGTAAGGGAGTGCAGATTCTCAACAATCGGGTGCACCACATCACGACCACGTCGGAAACGAATGGCAACGCTTTCGGTATCTCCGTTTACGGCACATCGAAGAGTCCCATCACGCATTTGGTCATCAATGGCAACGAGGTTTACCACCTGAGAACCGGGAACAGCGAATCAGTGAATGTGGATGGGAACGTGACTCACTTTGCCATTACTAACAATCTGGTTCACGACAACGACAACATCGGCATCGCTGCCATAGGGTACGAAGACGTCGGCCCCGTCGGCTACGACGAGGCAATGTACGGAGAGATCAGCGGGAACACAATCTATAACATCAGCGGAATAACCAATCCTGGTGAGGGCCACGAGTACGACGCGGACGGCCTCTACTGTGATGGGTGCGCCTATGTCACCTTCGAGCGGAACGTGATCTTTCAGGTCGACTACGGAATCGAGACGACCAGCGAAAATCAAGTCTGTCAGGCCAATGGCACCGAGTGGTCTGGGGGAAATACCGGATCTGGAACCGCTGCCAAAGGCAAGTTCCCGTGTTACGGAAGGTATGCTACGGTGCGCAACAACATATTCTACAAAGCCGACTCCTGCGGTAACTCCATCGGCGGTTATGCGGCTGCGACCAGCAGGGGCGGTCACAGCAATGGAGGAGGCAGCAGCTACCACGATGTCTTCGTCAATAACACTCTGTACGATAACGGTACTCAACCAGGTAACGCGAACGAAGGCACACCCAGCGGCGAATTCCAGATACAGTTTCAGGTGGGCAGCGCGCAGGGGAACATCTACGAAAACAACGTTCTTTATGCTGGCTCGCCGAATATTTGGATCAACAGCTTCGTCCCGTGCAGTTCAAGCTATCCATGCCCCCCAGCAACGCTCAATTGGAACTTGTACAACTCGGTTGCGGGTTACGTGGAAGGAACGTCAATCTTGTGGGCTGACGTCAGTAGCTATACGAGTTTTGCAAACTGGCAGAGCACAAGCGGCGAGGACGCAAATTCCCTGAACACGGATCCACTTTTTGTCAATCTGGAGGACACGCCTCCAAACTTTGACACGATTCCTTCCTCGCCGACCGTGGATGCCGGCAGCACCAGTCTCTCGTGCAGTGTTGGCTGGTGTGATCCCAGCGGCAGCTCGCCCAACTCCATCTACGGCAGCACCGACTTTCTGGAAAATCCCCGGACGCATGGTTCGAAAATTGACATTGGCGCCTTTGAAAATACCGGAGTCGCAATTACCAACTCATTGACGGTGGATCTCACTTCGAGGAGGCACATTCTCCGGCCAGGTCAGGCGACCACTCTGACAGTCACGGTGTCCGCCGATCCCGGTGGCGGCGGCGTGCCCAGCGGCACGGTGAAATTCATGCGGAGCTCAAGTTTGCTGGGAAAGCAACCGCTGCTGCCGTTGAGCGCCAGGAAGTCTGTGGCCAGTCTGCCGCTTAGCGCGTCGCAGCTCAAGCAAGGCGCTAACACGTTAACCGCAGTGTACTCGGGGAATGCGATTGCGCCGTGTTGTCCTGTATCAGAAGCGTCGGTGACGGCCTACGGAAGCTCCACCTCGGCGCCAATCACGGTGACGCTGCAATAGTTCCTGAAGACGGCTTCCACGAGGTTTCGGTCTGGAGCGAATCCGATTCTGGGCGAGTTGTCGGGTACACGGAAGTTAGCCAGATTGGGATATGCGGATCGATAATGATAAGTCGGCATAGCGGATGTTAATTCTCCAGACCATTAGCGACTCCAGGGTGGTCAATGGAAGTTGTGAGATCGTACTTCGACGTTGCTGATCTCCAGTAAACGCACCACATCCGCCTTCACCGAAATCACATTTTCCTGGTTTTGCAGCGTGCCCTCGACCAGCAGGAATTTGCCATAAGTAACAACCCGCCGGTATTGCTCGTACACAGCCGGAGTAACAATCGCGTTGGAGATCCCCGTTTCATCTTCCAGGCTCAGGAACACGAACCCCTTGGCTGTTCCCGGCCTCTGCCGCGCAATCACGCATCCTGCGATCGTAGTCTGTCGCCCGTCTTCGTACTTCTCCAGATCGCGCGCACAAACGATACCCATGCGGGATAGAGCCTCCCGGTGATATGCCATGGGATGCGGTCCTGTGGTGACGCCCGTACCGTGAAAATCGGCCGCCAGCCGTTCATCCACGGTCATTTGCGCAAGTGGAGATTCGTTGTCTATGTGGTGGCGGGGCAGAGCCCCGTCACCACACGTAACTCCGTCTTGCTCCGGCAATTCCCGCAACAGCGGCCCCGTAGGACGCCCGGCATATTCCACCTGCCAGAGCGCGTCGCGGCGATGGATATTTTCTCCCAGTGAATTCAGCGCCCCGATCTTCGCCAGCATGGTGAGATCGTTCTTGCGCAACTCGGGCACGCGCAGCGCCAGATCGTGAATGGAATCGAAGGGATGAAATTGGCGTGCCTGAACCAAAGCTTCTCCCACTTCCTTCCGCAATCCGCGCCCATAGAGCAACCCCAGCCGCAGCGCGAAGCGATTGGCCTCGCTGCCGCCCTCCGGCTCCAGCGTGCAGAACCAGTCGGAGCGCTGCACGTCGATCGGCTTCACTCGCAGTCCATGACGCTGCGCGTCTTTCACCAGCGTGGCCGGATTGTAAAAACCCATGGGCTGGTTATTCAGCATGGCCGCCGTAAACGCCGCCAGATAGTGGCACTTGAGATAGGCGCTGGCGTATGCAATTAGCGCAAAGCTGGCCGCGTGCGACTCGGGAAATCCATACAACGCGAACGACGCAATGGACTGAATAATCTGCTCTTGCGCGTCGGAGCGAATGCCGTTGGCAGTCATTCCCTGGCGCAGCTTGATCTCCAGCTCTCGCATTCGCGCCTGCGAACGGCGCATTCCCATGGCTCGCCGCAGCTCTTCCGCTTCTCCCCCGCTGAAGTTAGCGACGATCATCGACATGCGGATCAACTGTTCCTGAAATAACGGCACTCCCAGCGTTCGTTTCAGCACCGGCTCCAGCAGCGGATGCGCATACGTCACCCCTTCTTTCCCCTGCCGCCGCTTCATATAAGGGTTCATCATCTTGCCCACAATCGGCCCCGGACGGATGATCGCGACCTGCACCACCAGGTCATAAAAACGCACCGGGAGATTGCGCGGCAAGGCTGACATCTGCGCCCGGCTCTCCACCTGGAACATCCCCACCGTGTCGGCCCGTTGCAGCGTGCGATAAACTTCCGGATCGTCTTGCGGAAGCTGCGCCAGATCGAGTGGCTCCTCGTAATGCCGGGGCACCAGCTCGAGACAGTCTTCGAGCACCGCCATCATCCCCAGCCCCAGCAGATCCACCTTGATGATCTTCATGTCGGCGCAGTCTTCCTTGTCCCACTGAATGACGGTGCGCCCCGGCATCGACGCCCTCTCCAAGGGAACAACCGCATTCAGTTGCCCCGCGCAAATCACCATGCCGCCGGAGTGTTGCCCCAGGTGGCGGGGAATATCCTGCATGCGCTCGCAAATTTCCAAATACTTGGCGATGCGGCGATGCTGAATGTCGAACCCCGCCGTGCGAAAGCTGGCGTCCAAAGTGTCAGTAGGTCCCTTCCATTCCCATGCCCCCACCAACTTAGTAAGTCGCCCGAGCGTGTCCGCATCAAACCCGAGCGCCTTGCCCGCCTCGCGCGCCGCTGACCTTCCGCGATAGGTAATGACATTGGCGGTCATCGCCGCGCCCAGTTCGCCATAGCGCTGATACACGTATTGCAGGGCGCGTTCCCGGCGGTCTCCGCTGGGCAGATCGAGATCGATATCAGGCCATTCGCCGCGTTCGGCCGAGAGGAAGCGCTCAAAAAGCAGTTCCATACCCACCGGATCAATCGCCGTAAGGCCGAGCGCATAGCAAACCACACTGTTCGCCGCCGATCCCCGCCCTTGAACGAGAATCCCTTCCCGCCGGCAGAACTGCACGATGTCCCAAACGATCAGGAAATATCCCGCCAGTTCCAGTTGCCCAATCAGCGCCAGTTCGTGGCGTGCCTGTTGTCGTGCTTTCTCAAACAGTTTCGGGTTACGCTTCGGCAGATACCGTTCGCGTACGCCCTCCTCTACCCGCTTCTCCAAAAACGCTTGCATGCTGCCCCCATCCGGCACTGGATAACTAGGGAAGCGGTATCCCAGATCGCTCATCGTGTAAGTCAGGCGCGCGGAAAGCTCCGTGGTGTTAGTAACTGCCTCCGGAAGATCGCAAAACAACTCCTGCATCTCCCGCGGAGAACGCAGATGTCGTTCGGCATTCAGTGAAAGCAAGCGGCCCGCGGTGTCGAGCGTCGAGTGGTGGCGGATGCTCGTCAGCACGTCCATGACTTCCCGCTCGTAGGCCGTGGCGTAGTTGACGCCATTAGTGGCAACCAGTGGCAACTTCAAAGCCCGCGCAATTCGGACCGCTGCCTGGTTACGGTGTTCCTCCGTGCGGTCGAAGTGTCGCTGCAATTCGACATAAACATTTCGCCGGCCGAACAACCCCAAGATTTTCTCGACTTCCCGCAGCGCCGCATCGTATCCGCCACAAGAGAGAGCGGATGCCAGCGGCCCTTCATCACCTCCAGTCAGGCAGATCAATCCTTCAGCATGTTCTCCGATATCGGCCAGGGTTGCAGCGCCTTCGGCCTTCGTGCCCTCCCGCAACTTGTACCGAGTAATCAACCGGCAGAGATTCTGATATCCAGTGGCAGACTCCACCAGCACCGGAAAGCGCACCGGCTCAACCGGTACGCGATGCGGTACCCACTCCGCCGGACGCACCCGCTCCCCCGCATCGCGCACCGCGATCTCGGCTCCAATATGTGCGCGCGTGCCAGCCTTTTCCGCCGTGATGTGAAAGCGCGGCGCTCCGTAAAGCCCATTGCGGTCCAGCAATGCCATCGCCGGCATCTGCAACTCGGCGCAGCGAGCCATCAGCATCTCCGGCAGAGAAGCGCCTTCCAGAAAGCTGAAAGCCGAACGGGCATGGAGTTCCACATACATAGCATGATCTCAGTCGTAGATCCCGATCAGATACCAGCAATCTGAGGACGTGTCATAAGCGACGCGGCAGCATTTCTTGTCCTCTCCACCGAGTGCCAAGTCCCACTCTTCCCGCGACCAATCCGGATAAGTCCACCATGCTCCACATGCCTTCCAGGGCCCCGAGTCTTTCTGCACCACAAACTTTTGCCCTTCCAGAAAAAACGCAGCCAAACTCAGGTTCGTATCAGGGTATCGCTTTAGCGATACCGAAAGTCCTTCAAAATCAGACGCCCCTTTAGGGGCTGGGCATCGAGCACCGACTTTTTCCGCAGCCTGTTGCACTTCCACCCGAATCACGCGCGGCGGCCGCAAAATCCGCAATGCCGACGGGCAAGGTCCTACAACAGCTCGCGAAGCTGTACCAGTTCCCGGCACAAAAGCCGCCATTCGGAATGCATCCGGCCGGTGATTGTCCAACAACTCCGCCGCCCCCACCCGCTCCTCCCCGACCAGCTTGCGCAGCCGCGCCAGCAAGATTTCCAATCGTCCGGCCTCTGGTGTTTGCGGCGTGAACAATCCCTGCTGCACGCTCTGCGAGCGCGCCGGCTGCGCCACCAGATGCAACGCGATCACTGCGGCCTCCGGTGGATGCAACTCCAGATCCAGTTGGATCAACTTCAGCAAAGTCGAATAGCTCCATTCCGGCAATGCCGGCCGCACGACACGCCGATGTTCTCTGCGCACATCTCTGCGTATTGGGCCATCCAGCACCAGCCGCGTCTCCACCTGCGCAATCGCGAGCGAACGCGCCGCCGCGCGTCTGAAAATCTGCTCCAGCATTCTGCTGATCAAAAACAAAAGTGGTTCCAGCAGATCCACCGGATGCTCCAGCTCCGTGCTTTCGCTGAGAACGGCATCTGCCGGAGGCTCAACCGGAGCCAGCAAGTGCTCGCAGTCGCCCCGCGACAGTGCTTGCAGCCGATGCCCAACCTCCCCAACCCGCGCCACGAGCGCCGTCTGCGGCAAGCCCGCCAGTTGGCCCAGCGTCCGAATTCCCCAAGAAGCAAATGTTTCCCTCTGTTCCGCTTCAAGTTCCAGCACTGCCAGCGGAAGCGGAGCCAGAACGCTGGCCTCGCTGCCGGCAGGAATAACAGTGATTCCAGCAAATCCGCGTGCCGCTACCACCGCGGCATAAGCATTAACCGAAGTAGCAATGCTGGCCTCAAACCCCGCAGCGTCCGCCGCCCGGAGCAGCGCCATTGCAATCTGCTTCGGCGTCCCAAAGAGCCGTTCGCAGTCAGCAATGTCCAGGACCAGCGTCGCGCCAGCAACACTCTCCGCCGGAGAAGCCAACACTTCGATCCGTGGCGAAAACCGTCCCGCACCCTCCATCAGAACGCGGAAAGCCGAATCTTCCTGAGCCTTAACTCGCACCCGCAGTGCAATGCCGCTGCCCTTGCTACTTCCAACGAAAGACTCCGCCTGCACCCGGCTCATTCCACGCTCAAGCCCGAGCCTGCGTGCCGCGTCGTTCAGCGAGAAGACGGTTTCAAGTGGTGGGATGCCATCGAGAACCGCCACTGCCTGCCCGCGCAATTCAGGACAACCGCGCACCTCCGCCTGCACCGGAAAATCGCGTACATGCAGCCCTAAATACAACGGTGCAGACATGTCTCATCTCGCCCATAAGGTCGTACCGTTCCATAAAGTCGCGGCCACCGACACTGGTTTCTTCTTGCAGGAATGAAGATGAAGAGGAAATGACTCCATTGCACTTCCACGCTTGCGGTCGACGCTGACCTGGTAGCGGAACCCCGTCAAAAGCGGCCAGCCGACCGCAGCCTCATTAGCGTATTGCCATCGTTCCTCCGCTTCCCGGCAACGTAGAACTACAGAAGCGCAACTGCCGGCACAAGCCGTTTGCGTAACCAGCAGGAGAATGGCGTGCGACTTTTCCGCTTGCAGCCGAAAGCGATACCACGAAGCTAACGGCACGCGGCGCGCCTGTTCCGGACCGACGTCGCCCATGTCGATCACAATGGCGCGAAAGCCTCCTGTGTTCAGCAACAGGTCCGTAGCTCGCAGCCCCTGGTCCAGACGATCCCAGACTTCTTTTGTAGCCGAACGCCGCCGGGGCGTAGGGGATGACCGGAGCCCGGGACCAACTGACCGTTCCGCAGCCGTGTTCTTCGTCAGCGTCACGCGCTCCGGCGACCGCGTAATACGTCTTCCTCGAAGAGATTCGGAGCAGCGGGGTGTGTAATCCACTAAAGGAATTTCAGCGTCCTGAGGAGCGGCTTTAGCCTGAAACAGCCTTTCGACCGCCTGCTCCATGCCCCGCATTTCCGTGCGCGGATGCGAGCCTCCACAGCCATACTTCACGTCGTCTCTTTCTTTTGACCGCGTTCGCACTTCCCGTGGCCACTTGTCCGTGCCCGCCAGACTCCCGGACGTTTCCTCTGCCGAACCTCCAGCGCGCACCCAGAGCAGGCGTCCAAGATCAATTCCCATCGCCGCGGCAGAGAGCGGATCCAAAGCATCCGAGACGTCCACGTAGGCCGCTGCCGCCCCTTCCCGGGTAATGCCCGTAAGAACGGAAAGCACGAGCGTGCTCCTGCCGGAAGAGGCTCGACCAATCACCTCCGTCACGCCACCCAGCGGCAACCCTCCCTCCAGCAGCGCGTCCACTTCCGCGATGCCAGTGGGTAGAAGTTCTGGAGCGCTGCGCGGGGGTACGGAAAGGGCCGAGGGAATCCGCCTCGCCAAAACGGACTCGATCTGCTCTCGGAGGGCTGCCGCGGATGGCATGATATTCGCCTTTTGTTCGCCTACATAGGCTACGGTCCGCCAGGCAGTTTGTCAACTTACCCATAGTTTAGAGAGTTCGTATAGAGGTGTCTGCTTCGTTCTAATGGACGTGCCCCGCTTGCCTAGCCTGCGGGCCGGCAATATACTTTGCGAGGCTTGCCTGCGACGTGGCCAGACAATCCCAACCGCCATCATTCGGAGACTTTTATGAAAACAATCGACCTCGAACAGGAAACTAATCCTTGGCAGGCGCAAGCCGCCCGCTTTGACCTGGCCGCCCACAAGCTGAATCTTGATGAAGGGCTGTGGAGGGTTCTACGCAGCCCCAGCCGCGAAATCATTGTTCATATTCCGGTGATGATGGATGACGGGCACCTCGAAGTCTTTACCGGATACCGCGTGCAGCACTCCATTGCGCGCGGCCCGGCCAAGGGCGGACTGCGCTATGGGCCCGACGTGAACCTCGACGA
>Ga0209415_10011060_pt1 | contig 15251 bp, 11 predicted proteins | sample PeaSoiSIISIP2007_FD_187696 | JGI IMG/M metagenome (GOLD analysis project Ga0209415, IMG submission 187696) | Peat soil microbial communities from Weissenstadt, Germany - SII-SIP-2007 (SPAdes) (version 2) | ecosystem: Environmental > Terrestrial > Soil > Wetlands > Peat | place: Germany... | reverse complement strand
CTTGGGCACCGCCAGACGAAAGGGGCGGCAACAGACAAACCAACCTACCGCCACCGCGCCACATCTCGACTCTACCGGAACCGGCTATACCAGCTTCCGCAAAGCGGACTGTCAATCGCCCAACTCTCAGACAATGCCTGTCCGATCTAGTCTGAACTTACACCTATTACTTGGACGCCCCGCGCGGAGTCGGTCTGGCCTAACATGTTGGTCATGAGGTCTCGTCGTGGGCTTTGTCCGGTGGATTGTCTGGGATTGAAGCTGGATCGATTCCGGCCGCGCGGCCGCCCGCAGGCCCTCGGCGAGCAGGAAACTAATACGACGAGCGGTATCTAACGGGTCTGGCGGTAACGCCGACGGCAGTGGTCGGTCTAGACCTTCGACGTCTACAAAGGAGCTCGGCTGAATCGGATGACCCCAACCGCGAGCGAGGAGAACCTCACAGGCGCGTACGCGTGCAGCAGTGGCAGCCCGCTTGGAGCGCACGATCGAAACCAGGGCGGAGATGGCTGTCATCGTATACTTGCGCGCCAAGGGGCGCAGCTGATCGACTGGCCGCCCGCGCGGGTTCCCGCATTCACCTTTTTTCCATCTAGGCATCGCGACCTCGGCAGGGGCAGGTGACGCCAGCGCTGACGCATAGAATGGGTCCCGGGCACGGTAGACCGGTTTTGCAGCGCTTGTGCGCTGCTGAGCAGCTGTTTGAATATCCGATTTCGCCGCATCGCCTTGTTTTGATCGTTGGCATGAAAGCGTCTTCCGGCGAATTGATTACAGGCGGTCGCCGGCGTCTAGTTCTTCGTCGATCGCGGCGAGCAGCAGCCGCAAAGATGCTGGCCGATCGATCATCAGTGCGACGAGCTCGCGTGCCTTTAGCAGCTGTGGCCGCGTCCAATCCAGGCCCTCCAGGATCCCTGCGAGTGAGACCCTCACCCCTGTTTCGGCCCTGTTAGCAGGCCCGGTCATGCGCAGATCCGCAGCTGCTGGACCTCGTCCAGGGTCGTTCCAGTAACCTTTGCGATATCGGCATCCGCGTAGTCGGGGAAGGCCTTAAGGCCCGCCTCGATGCGGTTGATCCGGTTCGCTCTCTCCTCGACGACCTTCCGCTGTTTCTCCTCGAGGGCTTTCTTCTCGGCTTCCGGGTCCGGCTCTTTGCTCTTCGCAGAACCATTCTTAAATGGCTCCGGGACATTCCCTGAACTATTAATTGAATAGTTAGATTTAAGATTAGGCGGCAACGGTTGCCGGGCGTTATGTCGCAGATTGCCGGGCGTCGTGTCGTCAATTGCCGCCCGTCGCGCACTATTTGCCGGGTGTCGCTGTTCCGAGTCGGAACGCCCGGCAGAATTTTCCGCCCGTTGCGAGGTAGGATCATCTTCCCAGGGTTTCGACTTGCAGCGGTCGGCGAGCTCGTCGGGAATCGTGGCAACATATTCGTGAATGAACCAGTTTTGGCCGGAGCGCCGCTTCTGGTAGATCCTCACCCATTGCGCCGCCGCGGCAAGCGCCAGGTGGGTGCGGACGCTGCGCACGCTCAAGCCGGAGCGTGTGGCAATGAGCTGCTGCGAGGGGAACGCGTTTGCGCCGTCCTGGTTCATATGCAGCGCCAGGACGAGGAGCACCAGCCTGGTGCTCGGATTAGCCGGGCCATGCTCGCTTGCAATGAGTTCGCGCCATTGCCAGCGTTCGCACTCGAGCGCCACATCAGCGTCCTAGCCCGATCGCCCGGTACGGCCTGGCAGCACGCGGCCGGCTTCGATCCACGCCAGGATATCGGCGCGGCGATAGCGGCAGCTGGCCCCAAGTTTTACGAAGGGCGGCCCCTTGCCGGCCGATCTCCAATTTTGCAAAGTGCGGCGCTTCAGTCCGGTTTCAGCAGCGACTTGGATATCGGTGAGCAGCTCATCGGGTGATCGCTGCGGCGGCGGTGGCGCCAGCGGGACGCTTAATATCGTCGACGGCGAATGCTGGCGTATCGCGTGTAATTCGTCGGTGTGCATCTAAGTACTCCTCTGGACGGGGAGTAACTTCTCACGCCGAGCGTTTTAGGTGGTTGCGTACCTTAAGGTATGCTCACTTCATCTAATCGAGATGCCTGCGGACTGTTGTGCGATCCGCTGGCGTCCCATCCTCGCCTAGCTGCTTCACGATGAAGCCAACCAGCTTTCTCGGCTGCACGTCGGGACTTCGCGCCAGCACTTTGTCGCGCGCGGCCAGGGTGAGCTTCCTGCGACGATCCGCTTTCTTGCGTCGGACCTCTCCTCCCGCGCTACCGCGCTTCTTATCGTTGAGAAAATTGTTCCGCGCGTCCTCGATGAGCAGCGCGCGCTGTCGAGATGCTAGTGGCTCAGCCTTCTCGGTGAATCGCCGCACGATCGCGCAAGCCGGGCAACTGCGCTCGCACCTCCTTGCCCCTAACACGGTGACCGGCAGGCCGGCCGTCGAGGTGCGAGGAATGTGGTGAATGCCGAGCAGCTCGCGTTGCATGTCCTGCTGAAGCTTCACAAGGGCGGAGTTATTCGCCTTGAGTCGAGCCCGTGCGCTAGTCGTTTTCACCATGTTGTGCTGACTTCCGTAATGACGGGGCAGATCTGATTGATGCGCGATTGCCTCGATTCGTAGGCTTTCCGGCCCGCAGCGCATCAGTTAACGAATCCGATTTCGCGGTTTTCGGCGCTCGCGATCGCCTCGCCCGCCGTGGCCCAGCCCACTTCGCCATCAGCTCATCGAGGCCTCGCAGTGAGGCGACTGAGCGCGCTGCCGGGTCCGGTGTCTCGGGCGCGGCGGCGTGTTCCTCGCACGCGTGCGCGTGCTCCGGACGATTAGTGAGAGATTCCTGGAAGATTCGGGTAGCGCCATGCAACTGGTCCGGTAGCGTAGTGCTACTCCCCCGTCGCACTGCGCTACGGGTAACGCTGTGCTACCGGTAGGGTCATGCAACGGGTAGCCCCGCGCTACGGGTAGCGCCACGCTACTGGTGACGGAACCTTGGACCGGGTGCAGCAGGTAACGGTTGGCGCGGCCCGCCGCCCGTTCGACGCTGATGTGTTTGGCTCCCTCCAAGAGCCGCAGGAGGCGAATGACGGTGACACGATGTAAGCCGGTGCGATCGCTCAGTCGGTCGAAACTCGGCCAGCAGCAGCCGCGCTCGTCGGCGTGATCGGCCAGGCTGAGCAACAGCAACTTTTCGGCCGGCGGTAGGTCGGTCGACCAGGCAGCGACCGAGGCCTCGAGCGACACGTCAGGCCCTTGCCTGGTTGGTGCTCCGGCGCTTCACGCGCTGATGGGGTGGGGGCAGCTCCGTTGCCTTCGTGGCGGAATCCTCGACGCCAGTCACCGCGCTACCGAGCACGTCGGCCATCCGCTGCTGAATGTTGTCGGCGATCCTGACGTAGACCTTCGCCGTGACGTTCGATTTGTGATTCAGCTGCCTCGCGATTTGCTCGGCTGTGAACCCGCGGGCACTCAGCAGCACGCCCGCGCTTCGGCGTAGATCGTGGAATGTGACGTTGCGTGATATGCCGGCGCGCTTGAGCACCCGCGCCCAGGCCGCGCGGGGCTTGCCCATGTGATCACCCTCTCCGCGCTGCGGCGGAAACACGTGATCGTTTCCAGCAACGCGCGGGATCTTTCGCAAGAGATCGACCGCGGCGCCAGGCAGTTTCAGCTTGAAGTCGGTTTTGTTCTTGGTCTCACGCAGTACCATCTCGCCCGCCTCGAGCGAGACGTCCGACCAGCGCAGCTTCAGGAGCTCGCCGCCGCGGGCGCCCGTGAGCAGAAGCAGCCAGAGGTAAGCACGCGCCCATGGGTCGGTCTCGGTCTGAATGGCGCTCGTGAGCTTAGGGAGTTCGGCCGGCTGAATAAATTCGCTGCGCGCGGCCTCCGCGTTCCATTTGACCGCGGTCATAGGATTCCCAAACCCAGGCGGCAGCGTGTCCGAGTCCTGCTTGAGCGCCCAGCTGTAGGCCGCGCGCAGCGCTTGCATCACCCGGTTCGCAGTCACGGCGCCGCGCTCGGCGGTGAGCTTTGCGTGAAGCCGGCGCGCCTCGGCACGGGTCAGCTCCTCCGGCCGATACTTGCCGATCGCCGGATTCAGGTACGTCGTGACGTAGCCGGAATAATCGGCGACGGTACGCGCGGCGCATTCCTTGGAAACCTCAGCGAGCCACAGACCAAGCATTTCGGCAATCGTGCCCGCGGACTGGTCGCGCCGGCGCTCGGTCAGCGGGTCGATCTTGTCGCGCCGGAGCTTTCGCAGATGTTCGCTGGCAACCTCGCGGGCCTCGGTCACATTTCTGAAATCAGCGACGCGCCCGAGGTGCATCAGCCGGCTGCGGCGCGCACGTCCAAGGGTGCGGTACAGCAGAATGAAAACGCACTTTGAGCTCGGCATGATGCGCACGCCCAGGCCGGGCACCCGCTTGTCCCAGAGCACCTGGCGGGACGGCCCGTGCGGGTCGTAACGCAGCCTTTCAATCGCTGTTGAGGTAAGATTCTGGGTAGCCATTCGACGCACCTCCTTCGTGCTGTTGAACTCGGCTAGAGGCCGGCAAGTGTTCCACCACTCGTCGGCTTCGCCGTATGTCGACCGCGCCCGAGGAGTCACCCTGGGTGTCAGCAGACTGCTAGGAACTATACAGCACTGACGGGAAGCGGGATAGGCCTGTCTAACAGCTTTTGCGCGGGCGCCGGAACTCAAGTGAAGCGGCGGGGAGCTTGCGCAGCTGGTTACAAAACCGTTGCACTACCACTGTGCTAAGCCGGCACTTTTTTTGGTCACGGCAGCTCAAGTCCGTACCGCGGGCGCATTCTACCCTACGCGCCGGCGACCACGGCAATGGACGCTCGTATGCGGCGGGTATATACGTTCACCATCATGCAACAGACCAAACAGCCGCCGGCAATGAGCTACGTAGCGGGTACCTCTGACCGGCCGCTGATGTATCGCACCGTCGACGGCGTTCTCAAGGCCGCGGCGCATGAGCACCCGGACCGCGACGCACTCGTGGTGCCGTACCAATCGGTGCGATGGACTTTCGCGCAACTCGACCGCGAGGTCGAGCGCGTCGCGCGCGGAATGCTGGCGTGCGGGCTCAGACCGGGCGAGCGAGTCGGTATCTGGGCGCCGAATTGCGCCGAGTGGCTGCTCACGATGTTCGGTGCGGCGCGCGCCGGTCTGATACTGGTCAACATCAATCCCGCCTACCGAAGCACGGAACTCGAATTCGCGCTGCGGCTCGTCGACTGCCGCGCGCTGGTCTTTGCGCGGCATTTCAAGAGCAGCGACTACGCCGTGATGCTGGACTCGTTGATCCCCGAACTTCGCTCAGCCGCGCCGGGCCGGCTGCGTTGCGCGGCCTTCCCGGAGCTTCGTCTACTCGTACAGCTCGGCAATGAGCCGCTGTGCGGGGCGCTATCGTTCGACGATCTCATGGTCGCAGGGCACGATCTCGACGTTGCTGAGCTACAGTCGATCGGGAACGACCAGGACGCGGACCGGATCTTCAATATCCAGTTCACCAGCGGCACCACGGGTCTGCCGAAGGGCGCTTCGCTCACGCACTTCAACATCGTCAACAACGGATTCTTTGCCGGCGAGAATATGCGGCTGACCGCCGCCGACCGCGTGTGCATACCGGTGCCGCTGTATCACTGTTTCGGCATGGTGCTCGGCGTGCTGACGGCCATGACGCACAGTGCGACAAGCGTGTTCACCGGCGAAAGTTTCGAGCCGCTCGCGGTGCTGCAGACCGCGGCCGGCGAGCGGTGCACGGCGCTTCTCGGTGTGCCGACCATGTTCATCGCGGAACTGGAGCATCCGCGGTTCCGCGAGTTCGATCTGTCGTCGCTGCGCACCGGCATGATGGCCGGATCGCCATGTCCCATCGCCGTGATGCGCCGGGTAATTGCCGAGATGCACATGCCGCAGGTGACGATCGGCTACGGCATGACGGAGACCAGTCCGGTGAGCTTTCAGACCCAGCCCGACGATTCCCTCGACCGGCGCGTCGGTACCGTCGGCAGCGTGCATCCGCACGTGCAGGTGAAGATCATCGACACGCAGGGGCGCATCACGCCGCGCGGCGTCCCGGGCGAACTGTTGACTCGAGGCTACAGCGTTATGCGCGGCTATTGGGGTGATCCCGAGCGTACTCGCGAAGCGATTGACGAAGGCGGCTGGATGCACACCGGCGATCTGGCGGTCCTCGACGCGGAGGGCTATTGCAACATCGTCGGTCGTGTGAAGGACATGATCATCCGCGGCGGCGAGAATATTTCACCGCGGGAAATCGAGGAATTCCTGTATCGTCATCCGGCGGTATTCGATGTCGCCGTGGTCGGCGTGCCCGACCCGAAGTATGGTGAGGCCGTGTGCGCCTGTATTCGGTTGCGCGACGGTATGACGGCCACCGAGGAGGAAATTCGGGAGTTCTGCCGCGGTGCGATTGCGCATTACAAGGTGCCCCGCTACGTGCGCTTCCTGGACAGTTTTCCGCTTACGATCAGCGGCAAGGTGCAAAAATATTTGATTCGCGAGCACCTGCGCATCGAGCTCAATCTCGTGGAGCAAGCGCATGCCTGAAGGCGCGCTGTAGGCCGCGCCTCGTGCTTACGCCGCCGGCCGGGCGGCGGTCTTCTGCGCCAAAAGATCTACCGCGGACTGGTACAGCCGGGCGCGCAGCTGGAATCGCTCGTGGGCGCGCGTGAGGTAGCGCACCGCGATCTCCACGCCGCCAACGACCGGCTTTACGTCGACGCCCGGCGTCCCGGAGAACGTTTTGGCGCCCTGCGATGGAACGGCTCGCCGCCATTCCTGTTCCGCCAGACGCGCGTTCTCCGCCGTCGCTTCCGCTACTTGCTTCGAGATGGCCTCGACGATCGGGTAAGGATCCTGACCTGCGGGCACCACCACGTGCAACTCGTCCCACAGCCACTGGCCGGAAGTCGAAAAATTGAAGTAGTGGCCTTCGATGGCGAAGCTGTTGGTGAATGTCACGCGCCGCCCGGTCGGATGTCCCGCATCGCTCCAATTGCCGGTCTCGAGCAGCACCGTGTGAAATATGCCGAGTTCGGTGACCTCGCCGCCCACGCCGTTGATCTCGACCCAGTCCCCCAGGCGTATGCCGTTGCGGCCCATCAGCACCAGCCAGCCGAAGAACGCCACGATGAAATCCTTCAGCGCGACCGTGAGCCCGGCGCCGACGATGCCGATCATCGTGCCGAACTGATTCGGCATGCCGACGAGAATCAACAGGATGATCACTGCCGCCAGCACTCGCAGGCCCACCCCTATGATGGTACGCAGTGTTTCGGCCTGGCGGCGGTCGAGTTTGGCAATGCCGAGCAGATGCTGCGCCCATCGATCGAGCAACAGCAGCGCGAGCAGAATCACCAGCACGATCACGGCGTCCAGCAGCAGCTGGTGCGCCAGCGCGTGCTCCTGCATCGATACGACGCCGGCCCACTGCTGGTACACGCCCGCCAGCTGCCGCTGATCCGCCGCTTGTTGATCGACCAGCGTCAGTACTTTTTGATTCGCGGTGATTTGTTTGGTCTGACTGAGCAACGCCGCCGCGTCTTCGTGGCTGTGCTGCGCATGGGGTGCGGCACCCGCGGGCGTGCCGGCGGCCTTGGCGCTCTTCGTGTGGTGGGCGAGTTCGGCGATCCCGCCCTTGGTGTTCTCCAAGCTGTCCGCGAGCGCAACGCGCTGTGCGCTCAAGGACTGCGCCTTCTGCCGGGCATCGTCTTGCGCATCGGCAAGCAGCTGTAATTTCTGCCGGAACTTCAGCCATTCGCGCAGCTCCTGGAAGGAGCCGTGGTGCTCCGCGCCGGAGCCTGTCGCGGCAGGGGTGGCCCCGGCCGCCGTCGCAGACCGCGCTTTTGCTTGGGCATCGTGCTCATGGACCAGCATTTCGATGCGTTGCTGCGGATTGCCGCCGGCGGCGAGCAGATCCTGGTTGGCTTCCTCGAGCTCGTCCTTATCCAGATCGAGCTGCGCCTGCGCGAGATCCAATTCGTCCTGCAGCATATCTTTTTGGGACGCCGAAGCCGCCGCGACCGCGGCCGTCAGTTGCGTCACGCGCTGCTGATCGGTATCCAATAGCGCTTGGGATTTCTTCAGGCGATCCTGGATATTGAGCGCTTCGGGGCTCAAGGTCGGGGGATGCGCCTCCACGTCGCGAAGGGCGGAAGTGAAGGCGAGGTCAAGCTGATGATCGGCGATGCGCAACGCCGATTGCGCGTGCGGCTGTTCTTCAGGGGTTGTCGCCAGCTGCGCCAGCTTCTGCGCCGTCGCGTAGCTGCTCTCATCGACCAGCGCGGCCGAACGCATCGCGGCGGAGCGCTTGTTGAGGGCGCTGATCGAGGGCGGTTTCGTATACCACCATCCCGCGCCTGCCGAAATCAACAATAGCGCGAGCGCGACTGCCCATAGTTTGTGCATCATTCTCATAGTTCACGCGCCGGTGCTTGAGGGGGCAGCATGCCGGCGAGCGCCATTTTGAGCTCGTCCAGATGCTCGAACAGCGCATCGACATGGCCGCCGTATCCGTCGTTCGCCGGAGAGTCGATTGTTATCAGCAGTTTGGGTTCGTTTGCCTCCGCGAACAAACGCAGGGCGTGCGAATACGGAACCAGCGTATCGGTGCGGCTGTGGGTGATGATGACAGGCATGTGCACATCGCTCATTCGCGCCAGGGAGTCGAATTGTATCGAGGCGGCATAGCGGACTGGAAGCAACGGATACATGTCGGCGGCGGCATCGGGGATCGACGTGAACGCGCCGAACAGCACCAGGGCCGCGGCCTGGTGACGGGTGGCCAACAAAACCGCGGGTCCGGAGCCGAGCGAGTGGCCCAACAAGATGATTCGGCTCGGCGGTACGCCCCGCCGCACCAGCGCCTTGTAGGCCGCTTCGGAGTCCTCGTACATGCCGGCTTCGGATGCAATCCCCGGGGTCATGCCGAAGCCGCGATAGTCGATGTCCATCACGCCGAAGCCCACGCGGCGAAGTGCCTGGCAATGCCGCAGCTGCCAAGGTGAAAAAGCCGAATCGGCATTGCCGTGCAGTTGCAGTACCCAATATCCCGTATCGTTGGCCGCACCGGGGTGGAATACGAGACCCGCGAGCTCGGCTCCAGCGGCCACCGGGACCGAGACCCGCTCGGCATCGGCGGGGAGGTCTTTGGTCAAGTACAATCGGCTGCGCTCTGAAGCAAACACGAGTTCGCTTTCGTGAAGCTTGAGCCACGCGACCGCACCGGCGGTGAGCACGATGAGCGAGACCACACCAATCAATGCGATACGGACATGGCGGTGCATGCGACGGCCCGCTTAGCGCCAATTGCCGACCGCGTCCCGGGCGGCCTGATTGAGCGGCCTTGCGATGAGACCGCTCTGGGACACTTTGATCTCATACGAGGCCGCGTCCGCCATGGGCAGGTAGACCGCGCTGCCGTAAATGGCGTCGAACCACGGCAGCCACGAATGGTAGCGGTGTACCAATTCCCACAGATCCAATCGATTCGGGGGATTCAAGGGATACACCGTGCGCGGCAGGTCGCGTTCATCCTCGATGCGGGAATATCGGCCGCTGATTCTTTCGAGGCGGTAGCCGGCGTCGAACCCCATCAGATTGGCGAATGCCCGCCATTTTAGAATCCGCGCATCCACCTGCCATTGGTCTCCGCGCAGGGAAAAAGCCGCCCGCACGCCGGCGGGGTAGGTGAGGGTTCCATTGAATTGGTGCGCACCGATGCTCGAGAACTCGATTTCGCCGGCCGGCTGCTCCGCACTCAATCGCCGATAGGTGCGCACATCCGCCGCTACCAACAGGGCGCAAGCCGCAAGCAGAAATAGCGCAATCGCGCCGATGCCGCTCACGGCTCCACTCAGGAGGCGCCGGCGGCGCAAGCGGCGTACGGCCGCGATGAAACACAGGATGCCGGCGAGCCCGAAGACGGCGATCAATGCGGTGAGCGTCATGGAGGCTAACGGGAACCGGAACCGAACCTCATGGGACTAACAAAAACACTTAGCTCGGTCCCGGTGTCTCGTTGCAGACGCCTATTCTTTGCCTCGAAGGCATTGATTTGCAAGTGCTGCGCGTCACACATGACGCAATCTTAAGCGCTCCGGGCGGCGCTTGCTCGCGTTTCACGGTGCATCCGAGCCGCTATGCGGACGCGCATTCGAGCGCCGGAAAGAGTAATATCGCGGGCGTTCGACACCTTCGGCACGGTCGCACCACACCTCGTTTGTTCACTGACATCGCTCAGCAAAGCGATGGCTAGCCGATGTTGCTGTCGATTGCGCGGTGACATCGAATCGGTGCGACCGCGAGGCAGACGAGAGGTTGTGTAGGTAATGTGGATCGTACAAGTTGCGTTGCGGCGGCCCTACACCTTCTTGGTCATGGCGCTGCTGATCCTGCTCGCAACCCCTCTCGTGCTGCTCAAGATGTCGACCGACATCTTCCCGGATGTCGACATTCCGGTGATCAGCATCGTCTGGAACTATACCGGCCTATCCGCTCAGGAGATGGGCCTGCGCATCACGGCGGTCAACGAGCGCAGCCTGACCACCACCGTCAACGATATCGAGCACATCGAATCCCAGTCGCTGTCGGGTATCTCGGTCATCAAGGTGTTCTTTCAGCCGAACGCCAACATTCCGACCGCCATCGCGCAAGTCGTGGCGATTGAACAGACGCAATTGCGCCAAATGCCGCCGGGAACCCTCCCGCCGCTGGTCATCAAGTACACGGCATCTGCCATTCCGGTGATCCAGCTCGGTCTTTCGAGCGCGACGATGTCGGAGCAGGCGGTGTTCGACACGGCGGTGAATTTCCTGCGCCCGCGCCTGGTGACCATTCCGGGCGTAGCCATACCGTGGCCGTTCGGCGGCAAGCAGCGCGTCATATCGGTGGATCTCGACACGGCGGCGCTGCTGGCGAAGGGATTGACTCCGAACGATGTCATCAGCGCGGTTAATACGCAGAATCTGATCCTGCCGTCGGGAACCGCCAAGATCGGCGGCATCGAATACGTGCTCGGGACCAATGCGTCGCCGGATACCCTGGAGGGCCTCAATCGCATTCCGGTGGTGACACGCAACGGCGCGACGACCTATATAGCCGAAGTCGCCCATATGCGCGACGGGTTCTTGCCTCAGACCAACATCGTTCGGCAAAACGGCGAACGCGGCGTGTTAGTGTCCATCATCAAGAACGGCGGCACTTCGACCCTGGACATCGTCAGCACCCTGCTGGCGCAATTGCCGATCTTGAAGCAGAGCTTGCCGCCGGATCTGAAAATCACGCCGTTATTCGATCAATCGAGTTTCGTGCGTGCCGCCATCAGCGGCGTGGTGCGCGAGGCGCTGATCGCCGCGGCGCTCACGGCGGCGCTGATTCTGTTGTTCCTCGGCAATTGGCGCAGCACCTGCATCATCGCCGTGTCGATTCCGCTGTCGATCCTGTGCTCGATCATTGCCCTCTCGGCCATTGGCGAGACGCTCAACATCATGACCCTGGGAGGCCTCGCGCTCGCCGTCGGCATCCTGGTCGACGACGCGACGGTGACCATCGAAAACATCGAGCGCCACATGCACTTGGGCTCGGATTTGCACAAGGCGATTTTGGAGGGCGCCGGCGAAATCGCTGTTCCGGCGCTGGTCTCCACCCTGTGCATTTGCATCGTGTTCGTGCCGATGTTCTTTCTGTCGGGGGTGGCCCGTTACTTGTTCGCGCCGCTCGCCGAGGCCGTGGTATTCGCCATGTTGGCATCCTACGTACTGTCGCGCACGCTGGTGCCGACACTGGTCATGCTGATGATGGACCTCGCGCCGGCGCGAACCGGCGGACCGGCGCAACTGTTACAGAGGGTGTACCGCGCCTTCGACGCGCGCTTCGAGAAGATTCGCGGGGGATACCGCATCATTCTGGCAGCGGTGCTCGGCCGGCGCCGATTTTTTGCGGGATGTTTCATGGGCTTTTGCCTGCTATCCATCGGTTTGGTTTTCGTTCTCGGCCGGGATTTCTTTCCGTCGGTCGACGGCGGCCAAATTCGCTTGCACATGCGCCTGCCGACCGGCACCCGCATCGAGCAGACGGCGCGAGTCGCTGACCAGGTGGAAGCCGCAGTTCGCGCCATCGTGCCGGCGCGCGATCTGGGCACGGTGCTCGACAATCTGGGGTTGCCGATCAGCGGCATCAATCTGTCTTACAGCAATTCCGGAACCATCGGCTCGCTCGATGGGGAAATTCAGGTGTCGCTCAATAAGGGCCATCGGCCCACGGAGCACTATGTCGAGCAGATGCGCCGCGATCTGCCGCGGCTGTTTCCCGGCGTGGAGTTCTTCTTTCATCCCGCCGATATGATGACGCAGATCCTGAACTTCGGATTGCCCGCCGCCATCGATGTGCAGATCACCGGCAACGATTTGCGCGGCAATTTTTCACTCGCCGCCAAGCTCATGAAGCAGATCCGGGAGGTGCGCGGCGCGGTCGATACCCATATTCACCAACGCTTGGATCTGCCCACGATGTCGCTGATCATGGATAGAACGCAATTGCAGCAACTGGGTTTGAGCGCCAACGATCTGGCTCAGGACCTGCTGGTTTCGACCGCGGGTACGTCGCAAACCTCGCCCGCTTTTTGGCTCAACCCGAGCAACGGGGTTGTCTACACTCTGGTCGTGCAGTCGCCCCAATACACGATCGACAGCTTGGACGCCCTGCTGCGTACGCCGATCTCTCCGGCCACGGGGGCCTCGAACGCGCAAACCCCGCAGCTGCTCGGTAATCTGGTCACCTTGCGCCCCGCGGCGCAGATCGCGGTGGCCTCCCGCTACAACTTGCTGCCGGCAACCGACATTTACATCAGCGTGCAAGGTCGCGACACGGGCAGCGTCGCCGGCGAGATCCGGAAGTTGGTCGACCAAATGCGCCCACAATTGCCGCGCGGCGCTCAGATCGCGATGTTGGGTCAGGTGCAAACGATGGGCTCATCCTTCGTCCAGCTGGGGGTTGGCCTGGCGCTGGCGGTCGTGATGGTGTACTTGTTGATCGTGGTCAATTTTCAGTCGTGGATGGATGCGTTCATCATCATCAGCGCTCTGCCCGCCGCGATGGCGGGAATTTGCTGGATGCTGCTGCTGACGGCGACGCACTTGAGCGTGCCGGCCCTGACCGGCGCCATCATGACCATGGGCGTCGCCACCGCAAACAGCATATTGATCGTCTCGTTCGCGCGTCAGCGAATAAATGACGGGCTGGATCCGATCGAGGCGGCCCTCGATGCCGGAACGACACGCATCCGACCGGTGCTGATGACCGCGCTTGCGATGATAATCGGGATGATTCCGATGGCGCTTGGTTTGGGCGAAGGCGCGGAGCAGAACGCGCCGTTGGGTCGGGCGGTGATAGGGGGGCTGTTGTTCGCGACGGTTTCGAGCCTATTTCTCGTGCCGGTGGTGTTTGCGGGCGTGCACCGGCGGCTCGAGCGGCGCAAACAGTTGCGCTCCTCGGCGCCGGAAATCTCCGAAGGGAATCCTTGACATGACCGAAGAATCTTCCAGGGTGTTAAGTCGCGCCAAATTGACCGCCGGTGCAATCGTTGCCGCGCTCATCGTCGGCGGCGGCGTGGTGCTGGTGTTGCGCGTGGTTCACGCCCACGCGTTGGCGGACGCGACCGCGCTGCATGCCAAGCAATATGTCCAGACGATTCAACCGAAGCCCGGCGGCGACGCTACGGCGGTCACGCTGCCCGGCACGTTGCAAGGCTTTATCGAGGCCACGGTGTATGCGCGCAGCAGCGGCTATATCGTGCGCTGGCTCAAAGATATCGGCGCGCCGGTCAAAAAAGGCGAACTGTTGGCGGAAATCGCTGCTCCTGAAATCGACCAGGAGCTCTACCAGGCGGAGGCGGCGCGCGCGCAAGCCGCCTCGAGCGCCGCGTTGGCGAAGAGTACCGCCGAACGCTGGCAGAGTTTGCGCGAGAAGGACGCCGTTACGCAGCAGGATCTGGACGAACGCGTGAGCGCATACAGCCAGGCGCAGGCCAATCTTGCGGCGGCGGAAGCGAACGTGGCGCGGCTGCGCAGTTTGCAGGGGTTCAACAAGGTGGTCGCCCCCTTCGACGGGGTAGTGACGCGGCGCGATGTGGACGTCGGCGACCTGGTCGACGCCGGCAACGGCGGCGCAGGCAAGGCCCTCTTTTCCGTGGCGCAAGTCGATCCGCTGCGCCTTTACGTATACGTACCCCAGGCGTATGCCCACCAAGTCAAGTTGGGCGACGCCGTTACGGTGACACTGGCCGAGCGCGCCGGCGAGGAATTTCGCGGAACTATTGCGAACATGGCCCGCGCCATCGACACCACGACGCGCACCATGCAAGTGGAGATTCGCGTGCCGAATCCCAAAGACGAGTTGATCGCGGGTTCGTATGTGCAGGTGTCGCTGCCGATTCAGACCGGGACCTCGGCCCTGGAGGTGCCGAGCAACGTGCTGCTGTTCAGGCCCGACGGCCCGCGCGTTGCGCTGGTCGACGGCGGCGGCCGAGTGCGCTTGGCGGCGGTCAAGCTCGGCACCGATTTCGGCAATTCGATTGCGATACTGAGCGGTGTGTCCGAGCGCGACCGGATCATTTTAAATCCGACTGATTCGATCGCGGACGGCGACGTCGTCACGCTCGCCGATGGCGGTTCGCCGCTGCTGGGCGGGAACCGACGGCCGTGAACGCAAGCCTGCGAAGCTGCCTCGAATGCTGCTGCTTCGCCGCGGCGTTGCTGGCCGGCTGCGCGGCGGGGCCAGATTATCGTCGGCCGCCGGCGGAGGTGCCGCCGGCATGGCAGCCGGAGCCGCCGTGGCATGAGGCGGTACCCAGCGATGCGGCGCTCAAGGGCGATTGGTGGAAAGTGTTTCATGACGCCGATCTCGATCGGCTCATCGAACTCGCGTTGCAGAGCAACCAGAATCTCCAAGTGGCGGCCGCACGGCTCGCTCAGGCGCGAGATGAGGTGAAAGTGGCCGAGTCGGATTTTTACCCCACGGTGGATCTGTCCGCGGCGGCCGCCCGGGCCAAGAGTTCGGCCAATCGGCCGCTGTCGGAGTATGCCCTGCCCAACACCTCGACCGTGCAAAATGACTTCATAGTCGGCCCCACGGTCAATTACGAGTTCGATTTGTTCGGCCGCGTGCGGCGCGAGGTCGAGGGTGCGCGCGCTTCCGCCGAACAGGCGGCGGCTGATTA
>Ga0209415_10011059_pt1 | contig 15253 bp, 13 predicted proteins | sample PeaSoiSIISIP2007_FD_187696 | JGI IMG/M metagenome (GOLD analysis project Ga0209415, IMG submission 187696) | Peat soil microbial communities from Weissenstadt, Germany - SII-SIP-2007 (SPAdes) (version 2) | ecosystem: Environmental > Terrestrial > Soil > Wetlands > Peat | place: Germany... | reverse complement strand
GCCATGAAATCGAGATCGCCCACGATTCGCTCGGCGAGTTGCTGAGTCAATCGGTGCATCTGCAACTGGACGCGTTCGTCGAGCAGGCGGACGATTTGGTCGGAGCCGGGCGAAGCGATCCGCACCCGCTTCGGATCGCCGGCAAATCGCTGCGGTACACGCTGGAGATGGCTCGCCAGCACGGCAACCGCCTGCCGAGGTCGGTCGTGTCGCTGTTCAAGCGGATGCAAACCGCGCTGGGGCTTTGGCACGATTACGTCGTGCTGGCCGAGCGAATCATGCGGGAATCGGTTGAATGCGATTTGGCGTTGCACAATCCCCGGCTCCAGGTGGAGTTGTTGGGCGTGGTTCAACTGTGTTTACGCCGATCGGAATCGCAATTGAAGAAGATGGCCGAGCTATGGAAGACGCGCGGCCAACCGCTGACGCAAACGATCCGCCAGGCGTTTCCGCTGACGGAGCATGTGGAGGCATCCGTGGAAGCGGCGCCGGCCGTCGCTGAATCCGGCGCGGCGCCGGCGGCATAGCGGCAAGCAAAATAGAAATTCATATCGGCCATGGAATTTTGCATTTTTGGCTGGTTTTTGGGGGCGCTGACACAGTCGCGGTTTTTGATAGCGCCAGGGGCGACATTGTCAGCGTCAGCGGGCGAATTTGAATGCTTTTGCGCGTTTGGGATCAAACCACGAATTTCACGAATTTCACGGATAAGAAGCCGGAGGAATTCAGTTTTCCATCCCATCTGTGTCAATCCGTGTAATCCGCGGTTACTGTGCATTTCCCGGGTTCTTGGTTATCATAAAACTACGGTTGCAGAATCGGCCTTGATACGGTGGTGACAAAACCCCCGTTTTCGACAGCGCCACCGGGGGTTTTGTCGCTGTCACACGAGGAACCTACTTGAAGAAGCATCCGTCGGCCAATTTGTCGCGGATTGGCATGGGGGTATCGGATCGACAACAAAAGACATCTCCCTCTATCTCTATAGCGGGAAGGTGAAAGTTTAGGCGCTGTTTTCTGAAATTCTGCGAATTTTTATTGGAATTTTTTGAAATGACGAAGCCCCGCATGTACATGCGGGGCTACGGAATGCGACGTTGATGAACGAGCGCGGAAGTTGAAATTATGGCAGCGTGATCGTTTGGCCGACGCGCAGGGCGCTGGGGGTCAGGCCGGGATTGGCGTCGGCGATTTCATGCCATTTCTTGCCGTCGCCGTAATGTTGGGTGGCGATCTTCCAGAGGGTGTCGCCCTTCTTGATGGTGTAGGTGTTGCCGGAGGCGGCGGGGGTTGAGGAGGAGAGGGCCGGATCAGGCGTCATGGTTTGGACGGGCGCCGGCGGGGCGTAAGCCACGGGGGTGGGGGCGGGAGTTACGTCCAGGGCGGCGGAGTCGGTTGCGGGCTTGGGCTGCTGTTGCTGGCAGCCGGCGGCAATGAGAAGGCATACGGCTATGGCGGGTATCGCGAATTTCACGGCGTACTCCTTGCTGGTAAGAGTCATGAAAAAGGGCCAATTCAGACCTATGGCATCTTGGCTATTATCGGACGACTGCGTTGTCCGGCTTTAATTCTCGCGTTGCGGCGGTTCGGTACGGGTTTATGATCGGAATATGGTGGAAAAGCTGGTGATCCTGGGGTTGGTGATGGCGGGCATCGGCGCCGCGGCGGGCGGGGCGATGATCGCGATCATGGCCAGGATGCTGGTGCGGCCAAAGCGGATGAGCGATGCCCGGGCGCTGGTGCTGCTGCATCGGCTGTCGCCGGGCGATCTGGGTTTGGAATTTGAGAACGTCTCGTATCAGGTGATCGACGAACAGAGCGGGGGGAAGTTGAAGATAGCGGGGTGGTGGATTCCAAACGCGGCAGGCTCCGCCTCCGCAGGCGAAGCCCGCGGGCGATGCGCGGTGATCCTGCACGGGTATTCAGATGCGAAGGTTGGGGGGATCGCCTGGGCGCCGTTGCTGCTATCGTTCGGGTTCAACGTTTTGGCGATCGACCTGCGAGCGCACGGCGAAAGCGGCGGGGCCAACACGTCGGCGGGGTTTTGGGAAAGGCACGATGTGAACCAGGTCCTGGATCAGACGAAAATCGCGCGGCCTGGGGAAACGCAGCAGATTCTGCTGTTCGGGGTGAGCCTGGGCGCCGCGGTGGCGGCGGCGACAGCGGTGATGCGGGACGATCTGTGGGCGGTCATCCTGGAAAGCCCGTTCGCGACGTTTCGCCGCGCCTCGGCCAAGCACGGGGACAATCTCGGCACTCCGGGCCCGTTTTTCCAGGAATGCGCGTTTCGATTGGCCGAGTGGATGGCCGATGCCGATTTTGACGCGGTGAATCCGGTGGACACGATCCCGAAGATTGGCTGTCCGGTGATGGTGATCCAATCGGGGGACGATCCATTTTTGGCGGATGCAGACCGTGCGGCGGTGCGGCGGGCGGTGGAGTCGCGCGATTCAAAGCTGGGCCCCAGCGTGTGTTGGGAGTTGCCGGGGGTTCATCACATCGTGGGAATGCGGCAAGATCCGGAGGAATATCGGCGGCGAATCGAAGAATTCTTTTCGCGAGTCTTGCCAAGCACGGTGGAAGTATGCGAAAAGTAGGAGTTTCGGAGCATGGCGAAGGATTTTTTGCAAGCTCGGAAGAACCCCCACCCCAACCCTCCCCCTGAGTACATGGGGAGGGGGAAGAGGCCGGGCACTCGATTTTCGGAGAAAATAGTTGAGGGCACTTCAAGCGATTCAAGGCGATTTTTCGCGGAAGACGCGTCAGAGGGGCGAGGATTATTACCGCCGCGGGATGGTGGAGATCGTCGACGGCCAGCCCAACCGGGTTTTGGCGCGGGTGCGCGGTAGCAAGCTTTACGACGTGAACATCGGATGGAGCGGGAGCGAGTATTCGTACTTCTGCACCTGTCCGCACTATGAAGACCACGACGAATTGTGCAAACACATCTGGGCGACGTTGTTGGCGGCGGAGTCGCGCGGGGTTCTTCCCGGAGCCGAAGATTTTCATGATGAAAATGACCTACATGATGAAAACGAGGAAGAGGAGGAAGAATTCACGCCGGAAATCCGCACGATGAAGCTGGGGAACCGGAAGGTGGATTTTGTGCACTTTCGGGAGCGGCCCCGGCCGGTGCAGGAGCCGAAGAGACACGCGGTCTGGCGGCGGAGGTTGGCGGAGCTGCGATCGGATTGGCGATGGGAGGAGACGGCGCCGCCGGCTCCGTGGCCGGCGGGCAAAGAAATCGTCTATGCCATCGTCGTCGATGGCCAGAGCCAGAACGAGAGACTTTGCATTGAGTTGTACTCGAGGCCGGCGGGCAAGCCGGCAGCGCTGAAACGGCTTCGTTTGCAGATGAACCAGATCCACCTCCTTCCCGAGGCGGCGGATCGCGAGCTGATCGGCACGCTGGTGGGCGTGGGGGCGCAGGAAGAACACGGATATCACGACCTGGCGGTTCCGAACCGGCTGTGGGTGGGAAGCGCGCGTGATTCGGCGGCGATTTTGCGCAAGATGTGCCAGACCGGGCGATGCGTGCTGCACGGGGGCGAGGGGAATAAATTCAAGGCGTTGCGGTGGGATGAAGGGGAACCGTGGCGGCTGCACCTGGCGGTGTCGCCGGACGAAACGGGGACGGCGTATCGGCTCCAGGGGGTGCTGAAGCGCGGGCAGGAGCGCCGGGACGTGATCGAGCCGGGGCTGATCGTCCATGGGAGCTTGCTGATCATCGCGGACAAAATCTCGGGATTCGAGGACAACGGGGCGTTTCGGTTCGTTCACTTGCTGCGCAGGGAGCAGAACCTGACGGTGCCGGCGGAGCAGGGGGACCAACTGCTGGAGGAACTGTTCGAGTTTTCCAGCGTTCCGCCGCTGGAGCTTCCGCAGTCGATGCAAATCGCCGAAGCGCGTCCCGCGCCGCGGCCGCGGCTGACGTTGAGCGCGCCCAACGGCTCGCGCGGCCGGCCGGGGGACGATCGCCTGTTTTGCCAATTGGCGTTCGATTACGGCGAACAGACTCTTTTGCATGGCGAGAAAGGTTCGGCAAGGTTCGATGCGAAACTGAGGCGAATCCTGTACCGGGATTTGGCGGCGGAGCAGGCGGCGGCGGCGCTGCTGAACGAGTTGGGGTTTCGGGCGGACAACGACTGGGAAGGCAAGGGGCATGATTTCCGGCTGCTGCCGCGCCGGCTGCCGGCGGCGGTGCGGGCATTGACGGCGCGGCAATGGCACGTGGAAGTCAGCGGGAAGGTCTACCGCCAGCCGGGGAAAATTCAGATTCAGGTTTCCTCCGGGATCGACTGGTTCGAACTGAACGGGCAGGCGGAATTCGAAGGCGTCAGCGTGAAAGTTCCCAAGCTCCTGCAAGCCATCCGCAAGGGCCAAACGACGGTGGTGCTGGACGATGGGACCGTCGGCATCCTTCCGGAGGAGTGGCTGAAGCGGTACGGGCTGCTGGCGGCGGTGGCGGAAGTGAAGGATGACGGGATCCAATTCACGAGGAATCAGGCGGGGCTGTTGGACGCGCTGTTGGCGGGGCTGCCCGAGACGAGCATGGATGAAACGTTCTCGCGGGCGCGGGAGGAGCTGCGGCGATTCGAGGGGGTGCAGGCGATCGATCCGCCGGCGACGTTCAACGGATTGCTCCGGCCGTATCAGCGCGAGGGGTTGGGTTGGCTGAATTTTCTGAGGACGTTTGGGCTGAACGGATGCCTGGCGGACGACATGGGGCTGGGCAAGACGGTGCAGGTGCTGGCGTTGCTGGAAGATCAGCGGGTGCTGCGGCAGAAGGCGCGGGCGGAGGGGCAGGAACCGATGGGGCCGTCGCTGGTGGTGGTGCCGCGGTCGCTGGTGTTCAACTGGCAACAGGAGGCGGCGAAATTCGCGCCGCAACTTCGAGTGCTGGATCATGCGACGGCGGACCGGCTGAGGACCGTGGACCATTTTCAGGACTTTGACGTGATCCTGACGACCTACGGGACGCTGCGGAACGACGTGACGCAATGGAACGACGTGCGGTTTGATTATGCGATCCTGGACGAAGCGCAGTCGATCAAGAACGCGGCGAGCGAATCGGCGAAGGCGGCGCGGCTGCTGCGCGCGGACCACCGGCTGGCGCTTTCGGGGACGCCGGTGCAGAATCATCTGGGCGAATTGTGGAGCCTGCTGGAGTTTTTGAATCCGGGGATGCTGGGGCGTTCGAGCGCGTTTTCGGCGCTGACGGCCAACGCGGATCGGGCGGCCAGCGTGGAAACGCGGCAGTTTCTGGCCGGGGCTTTGCGGCCGTACATTCTTCGGCGCACGAAGGAACAGGTCGCCGCCGATCTGCCGGAAAAGTTCGAGCAGACGATTTTCTGCGAGCTGGACAAGCCGCAGCGGACTCTTTACGACGAATTGAAAGAGCATTACCGGCAATCGCTGCTGGGCCGGATCGCTGAGGAAGGGCTGGGCAAATCGAAGCTGCAAATCCTGGAGGCGCTGTTGCGGCTGAGGCAGGCGGCGTGCCATCCGGGCCTGCTGAACAAATCGCGCATCGACGATGCCAGCGCCAAGCTCGACACGCTTCTGCCGCGGCTGGCGGAGGTGGCGGAGGAGGGACATAAGACGATCGTCTTTTCGCAGTTCACGAGCTTTCTGGCGATCGTGCGGAAGAAGCTGGACGAGCAGGGCGGGGTGTATGAATACCTCGACGGCAAGACCCGCGACCGGCAGGAGCGCGTCAATCGGTTTCAGACGGACGACAAATGCAGGCTCTTCCTGGTCAGCCTGAAGGCTGGGGGATTGGGTTTGAACCTGACGGCGGCGCAGTACGTTTTCCTGCTGGATCCCTGGTGGAACCCGGCCGTCGAAGCGCAGGCGATCGACCGCGCCCACCGCATCGGGCAGACCCAACAGGTGTTCGCGTATCGGCTCATCGCCAAGGACACGGTGGAGGAGAAAGTGCTGCAACTGCAACAAGGGAAGCGGGAATTGGCGGATGCGATCATCAACGCGGACAACGCGCTGATCGGGAAGCTGGGGCGGGAAGAACTGGAATTGCTGCTGTCGTGATCGGGACCGGGGGATGGCCATCCCCCGGCTTTGGGAAGAGCTATGCGGATATTGGGCATCGATCCGGGGCTGAAGATCGCCGGGTATGGCGTGGTGGATTTTGGGCTGGGGCAGCCGAAGCTTGTGGATGGGGGCGTGATTCGCCTGGCGGCCAAGGCTTCGCTTGCGGCGCGGCTGGTGGAACTGGAATCGGAATTGAACGAGTTGTTCGAAGAATTCAAGCCGGACATCTGCGCGGTGGAACAGTTGTACTCGCATTACAACCATCCGCGCACGGCGATTTTGATGGGGCATGCGCGCGGAGTCATTCTTCTGGTCGCCGAGCGGCGGAAGGTGCGGATCGAACAATTCCCGGCCAATCGAATCAAACAAGCGGTGGTCGGGCACGGGCACGCGGGGAAATCGCAGGTGCAAAAGGCGATCCAGCAGATGTGGCGATTGAAATCGCCGCCGCAGCCGCCGGACGTGGCGGATGCGCTGGCGGTGGCGCTGTGTTGCGGGCGGCATGTCGCCGATGCTCGGCGAGGTTGAAGTTCGATCACGGCATAATGTTGAAGGGGCTGGGATTGCTCGCGAACCAGGCCTGCTCCAAAACAGCCGGATCACAATCGACGCGGACCTGATCGTTATCAACGTTCACCTTTCGCGCGGGTCGGACATCGAGTTCCGTGTCCCTGGGCGGCCGGGTTTTTTGCAAAGCCATTTCCGACTCAATCCATTTCGCAAGCGCTTGCGCCGATTCTGCATCCGTGCACTGGACGACCGCCTCCAGGGCATCGTTGGGCGGCGGAGTGAAGGCCAGCACGGCCCATTTGGCGTTGTCCCACTCCTTGCCTCGGAAAATCGTGTTGGTGCCGCCGTCGATGCCAACATTTGAGCTGCTGGGCCGATTGGCGAGCCTGCACTGGCTGGGAATCCATATCTGGCGAACGGGCATGTTGCTGGCGGCCAGGGCTTCCATCAGATCGGGTCGCGGCTGCGGCTTGGCGCGGGACAAGGCCGTCACCATCTGGTGGTTGGCCGATACCGCCATGTGGTCAATGACGCCGGCCTCGACCACGTGCTGGGCGGTGAAACTTGTGGGCGTATAGAGGTCCGCCATGGCGGCGGGATCGGCGCCGGCGTCAAACGTCGCCACGTCGAACGCGCCGGGATTCCTGGGGCCGGCCTGCGACACGAGGTACATCCTGATGCCTCCGGCCTGCTTAAAAGCGCCCGTCCATTGTCGATAAACGGCCGTAAGCTGATGGGCAAAGGTCGGCACGATCGGACCGTGATCGACGGACTTGGGATCGGTGCCCGCAGCATGAAGGAATTTGTCGCGAGTGGAATCGACCGCGTCCCAATCAATGGCCGATGGATCGATTGCAACGACCATATCGGTGCGGGAATTGAGGAACCGGGCCAATTGTTGATCGGAAGCATCAGGCCTCGTCGGGGCCGCGACGCTGGGAAACGCCGGCGGCGGCGGCGATGGCGGGGCCTGGCCATCGGCCATCGCGTATTGGGAAGCCAGATGAACGGTGGCGATGGCGGCGGGAATGAGACCGACCGACAGAACGACCATCGCCGCGATTTTGAGTTTTGCCATGAGGATCATTTTCGACGCTCCTTGGGTGAATCCGATTGCCGCGGGGGATGCGGCGGGCGCTGTTGAGCAAAGCGACGCGGTCAGCGCCGCCGGGGCGGCTTGAGTGGTGTGGGCGATCATTAACGTGCCCAGGGAAATTGCCGCAGTCGTTACCCCCTGACGTGCGAACAATTCCCGAAGTTTTTCGACGGCCCTTGCGACCTGCTTGCGGGCGGCCTCTTCGGAGATGTTGAACGCCTGGCCGATCTCAGCCAGCTTTTTCTGCTGGTAAAAGCGAAGCAGAAGCAGTTCACGGTCACGCGCGTGCAGGCGAGCCACCAGATCATCCAATAGAACCGAAATGCCGTTCCAGCCGTCAACTTCCGGATTGAGCTGTTCACGGTTCATCAAAGCGGCCCGCCTTTCGTGCTTTTGTCGCCGCGTTTCGGCCCGACGCGCATCGGCCACGCAGTACCGGGTCACGCGAAACAGCCATCCCGTCAACGGCCTGCCGATCGCCTTTTGCGGCTGCTGCCAGAGCAGCAAAAAGACGGCTTGCGTGACGTCTTCGGCAAGATGATGATCGCGAACCATTCGAGCGGCCGCGGAATGGACCCAATCCACGTGGCGTGAAACCAACTCCGCAAACGCCGGCTGCGAGCGCTGGCGGCAATATTCCAGCAGAAGATCGGAGTCTGGTTGGGTCGTTGCCATACCGTATTGAAATGGCCGGTCATCCGGAAACCGGAACTCAATCCGGCGAAATTATCCTAAGTTTTGCCGCCCAAGGGAATTGGCGGGCCTGCCGGTGCCTCGGCTAAGATGGGGCGGTTATGATTTCGGCGATCACCGGAGAATTGCGGCGGGTGCAGGAGGATCGCGTAAACCTGGGGTGCGGGGCGATCATTTATGAAATCCTGGTGCCGGCGTCGGATATTCCGCAATTGAGGGCGAGCGTGGGGGAAGAAATCACGTTTCAGACGATTTTCGATTTGGAGGGAGATGCGACGCGGGGTGGGCTGACGCCGCGGCTCATCGGATTCCTCCGCCCTGAGGACAAGCGATTTTTCCAGCTTTTCATCACGGTCAAGGGGATCGGGCCCAAGCGCGCGCTGCGGGCGCTGGTGCAGCCGACCGGGCAGATCGCCGAGGCGATCGAATCCAAGAACACGCGATTTTTGATCGGATTGCCGGAGATCGGGAAGCGCACGGCGGAGCAGATCGTGGCGGAATTGGCGGGGAAGGTGACGGAGTTTGCGATGCCGGGGGAGGCGCGGCAGCGCGCGGCCAGCCATACAATCGAGGAGTTGGAGGCCATCGACGCGGCTGTTCAATTGGGCATCGCCCGGGCGGAGGCGGAGCGGCTGCTGGATCGTGCCAGGCAAACTGAACGGGAGGCTTCGCCTGCCCGTGGCCAGAACAAGGCACCAGAAGATCTGTTGCGCGAAATGCTGCGTCTCCGCTCCGTTCGGGTATGACGGAACATGAACCATGCCAAGATACGGCATCCGATTATTCGAAGCGTTCGGGATCACGGTCTTTCTGCATTGGTCGTGGCTGGTGGTCGCGATCTTCGAGTTGCAGCAGCGAAGCAATCAATATCATTCGCCCGGTTGGAACGTGGCGGAATATCTCAGTTTGTTTGCGATCGTGCTGATGCACGAGTTCGGGCACGCGCTGGCATGCCGGTCGGTGGGGGGCAAGGCGGATCGGATCGTCCTGTGGCCGCTGGGCGGGGTGGCATACGTGAGCCCGCCGATGCGGCCGGGAGCCGTGCTGTGGAGCATCGTCGCCGGGCCGCTGGTCAACGTTGCGCTGCTGCCGCTAACCTATTTCTGGCTTTGGCTGCCGCGAAATTCCGATTCGAACGTGTTCTTGCAGTCGATCGCCTGGATCAACGTGGGATTGCTGATTTTCAATCTGCTGCCGATTTATCCGCTGGATGGCGGGAAGATTCTGTGGGCGCTGTTGTGGTTCGTGATCGGCCAAGTACGGGCGCTGATGGTCGCCAGCGTGGTCGGCTTGATCGGCGCCGCCGGGCTGGGGATGCTGGCGTTATGGCTCGGCGATTTCTGGCTGGGGATTCTGGCGGTTTTCGCGGCGTTCCAAGCCTGGGTGGGGTTCCGGAGCGCCCGGGAGATGCATCGACGGCAAAGCATTCCGATGCGGGCCGGATTCGCGTGCCCGAACTGCGGGGCGCCGCCGCCGATGGGGCCGTTCTGGGTCTGCTTCAATTGCCGGTCGCGATTTGATGCGTTCGAGAATCCTGGGCAGTGCCCAGCGTGCGGGGCGCCGTTTCAGTCGAACACCTGCATGGCGTGCGGGGCGAGGTCGCCGATCGCGGCGTGGGCCAGGGAGATGCCGCCGCAAGGGGTGGTGCGGCGAGTGCAGGGGAATTAGAAGGGTTCAAGGGTTGAAGAGTTCAAGGGTTCAAGGGTTCAAACACTTGTGATGTTTGGGGCCGTCGCTAAAACAATGGCGATGGCGCGAGAGCGAATTGTATCGGGGCAGTCGGGCGGGGAAGAGGAGAACCAGTTCAACTTCGCGCTGCGGCCGAAGAATTTTTCGCAGTATATCGGACAGGAAACGCTGATCCGGCGGCTGAAGATCGCGGTGGATGCGGCCAAGGGACGCAAGGAGCCGGTGGAGCACGTGCTGCTGCACGGTCCGCCGGGATTGGGAAAGACCACTCTGGCGCACGTGATCGCCAACGAAATGGGGGCGCAGGTTCACGTCACCAACGGTCCGGCGCTGACCAAGGGGGCGGACTTGGTGGGCATTTTGACGAAACTCGGCCAAGGGGACGTGCTGTTCATCGACGAGGTTCACCGGCTGCCGGCGATCGTGGAGGAATATCTGTACCCGGCGATGGAGGATTTCAAGGTGGACATCACGCTGGATGCGGGAATGCACGCGCGCACGATCACGATGCCGATTCCGCCGTTCACGCTGATCGGGGCGACGACGCGGATCGGTCTGTTGACCGGCCCGATGCGGAGCCGGTTCGGGATCGCGAATCACATCGAGTTTTACGCCCCGGAGGCGCTGCACGAGATTCTGCGTTGCAACGCGAGATTGCTGAAGATCGAGAGCGAAGATACGGCGTTGTGGGAGCTTGCGCGGCGGAGCCGGGGCACGCCGCGGATCGCCAACCGGCTTCTGCGGCGGGTGCGCGATTACGCCGCGGTGGAGGCCAAGGGAAAGCTGACGCTGGCGGTGACACAGGAGGCGTTGAAGCTGGAAGGGATCGACGACCGGGGGCTTGACGAGCAGGACCGCGCGTATCTGCGGACGTTGATCGAGGTTTACCAGGGCGGCCCGGCGGGGGTGGAAGCGATCGCCGCCAGCCTTGGCGAGGAAATCGACACGCTGGTGGACGTGGTTGAGCCGTATCAACTCCAGACGGGATTGGTATTGCGGACGCGTCAGGGCCGGCGAGCCACCAAGACGGCATACGATCATTTGAAGCTGAAATACGTCCCGCCGGCGGCAGGCGTTGAGGATCAGAAAGAACTTTTCGGCGAGCAATCCACGAATGGCGCCTAGCGGAGAATAATTTGCGTAGAATTCACAGAAAATTATTGCAAAATTGCCAAAGGTTAGTATAGTGAATCGCGCCGGTTTACGTAGACATTTCGCTTTCGGCTGGGTGCGCATGTCAGATCGGTCATTGATAGATAGTTTTCGACACGTTCGCGGGAGCGTTTTGGGGCACTCCAAAACCGCTCGCGTTTTCACTTCTTTTGTCACGGCGAGGTTAGGAGCTCACATCCACGGCTCCGGACAACTTCGTCGAATTTGTTTGGGAGGACGGTCATGGCAACTGGAACCGTCAAATGGTTTGATTCGAAGAAAGGCTTCGGGTTCATCCTGAATCCGGAGGGAGTGGACGTTTTCGTCCATTTCAGCAGCATCGAGGGAGACGGATTTCGCTCGTTGAAAGATGGTGAAAGGGTTGAATACAACCAGATCACCGGCGTCAAGGGATTGAGCGCCCAGGCCGTCAAGCGCGTGGGCGAGCGCGTGGCTGTTAAAAATTGAGCCTGGCGACGGTAGAGTAGTCGCTGCGAGAGGCAAAGCCTCCGCGTGCTCATGAATCACTTCTTGGCAGGACTGCTGGTTGGTTTTCTGGGCAGTTTGCTGGTTTCGTCGGCGCTTGCCGCGGCGATTCTGGTGCGCACCAAGGCGCATCGAATGCGCATGCGCCGGGCGCTGGCGCGGATTCGGGCCGCGTCGCACCGGCGAATGGCTCGATTGCAGGCCCGCGCCCGATCCATCGAGCGATTGGCCGAGGTGGGGACGTTTACCGGAGGGCTGGCGCACGAAATCAAGAATCCGCTCTCGACGGTCCTGCTGAACTTGCAGTTGTTGCAGGAAGACCTGGATTCGAACGATCCGGCGCAGCGGCGGCTATTGGCGCGGCTGAGCACGGTCAGCCGGGAGGCTTCCCGGCTCCGGGATATCCTCGACGATTTTCTGCGCTTTGCCGGCAAGATCGAGCTTCGCAAGGAAAAGGTGGACCTGAACCTGCTTTTGGAGGAACTGGTGGATTTCTTCGCGCCGCAGGCGCAGCTCAACCGCGCGCAATTGCGGTTCAAGCCGTATCCACGTCCATTGATGGTTCAGGTCGATCCGCGGCTGATCAAGCAAACGATACTGAACCTGATGATCAACGCGCTTCAGGCTATGCCGAATGGGGGGGAGCTGATTCTATCGGCGAGCAACACAGGCAACGAGGCGGTGGTGGACGTGATCGACACGGGCATCGGAATCCCGCCGGAGGCCCTGGACAAGATTTTCCAGGCTTATTACTCGACGAAGCGGGGCGGCACCGGGTTGGGGCTGGCGATGGCACAGCGAATCGTTCAGGAACACGGCGGACAACTCACCGTCAGCAGCGAGCCGGTGAAAGGATCGGATTTTAAGATCACGCTGCCGATGTCCTTCGAACAAGAACAGTAGAACAGTAGAGCAGTAGATCAGTTGAGCGGGTAAGATGCTGTCGTTGCCATGCTGGATAGCGATACTCCCAAAGCGTCGGTGCTGGTGGTGGATGACGAGCGGGACCATGCGCAGGTGATGTGCGAGGCCCTGGAGCGGCAGGGGCATCGGTGCGACGTGACGTACAACCTGGCGGAGGCGGAGTCGCGGCTGAAGCAGAAGAGCTACGACGTGATCGTCACGGACCTGGTGATGGAGGGGAAGCGAGACGGGCTGGAGGTGTTGCGGAAGGCGAAGTCGCTGACTCCGCCGCCGCAGGTGATCCTGGTTTCGGCGCACGGGGACATTCCGATCGCGGTGCAGGCGATGAACGAGGGTGCGTACGGGTTCATCGAGAAGCCGTTGGATTTGAATCATTTTCGGGCGCAGGTGAACCGTGCGGCGGAGCGGGCGGCGTTGCAGAAGCAGAACCAGGTGTTGCGGGATGAGTTGCAGGAGCAAAGCGGTTTCGAGGGGATCATCGGCAAGAGCGGGACGATGCAGCGGGTGCTGACGACGGCGCGGCAGGTGGCCGCCAGCGAAATCCCGGTTCTGATCATGGGGGAAAGCGGGACGGGCAAGGAGCTGATCGCGCGGGCGATTCATTACAACAGCCGGCGGCGGAAAAACCGCATGGTGACGTTGAATTGCGCGGGATTGAGCGAGAGCATTCTGGAAGACGAATTGTTCGGGCACATCAAGGGCGCGTTCACCGGGGCGCAAACGGAGCGGGAGGGCCGATTCGAGCACGCGGACGGGGGAACGCTGTTCATGGATGAGATCGGCGACATGCCGGCGGTGATGCAGGCGAAATTATTGCGCGTGTTGGAAAACGGGGAGGTGGTGCGGATGGGGAGCAACGAGCCGATCGAAGTGGACGTGCGTCTGATCAGCGCCACCAACCGGAAGCTGGAGGAGATGGTGGCGGAGAAGCAATTCCGGGAGGATTTGTTTTTCCGGATCAAGGGGGTGACGTTAAGCCTGCCGCCGCTGCGGGAGCGGCGGGAGGACATTCCGCTGCTGATGCACTATTTTTTGCAGGAATTCGCCGAGAAATACAAGAAGGATTTGGAGGGGATCACGCCGGCGGCGCAGCAGATGCTGGTGTCGTACAGTTGGCCGGGGAACGTGCGGCAACTGCGGACGGCGGTGGAGAACATGGTGGTGCTGGCGCCGGGGAAAATGATGGGGGTGGAATCGCTGCCGGCGGAAATCCAGCCCGCCGCGGGAGCGGAGCACATTTCGGGGATCACGAACCTGGTGGGCATCAGCATCGAGGAGGCGGAGAAGGAATTGATCCGGAACACTTTGAAGATGGTGGATGGGAACCGGGAGCAGGCGGCGCGAATTCTTCGCATCGGCGAGCGGACGCTGTATCGCAAGATCAGGGAATACGGGCTGTGAGCAAAAAAAATCGCGAAGATTTCCGGATTGGACATGGATACGATATCCATCGCTTGCGGCAGGGAGGCAAGCTGGTGCTGGGAGGGGTGGAGGTGGCCCAAGGCATGTCCGCGGTGGCGCACTCGGATGGGGACGTGGTGCTGCATGCGGTGGTGGACGCGCTGCTGGGAGCGCTGGGCAAGGGCGACATCGGCGAGATGTTTCCGAACACCGATCCGCGCTGGAAGAACGTCGCCAGCCGGGTGTTCGTGGAAGGAGCGATGCGGCAGGCGAAGGCGATGGGCTACGCGGTCGTGAACGTGGACGTGACAATTCTGGCCGAGCGGCCGAGGCTGAAAACGTACAAGTCAAAGATGTGCCGGGCGCTGGCGGCGATGGTTGGAGGTGAAGTGAACGTCAAGGCGGGCACGAACGAGGGATGCGACGCGGTAGGGCGCGGCAAGGCGATCGCGGCACACGCGGTGGCGTTACTCAAGCGGAAAGGTTCACCATGAGCCTGCGTGTTTACGACACACTGACGCGTGAGAAGCAACTGTTCGCCCCGGTTAAACCGGGGAAGGTGGGGATGTATTTGTGCGGTCCGACGGTTTACAAGCCGCCGCACATCGGGCACATGGTGGGGCCGGTCATCTTCGACGCGATCAAGAGATACCTGAAATACAAGGGCTTCGACGTCTACTGGGTGGTGAACGTCACTGACGTGGACGACAAGCTGATCGATGCGGCGGCCAAACAGAAGACGACGGTTCGCGAATTGGCGGAGAAATACACGGCGGAATACATGGATTGCCTGTCGCGATTCGGAATCGACTCGGTGGACCAATTTCCCAAGGCGTCGGAGCACATCGGCGACATCATCGAACTGTGCCAGAAGCTGATGACCGGGGGGTTCGCATACGCGGCGCAGGGCAACGTCTGGTTCGAGGTGGGGAAGGACCCGGACTATGGAAAGCTGTCGAACCGGAAAGTCCAGGATCAGGAGAGCGGCGTGCGGACGTTGGAGGGGCAGGGAAAGCGCAACCCGGCGGATTTCGCGTTGTGGAAGTCGGCCAAGCCGGGGGAGCCGGCGTGGGATTCGCCCTGGGGCAAGGGGAGGCCGGGGTGGCATATCGAATGCTCGGCGATGAGCATGAAGTATCTGGGCGAGACGTTCGACATTCACGGCGGGGGGATGGACCTGATGTTCCCGCATCACGAGAACGAGCTGGCGCAATCCGAATCGGCTACGGGCAAGCCGTTCGCCAAATATTG
>Ga0209415_10011058_pt1 | contig 15253 bp, 12 predicted proteins | sample PeaSoiSIISIP2007_FD_187696 | JGI IMG/M metagenome (GOLD analysis project Ga0209415, IMG submission 187696) | Peat soil microbial communities from Weissenstadt, Germany - SII-SIP-2007 (SPAdes) (version 2) | ecosystem: Environmental > Terrestrial > Soil > Wetlands > Peat | place: Germany... | reverse complement strand
CATCGCTATTCCGACGAACTACGTCACGCTCACCAAGGTGATGGAGTTAACGCACCTGATCGATACCCAGATCGGGATCATTCTGATCTATGCGTCGCAGATGATCCCCTTCAATGTCTTCCTCATCTACGCGTTCGTTGACACGGTGCCGCGGGATCTGGACGAGGCGGCGTTCATCGACGGGGCCTCGCCGTTGCGCGCATTCTTCAGGATCATTCTGCCGTTGCTGAGGCCCGTGCTGGTCACCTGCGCAGTCCTCGACGTGCTCAACGTGTGGAGCGATTTCATCAATCCCCTCTACTTCCTCAGCAATAGCAGCAATTGGCCGATGACGCTCTCCGTGTTCAACTTCTTCGGCACGGGCGCATCCACCGGCCTTTCGAACTGGGCCCTGGTATCGGCCGATGTCCTGATGACGATCCTGCCCGTCATCCTCATCTACATCGCCGCCCAGCGCTGGATCCTGTCCGGTCTACTGGCCGGCTCGGTCAAGGGGTAAATATCGATGATCAGCGACAGCCGTAACCGTACCGTCCAGCAAGTCATCTCCTCGGGACCCTTCGAAGGCACGTGGGAATCGCTGAAGAGATATTCCGTGCCGGCGTGGTACGAAGACGGCAAGTTCGGCATCTTCATCCACTGGGGTGCGTACGCCGTGCCTGCGTTCGAGAACGAATGGTACCCGCGGAACATGTACCTGAAGGACACCCCGGCGTACAACCATCATCTGGAGACCTACGGCCCGCAGACGACGGCCGGCTACAGGGACTTCATTTCCCAGTTCACGGCGAAGCGATTCGATCCTGACGCGTGGGCGAGCCTCTTCAAGGAGGCGGGAGCGAAGTATGTGGTTCCCGTCGCGGAGCACCACGACGGTTTCGCCATGTACGACTGCTCGCTCACGCGGTGGAACTCCACCAAAATGGGCCCGCATCGTGACGTTCTGGGCGAGCTGGCGGAGGCCGTCCGGCGTGAGGGTCTCGTCTTCGGGACTTCATACCATCGGGCAGAGCACTGGTGGTTCTTCAATGGCGGGAGGGACATCCCGTCGGATGTGCTGGACCCGCGGTACGCTGACCTTTATGGACCGGCCCAGCCCCGGCCCGGTACGACCCCGCCGGACAAGGCCTTCCTGGACGACTGGATGGCCCGTCTGGTTGAGCTGGTGGAGCGTTACCAACCGCAGCTCGTGTATTTCGATTGGTGGATCGAGCAACCGGCCTTTCGGCCGTATCTGGAGCGATTCGCCGCTTACTACTACAACCTGGCAGCGCAATGGAACCGTGGGGTGGTGATCAACTACAAGCACGGCGAGCTCGAGGGGGAGAGCGCCTTCGCCGAAGGCTCCGCGGTCTACGACATCGAGCGTGGTCAGATGAGCGCGACCTCTTCCCGCTTCTGGCAGTCCGACAGCAGCACCGTGCGCAATTCGTGGGGCCATGTGTCGTCCCCCGACTACAAACCCGTCAACGAGCTGATCGGCGACCTGGTGGATGTGGTCAGCAAGAATGGCGCCCTCCTCCTGAACATCGGACCACGAGCCGACGGGTCGATTCCCGAAGCGGCCGCTGAGAGGCTGCGAGCCATCGGTCGTTGGCTGGAGGTGAACGGTGAGGCGATCTACGCGAGTAGACCGTGGCAGGTGTTCGGCGAAGGCCCAACCGAGACGGCGGCGGTGGCCCACGGCATGTACGGCGACGAGAAGGGACGCGAGTTCACCGAGAAGGACATTCGCTTCACCACCCGGGAGGGGGCGCTCTACGCCACGTTCCTCGCCTGGCCACAGAGCGGCACAGTCGCCATCACGTTACTCGGCGACAAGGGGGATCAGCACGCGGTTCCGATCACGCGCGTGGAGCTGTTGGGCTCGGGGGCGCCCCTCACCTGGGAGCGGGATGCGGCAGCCCTCCGGGTGGCACTGCCTGCGGGCGCGCCCCGCGAGCACCCGGGCGTGCTGAAGATCACCACGTGAGAGACGACCTCGCGCCAGCGCCTCGTTGGCGATTCGTGAAGCACAACGCGTCGCCCGCTGGCTGCGCGAGCCTACTGGAGGCCGCGGTCGCGCTCAGTCGAGGTCGAACAGCGGGCGGCCGGTCATCGCATCAGGCTGAGCGAGGCCGAGCAGTGCAAGTGCCGTCGGCGCGACGTCGGCGAGGACGCCCTCGCGCTCGAGCGCGACGGCCGGCGAGGTGACGATCAGCGGGACCGGGTTGAGCGAGTGGGCGGTCTGGGGCGTGCCGTCTGGGTTGAGCATCTCGTCGCTGTTGCCGTGGTCGGCGGTGACGATGCAGACGCCGCCGGAGGCGTGGACCGCGCTGACGACCTGCCCGAGGCAGCGGTCCACCACCTCGACGGCGCGGACCGCGGCCGGGATCACACCGGTGTGCCCGACCATGTCGGAGTTCGCGAAGTTGATGATCCCGAAACGGGGATGGTCCTCGTTCCACGCGCCGACGAACGCCGCCGCGGCCTCGGGCGCGCTCATCTCCGGCTTGAGGTCGTAGGTCGCGACGTCGCGCGGCGAAGGGACGAGCTCGCGGCGCTCGCCGGGCTCTGGCTGCTCCTCGCCGCCGTTGAAGAAGTACGTCACGTGCGGGTATTTCTCGGTCTCGGCGACGTGCAGCTGGCGCTCGCCGGTGGCCGCGATGACCGCCGAGAGCGTCGTGCTCGGGTGCTCGGGCGCGAACGCGACGGGGTAGGGGAAATCCTCCTCGTACTGCGTCATGCAGCTCAGCGCGCCGATCGTCGCGACGCCGCCGCGATCGATCTCGTTGAAGCCCGGATCGGCGAGCGCGCGCACGATCTCGCGCATCCGATCCGGTCGGAAGTTGAAGCAGAAGACGCGATCGCCCGGGGCGATCGGCGCCGGCTCGCCAACCACCGTCGGCTCGAGGAACTCGTCGGTCTCCCCGCGCGCGTAGGCCGCGGCGACCGCCTCCGCTCCGGTCGGGGCGCTGTGTGGTGCGCTGGCGTGCACGAGCAGGTCGTAGGCGCGCTGGACCCGGTCCCAGCGCTTGTCGCGATCCATCGCCCAGTAGCGGCCGACGACCGAGCCGACGCGCGCGCCGCCGTGACGCTCGACGCGCCCGACGGCCTCCAGTCCGGCGTCCGGCGCCGTGTCGCGCCCGTCGGTGAAGCAGTGCACGATCACCTCGCCGGCGTCCAGCTCGTTCGCGAGGTCGATCAGCGCCAGCAGGTGCGCCTCCGAGGAGTGCACGCCGCCGTCTGAGACCAGGCCGATCAGGTGCACGCGGCCGGGCCCGGCCAGCGCCGCGCGGATCACCGGGTTGGAGCCGAGTGTCCCGTCGGCCATCGCGTCGTCGAGTCGGGTCAGGTCCTGGCGCATCACGGCGCCGGCGCCGAGGTTGAGGTGACCGACCTCGGAGTTGCCCATCTGGCCGTCCGGCAGGCCAACGGCGCGGCCGCAGGCGATCAGCTGGGTGTGCGGGTAGCGCTGCCACAGCTCGTCGAACACCGGCGTGTCGGCCAGCAGCACGGCGTTGCCCGGTCCGGCCGCCGCGATCCCCCAGCCGTCGAGGATCACAAGACAGAGGCTGGGCGCCGGCAGCGTGTCCGGGCCGGCCGGCAGCGTCATCGCGCGCCGCTCATCCGGCGCTCCGCCGCGCCGCCGCGGCGATCGTCGCGAAGGTCTCCGCCTCGAGCGAGGCTCCGCCGACCAGCGCGCCGTCGACGTCGGGCAGCGCGAGCAGCTCGCTCGCGTTCGCGGCGTTGACCGAACCGCCGTAGAGCACGCTGACCGCCTCGGCCGCGCCCCGCTCGAGCGCTCCGACCAGCGCGCGCACGAAGCTCGCCGCCTCCTGCGCCTGCTCGGGCGTCGCGACGCGGCCCGTCCCGATTGCCCAGATCGGCTCGTAGGCGATCGCCACCTCGGGCAGACGCGCCGCCGGCACGTGCTCGAGGCCCTCCTGCACCTGATGGCGGAGCTTGCGCTCGGTGTCGCCGGCGAGACGCTCCTCCTCGGTCTCGCCGACACACAGGATCGGCCGCAGCCCGGCCTCCAGCGCGGCGGCGACCTTCAGCGCGACCGCGCGGTCGGTCTCGGCGAAGAACTGGCGCCGCTCGCTGTGACCGATCACCACGCCGCCGACGCCGAGCTCGACCAGCATCTGCGCCGACACCTCGCCGGTGAAGGCGCCCTCGGCCGCCTCGTGCATGTTCTGCGCGTACACCGCCACGCGCGAGCCGCGTGTGCTGTCGACCATCGCGCCGAGCGCCGTGAACGGCGTGCAGATCGCCAGCTCCACGCCCTCGAGGCTCGCGACGCGCGGCAGGAGCGCCTGGATGTAGCGCTCAGCATCCGCGACCGTCTTGTACATCTTCCAGTTGCCGGCGACCAGCGGCGTCCTGCTCATCGCCCGCCCGCCGCGTGCTCGAGGGCCTCCACGCCGGGAAGCGTGCGCCCCTCGATCAGTTCGAGCGTCGCGCCCCCGCCGGTCGAGAGGTGTGTGACCGACCCGTCGAGCCCGAACTGCTTGAGCGCCGCGACGGAATCGCCGCCACCGGCGACCGTCGTACCGTGCGCCGAGGCGACGGCCTGCGCCACCGCGCGCGTGCCGGCCGCGAACGCGTCGAGCTCGAAGACCCCCATCGGACCGTTCCAGAACACCGTGCCCGCCGCCGCGATCGCCTCGGCGTAGGCGGCCGCGCTGCGCGGTCCGATGTCGAGCCCCATCCAGCCGTCGGGGACGTCCACACCGTCGAGGTCACGCCGCGGAGCGTCGGCGTCGACTCGCTCACCGAGCCCGAGATCCACCGGCAGCGCCAGCTCGGCGCGCGAGGCGGACGCTTGCTTCAGCGCCCTGGACGCGGGCTCGAGCCCCTCCTGTTCGCACATCGAGGCGCCAATCGAGTGGCCCTGGACGCTCAGGAACGGGAAGCACATCGCGCCGCCGATCGCCACCGTGTCGGCGAGCTCGAGGAAGCGCTCGATCACGGCGATCTTGTCGGTCACCTTGGCGCCGCCCAGCACGGCGACGAGCGGTCGCGCCGGATCGGCGAGGATCGCCTGCAGCTGCGTCACCTCGCGTTCGAGCAGCAGACCGGCGACCGCGTCGGCGACGTGGTGCGTGACGCCCTCGGTCGAGGCGTGCGCGCGATGCGCGGAGCCGAAGGCGTCGTTCACGTAGACGTCGGCCAGGGAGCCCAGCGCGGCGGCGAGGTCGTCGTCGTTGCTTGTCTCCCCGGGCTCGAAACGAAGGTTCTCGAGCAACGCGATCTCGCCCGACCCCAGGCGCGCTACGGCGGCCTGGGCGCTCGGCCCGACGACGTCGTGGGCGAACTCGACGTGGGCGCCGGTCAGCTCGGCCACACGCTCGGCGACCGGCGCGAGCGAGAAGGCCGGGTCAGGCCCGCCCTTCGGCCGCCCGAGATGGCTGCACAGGATCACCTTCGCGCCGCGCGAGCGCAGGTTCTCGATCGTCGGCAGCGCCGCGCGGATGCGCGTGTCGTCGGTGATCGCCCCGTCCTTGAGCGGAACGTTGAAGTCGACGCGGACCAGCACACGGCGGCCCGCGACGTCGACGTCCTCCAACCGCCTCATGAGAGCCGCTGGACGAGTTCGACGATCCGGTTCGAATAGCCCCACTCGTTGTCGTACCAGCTCACGGTCTTCACAAGCGTACCGTCAATCACCGCCGTGAGCCCGGCGTCGACGATCGACGAAAACGGGTTGGAGATCACGTCGCTCGAGACGATCGGGTCCTCGGTGTAGGCGAGGATCCCCTTCAGCTCACCGCTGTCGGCGCGGCCGCTCAGCGCCGCGTTGACCTCCTCGACGCTCGTCTCGCGCTCGGCCTCGAAGGTCAGGTCGACCAGCGAACCGGTCGGCACGGGTGCACGCACCGCGAAGCCGGTGAGCTTGCCGGCGAGCTCGGGCAGCACGAGGCCGAGCGCCGTCGCCGCCCCGCTCGAGGCCGGCACGAGGTTCAGCGCCGCGGCGCGGGCGCGGCGCAGGTCGCTGTGGGGCATGTCCTGCAGGCGCTGGTCGGCGGTGTAGGCGTGGATCGTGGTCATCAGCCCGTGGCGGATGCCGACGCTCTCGTGCAGCACCTTCGCGACCGGGGCCAGGCAGTTGGTCGTGCAGGAGGCGTTCGAGATCACGTGGTGCTCGCTGGGCGAGTAGCGGTCGAAGTTGACGCCCAGCACGACGGTGATGTCCTCGCCGCTCGCCGGCGCCGAGATCACGACCTTGCTCGCACCGCCCTCCAGGTGCTTGGCGGCTGCCTCGCGCTTGGTGAAGAAGCCGGTGGACTCGATCACGACGTCGACGCCCAGGTCCCCCCACGGCAGCGCCCCGGGATCGCGCTCGGCGAGTACGCGCAGCGGCGCCCCGTCGACGACGAGGTCCTCGCCGTCGACCTCGACGGTCCCCGTGTAAGGGCCGAGGATCGAGTCGTAGCGCAGCAGGTGCGCGAGCGTCCTCGCGTCGGTCAGGTCGTTGACGGCGACCCACTCGATGTCCGTCGCGCCGGCGGCCATCGCCGCGCGAAACACGTTGCGACCGATCCGGCCGAAGCCGTTGATCCCCACCCGTACCGTCATCCCAGCATCCTTCCATCGCAGTGACGAGAAAAAAGCCCAGTCGTGGCGAGCGGAGCCGGGCGACGGGCAAGGCTATCAACGGACCGCCGTCCGTTCCGTAACAGGACCGGCCCGCGCCTCAGTGCGAACCGCTGACGAACTCGACGCGCAGGCCGTCCGGGTCGCGAACGTAGGCGGCGAAGTACAGCGGCCCGTACTGCGGGCGCAGCTTTGGCGGACTCTCCTCGCTGCCGCCGTTGGCGAGCGCCGCGCTGTGTGCGCCGAGCACCGCCGCGCGGCCCCTGGCGGTCAGGGCGACGTGACCGAAGCCGGGCGCGGGCCGATGCCCGCGAACGACGATCCACAGCGACGGCGCGACCATCCCGTAGGCGATCGCGTGGCGACCCTCGTGCAGGCGCCGGCCGCCGAGCGCGAGGAACACGGCGTCATAGAAGGCGGCCGAGCGCGCGAGATCCGAGACCTCGAGGCCGACATGGTCGATCACGGGTCCGGCGGCGCCTTGTCGGCGTCGCGATGATTGATCGCCACAACAACGTCGGCGCGCGCGCCGTAGCGTGCCGCAAGGTGCTCCACGATCGCGACGGAGCGGTGCCGCCCGCCGGTACAGCCGATCGCGACCAGCAGATGCGACTTGCCCTCGGCCACGTACTCGTCGAAGAGGTAGTCCAGCAGCGGCTCGAGCAGCGCATAGAACTCGGCGAGCTTGCCGTCGCGGTCAATGAAGTCGACGATCCGCCGGTCGCGCCCGGTCAGCGGACGCAGGTCCGGCTCGTAGTGTGGGTTGGGCAGGAAGCGCACGTCGAACAGCAGATCCGCGTCGCGCAGCGGGCCGTGCTTGAAGCCAAAGCTCGAGAAGGTGACCGCCAGCCGGCTCGCCGAGTGCCGGCCGAGCACCATCTCGACGATCGCGCCGCGCAGCGTGGCCGTCGAGAGCTCCGTGGTGTCGATCACGACGTCCGCTCGCGCCTTCAGCGCTTCGAGCTGCGCGCGCTCCGCCGCGATCCCCTCGGCGATCGAGCCTTCGGGCGCCAGCGGGTGGCGCCGCCGCGTTTCCTTGTAGCGGTTCAGCAGCGTCTCGTCCGCCGCGTCGAGGAAGAGCACGCGGTGCGCGAGACCCATCCTCTCGAGATCGTCGAGCACCGCCTGCAGAGCGTCGAAGTACTCACCGCCGCGCACGTCCGAGACGACCGCGGCCCGCTCGACCTTCGAGCCCTCGTGCACGAACAGCTCGATCAGGCTGCCGATCATCCCCGGCGGCAGGTTGTCGACGCAGAAGTAGCCGGCGTCCTCGAACACGTTCATCGCCGTCGACTTTCCGGCCCCGGAGAAGCCGGTGATGATCGTCAGATCCTTCAGCGCTCCCGGCGAGTCCGCCATGCGCACAATCGTCGCGCACCCAGCGGACAAGCGCGCCGGCGGCCGGCGGCAGGCCGGTCGCGGGAGGGCCCGCTACCCGACGCGATGCAGGTGCGCGTACAGCTCGCGGCCGACCTTCGGCGGCAGGCCGGGCACGGCCTGCAGGTGCTCCACGCTCGCGGCGAGCACGGCGTCGGGCGAACCGAAGTGCGCGATCAGCGCGCGCTTTCGCGCGGGCCCAACGCCGGGCAGCTCATCGAGCAGCGAGGAGGTCATCGCACGATCGCGACGCGTGCGATGGTGCGTGATCGCGACGCGGTGCGCCTCGTCGCGAATTCCGGCCAGCAGCTGGAGCTCGGGGCTCGCGTGCGAGAGCACGATCGGCTCGCCGCGTCCCGGGACGAACACCTCCTCCAGCCGTTTGGCGAGCGAGATCACGGCGACGCCCTGCGCCCGCGCCACGCTCAGCGGCTCGAGGCCCGCGGAGAGCTGCCCCTTGCCCCCGTCGATCACGATCAGGTTTGGCAGGGCGGCGAAGCTGCGGTCATATGCGGCCTCGTGCGGCGAGGTGTCCGACTGGCGTTCCCAGGCGGCCATCCGCCGCGAGAGCACCTCAGCCATCGACGCGAAGTCGTCGGAGCCGGCGACGGTACGGATGCGAAAGCGCCGGTAGTCCGAGCGCTTCGGCGTTCCTGCCTCGAACACGACCATCGAGGCGACGGTGTGCGTGCCCGCCAGGTTCGAGATGTCGAAGCACTCGATTCGCATCGGCACCGCCGGCAGCGACAGCGCCGAGCGCAGGCCGTCCAGCGCCTCGGCCCGGCGCTCGCGCCGGCGCGCCGCCTTCAACTTCTCCTCGTCCAGCGCGAAGGCCGCATTGCGCTCGGCGAGTTCCAGGATGCGGCGCTTCTCGCCGCGCTCGGCCGCCCGCACCTCGACGCGCGCTCCACGCCGCGCGCCGAGCGTCTCGGCGACCACCGCAGAGACCGGCTCCTGCACGACGACGAGCGCCGGCACGGCCGCCGCGTGCTCGTAGTACTGGAGCAGGAACTCCTCGATCACCTCACGCGCCGGTCGCTCCCCCTCGTTGGCGAGATAGAACGACTGGCGGTCCGAGAGCACGCCGTCGCGAACCTGGAGCACCTGGGCGTTCGCGTCCTGCCCGGCGAGCGCCACCGCGATCGCGTCCAGCGTGCCGACCGCGGCGCCCGCGACCCGCTGGCGCTCGAGCAGCGAGCGCACGGCGGCGAGCCGGTTGCGCTCGACGGCGGCCTGCTCGAACTCCTGCGCGGCGGCGGCGGCCTTCATCCGCTGCTCCAGCTCGCGCTCGATCTCGCCGTAGCGCCCGCCGAGGAAATCGACCGCGCGGTCGATGCCCCGCCGGTACTCCTCACGCGTGACGTAGCCGACGCACGGCGCGCCACAGCGGTTGATGTGGAAGTCCAGGCACGGCGAACCCGACCGGCGGCCGGGCTGCGCGCCGGTGCAGGAGCGAATCAGGAAGATCCGGCTGAGCAGCTCGAGCGTTTCGCGGACGCGCTTCGCGTTGGAGTACGGACCGAAGTAGGCGCGGTCGCGCCGATGGCGCTCACGCGTGAAGTACACCCGTGGAAACTCCTCGTCCAGCGAGATCGCGATGAAAGGGTAGGACTTGTCGTCGCGCAGGCGGATGTTGAAGCGAGGCCGGTACTGCTTGATGAAGGCCTGCTCGGTGAGCAGCGCCTCCGCCTCCGTGCCGACCACGACGCTGTCGATCGAGTGCACATCGGCGGCCATCGCGGCGTTGCCGCCGGAGCCGAAGTGCGAGGCGACTCGCTTGCGGATCGAGATCGCCTTGCCGACATAGATCACGCGGCCTTCGCGCTCGCGGAACAGGTAGACGCCGGGCTGGTCGGGCAGCGCCCGCCGCTGCGCGGCAAGGTCGGTCGCGCCGCTCAGTAGCGTTGCCAGTTGCGGTAGACGCGGAGCAGTCCGGCGGCGCAGAGCGCGAGTGCGGCGATCTCGACGAGCGTCCCGACCGCGCCGGTGGTCAGCGACCCGGAGGCCGCGAGGACGACGACGATCGCGCCGAGCGAGAGGTAGAGGATGCCGCGGTCGAGGTCGCCGAGGCCGTAGATGTCGACCTGGTGATCGCGGTAGAAGCGGCCGGCGAAGTACGTGAGGAGCGCCGCGAACAGCAGCGAGAACAGCGCGCCGACCAGGCCGGCGACATCGCTGCCGCCGGGTAGCGCCACCACGGCCAGCGCGATCAGCACGATGATCGCGACGTTGCGCGCCTGCTTCATGTCTCGATTCTAGATCAGCGCCGGATCGCGCCAGGCCGGCGTCACAGGGTCGCCTCCAGCTCCGCGTAGGCGGCATCGACGGCCCGCTTGGCTGCGGTGTGTCGCGCCTCGCTCTTCGCGGCCTCGTACTTGGTCGCCCAGGCCGCCGGGTCGGCCAGCTCCTGCTCCAGCGCCGCCAGCTGGGCCTCCGCGGTCTCGACCGCCTGCTCGGCCTGCTCCTGCGCGCGCAGGCGGTTCTTGCTCGGCTCGGCGACCGTGGCGGGCCGGGACCGGGGCTGCTCGCCCGGGGCGCTCGCACGCCGAGCGCGTGTTCGGTCGCCGTGACGGGCGTCCGTCTCCGCCGCGGGCGCGCGGCGGCGGGGGCGAGCCGGCGACTCCTCGCCGGCGGCCTTGCGCTCCTCGCGCACGCGCACGTACTCCGGCCAGCCCCCCACGTAGCTGCGCAGCGTGCCCTGCTCGACGGCAACCGTGCGCGTGCCGACCGCGTCGAGCAGCGCTCGGTCGTGGGAGACGAGGATCAGGGAGCCGCGGAACGAGCTGAGTGCGTCCTCGAGCGCCTCGCGGGACTCCAGGTCGAGGTGGTTGGTCGGCTCGTCGAGGATCAGCACGTTGGCTGCGCCGCTGACCAGGATCGCCAGCGAGAGCCGGCGGCGCTCACCGCCGGAGAGGCCGGCGAGCGGCTTCTCGGCCGCCTCGCCGCCGAACAGGAAGCGCCCGAGCAGGGAGCGCGCCTTGTTGGGCGTCAAGCCGGTCGCCCGCTGCGTCGCCTCGAGCACCGTCCCTTCGTTGCCGAGCTCGTCGGCGTGCTGGGAGAGGAAGCCGACCGACACGTTGTGGCCGGTGCGCAGCCGGCCGGCGTTGAGCGGACGCGCGCCGGTGAGCGTCTCGATCAGCGTCGTCTTGCCGGATCCGTTGGGGCCGACCAGCGACACGTGTTCGCCGCGTTCGAGCCAGAGGTGGACGTGCTCGAGCAGCACGATCGCGGGTTTGCCCACCTCGATCCTGGCGTCGTCGAGTTCGAACGTGACCCTGCCGCTGCGCGCGGGGGCGTCGAACTGGAACGACAGCGTGGAGGTGTCGCTCGGCGGCCGCTCGATGCGGTCGATCTTCTCCAGCGCCTTGACCCGCGACTGCGCCTGGCGGGCGCGGGTGCCGGCGCCCCAGCGCGCGACGAAGCGCTCGAGCCGCGCCACCTCGGCCTGCTGGCGCTCGATCGCGCGCCCGAGCGCGAGCTCCCGCGCCGCCTGCTCGGCGCGCCAGGCGTGCCAGCTGCCCGGGAAGAAGCGGGAGCGGCCGGCCTCGAGTTCGAGCACTGCGGTTCCGACGGTTTCGAGGAACCAGCGGTCGTGGGCGACCAGCGCGATCGCCGCGTCGAGCGAGACGAGCGTCTGCTCAAGCCACTCCAGCGAGTCGATGTCGAGGTGGTTGGTCGGCTCGTCGAGCAGCAGCAGGTCGGGGCGCGTCGCGAGCGCCCGCGCGAGTGACGCGCGCGTGAGCTCCCCGCCCGAGAAGGTGGTGAGCCCACGCTCGAGGTCCTCGTCGTGGAAGCCGAGCCCGCGGGCCACCTCGGTGGCCCGGTCGCGCCAGCGGTAGCCGCCGTGGTGCTCCAGCTCGGCCTGCGCCCGCGCGTAGCGGTCGAGCGTCGCGGGGTCCGCCGAGCCCTCGGCCATCGCCGTCTCGAGCTTGGCGAGGCGCGCCTCGATCGCCAGCTCGGCGGCGCAGCCCGACAGCAGGTAGGTGCGCAGGTCCATTCCGCGTTCGCGCGGCGGTCGCTGATCGTGCAGCGCGACGCGCACGCCCCTGGCGATCGCCAGCTCACCGCCGTCAAGTGTCGCCTCGCCCGCGAGCATCCGCAGCAGGGTCGTCTTGCCGGCGCCGTTTCGCCCGGCGATCGTCATCCGCTCGCGCCGTTCGAGCTTGAAGGAGACGCCGCGCAGCAGCGGCGCGCCGGCGATGTCCTTGGCTAGGTTGGAGGCGATTGCGACGGCCACGCCATTGATCGTATGCCGCGGCCCGCTTCGATAGAGTGCGCGCCGGTGCGCCGCCTGATCGCCCTCACCACCACCACCGCGATCGCGCTGCTCATGCTCGCGCCGGCCGCGCTCGCGCACGACGGGGGCGAGGGACTCTATGGGCAGACCAACGACAAGGTCACGACCATCGCCGGTTTCATCCTGATCGTCTTCTTCCCGACGTTCATCTTCGTCGCGAGCATGATCCAGGGGCGTCTGGAGAAGCGGAAGGACGCCCGCAAGACCGCCGCCAAGGCGCGCTCCAAGAGCGCCGAATGGCAGCGCGGCTGGTAGCGCCCCCAAGCGGCGGCTGATCGACGCACCCCGCGGGGCCCTCGGCGGCGGGCGCTATACGCTTCGCCGATGGCCTCGCTCCTCACCGGCGCGACGGGCTTCATCGGCCGCCGGCTCCTCACCCGCCTGCTGGCGCGCGAGGGCGAGATCCACGTCGTCGTGCGCCGCGCCTCGCTGCAACGGGCGCGCGCCCTGTTCGACAGCGAGCGGCGCATCCATATCGTCGAGGGCGACCTCGAGCAGCCGCTGCTGGGCATCGACGAAGCCTGGATCGCCGACGCGCGCGGGACGATCGAGCGCGGCTTCCATCTCGCCGCGCTCTACGACCTGACCGCTCCCGCAGCGGAGGTCGAGCGGGCCGCCGTGCTGGGGACGCGCAACACGCTCGCCCTCGCCGCGGCGCTCGAGCTCGGTTGCCTGCACCACGTCTCCTCGGTCGCGGTTGCCGGCCGGCACCGTGGCACCTTCACCGAGCAGGACTTCGACCTCGGCCAGACGCTGCCCTCCGCCTATCACGCGGCCAAGTTCGAGGCCGAGCGGATCGTCCGCGACGAGAGCGCCGTGCCGTGGCGGATCTACCGGCCGTCGATCGTCGTCGGGGACTCGCACACGGGCGAGATGGACAAGATCGACGGCCCCTACTACTTCTTCAAGGCGATCGCGCGCACGCGCCACCTGATCCCGGAATGGGTGCCGCTCGTCGGACCCGAGCTGGGTCACACGAACATCGTGCCGGTCGATTTCGTCGCCGACGCGATCGACCACATCGCGCATCGGCCGGACCTCGACGGGCGAACGTTTCATCTGACGAGCCCGCGCTCGCAGCGCAGCGGCGAGGTGATCAACGCGTTTGCCCGCGCGGCGCACGCGCCGACGCTCGCCCTGCGGATCGACCGCCGGATCCTCGCCGGGCTGCCGACCGGGAGCCTGTCGGCGGCGACGGCGAACCCGGCGGTGCGGCAGGCGCTTCGCGCCGTGCTCTCCGACCTCGGCATCCCCGAGGAGCTACTCGGCAACCTCACCTTCGACTGTCGCTTCGACACGCACGAGGCCCAGGCGGCGCTCGACGGCAGCGGCATCGCCGTTCCGGCGCTCGAGGACTACGCGGCGGTGCTGTGGGACTACTGGGAACGCCGGCTCGACCCGCAGCTCGACCGCGCCGGCTCGCTCGCCGCCGCCGTGGCCGGGCGTCACGTGCTGATCACCGGAGCCTCGTCCGGGATCGGACAGGCGGCCGCCGTGTCGCTCGCGGCGGCCGGGGCGATCCCGATTCTCGTCGCGCGAAACGTCGAGCGGCTGGAGCAGACGCGCAGCGAGATCGAGGCGGCCGGCGGAACTGCTCACGTCTACGCGGCCGACCTGTCGGAGCGCGAGTCGATCGAGGCGCTGGTCTCCGCCGTGCTCGCCGAGCACCCCGTGGACGTGCTGGTCAACAACGCCGGCCGCTCGATCCGCCGCTCCGCAGCGCTCGCCGAGGACCGCTTCCACGACTACGAGCGGACGATGGCGCTCAACTTCTTCGGCGCCGCAAGGCTCACGATGCTGCTGCTCGGACACATGCGCTCGCGTGGGGGCGGGCACATCGTCAACGTCTCGACGATCGGCGTGCAGGTCAATCCGCCGCGGTTCTCCGCCTACGTCGCGTCCAAGGCCGCGCTCGACGCCTTCACGCGGGTCGTCTCCAGCGAGGTGATCGGCGACGGCATCACGTTCACGACGATCCACATGCCACTCGTGCGCACGCCGATGATCGAGCCGACGAAGCTCTACGCCGATTTCCCGGCGATCACCCCGCAGGAGGCCGCCGAGATGATCTGCGACGCGATCCGCTCCAGGCCGAAGCAGATCGGCACGCGACTGGGCACGGTCGGCGAGATCGCCTACTCCCTGGCACCGAAACTGGTGGATCAGTTGCTCCACGCGGCCTTCCGGCTGTTCCCGGATTCCGTGCCGGGCGAGGAGCCGGAAGCGGAGGGCGCCGAAGCGCCACCGGGCGCCTCGGCGCGGCAGCTCGCGCTCGCGACGCTGCTGCGCGGCGTGCACTGGTAGCTCAGCCTTGTTGGCATGATGCGAGGCCATGGCGAGCAGCCCGGCGATCGAGGTCCGCGACCTGCGCAAGACCTACGGCGAGCTGGAGGCCGTTCGCGGGATCGACTTCGACGTCGCCCGCGGTGAGATCTACGGACTGCTCGGCCCCAACGGGGCGGGCAAGACCAGCACCGTCGAGATCCTCGAGGGCTACCGTGCGCGGAGCTCCGGCTCGGTCAGCGTGCTCGGCCATGACCCGCAGCTGCGCTCGCGCGAGCTGCGCCGGCGCGTCGGCATCGTGCTGCAGAGCAGCGGCATCTACAGCCAGGTGCGGGTCGGGGAGGTGGTCGCGCACTTCGCCGGCTTCTACCCCCACCCGCGCGACGTCGGCGAGGTCATCGAGCTGGTCGGGCTCGGCGAGAAGCGCGACGAGCGGGCACGCAGGCTCTCCGGCGGGCAGCGTCGGCGACTGGATCTGGCGCTCGCGCTGATCGGCGATCCGGAGCTGATCTTCCTCGACGAACCGACGACCGGATTCGATCCGGCGGCCCGCCGCACGGCCTGGGAGACGATCCGCTCGCTGAAGGACCTCGGCAAGACGGTGCTGCTGACGACGCACTACCTCGACGAGGCGCAGGAGCTGGCGGACCGCGTGGCGATCATCAAGGGCGGGCAGATCCTCGCCGAGGGCTCTCCGGCGGAGCTCGGCGTCGGCGG
>Ga0209415_10011057_pt1 | contig 15253 bp, 14 predicted proteins | sample PeaSoiSIISIP2007_FD_187696 | JGI IMG/M metagenome (GOLD analysis project Ga0209415, IMG submission 187696) | Peat soil microbial communities from Weissenstadt, Germany - SII-SIP-2007 (SPAdes) (version 2) | ecosystem: Environmental > Terrestrial > Soil > Wetlands > Peat | place: Germany... | reverse complement strand
TTCTGCTTTCTTCGCTGACTCAATCCAACATATCCACTCGTTGCGTGCGAGCGGTGTAATATCCTCCCATGCAGTTAACACTTTTGGGTCAGATGTAAGTGCTTTCTTCAAATCTGCGGGCACTTGGTGTACCACACCGCTTGAAATCTTTTTCTGCGACATAGATGAGCTTCCTTTCGTACGCACCAACGGCGCGAAAATCTGAGAAAAGGATGTGAGGCGTTCGGACGTGGCGAGGTCCTGACGTTCAGGTTAACTCGGCGTTTAATAATCCATTGCGGTCGTGTGACGCGCAACCCGGAGAGCGGTGCCGGATGGGCCGCGCAGGCGGATTCGTGTCGCGAACAGCCCTTGTCACCAACAAGCGGCCCGCCGGGAAAAAAAACTGGGTTGTGGGTAAAGGCTGATAGAACGGACCTTAACAAAATGGAAGCGTTATCCGAAGCTAATGAGGCTGCCTTCGAATCTTGCTTGGAGTATCACTCTTCGCGATCCTTGGACTGGCCTCCGCGCGAGTTTGCCATTGCATATTCTCAGGCGTGTCGCTACCTCGATGCTTTAGGGCTTTAATGTGGTCGACGACGTAGCCTGGGCAGGCACCGCGGATAGCGCCCGTCGAGGGGCACGGATGACTCGATCGGAATGCGCGGACCTGCGCGGGGTCGCGGGCAATTCGGCCGCGCGAGTCGCGGGCGCAGCTGGTGCAATAGGTGGAGCGGTGCGCGTGCATTCCCGAATTGAAACGGCGATGCGCACCACCGTTCAAAGCGGCGCAGAGTGCAAGCGCAAGTGTCCCGCATCGGAACAGGAACGAGTGTTTCGAAGCCATCACCGCTGATCAATGCATGGCGATTGCCAGAGCGAAAATCGCGCCTGATGTCGCGCATTATCGGCTGCTATTCTGCTGCGCTCGAGTGACCAGTTGAAGCTTCAGGCGTTCCTGGTCTCTACGCACGTAATTTAGCCTTTCAAAAGTTCCCGCAAGGACTGCCCATCCCAGGGATCGTTGCAACGAACGCTATTCAAGAATAATCCCGGCGTCCCGTATACCCTGTTCTGCACGCCCGCAATGAAATCGGCGCGCACTCGGTCGCTGTAAACCTGGTTCTTCAACTCATGCCGAAAGCGGTCGACGTCCAGCGCAAGCTCTTCCGCGTAGCCAATCAAATCTTTCGTACGAAGCGCGCGTTGCCGCTCGAATAGCAAGCTATGCATCTCCCAAAACTTCCTTGCGCGCCGGCCGCCTCCGCCGCTTCGGCTGACTGCTGGGCATGGTGGTGAATGCCGGATAGAGGATAGTGCCTGAAGACAAGCCGTAATCGGGACGCATAATCGCCCTGCAAGTCGCGAAGAATTAGGTAAAGACGCCCGCAATCTGGACACTCATAGTCACCACATTCGACGAGAGTGTACGGGGTGTCCTCGGAACCGTGCGCGTGGTCCAAATCGCGAACGGGAAGCAATAAACGGGAAGTCGCTGCGGAATTCATCACTCTTTTATAGGGTCCAGACGCAATGACCGTACTGATAAAACGATAGCCTCCGGATTGCGCGGTATAGAGCATTGAGATCCCGCTCGACGACCGACGTCCCATGCAACGTTAGCCAAGCCATTCGCGGATTTTCTCGAACTCCCGATGTCCTTGAGCGCGGCCCGCTTCTGCCCCTGCCACGCGGCTGGCTGGATCCAAGGGCCCAATGGCGCTCACTGTCGAAAGAGCCTCCGTATCCGCAGCGATCAGCGCGACTCTGCTGCCGCTCTGCCGTAACTCTTCGATATCGTGGTGCAGGCTCCGCGGCGAAGCCGGCATCCGCGCACCAAACGGAGAGATGATCAGCACCGAGCGCTCCCCGCGTGCAAGATGCGCGTTCTCCGCGTTGCGCCAGAGTCCACCATCCATATATATGCGCCCTTTGATGCGCATGGGCGGCCGCACGCCCGGCACGGCGCAGCTCGCCGCAACAGCCTCGATCAGACTTACGCCACTGTGCGCGTTGAAAACACCCAGCTCGCAAGTCGCTATGTCGGTCGCCGTGATCGACAGGTCTCGCGCCGGCCAGTCGTTCGATGGCACGCCCAGGCGTTTAGCGATTTCGGCTTGACTCTCCGGCGCTCCGTTTGTTGCGGTTTTCAGAGCAAGTTCGGCGATCGCGCGTGTACGCGCCTCGGGGCTCTCCCATTGCTGTTGTATCAAAGCCATCAACTGCGCCAGGCCATTGTTCTGCTGGGGACGTTCGCGCGGCTCCTGAGCCGGATCGGTCTGGCGAGTAAACAGTTCCGTTGGCGAATCACCATGCGCAACTTGGCTGCCTACGATGGAACCCGCGGACGTGCCGACGAAAGACCGTGCGCCAGTGATATCGATACCGCGATCGGCGAGGCCCATAACGACCCCGCTCATCCAGGCGACGCCCCATATTCCACCGCCGCCTAACACAACCACGCTATCGTCGATCATTTGAACGTAACTACCTTGTCCATTATCCGCAATTTAGCACTAAGTCCTCCTGCGGGAAGCTTGCCGCACGCGAAGCTCACGCCTCCGCCGCCCGCTCCAGTTCGCTCACTCGCGCTTCAATCTTCGAGCTCGATCGCATTGGCCGAGTGGTTCAGCACGCTATCGGCGGCTCGTACGCGAGTAGAGAGGACTCTCGGGTTGTCGGGTGCCGGGATGTTGATGCTTATTGCTTGTGCGCTGTTCTGGCTGCTGTGGCTGCCGTGGCGTTGCAGTAGCCTCCAGTTTGTGTTGAAATTCATTTTCTAGCGACAATGAACGGCGACTCCTCTGGTTTGCGAGGAAGGTTCGCCGGTTGGCTCGCGAATGGCTGATTTAAGTCAGACCAAACAGAACTCGGAGACTACTGCGTCAGAGGGCTACGGCCTGCGCCCGGGAATCCTGTCGCAATCGGAAACTTTGGCGCAATCTCTGTCCAGCATTGCACCTACCGCCTGCGCCGCAATGAGCATTCCCCTGGTCATCGCGGCGTCGGGTCCGTCGGCCTGGCTGGCCTACGTCATCGCCACCGTGGCTGTCCTGCTCGTGGCCGCAAACGTGAATGTGTTCGCCCGCGATTCTGCCTCCCCCGGTTCCCTGTACGGTTTTGTCCGCACCGAACTAGGTCATTGGGCAGCACTGGTTACGGGCTGGTCCCTGCTGATCGCCTATGTGGTGACGGCTTCCGCCGTGACCGGCGGCATTGTGCAGTACAGCCAGACTCTTTTCTCTGGGCATCCCCCGCGGATGATGGGCTCGATCGCTCTGATTCTGGTGTCGGTGGCGGCTCCCGCGGCATTGGCCTACCGTGACGTCGAACTCTCGGCCCGATTCATGTTGTGGATCGAGTGCATCTCCGTGGCCGCCATCATTCTTCTTTTTATATTTCCTAGCCATGCCGACAAACTCAGCTGGGATGCAGGTCAGTTCAAGCTTTCAGTTTTCCGGCTCACTCCAGTGGGCGCTGGTTTGGTGCTCGCGACTTTCAGCTTTGTGGGATTTGAGAGTGCGACCGCTCTTGGAGCCGAAGCCAAAACGCCCCTGAAGACGATCCCCCGGGCGATGCTGTTAACAGTCCTGCTCTCGGGCATTTTCTTTGTTTTCTCCGCCTACGCTGAAGTGGCTGGCTTTGGCGGTAATCTCGGCGTGTTAGCCAGCAGCGGAGCACCTCTTCAGGTGCTGGCCGATCTGAAGGGGTTGCACTGGATCGCTCCGATCATCTCGGTGGGAGCGCTGATCAGCTTTTTTGCCTGCGCCTTGGCCTCAATTACAGCCGCCGCCCGGATCGCACTCCTGATGAGCAGGCATGGCCTAGTGGCACAATACCTCGGTCAGGCGCATGATCAGCATAGGACGCCGTACGCAGCCGTCTTGGCGTCAGCGATGGCCGCGTTGGCGCCGGCGGTGTTGCTCACTGCTTGCCACGTGAGCGCTTTTGATTTGTACGGGTGGCTAGGAACGGTTTCAACCTACGGTTTTATCACGGCTTATGTGTTGGTGGTCGTAGCTGCCCCGGTGCGTCTGTTCCGCCGACAACAATTGAACGGGTCGAGGGTTGCGCTCTCGCTGCTAGCCCTACTGTTCCTCGGCGGCGCCTGTATCGGAAGTCTGAACTCGGGCGCCGTCGGACCTGGAAAATGGCTGGCTCCGGCTTACCTGGGGTTGCTGCTTTGCGGCTGTGCCTTCACATTGCTTCGTTCTACATCTGGGGTGACCTCCTGATAAGGTTTGACTCATGCCAATGAAGAATTCTCAGACAAAGCACTCCCACTCGCGGGAATTGTTCGTCCGCGCCCAAGAATCGTTGGTCGAAGGAGTAAATTCGCCCTCTCGCGGACCGACCGTCTATACCGAGCGACTAGTGCTACTTGAGCGCGGCCAGGGCTCGCAAGTTTGGGATGCAGATGATAACCAGTACACGGATTTTATGATGTCGTTCGGTGCATTGATTCACGGACACGCCCATCCCGACTTGGTTTCGGTGGTTTGTAAGGCGATGGCCGAGGGCTCGCATTTTGCAGCGGCCACGTCCGCAGAGGCGGAGGCGGCCGAACGCTTTCGTCGGCTCGTGCCGTCGGCCGAAGTCGTGCGCTTTACCAATACCGGCAGCGAAGCAACTATGTTAGCGCTGCGATTGGCGCGCGCCCATACCGGAAGGAGGAAATTCCTGAAATTCGAGGGCCATTATCACGGTTGGTATGACCCCTACCTCACTAACGCGCATAGTCATCCACCACGCGAGCTCGGGCCACGAGAGAATCCGAACAAGATTCCCGATTCAGAGGGCATCCCCCCCGCCACCTTCGACGATGTGATGGTTGCACCCTGGAACGACATCCCGGCTCTGGAGAGGGTCATGCGGGAGAATGGAAGGGAATTGGCTGCCGTCATTACGGAACCGATCATGGCGAACATGGGCTGCATTCTGCCGCGAGAAGGATATCACCGGCGGCTTCGCGAGCTCACCGAGGAATACGGAGCACTGCTCGTCTTCGATGAAGTCGTGACCGGTTTCCGCTATGCGCCCGGAGGGTGCCAAGAGCTTTACCGAATCCGCCCGGACCTAAGCACTTTTGGCAAGGCCTTGGGTGCGGGTTTCCCCGTGGGTGCTGTCGCTGGCCCTCGCTCAATCATGGACCGCCTCCGTTGGGGAAGCGGTATGGTACTGCACTATGGAACGTTCAATGGCCACCGCCTCACGATGAAGGTTGTGGCGGCTAATCTTGATATGCTTTCTCTCGAAGGTACCTACCAAAGACTGTACGCCCTTGGCGATTCCGCAATCGCTGGGTTGCGGGAAGTGTTTCGCCGGCACCACATCCAAGCCATTGTTCAAGGGTCTGGGCCTATGTTTCAGGTTTATTTCACAGAGCGCAGTAGCATCGAGGACTATCGGGACTACTGCACCTACGTGGACACGGACCGCTATTCGCGCTTTGTGCAGAAGCTTATGGATTACGGCATCTACATGACCCCTTCGAACGGACTACACTGGATCATCTCAACGGCACACCGCGACAAAGATGTCGCAACACTGCTCGAGGCGGTCGATCAAGCGTGCACTCAACTCGCGTGAGAACCACCATGGGGTGATTATCTTCAGTGGTGCATTCCAATATGTTTTCCGATGCAGTATTTCGAGCCGCTTCCTCGCCGTGCGACGGTCACGTCGTAGCTCTCGGCAAATCCATTCTGATCGCTGAGGACTCTTAACGCACCGTGGACTATCCCCATTTCCGTCCGACCCCCTGGGTCCGATCGTCGTGGCATGGTGCTTGTTCTTCTGACCGTGTTCGCGTAGGGGTGGAAAACACTTGAGCGGAGTTGGAGTTCTACCGCCTTGCTGGCGGCGAAGCCGGCATGGATCCATGCCGTTTCGCCGATGGTCTTATCAAAGAGGAGTCTCGTGGCGATGCTGAAAGACTGCTTGGCTGGATCGGCGAGGCGGTGGATGGCTGGCCAGTAGTCCTCGATGATGCCTTCCATGATCGTCCGGAGCTCCGGGTTTTTTGCGATGCTGTCTCGGACGATCGCGGCGACGCGATCGTTGTTTTCGGCGCTGGTCCCGAGCGCGACGAGCAGCGTTGCTTTCCAATCTTGATGGTGTGCGGGGTTGATGGCTTGTTCTTCGGTGAGGTGGTGGAACGCTGCTTTATAATTCCCGCGTCGTGCTTCGAGTTTGGCGAGGCACTCTCGCGGCCCAAGTTCCTGTGGGTACATTTGGATCCAGTCGTTCAGGAACGTTCTGAGCTCGTTATCATCTTGCGCTAGGTCGAGTGCGGTCGCGACTCGTGCCCAAATGTTAGATCGTAGTTCGGTGAGGCCGAGACCCGCCCAGGCGAGCTGGTCCCCCGCACTGTAGGCCAATATTTTGTATTCGGCTGCGGCGTGGTGGTAGTCGCCGCAGGCCATATAGCATCTTGCGAGCGCGCTCCGAAGTCCCGGTCGAAAGTCGGCGAGGAGGATGTCGCGCGCCTTTTCGAGTTCGTTTTTGGCGTCGCGCAAGAGCTCGTTGGCTCTCCCTGCGGGGAGCTTGTCTTTGGCGAGGCCGAGTGCGAGCATGCTGAGTTCAAAGCTGAGGTCGTCGACATACGTGTCTGGTTTGCGGTTGACGATTCCCACTGACCATTGATTCAGAATTTCGACATAATCTTCCGTCTCGTCCCTATCGTATTCGTCGAATGTCGTGCGAAACAGACAGTTCCCATAGGCTGCGTGGAAGGTGCCTATTGTTAGGTGGCCAGTAGCACGTAGTCGTTGGTAAGCCTTGCGCTCGAGGCCAATCGCGTATCGCGCAGCTGTTCGTGATCTCCCACTCAATGTCGTTTGGTTCTGTGCAGTCCTCTATTGGGCGTAGTCTCACGAAGAACGCGAGGTCCTCGCGGAATTGTTTGCGGAGGTGGCCGATGTATTCTTCCTTAAGGTCGGCGTTGAAGTTCGCGAGTTCGTAGTAGTAGTTCAGGATAACGAACCTAACAGTACGGTCGCCGGGGTCATGAACGAGTCGTGCTTCGAGGTGTGCGCGCGTCGCGTTGTTGTCGGTGTATTGGCTGAATGCGCCGGCTAAGAGGTTGAAGTCGTGCACTTTCTGGTCGATCAGCGGGTAGTTCGAAGCTGTGGCAAGAGCTTCCTCGCCGACTCGAACCATGCTACGAAGGCTTCTTTTGGCACAGGCGTGTACTGGTGTCCGGAGCAGGAGCGCCAACGGAAAGACGCAGTAAATGCCCTTCTTCCGCTCGAAGGCGCCCGGTCCCGCCAAGAAAGCTCGACCGGAACTTGGCTGTTGGGCGCGCCAAGTTGACACATAACGCGTGACTCGTAGAACTGGCGACGGCCCGATTGTGCCGTATGGTCGCTACGCGTCAATGAAGCTAGTTCCGCACCGAGCACACACGAGCGTGGTTTTACTGCCTGATGTGCAGCATTATCGGCCACTATTCGAGTTGGTTCCCCCGGCGCCGCCAAGTAGCCGGCGTGGCTGGACGCTATGGTAGGCTTGCGTTTTCATGGCTCACAGCGAATTTGATCTCTTTGCAGCCGCCCGGCAGGAGATGATTGACGAGGGCTTCGATCCTGATTTTCCACCGGAGGTAGGCCAGCAACTGGCAGCGCTCAAGACCCGGCCGACATCCAGTACGGATGCCGATGTGCGCGACCTGCGCTCTCTTTTGTGGTCTTCCATCGACAACGACACTTCCCGGGATTTGGATCAGGCCGAAGCTGCCGAGCGCGTTGGGGCCGGAATTCGCGTTCTCATCGCGATCGCCGACGTCGATTCCGACGTCGCGATCGGCTCGCCCATCGATCGGCATGCCGCCGCAGAGACGACCACTGTTTACACTGGCATTCGAACTTTTTCGATGTTGCCAGAGCAACTATCGACAGATCTGACTTCACTAAACGAAGATGCCGACCGGCTGGCGGTTGTCGTGGACATGGTCGTAGCCCCCGACGGTTCGATTGCTTCGGACAGCATTTACCACGCGCTGGTGCGCAATCGGGCCCAGCTGACGTACAACGGTGTCGGGCCGTGGCTGGAGGGTAGTTCGGGCGCTCCGTCGAAGGTTGCCGCCTTCGCTGATCTTGTTGCGCAGCTGAAACTGCAGGATGAAGCGGCGCAAATCCTGTTCCAAGAGCGTCAGCGGTTGGGCGCATTGAATATCGACCGCGTCGAGGCCGAGGCGATCATTTCTGACGGCCAGGTCCAGGGGATAAACACCCGCCAGAAAAACCGCGCCAGCGAATTGATTGAGAATTTCATGGTTGCCGCGAATGGCGTAATGGCGCGAACACTGATGAACGCCGGCGTTTCTTCCATCCGGCGCGTGGTCAGAACGCCCGAGCGCTGGCAGCGCATTGTCGAACTCGCGGGGCGCTATGGCGACAAACTTCCGCCGGAACCCGATTCGGGGGCGCTCAATCTTTTCCTTCAGAAACGAAAAGCCGCCGACGCAGTGCACTACGCGGATATCTCTCTGGCCGTGATCAAGCTGATGGGGCCTGGCGAATATGTCCTCTCACACCCGGGCGATAAAGATCAGGCGCACTTCGCATTGGCCGCCCATGACTATACCCACTCCACCGCGCCTAATCGCCGCTTCGCCGACACGGTGACACAGCGGCTGATTAAGTCCGTCCTATCAAGGCAGCCGCCGCCGTATTCGGACCAGCAACTAGATTCCATTGCGCGGAATTGCACTCTCAAGGAGGATGCGGCGCGTAAGGTGGAACGGATGATGAATAAGCGCATTGCGGCTGTGGCGCTCCAGCATCGGATCGGTGAGACGTTTGCGGCCGTAGTGACAGGCGTCACGCCGAAGGGCGTTTTCGTGCGCGTATCAGACCCGCCCGCGGAAGGCCTCCTCGCTCGTGGTCAACTGGGTGTGGATGTGGGCGATCAGCTTCAGGTCAAACTGGTGAGCACGGACCCACAGCGCGGATACCTGGATTTTGCCAGGTAGCAGCCAAAATAACCTTTTGTTTGAGATCTCGGGTCCACGTTTTCGGACCGTTAGGCGTTCCTGAGCTTGAAGCATACAGCGAACCTGTTCTAAAGCGATCGTAGGTCGAGGCCACTCGCGCTTAAAGACGACCTGGCTTACGACCGACGCAACGATGCCACCGGCTTGGGTGAATGAGCGGATTCGATTTGATAGCATGTGATCGAAAGCATCAGGACGATGAGCTTACCCAGAATTGCGTTTTCCTCGGGATGTTCCAGACCGCATGGCGTGCAGTTTTCGTACCGATTCTGACGGCCGGAGGCAATTTGTTTGCTCAAACGGAAGCCGGGGTTGTTGCTCGGCAGTGAAACCGCGCCTGATAACCACCATTAACGGTAGGCTAACGCGCAGAGCATCACACTAAAATATACGGGATACGGGAAGGTTTTCATCCGCAGACCGCCGTAGAAGTTCTTCTCTTGGTTTACGTTCCGCCCGGATACAGGTTTTTTCAGTTAGAAGCTACACTCGGCGGAAATCTCTTCCGATATTTGACTAGTGCTCTGTCCCTGGCACCTCCGACAAGCGGCGCAGTGTTACCTACCTTACTTTCGATGACTACGCGAAGAAGGAATACAGTCACGCGCATTGCGACGGCCCTGCTAACGATCCTGCCTTCGACCACCGTGGCCGGCGAAATCGTTCCCATTCGATCGCTGCTGCCACGTCAAGGAGCGGCTGCAAGCGTTCCATTGGGGAGCAACGTAGTGACGGAGGGCACATTGTCCTCGACTCCGATTCCCGTGGGCGAACGATTTTGTTTGGCCTACGCGCAGGACGGTGCCGCCGCTATTGTTCTCTTTTCCTCCGAATCGGTACTTTGCGCCCGCTTTCCGGCTGGTGAACGTGTCCGGATTCAGGGCTTGCTCGCAACTTACCAAGGGGGAGAAGAAATCCGCGTAAATTCGATCGTGAGCATAGGCCATTCCATGGCGCCTCCGGTGAAAGATGCCCTGGTCGGGGAGATTAACGATGGGAACCTCTATGCACGGCGAGTACGTGTGGAGGGACAACTCCTGGTGCCGCGTGACTTCATGGCGCGTGGAGCGTGGCTTAGCGATCGTTCGGGCAAGATTCGCGTTTTTGTACGTGAGGAACTATTCCATGACGGCGCGTTCGGAGAGCGGTTCCTGTCGGGTGGTGAGGTTGAAATCACAGGGTTCGTCAGAAAATATCAAGAGAACCCGAGCCTGCCGATCGAGTACGACTTAGTTCCGGATCGGATTTCCGACTTCCGCTTTGCACCATTGCCGCCGTATAAGAAGATCGCGGCTGGCTGCGGATTGGCCCTCGCCTCATTTATCATTGTTTTCCTTTGGCTTAGGCAGCGTAATGCTACAAAACGCGCGGAAGTTTTGAATCGGCTGAATCACGCTCTCACAGAAACGTCCAAGCTCAAGAGCCAGTTTGTTGCCAACGTCAGCCACGAGTTGCGGACGCCAATGAACGGGATCATCGGAATGTCCACGCTGCTGCTGGACTCCCCGCTCAATGAGGAGCAGAGAGATTACGCTGAAACTGTACTGCAGTCCGCAGAGGCGTTACTGATTCTGATTAACGACATTCTGGATTTTTCTAAGGTCGAGGCGAACGCACTGCGGTTACAGGCAGAGAACTTCAGCTTGTGCGAAATGCTCGCCGAGGTGATGAAGCTATTCGTGCTCCAGGCAAGAGAAAAGCAAATAGAGTTAATCTGCTCCGTAGCCGAGGACGTGCCCGATACGGTACGGGGCGATAGCGGACGAATCCGCCAAATTCTGACGAACCTGGTCGGCAACGCAGTTAAATTTACCGAGAGAGGCGAGGTCGTCCTGAAAGTATCGCGTCTTTCTTCTACCGGCGACAAGATCAAACTAATGTTTCAAATCTTCGACACCGGTATAGGAATCCCGGAACACATTAACCCGAAGTCCTTGTTCGAACCATTTCAACAGGCGGATGGTTCATTGACCCGAAGATTCGGTGGCACAGGATTGGGGCTCACCATCTCGAAGCAGCTGGTTGAACTTATGGAGGGGGAAATCAATGTTCAAAGCACACCAGGCAAAGGCTCTACGTTCCAGTTTCACATCGTTCTCCAGTCGGGCGGAGGAAGCCCCCATCTTCGTTCTAACGCAGAAGATTTGAGCGAAAGACAACGCTAATAGTCAATACCAAAAGCTACTGAGGCCGCGTTTGAGGTCTCGGCTAACTATCACTCTTCGCGATCCTTGGCCTTCGCTTCCGCGCGCGTCTGCCATTGCATGTTCTCAGGCGTATCGCTGCCTCCGTGCTTGAGGGCTTTGATGTGGTCAACAACGTAGCCGGGGCAGGCTCCGCGAAGGAACCGGTCGAAGGGCAAGGATGACTTGATCTGACTGCGCGGACCTGCGCGGGGTCGCGGGCAATTCGGCCACGTTCGTCTCGTGCGCATTCCGCGCAATAGCTGGAGCGGTGCGCGTGCATTCCCGAATTGAAACGGCGGTGCGTACCAGCGTTCAAAGCGGCGCACAACGCGAGAGCTAGTGTTCCGCATCGGAACAGGAACGAGTGTTTCGGGGCCATCGCCGCTGATCAATGTATGGGGATTGCCAGAGAACCAGCGGAGCTGATTGAACTACCATCTAATGAAACGCAGTGCACCACGTAGAACGAGTGCCGAGATGGTCGAACTTGCACGGACACTTCCCTGAAGGCTCCCACTCGACGATTACGTTCTAGAATGACAGGCTGAAGGCTCGTGATTCTAATTAGGGGAGTTCACATGTCGAAATTCTTTCTGCTGATACTCGCTACGGCTGCTTTGTTTGCGCAGGAGCGGCCGATTGTTCTCAAGGCCTCAACTGTGTTCGATGGAAAAGGCAAGACGCTGCACAACACGATCATCGTAATCGAAGGGCCGAAGATCGCAAAGGTCGGCGGAACGGCTCCCTCGGACGCCATCGTCTACGACCTTTCTAAGTTCACGGTTTCCCCCGGCTGGATTGATACACATTCGCATCTTTCCTATCACTTTGATAGCAAGGATCACTTGGCCGGACCCGAGGAGCCAGCTTCACAGGGATTGCTGAGGATCGTCGACAATGCGGTGCGTACGCTGAATGCGGGGTTCACCACCGTGCAGAGCCCGGGAGCCGTAATCGACAAGGACTTGCGGGACGCGATCGCACGCGGTGTTCTCCCAGGGCCAAATATACTCACCTCGCTGGAGCCGCTTACCGAAACGAGCGGAGACCCGGCCAAGTTGCGCGAGTTGGTACGGGAGCGTAAAGCACAGGGCGCGGACTTCATCAAGCTCTTCGCCTCGAAAAGCATCCGCGAGGGCGGAGGCCAGACCATGACGGACGCGCAACTCCGGGCCGCATGTGGGGAGGCCAAATTGCTACGCCTACGAACGCTTGTGCACGCGCACTCGGCTTCATCCGCCCAGGCAGCGACGCTGGCCGGCTGCACTTCTATCGAGCACGGCGCTTACGTTACCGACGATGTCTTCGAGCTGATGGCGCAGCACGGCACCTACTACGACCCCAACATCGGAGTTGTGCTGCAAAATTATCTGGAAAACAAACCCAAATATTTCGGCATCGGGAACTACAACGAAGAGGGATTCGCGTTCATGGGAAAGGGGGTCGCTATTGTGCGGGCAACGTTCCAGAAGGCCCTGACCCACAGAAATTTGAAGATCGTCTACGGAACCGACGCAACTGCCGGGGCGCATGGCCACAATTACCGCGAGTTCATCGTGCGCGTGCGCGACGGAGGTCAAGACCCCATGGCGGCGCTCATTTCTGCAACCTCGCTTTCGGCCGAGTCATTAAATCTGGGCGACAAGATTGGTTCCATCGCTCCGGGAATGCAGGCGGATATTGTCGCGTTCGACGGCAATCCGCTCCAGGATGTGACTGCGGCGGGACGTGCGGTGTTCGTCATGAAAAGTGGCAAGGTGTACGAGAATCTCGGGCATGGGACGAAAGACACTGAGAGCCCTAAGTCCGACGGCGCGCGATGAAGCCGTCGCGATCACCATCTATGGCATAGAATGCGACGAATCCCGCAACATCATCGCGAGGTCGCGGAAGGAAGGCAGACGGAAGCCGCGTTGGACCCTCGCGCTCGAAGCGCTCGGAGAAGTTCTCGTGCACAAGTTTAATCGCGACCATTCGGCCCAGGCGCGTATCGCGGGCCTTGTAGACCTCCCCATGCCGCCCGCGCCGATGGGCGCGATGATCTCATAGGGGCCAAGTTTCGAGCCTGCGGCCAAAGACATGGAGTTTGAACGATTCTACTCCAAACTAAGGCTCAAGGACTGTAAAACGCGCTAGCATTCCATTGAGAATCCGGTCACGGCCAGCGTTGACGAGCGGGAACGACTTCGAATGCGTGGCGAGGACTGGCGTAAACGCACTTGGTACACTGTCTCCAATAACTTGGCGGACCATCGGCGAGACACCGCTCCTAAGAAGTATTTCCGACGACATCGTGGCGAACCCATGATCGACGGGCTGGCTGGCAGATAGCTCGAATCTACTGCAAACGAAAGCTCAGATCCGGGTAACGCGCGATGCTTACATTGAGAGTCCGGTCCCGGCCAAGACTTTCACTTTCTCTATCGGGGACGATACGGGACTTGACGAGCCAATCTGGTAGTTTTCCCAAAGGACACCAACCCACCGGTATCCGCCGACACATTTCCGTGCGGAGTGGCGTACCATGTTGGATTATCCCCACAGGCCGCCCCTGCTTGGCCAAACATGATCGGTCAAACCGTCTCGCTACCGCATCGTCGAGAAGCGGGGCGCGGCGGGGTATGGGCCTTGTCTATAAGGCTGAGGACACCGAACTGGGGCGCTTCGTTGCTCTGAAGTTCCTGCCCGATGAGTTGGCGCGCGACCTGCAGTCATGATTTGCTTCGCGCCTTAAAAACACCGGAAAGTTAGCGGCTTGTTGGGCTATTCATTTATAAGAGACGTTATGCAGAACGAACGTGGAAACATGGTATCCAGGCACGTAAAGGGGGTCAGCTCCTGAAAGCCGCTCTGGTCGGGGCTGTGCTGTTCGACGTAAGCGCTGTTCTAGCGCATGCACAAGGTGCACCCACCCCCCTCCCGGGGCCGGAGGAGTGCTGCTCCAAGGGCGCGCGCTCAACAAGCTGGAGGACGGCCTACTTCAGTGGCCGCTTCCTACCAACGAATCGCGCCTACGGCGCCATTCACGGCACGCATCTTCATCAGTACGTCGAGGAACTCGCGGCCATTTCTCGCCGAGACTCGGGCCATCCTCAGTTCTGGGGCCGGATCACTGGTACCTCGGCCGATGCCGAGGCGGCGCAATGGATGGTCGACAAGTTCAACAAGATCGGCCTTTCGGATATTCGTATACAGCCCTTCGATCTTCCGCCCCAGTGGATGCCGCAGTCTTGGGAGATCACCGCGACTGGTAGCGGCAAAACGTTGCGTCTCGAAACCGCGCAACCGGCTTATCTAACGGTTCCCACTCCGCCCGACGGCTTGGATCTGGAAGCGGCCTATGTCGGGACAGGCAGCGAAGCCGATTACATAGGGAGAGATGTTCGCGGTAAGGCCGTTTTGGTATTCAGCGTGCCGCTCCCCGGCTCGTTGCGTCATACGGCGACGGCGGAAGGCGCGGTCCAGCGCGCCGAGTCGAAAGACGCTGCGGCGATCTTTTCCGTAATTGCGCTGCCAGGCAATATCCGCACACAGCTCTATCAAATCGGCACCAACGTTCCTACGTTCTCGATGGGGATGGAAGATGGCTATGCAATCCGCGATCTGATCGGGAAGGGTGGCGCCGGCAATCCGCCCCACGTCAAGGTGCATCTCGATGTTCAGATGGTGCCGAACCTGAAATCCGGAACGGTTTGGGGCACGTTACCCGGCGCTACTGACGAAACGATTTACATCATTGCTCATCGCGACGGCTGGTTTGAAGGGGGGACCGACAACGCCTCGGGTGTCGCGACCATGGTTGGCCTCGCCGAATATTTCGCGAAGATCCCCAAGGCCAAGCGCCGTCGACGATCGTTTTTGTCGGCCAAACCGGGCATCACAATGGGATGAACATCAGCGGAGGCTGGTTGCTAGTGTGGTGTCCAAGAATTAGATGGACTTTCGTTTACGGGTTTTCGGAACGGTGCAGCCGGGCTGGATTTGTTCGAGGGTTTGACGACACCGAGAGCGCTTGGTGAGGATGGAATCGACGGTGGCGGTCCAGACGAACGGCTTCGGGTTTTCGTTCCACGTAGAGAGGAAGTCCGCA
>Ga0209415_10011056_pt1 | contig 15254 bp, 13 predicted proteins | sample PeaSoiSIISIP2007_FD_187696 | JGI IMG/M metagenome (GOLD analysis project Ga0209415, IMG submission 187696) | Peat soil microbial communities from Weissenstadt, Germany - SII-SIP-2007 (SPAdes) (version 2) | ecosystem: Environmental > Terrestrial > Soil > Wetlands > Peat | place: Germany... | reverse complement strand
CGTCAGCGATCCGGTCAACGTTCCACCACTGATCGGCAAAGCCGTCGCAACCTGTCCGTCAACGTACTGCTTGGGAGCAGCCTGCATTGCGGTTGTGGGATTGGCTGCGAGTGTCAAAGGACCGGTCAGCGAGCCGCCGCTGAGCGGCAAAACCGTCGCAGCCGTCGCAAGCTGCCCGTCAACGTACTGTTTGGTAGCGGCGTTCAACGGATTTGTTGGTGCACTCGCCAGCGTCAGCGATCCGGTCAACGTTCCACCACTGATTGGCAAAGCCGTCGCAACCTGTCCGTCAACGTATTGCTTGGGAGTAGCCTGCATTGCGGTCGTTGGATTGGCCGCGAGTGTCAAAGGACCGGTCAGCGAGCCGCCACAGAGCGGCAAAACCGTCGCAGCCGTCGCAGCCGAAGCAACCTGCCCGTCAACGTACTGTTTGGTGGCGGCATTCAACGGATTTGTTGGTGCATTGGCCAGTGTCAGCGATCCGGTCAACGTTCCACCAGTGATCGGCAGAGCCGTCGCCATCTGTCCGTCAACGTACTGCTTCGGAGCAGCCTGCATTGCGGTAGTTGGATTGGCAGCGAGTGTCAAAGGACCGGTCATTGAGCCGCCACTGAGCGGCAATGACGCTGCGGCAGCAGGAAGGCCGCTCAGGAATTGACCATAGGACACCGCGGTGCTGGTGCCGCCCTGACTCATCAATACTAAATCGCCTGGAGCCGGCACGGTGCCCGCTGGCAATGTGACGTCAATTGTTGACACCTCGGTAATGCTTGCCGTCATGCTGGTGGTCGTTGTTGACATGCTGTCGGTACTCCTATCGCAGTACCCGCGGGTACTGCCAGAATGCTGCGATTTATTGGTTACAGCCGGGGCTCTGCCCTTCCCGTGATTTCAAATTCGATCTTGATTTCTCTGATTATCTGATAGTGATGACGGTGACCGAACGCCTTATCGCGCACCGGGATAGTCAGCGAATGACGACCGGCGGACATGCATAAGCGAGTCCTACTCCAAAAATTACTAAAGAAAGCTGATGGGAATTCCCATCACCAACACCGAGGATAGGCGATAGGCCCTTACGTTGCCGATGTATTTGGGTTGCGCCAACCAAACCATACAGGAGTTTGGGGTATTTGTAAAGCTTTTTTTCCTAGAGAATTGCCGCTTTTGTGCCGTACTCCGGCGGTCGGACGCTCAAAGGTGGCCATCATCCGCCCACGGGCCTGCCTCCGTTCGGGTCGTCCTGCGCCCGCCGATGGGAAGAGGGCAGCGCTTACCGCCGTCGGCACGGTCACAAACGATCGCCACCCTGATCTTCGTGCACGCCGTGGCCGAAAACAGCCCGCTTAGCAGTCTCGCCCCAAGACCGCCCCTGGCACCAAAACGGCTCCAAACTGTCTTAATTGGTACACCGTTCGCGCGCGGCAGCGCGAGATTCCGGCCCCAAGGCACCTCCCCGACCTTCGCCGCGGCAGCGCACGACGCCGGCATTACCGAATTTGGTTCGATATTCGCCTCGAGTGGTACACGTCCCGCGTACCACTCCGCGGCGGCAGCACGAGTTTTCGCCGCCTCCGTGCCGGCTTCGGGCCGGGATCAGTCCAGCGCTTTCGCCATGTAGACCCGATCGAACCCCTTCTCGGTCGCTCGCCCGGTCTCCATGTAGCCCAACCGGCGATACAGCGCCTGGTTCTCCGTCATCAGTGCATGGGTGTAGAGCCGGATCTCGCGCCAGCCGCGCCGCCGCGCCTCGGCTTCGGCGAACGCCATCAGGGCGCGCCCATGGCCGCCGCCCTGGCACTCCGGCCGCACGGCGACGTTATCGAGCAGAAAGGCGCCTCCCTGCTGTTCCAGCACCAGCACGCCAATGATCCGGCCCGCGTCTTCCAGCACCCAGGCCTCTCCGTCGGCGACGCGTGCCGCGTAGTCGTCCAGCATCGGTCCGGGCGGCTTGCCGATGCGAGCGACGTAGTGGGAATAGGCCGCATGCACCACGTCGCGCACCGCCTCCGCTTCGCCCGCACAAGCGAGCCGGATCATGCCGCTCGCGCGGTGGCGGCTTCCGTCGCGGCTTCCAGACCCACCGCCTGGGCCAACCGGTCCAGCCGGCGCATCACGCTCTCGCCGGCGAACACGCCGCTGTCCTCCTGCAGGCGCAGCAGCAATTGCCCGCCGCGCGGCGACAGTGCGGTGCCTGCAAGCAGGTCCGGCGTGCCGGCCGACAGCGTGTAGGCCAGCCGCAGTGCGATCCCCAGCACCTCGGCGCGGTTGGCGCTGGCCACGTCGAGCAGCAGACGGGCGGGACGCAGGAAGCCCGCGGTGGCGTCGACCTCGTAGCGCATGGCCGTGGCCAGCGCGAGGAACGCCCGAGCATGATGATCTAGCCCGATGCCCGGCTGCCTCAGCACGCGCAAAAACGCCTGCTCCGGGCGGAACTCCGGATGATCGTGGCTGCCGATGTCGGACAGCCAGCAGGCCGCCTCGCGCAACCGGTGCGCCTCCGGACTTTCGTAGGGGAACAACGGCTGCGTCCAGGCCAATAGCGCCGGCGGCAGCGACGGGTCGCGCCCCAGCCGCGCCGCCATCTCGTGGCCGGCAGAGAGCAATGGGTCCTGGCGCCGCACCTCATCGGGCAGGCGTCGCATGAACCAACCCTCGCGCAGGCCGCTGGCGCTGAACACCACGCGGTGCACCCCGGTCGCCCGCAGCAACCGGCGGAGCACCGCCGCGGCAAATGGAAGATCATCGATGCGCCGGCGCGGCATGCCTGGCAGGCGCTCCAGCGCGCGGCGCCCCGCGGTCGAGATCAGCCCAGCAAGGTCGCGCGCCTCCTCGCGGCCGATCGCGTAGTGGTGCACCATCTGCAGCGGATAGCCGGTCTGCGCCATGTGGATGCGGGCCAGCGCACGCCAGGCGCCGCCCACCAGGTACAGATCGGCGCCGGCTCCCTCGCTCAGCCAGGGCACCGACGCCATGTCCTCCTCGGCGATAGCACGGGCGCGCACCGGGTCGTTGCCGGAGCGCTCAGCCAGCGCGATCACCCCCAGCCGCAGGGTTCGCGCTTCGCCCCGCTTGCCGGCGGCGAGGCGCACCACCTCCAGCGAGCCGCCGCCGATATCGGCCAGGATGCCGTCCGCGGTGGGGATGCCGCACAGCACGCCCTCGGCGGAGTACTCGGCCTCCTCCAGGCCCGACAGCACGTGGATCGGCACCCCGGGCAGCCGAGCGGTCAACCTCGCGACGAAATCCGAGCCATTATGTGCGTCGCGGACCGCGGCTGTGGCCAGCACCTCGAACGGGTGGGCGCCCATCGCCCGCGCCACCGCGTGGTAGCGGTGCAGCACGGTGAAGGCCTGCGCCATGCCGTCCTCATTCAGCCGCCCGGTGATCGACAGGCCGCGGCCCAGGCGCACCACCGCCTTTTCGTTGAAGATGCCGATCGGGTTGCGGCCGCGCCCCTCGAACACCACCAGGCGCACCGAGTTGGATCCGAGGTCCACCACGCCGCAGCGCGGCTGGTCGGCGGGCGGCGAATACGGCATGCGGTCAGTCCTGGTTCACCCGGTCCGGGCGGCGGTGGCGATGATGGCCCAGCGGCGCCAGCGCCGCGGGGCCGTGCAACGCCGAGCCACGGCCGGACAGCGAGGGATTGGTCATGAAATAGTCATGAGCGCAAACCGGCTTCTTGCCTTGTGCCACGCGCTTCCACATGCCGTCCGCCCGCAGCTCCCACGACTGCACCGAGTCCTTGAGGTTGGTCACCATGATCTGGTCCAGCACTTGCTCGTGCACCGTGGGGTTGTGGATGGGCACCAGCGTCTCGACGCGCCAGTCCATGTTCCGCTCCATCCAGTCGGCCGAGCTGATATAGACGCGGGCATGGCGGCTGGGCAGAGGATAGCCGTTGCCGAACGCGCAGATGCGTGAATGTTCAAGGAAACGCCCGACGATCGATTTGACACGGATGTTCTCCGACAGGCCGGGAACACCGGGTCGCAGGCAGCAGATGCCGCGCACCACCGCCATCACCTTGACCCCGGCGCGCGAGGCCTCATACAGCGCGTCGATCAGCTTCACGTCCACCAGGCTGTTCAGCTTGATCCAGACGCCGGCGGGCCGTCCGGCCTGGGCGAACGCGATCTCTTTGTGGATCAGCTCCAGCAGTACGTTGCGGGTGGTCAGCGGACTGAACGCCAGCTCTTCCATCTGCGCCGGCTGCGCGTAGCCGGTCATGTAGTTGAACAGCCGCGCCGAGTCGCGGGTCAGCGGCGGGTCGGAGGTGAAGAACGACAGGTCGGTGTAGATCCGCGCGGTGATCGGGTGGTAGTTGCCGGTACCGAAATGCGCGTAGGAGCGCACCGAGCCGCCCTCGCGCCGCACCACCAGCGACAGTTTGGCGTGCGTCTTGAACCCGGCGAAGCCGTAGACCACCTGCACGCCGGCCGCCTCCAGCGAGCGCGCGAGATGGATGTTCATCTCCTCGTCGAAGCGGGCGCGCAGCTCCACCACGGCGGTGACGAATTTGCCCCCCTCCGCCGCCTCGATCAGCGCCTTGACGATCGGGCTGTCGTGGCTGGTGCGATAGAGGGTCTGCTTCACCGCGATGACGTTGGGGTCCTGCGCCGCCTGGCGCAGGAACTGCACCACCACATCGAAGCTCTCAAACGGGTGGTGGACGATGATGTCCTTGGCGCGGATTGCCGCGAAGCAATCTCCGCCGAAATCGCGGATGCGTTCCGGGAAGCGCGGAGTGTAAGGCGGAAACAGCAGGTCGGGCCGGTCGTCCACGATCAGGTGCCGCAGGTCGGCGATACCCAGTATGCCGTGCGCGACATAGATCTCGTCGTCACTGGCGCCGAGCTGGTCGGCGACCAGCGTGCGCAGTTCCTCCGGCATCGCCGCATCCACGCCGAGATGGATCGCGACGCCGCGCCGCCGCCGCTTCAGCGCGGTTTCGTAGGAACGGACCAGGTCTTCCGCCTCCTCCTCGAACTCCACATCGGTATCGCGAATGAGCCGAAACATGCCCTGGCCGGTGACCCGAAAGCCGGGGAACAGCCGGTCGAGGAACAGCACCACCAGATCTTCGAGCTGGACGAAGCGGATCGTGTCGGCATGGGCAGGATCGGGCGGCAGGCGCACAAAGCGATCGACCTGCGATGGCAGCGGCATCAGCGCGCGCATGGCCTGGCAGTCTTCCTCGCGGAGCAGCAGCAGGGCCATCACCAGACCCATGTTGGGGATGAATGGAAACGGATGCGCCGGATCGATGGCGAGCGGGGTCAGCACCGGGAACACGCGCTCCATGAACCAGGCTTCGAGCCAGGTCAGGTCGTCGTGCGACAGCGCAGCGGCGGCGCAGACCTCGATGCCGGCGGTTTGCAGCAGCTCCTTCAGCTCGCGCCAGACGCGCTGCTGCTCGGCGAGCAGGGCCTCGGCGCGGATGCGGATTTCGGCGAGCTGCTGCACCGGGGTGCGGCCGTCCGGCGTCAACTTGGTAAGACCAGCCTTGGCCTGGCCGATCAGGCCGGCGACGCGGACCGAGTAGAACTCGTCGAGGTTGGAGGCGCTGATCGAGGCGAAGCGCAGCCGTTCCAGCAGCGGATGGCGGGGGTTTTCTGCTTCCTCGACCACCCGATGGTTGAAGTCGAGCCAGGACAGCTCGCGGTTGATGAACCGCTCCGGGCTGTCGGGCGCGATCTCGAGCGGCCGCGGGTCGGCGGCCGGGGGCGGGCGAGAGATGAGCTCCACCGAGGGTTCGCGCACGGCGAGCACTTCCTTTGCGGATGACCGGTTCATACGCCGATCCTACAGCGGGACGGAGAGAAGGCCAGGGGCTTTGCCCCTGTAACCCCACCAAGGGGCTCTGCCCCTTGGATCCCTGCCAAGGGCGGAGCCCTTGGGACCTTTTAGTTGGAGTGGTTGGACGGGAGGGGGCCGGCGTCGCTGGACTTGTTTCAGACCGGCGGTCTGAAACAAGTCCAGCGACGCCGGCCCCCTCCCGTCCAACCACTCTATACGGAGGGATTGCAAAGGCTCCGCCTTTGCTGGGGGTCCAGGGGGCAAAGCCCCTGGCGGGTCCAGGGCAGAGCCCTGATGTTCTCTCCGTCCCGCTATAGGATTGGCGATGGATCAGCCGCGATCAGAAGGAAAACCCAACGTCATGACTCTCAGCCTGCCTTGGCAACGTCTTCGCTGCCTGATACGGGGCGAAGATTGTCGGCGCTTCGCCCGGCGCCGAGCCGGCCCACCCCCCCTTGCCCATCCGGAGACGACCGGAATGACTGCGCTCACCCTGCCGTCGGCCGCAGCGACCGACCGCAAGCCTCCGGCTGGCGCCAGGACCAGGCTCGCCTGGAACCGGGGCCGGCTCGACTTGCCGCCCCGCTCAATGCCGCGCCTGAACGCCCGCATGCCCACGATGCGGGCGTCCTCCTGCGCCCAGGCCGTGCAGCGCGCGTTCCGCCTCCACAACGCGCCGGTCGGGGCGGGCGAAGGCAGCCGGCACCTCCTGCCGCACGACGCGGCCCGCCAGGTTTCGCCCGGTCGGCGGTTCCTCTAGCCGGCCCCGGGAGCGCCGACGATTCCCGAGCGGGAAGACTGCGACTGGCAGCGGCTGGACAAGTGGCTGTGGTGCGCCCGCTTCATGCGCGGCCGCACTGACTGCGCCGCGCTGGTCGGCCAGGGGCGGGTCCGCATCAACCGCCAGCCGACCGACAAGCCGCACGCGAGGCTGCGGATCGGCGACGTGCTGACCGTGCCGTTGCGCGGCGAGGTGCGCGTGGTGCGTGTCCTGGCCCTGGCAGCCCGCCGCGGCCAAGCCACCGACGCTCGCTTGCTCTACGAGGATGTCGCGGACCACGCTCCGCCATCTTGCGCCGGGCCGGAAACGACGGCATATCGCCAGACTTGAAAGCGCCTGTCGCGGGGACTGCCCTATGACCTATGTGGTCACCGAAAGCTGCATTCGCTGCAAGTACATGGACTGCGTGGAGGTGTGTCCCGTCGACTGCTTCTATGTCGGCGCGAACATGCTGGTGATCCACCCGGACGAGTGCATCGACTGCGGGGTGTGCGAGCCGGAATGTCCGGTCGAGGCCATCGTACCCGACAGCGACGACAAGGCCACTGCCTGGGTTGAACAAAACCGGACCTATGCGATGGCCTGGCCCAACATCACCCGCAAGGGCGAGGCGCCGGCGGATGCGGACGACTGGAAGGACACGCCGGGGAAGGCAGAATTTTTCTCGCCTGAGCCCGGGAAGCCCTGACCAAGTTGTAGCCTCCCCCCTGACGTAACAGCAGATTGATGCTATATTGCCAGCATCGGCGATGCCGGCTGCGCCGGTCGGGCGCGGCTCGCGTTGCTATCCCACAGGGGTGATCCGTCCGGAGCGGGCGCCGAGGCCGCATGGCATGCGGCGCGCAGCGCTGCTCCGGGGTCGCCAGTAGACGAAGGATACGAGGTGTCAGGCATGAAGGCATCCGGGACTGCGGCAACGGCGCGGCATGACCACGCCCAGCGGGATGTGCCAGCGGCGAAGCCGGCAGCGAAGCCAGCTGCACGCGCCCAGGCGAAATCCGTCCCGACGGTGGTAAAGAAGGCGGCCAAGCCAGTCGCGGCGCGTGCCGCCGCCACCGCGGTCGCGACCAAGAGCGCGCCGGTGGCGACGGAGGCGATGCCCGCCGCGCCGCCGAACCAGCCCCCATCGGCGCAGGCGCAGTCAGTCCCGGCCACCGAAGCCCTAACCAAGCCAGTCGGCGGTGCCGCAGCCAAGCCAACGGCCGCCAAGCCGACCAGCGCTGCGAAGCAGCCGGCGGAGGCCAAGCTGGCGGCCGGCAAGGCGCCGGCTCCAGCGGCGCGGGCCCCAACGGTGCACGTTCCGACGGAGCAGCCGCCGGGCCAGCCGGCGCCGGAGGCTGCCGCACCGGCGGCACCGACGACCGCCGAATCCAACCCGGCCGCGCCGGCGCAAGCCGGGCCCGCGGCAACGGCGCACCCCGCGCCGCGCCCACCGGCCGACGCGGCGCGACGGTCCGGAACCCCCGGCATGCACACCGGTCCGATCACGGCACCGCGGATCCCGGCGAAGGCCGAGGTGTTTCACGAGGGTGATCACGTCGTTTACCCGACCCACGGCGTCGGCAAGGTGGAGCGGATCGCCACCGAGGAGATTGCCGGCCACAAGCTGGAGCTGATCCACATCACCTTCGAAGAGAACCGCATGACGCTGCGCGTGCCGGTGGCCAAGGCGCGCACCGCCGGCCTGCGCAAGCTGGCCACGCGCAAGCTGTTCGACGAGGCGCTGAGCGTGCTGAAGGGTCGCGCCCGGATCAAGCGCACCATGTGGTCACGCCGCGCGCAGGAGTACGAGGCGAAGATCAACTCCGGTGATCCGCTGGCGATCGCCGAGGTGGTGCGCGACCTGCATCGCAACGCCGGGCAGCCGGACCAGAGCTTCTCCGAGCGGCAGATCTACGAGGCGGCGATGGAGCGCCTCGCCGCCGAGCTAGCCGCGCTGGACAAGACCGACAAGGCGACGGCGGCGACCAAGCTGACGGACTTCCTCAAGACGGTCTGACGAAAGAACTCTCCCATCCTGCGGGAGAGGCTTTTGCATTACCGTTGTTGGGGGAGTCATAACGGCCGCTTCCTTGCTTTCACATCCGCCGACTGATGCTAGTCTATTCGGAGGGCCATGTTTCTGCGTCGCGGCCCCTCGCACCGACGCCACTGCGGCCCGGGTCAGGAATGACCGAAGGCCACCGCGAAGCGGTCCTGCTGGCACTAGGATAATACCAGCCTGCCATGATATTAGCCCCTCATTGACTTCTCTTCAGCAAAAGCTCAGTGTTTTTTCGCAACAATAACCGCCCGTAGGGGCGCCTGAGAGGGAACAATGACGTCCACAATCCGGCGCGGGCTTGCCGCCCTTGCGTTCGCTGTAGCCGTCGCCTCCGCTCCCCCGTTGCGCGCTGAAGAGGTCGTCCGGGTGGCGCTCATCGACCCGATGAGCGGCGCCTTCGCGGTCGCCGGGCGCCTGGGCGAACAGCATTTCCGGTTCGCCATCGAACAGGCCAATGCCGGGCCCCTGGCCGGCACCGGCAAGCGCCTTGAACTCGTGGTGCTCGACAACGAGGTCAGCCCCGAGAAGTCGCTCACCGTGCTGCGCAAGGCGATCGATGAGGGCGTGCGCTACATCACCCAGGGCAACGGCTCCTCGGTCGCCTTCGCGCTGTCCGACGCGGTCGCCAAGAACAACAAGCGCGAGCCCGACCGCTCCGTGCTGTACATGAACTATGCCGCGGTCGATCCGTCGCTCACCAACGACAAGTGCAACTGGTGGCATTTCCGCTTCGACGCGGACAGCGACATGAAGATGCACGCGCTGACCGACTACCTCGTCTCCCAGAAAGACGTACACAAGGTCTACGTCTTCAACATGGACTACTCGTTCGGCGTCGCCGTCGAGCGCGGCGCGCTCGCCATGCTGAAGGACCGGCGGCCCGACCTCGAGGTGGTGGGCGCGGAACGCATCCCGATGGGCAAGGTCAAGGACTTCACGCCGTACCTCGCCAAAATGCAGGAGGCCGGCGCCGATGCCGTGGTCACCGGCAACTGGGGGCCCGACCTGACCCTGCTGGTGAAGGCCGCCGCCGACACCAAGTTCAAGGGCCGCTTCTTCACCTACTATCTCGGCGCCCGCGACACCGTCGCCGAAATCGGCATGTCCGGCAAGGGCGCGGCCATCGTCGCCGTGTTCTACGACAACATCCCGGTGCCCGAGATCCGGGCCATGACACAGGACTTCGAGAAGCGCTACGACAACGTGTTCAGTGCCTGGACCGCCGTGACCGAAATGATGGTGCTCGGCGAGTCGATCAAGCGTGCCGGCACCGCCGACCCGCTCGCGGTGGGCAAGGTGATGGCCGGCCTTACCTGGAACTCGCCGCTCGGCGACATCACCATGCGCGCCGACAACCACCAGATGCTGCAGCCGCTGTTCATCGCCGCGCTGGATACCGGCACGCCCCACGTGTTCCCCGACGTGCCCATGGGTTTCCGCGAAATAGCCCGGATCGAGCCGAAGGACACCGCGATGCCCACCACCTGCAAGTTCCCCAACGCACCTTAAGGTACCGCGCACGAACCCAGAGCGGCGCTCGGCCATGGACCAGCTCCTCCTCATCCTGCTGAACGGACTGGTTTACGGCCTGCTGCTGTTCATGCTTTCCAGCGGACTCACCCTCATCGTCGGCATGATGGGCGTGCTGAACTTCGCCCATGCCAGCTTCTACATGCTCGGCGCCTACGTGGCGTTCACGATCACCGCCGTGCTGAACTTCTGGGTTGCGCTGATCGTTGCGCCAATCGTCATCGGCCTGTTGGGCGCGGTGGTAGAGCAATACGGCCTGCGCACCGTGCACCGGCATGGCCATCTCGCCGAACTGCTCTTCACCTTCGGACTGGCGATGATCATCGGCGAGGTCGTCCAGCTCATCTGGGGGCGCTGGCCGGTGGCCTATCACGTGCCGCCCGAACTCGACTTCCCGCTGTTCTCGATCGGCGGCACCGCCTATCCGGCCTATCGTATCTTCATGATGGGCGTTTCGCTGTTCATGTTCATAGCGCTGTACGCGGCGCTCGCCCGTACCCGCCTGGGCCTCGTGGTGCGCGCCGCCCTCACCCATCCCGACATGACCGCCATGCTCGGCCACAACGTGCCGCGCGTTTTCACCACGGTGTTTGGCGGCGGCTGCGCGTTGGCCGGCCTCGCCGGCGTCATCGCCGGCAATGCCTACCAGACCGACCCCGGCATGGCGCTCGCGCTCGGAGCCATCGTCTTTGCCGTGGTGGTGATGGGCGGGCTCGGCTCGATCTCCGGCGCGCTGCTGGCCTCGCTCATCATCGGCATGGTGCAGACCATCTCGATTGCGCTCGACATGACGTTCTACACCGCGCTGGCGCGGCTTGGCATTCACGTCGATCCCACCGGCTGGCTTAGCGATGTGTGGGCGATCAGCATCAGCCGCGCCGCCCCGGTGGTGCCGTTCCTGCTGCTGGTGCTCATCCTCGCCATCCATCCGCAGGGGCTCGCGGGATCGCGCTCGACATGACCATACCTATCTGGTTGACACACAAACTATCAGGTCTCGTGCTACCGGGAGGTGATCGCGGAGTCAGTTGCAAGCCTTGTTGGACAAAATGAGGAACAACACGATGATGCAGCTCACGATCGCTCAGCGCATGGAGCAAGTTATCAGGACGTATATCCAGGCGTGCAACAACGCCGACGCCAAAGCGATTGCCGCGTGCTTCTGTCCGGACGCGGTCCATTATTTCCCGAGGGGGACAAAATGGCTCGGGGCAGCTACCATCGGGGGCAATTTTGCGAAGCGAGTCCAGGAACTGGGTCTATCCTGGACGGTGGACCAACTGCTGACTGATGTCGATCGACGCGCCGCGATACTGGAATGGACGCAGTTTAACAAGCAAAGTGGACAAATCGTCCGCGGAGTGGATTGGTTCGTCTTCGAGCCGGGGACGTTTTCGATTCAGGAGGTCCGTTGCTACATAGCGGCACCGCCTTATCCCGACATGTCGCGCCAAGAATTACGGGATTTCGATTATGCGGGGCGGGGGTATCCGACGACCCAGATTGAGTAGATTTGAGTGTCAACCGGCTAGCATGAACATGACACCCGCTGCCACCAGGCGCACACCGGCGCTGCGCATCTGGGCACCCTGGCTTTTCGCCGCGGCGGTCGTCCTTGTCATGCCGCACTTCTTCGGCAGCGGCTTCGCCATTTCGCTGCTCTGCCGCATGGCGATCGCCGCGGTGTTCGCCCTGTCGTTCAACATGCTGATGGGGCAAGGCGGCATGATGGACTTCGGCCACGCCGTTTATCTCGGCCTGGGCGGATTCCTCGCCATGCACGCCATGCGCGCCGCCAACGCCGGCTTATGGCTCCCCACCCCCGTCCTGCCCGTGGCCGGCGCGGCCGGCGGATTGCTCGCCGCTGCCCTGGGTGGCCTGATCGTCGCCCGCAGCACCCGCACCGCCTTCGCGATGATCACGCTCGGCCTGGCCGAAGCAATCGTCGCCCTGGTGCTCATGCTGCCCCGGTTGTTCGGCGGCGAGGAAGGCATCAATGCCGACCGTTCCGAGGGGCCGCCGCTGTTCGGCCTCAACTTTGGCTCGCCGATCCAGGCCTACTACCTGATCGCCATCTGGGCATTGCTGGCGGCCCTGCTGATGTACCGCTTTACCCTCACGCCGCTGGGCCGATTGGCCAATGCCGTACGCGACAACGCCGAGCGGGTTGGCTTCCTTGGCTATAGCCCGGCGGTCGTGCGCTATCAGGTTTATGTGCTGTCCGGCCTGTTCGCGGGCCTCGCCGGCGGTATGCAGGCACTCAACGACGAGATCATGACCTCGGCCAATATCGGCTCCAACGCGGCGGGCGCGGTGCTGCTGATGACCTTCATCGGCGGCGTCGGCACGTTCTGGGGGCCGGTGCTCGGGGCGGTGCTGGTGACCCTGATGCAGATGGCCCTCGGCACCGTCACCGATGCCTGGCAACTTTACAACGGATTGCTGTTCGTGGTGATGGTGGTGTGGGCGCCCGGCGGCCTGTCGGGCATCATCCTCGCCCACGCGCCGCTGCTGCGTTCGGGCCGGGCACGCCGTCTGGTGCCGAGCTACGTTCGCGTGTTGCCGGGGTTTGTTTGCGCTTTCATCGGGACGGTTGGGCTGGCCGAACTCGCCTATCGGCTGCAGGACATCCGCGGCGGCGGTCCGCCGGGAGGACGCGTGCTGTTCATCCCGGCCGACCCGCAGACCGTGCTGCCCTGGCTGGTGTCGCTGCTGCTTGCCGGCGTCGGCTTATGGCTGATGGCCCGTACCGCGCCCGCGGCGCGCGACGCATGGCTCGATGCCGCGGCGGGTGTGAGCGCATGACCGACGCCCCGCCTGCTTTGCGCCTGGAGGGCGTTTCCAAGAGTTACGGCGCGACCGAAGTTCTGCGCAACGTTTATATCGAGATCGCCGACGGCGAGCGCCACGCCATCATCGGCCCCAACGGCGCCGGCAAATCGACGCTGTTCCACCTGATCACCGGGCGTTATCCCGTCAGTGCGGGCCGCATCTACCTGCATGGCGAGGACATCACCGGCCTTTCGTCCTACGCGGTCTATCGCCGCGGTCTGGCCCGCAGCTTCCAGGTCACCAGCCTGTTCAACCGGCTCTCGGTGTTCGAAAACCTGCGCGTCGGCGCGATGCGGGTTTCCGGCGCTGGCCACTCGTTCTGGCGGCGGCTCGACCGCTACGGTCCGCTGTCGCGCCGGGCCGAAGAGATGCTGGAGATGCTCGGCCTCGCCGGTCGCCGCGACGTGCCGGCCGGCCTGCTTGCCTATGCCGAACAGCGGGCACTGGAGATCGGGTTGGCCATCGTCGGCGGTGCCAACACCATCCTGCTCGACGAGCCGACCGCCGGCATGAGCCGCGCCGAAACCGAGCGCGCCGTCGCGCTGATCCGCCGCGTGACCGAGGGCAACACCCTGGTCGTGGTCGAGCATGACATGGGCGTGGTGTTCGACCTCGCCGACCGCATCACCGTACTGGCCGACGGCCGGGTCATCGCCTCCGGCCCGCCTGAAGCGGTGCGCGGCGATGCCGCCGTTCGCACCGCCTATCTCGGCGCCGCCGCGGAGGTCCTGACATGACCCGCCATCCCGCCGCCGCGGTTCCGCCATGCTGACGGTCCGCAGCCTCGACGCCTGGTACGGCAAGAGCCAGGTGCTGCGCGGAGTCGACCTGAACGTCGGCAAGGGAGAGATCGTCGCCCTGCTCGGCCGCAACGGTGCCGGACGCAGCACGGCGCTCAAGGCGATCATGGGCACGGTGCAGCACGAAGGCCGCATCGAGTTCGACGGGCGCGACATTTCGGCCGCTCCGCCGCACGTGATCGCCCACGCCGGCATTGGCTACGTCGCCGAGGACCGCGCCATCTTCCCCGATCTCACCACACGGCAGAACCTTATTCTGGGCGAGAAGCGCGGGCCTGGCGGTGAGTTCACCTTGCGCGACGCCTACGCTCTGTTCCCGCGCCTGCAAGAGCGGGCGCATGCCCCGGCCGGCGCGCTTTCCGGCGGCGAGCAGCAGATGCTGACGATCTGCCGCACGCTGATGGGCAACCCCTCGTTGGTGATGATCGACGAACCGACCGAAGGCCTGGCGCCGATGCTGGTGCAGGCGGTGCGCGACCTGCTGGAGCGCGTCGCGGCCCGTGGCACGACGATCCTGCTGGTGGAGCAGAAACTGGCGATCGCGCTGGCCATTTCGCGCCGATTGTATGTGATGGGCCACGGCCGCATCGTGTTCGAGGGCACACCGGCCGATCTCGCGGCCAATGTCGCGGTGCGGCGCGAATGGCTTGAGGTGTGATGCAGGCACCACCGACGGGGGTGACGTCAGGCGGCGTGGCGGTTTGAACGTCGGGTGCCGACCCATCGCGGTCCTTCCAACCGGTTGGCGCGAAGCCCGACAACTCCCCCCTCCCCTTGTGGGCTAGGGCCGTGAAGCGGACCAAGGTTGGGGGGAGGGGTCGGCCGGAGGCTCGCACCCCTCCCCCAACCTTGGTCCGCTTCGCGGCCCTAGCCCACAAGGGGAGGGGGAGGTGTCAGTCTCGCTGCTGTCTCAGAATCCCGATTCGTGCGACGGCCTCCGCTGTTTCCGTGCCGGTCCCGTCAGGCGGCTTCGCCCAGCGTCTCGCCGCCGAGCTCGCCGAGCAGGGTCAGCATTTTGCTGGTGCCGCGGACCAGAGCGTCGATCACCGCCGGATCGGTGGGCAGCATCACGTGGCGGTAATGCGCCTTGCACTGTGGCGTGACGCCGCGGTCGTGGCGGATCTGCGCCGCGGCAGTGATGTCCTCGTCCGCGAAGGCCTCGGCCTTGGCGATTGCCTCGGGCGAGGGGGGCGATGCGGACCCCGCCGGCGCGGGCGGCGGGGCGGCGTGGGCGGCAGCCGGGCGCGGCGGCGCGACTGCCGGCGGCGCCACGGGGGCGGGCGGTGGCGCGGCGGCCGCGGCCTGGACGGGCGGCGGCGCGGCCTGGAGTTCGGCTTGTGGCGGCAGGGCGGACGCGGTGACGGGATGGGCCTTCGGGGCGCCCGCCGCCGCTTCTGTCGCCAGCCGCAGCTTCTGCTCCTGCGCCAGCATGCGTTTGGCCGCGCGTTCCTCGCGCATCATGCTG
>Ga0209415_10011055_pt1 | contig 15255 bp, 12 predicted proteins | sample PeaSoiSIISIP2007_FD_187696 | JGI IMG/M metagenome (GOLD analysis project Ga0209415, IMG submission 187696) | Peat soil microbial communities from Weissenstadt, Germany - SII-SIP-2007 (SPAdes) (version 2) | ecosystem: Environmental > Terrestrial > Soil > Wetlands > Peat | place: Germany... | reverse complement strand
ATCGCCTGGTAGGCAGCCTGCAGTGCCGGCACCATCCGTGTCGTGATGGCTCCGGTGACGAGCAGGACGTCGGCGTGACGCGGCGAGGCGACGATGCCCAACCCGAATTGAGCCAGGTCATAGAACGGATTGGCGGCAGCGGTGAGTTCGTGCTCGCAGCCATTGCACGAGCCGGCGTCGACGTGGCGCAGTGCGAGCGAGCCACGCCAGTCCGGTCGTGGCGAGGCGATCTCCCGTCGCACGCGCCGCAGGTGGTTGAGGAGCACGAACATTGCTCAGCGGTCCACGCAGGCGTAGCAGAGCTCGAAGCTCTTGTTGATGAGCGGGAACTCGGGGAGCAGGTTTCCTGCGGCGGCGTGCGCGAGTGCCGGCCAGTTGGCGTAGGAGCCGGTCCGCAGGTGCATCGCGCGAAGGCGTCCGCCCGCTCGCTCGATCATGCAGATGCTGGCGCCGCGCGGACTCTCGACCCGTCCGACGCCGATGTTGGCTGGATCCGAAGCCGCGCGGGTGCGTCCGGGCGCGAGAGGGTCGGCCAGCAGTTCGTTGAGCAGCGCGAAGGACTGCTCGAGCTCAAGCGCGCGCTGCACGGTGCGGCTCGCGACATCGCCGATCGCCGCGGGCGCGGCAACGGGATTGAACGCGTCATACCACAGCCGCGGGCTCTCACTGCGCAGATCGCGGCGCACTCCCGCGGCGCGCGCGGCGGGGCCCACGGTGCCGAGGCGTTCGGCGTCTGCGCGGCCGAGCACGCCGACGTCGCTCAGGCGCGCCTGCAGCGAGGCAGCGAACTGAAGCTGTCGCCAAGTGCTCGCGTGCTCGTCACGGATCTCGCGCAACTCGCCACGCGCGCGGTCGACCGCCGCAGCGTCGAGAACCTGGTCGCTGGCTCCAACGCGCACGGTGTGAAACAGGAATCGATGCCCTGTGAGTCGTTCGTTGATGCGCTGTGCGCGCTCCTTGAGCGTGGCGTAGGCCATCGTGCCGGGGGCGAAGCCGACACCGGCGCAGATCGCCGAGATGTCGTGGAGGTGGTTGTAGACGCGCTCGAGCTCGAGCAGCAGCGTCCGGGTGCGCCGCGTTTCACGGTCGGGTTCCAGGCCGAGCGCGCTCTCGCAGGCCTGGGCGTAGGCGACCGTGTTGGTGACCGCACACGCGGCACAGGCCCGCTGTGCGTGGGCCACCGCCGTTGCGAGCGGCCGTCCGGCGGCGGCTGCCTCGAGCCCGCGCCGCTTGTAGAACAGGCGTAGGTCGAGGTGCAGGATGCGCTCGCCGACGACGTGGAAGCGAAAGTGCCCCGACTCGATCACGCCGGCATGCACCGGGCCGACTGCGACCTCGTGGGTGTCATGGCCAACGGTGGGCACAGTCCATGCGGCGGGCGCTGCGCGGTGGTCAAGCAGGGGCCGCAGCGGCTCGTGACCGATGAAGTCCAGATCGTGCAGGTCGTGGGCTTCGCGCTCGTCCCAGGCCGCGGCGGGAATCGCGTCAACGATGCTTTCGACGCTGCGGTCGGGGACCTCGCAGACGGACACGCGGGTACTGGCAGCCGAGCTGAAGACGGCGCGAAGCTCTACCACGCCCGCGTCACGCTCAGTGGCGAACAGTCCTTCGAAGCGTTCGCCATTGTCCTGCGCTTCCAGGCAGGCCGTGCGCCAGCCTGCGGGCGCGACGCGGGCGACCGCGGCCGAGCCACCGGTGCTGAGCGGGGCGTGTGGGGCCGTCATCTCACACCGCGCATCAGCATCTGCACCACGCCTGATCCGGGCAGGAGATAGGCGGTGGCGGACAGCGCGATCAAGCCCAGGCCGATCGCCACGGTGAGCCGTTCGGCCAAGCGGACGGTGCGCCCGCGGAGCCATCGGCCCTGGTGCTCGCCGCCGGCCAACCCTTCGATCAGCGCGTGCGCGAGCCCGAGGAAGCCGAGTCCGAGCAGGGCTGCTGCGATCAGTGTCACGGCGAGCTGACCGGCGGCGATGCCGCCGAGCAGTATCAGCACCTCGCTGAAGAACAGTGGCGAGGGCGGCAGGCCGCTGAGCGATCCAAGGCTCACGCCGATCGCGGCTGCGGTGCCGGTGCTCGCGCGCGCCACGCCGCGCGGTGGGTGCTCGGCGGCATCAGGTTGGTGGCGCAGCAACGGCATCGCCGCGTAGAACCCGAGCGCCTTGGCCAGCGCGTGGCCCGCAAAGTGCAGCAACACGCCGGCGGTCGCGAGGGGGGTTGCGAAGCCGATGCCGAGCGCGAGGACGCCCATGTGCTCGAGGCTCGAGTATGCGAGCAGCCGCTTCCAAGCCTGCGGCCGCCACAGGAACGGCACCGCGATCGCAAGCGACGCAAGCCCGAACGCGAGGAACGTCGCCTTCGCGACCCCGCCGTGCAGCGTGGGTCCGAGCGTCTCGAGCAGGCGCCAGGCGATCAGGATCACGACGGGCAGCAGTGCGGCCGAGAGCAGCGCGCTGACCGGCGGCGGGGCCTCGCTGTGCGCGTCGGGAAGCCAGTTGTGCACCGGCGCCCAGCCGATCTTCGTGGCGAGCCCGCCGATGATCAAAAGGAACGCGAGCAGCGCGCTCTGCCCGCGCAGTGAGTGCGCATGGCGGGCAATCTGCTGCCAGTCCAGCGTGCTGAGCACACCGCCGTGCGGTGCGAGGCCGACGTAGAGGACGAGGATGCCGACGAGCGCAATCGTCAGCCCGAAGGTCGTGAGCACGAGGTACTTCCAGCCCGCCTCAAGCGCATTGCGCCGGCCGCTGTAGGCGACCAGCAGCGCCGAGGCGCCGGTGGTCGCCTCGACGAGTAGCCAGGCAACGCCAAGGTTGTCGATCAGCGGCAGCGCGAGCAGTGCGGCCCAGAACAGGTAGAAGCCAAGGTAGTACCACGCGCGCGAGCGCGTGGCGCGGAAGAACCCGTGTCCAGCACCCGCGAGGTATGCGGGCGAGACAAGCGCGCTCATCAGTCCAATGACGGCGACCACGGCAAGGAACACGCCGGTCGCCCCGTCCACCAGGTACCACGATCCGTGGCTCGGCGTGGCAGCGCGCACGAGGGCAACGGTCGCGAGGGTCAGCGCTACCGCGGCGGTTGCGAGCGCGCCCGCGACGTTGATCCGGTCTGCCGTCTTCGGGGTCCGCGCGAGTTGGACCAGCAGGCCGCAGGCGATCGGCAGCACGGGGACGGCAATCACGAGTCCCTCAGTCACGCAGGCCTCCGAGCAGCGAGGTGTCGCCGGTCCCGAGTTGCTCGTGAATCTTGGCGCTGAACACTCCCGCGACCGACACGATGACGACGAGATCGAACACCAAGCCGAGCTCGATAAACGCCGGCAGCCCACCCGGTGCGGAGAGCGCTGCGAGATACAGGCCGTTCTCGGCGATGAGGAAGCCGAGTGCCTGAAAGATCGTGCCACGCCGCACGACGGCGGTGGTGATTCCCAACGCGACGAGGCCGACCGCCGCGCGCTCGGTGCCGGGATGCAGGAGGCCAAAGCGCGGCACAAGCGCCGCGATCGGCAGCGCAACCGCGAGCGCGAGCGTCAGCCTGGCGAGCGGATGGCGCTCGCTTGCGATCCACCGCGCCTCGCGCGTGCGAAGCACAACAAGCGCCAGGCCCGCCGGTAGCAGCACGGCTTTGGCGAGCAGGACAGCGCCGGCGACCAGCAGCGCCGTCGACTGGCCGCTGGCGCCGCTGATCGCGTGCACGCCCAGCAACAGCGACTGCAGCGCGACAAGGGCGAGCGCGAGAGAGCGCCGGCGCACGACGACCACGCCGAGCGCGCTGATCACAAGGGCCCAGGTGAGCGCCCCGGTCACGACCCACCGCCCGCAAACCAGCTCGCCAAGCCCAGAATGCACACCGCGCCGCCGGCACCGAGGAACAGCGGCACACGCAGGATCCGCATCTTCGCCTGCGTCGTCTCACACAACGCCAGCAGCGCGCACCACACGGGCAGCGACCCCGCGAGCACGGCCACCTGTGCGACAAACGGACCGGGATGGGGGATGAACAGATCCGTCGCGAGTACCAGCACGATCCAGTGGCGCGCCGCGGCGGCCCACTGCAGATACGCGAGCTCGCGCCCCGCATACTCCAGCAGCGGACCCTCATGGACCATCGTCAGCTCGAGATGTGTATCGGGGTTATCGACCGGCTGGCGCCCGGTCTCCGCCAGCACCACCAACCCAAACGCGAGCGCCGCCGCCCAATGCGCGGGCTCACCCCACACAGCGGGGCGTGTCGCCTGGGCGCTGAGCGCGAGCAGGTCGGTGCTCCCACCCGGTAGGGCGACGAGCACGAGCACGAGCAGCAACACCGCTTCGACCGCGATCGCAAATGTCAGCTCGCGGCTCGCGCCCATCAGCCCGAACCCACCGGCGGTGTCCCACGCGGCGAGCGTGATCGCGAAGCGCCCGAGTGCGAGCAACCCGACCAGCACGAGCGCGTCGTTGCCGACCGGCCACCCGGGCGATCGACCGCCGATCGGCAACAGCACCAGCGCGATCAGCAGCGAGCCCGCGACCGTCGCCGGCGCCAGTTCGTAGACGATCGTGCGCGGACTCGGCGCGACGCCGCTCTTGCGCCACAGGCGGCGCAGCTCACGGTAGGGCTGAAGCGGGGAAGGTCCCGGCCGGCCCTGCAGCCGCGCCTTGAGATTCTGCACGGTCCCCGGAATCAGCGGCGCCACCGCGACGCCGCCAACCAGTTGCACCACGCCCGCGACGGCGGCGGCGGCGCTCATGACAGCACCCCGAGCCGCACGAGCACCAACAGCAGCGCCAACAGCCCGAGCAGGTAGAGGAGGTAGGTGCGCAGGCTTCCCGACTGCAGGCGGCGCACAACCGCGGCGCCGTGCAGCGCCGCGTGGGTTACCGGCTCATAGATGAGCGTGTCGAAGAGGTGTGGGACCTCGGCGTCGTAGGCGACCTCCTGGAGCACACCGTGTTCGACGCGTACCGTCAATTCGCGGCTGGGGCGCAGCACGGCCTCCAAGAACAGTCGCAGCGGCTTGGTGAAGCCCGCCGACGTCCACGCCAACGCGGGCTCGACGAGCTGACCGCACGCCCATGCCGGGCTCGGCGCCGCGCGCCGGCTGCGGGCCGCGCGCCACAGGCCGCCGACCACCAGCACAAGCGCCAACGCCAACCCCAAGGCCGGTAACCCGCCGGTTCCCGGCAGCGACACGCTCGCGCCGCGCGAGAGCGCGACAGTGCCCGGACCCAGCCGGGCAAGCGTCGGGACCAGCAACCCGGGAACGACACCGAGCAGCACGCACAGACCCGCCAGGAAGACGAGCGGTCCGCGCATTCCCACGGGCGTTTCCCGCGCGCTCGCGGCCTCGCGGCGCCGCGGAGCGCCGAGCAGCACGAGCCCGATCACCTTCACGAAGCAGAACACCGCAAGCGCCGCCGTTGCGGCCAGCGCAGCTGTCGCGATCGCGCCGGCGAGCGACACGCCGAACGGCCCGTACACGGCGACGTGCAACAGCGACTGCAGCGTCATCCACTCCGACGCGAACCCGTTGAGCGGCGGCAGACCGGCGATTGCCATCGCGCCGATCGCAAACGCGCCGCCCGTCCACGGCATGCGGCGCAACAGCCCACCGAGGCGATCGAGCTCAAGCGCACCGACGGCACCCGAAAACGAGCCCGCCCCAAGGAACAGCAGCGCCTTGAAGACGGCGTGGTTGAGCGTGTGCAGCAGCGCCGCCGCGAACGCGATCGCGCTCCACTGCCACCGACCGAGAGAAGCGAACACCAACGACGCGCCGAGGCCGAGCACGATGATGCCGACGTTCTCGATCGAGTGAAACGCCAACAGCCGCTTGAGCTCGTGCTGAAAGAGCGCGTAGAGCACGCCGCCGACCGCCGACAGTGCGCCGAGCGCCAGCAACGTCAGGCCGACCCACAGCGGCACAGGCGCAGCCCACGTGAAGAGCACGCGGATCAGCCCGTACAGCGCGAGCTTGATCATCACGCCCGACATCAGCGCCGACACGTTCGCCGGCGCCAGCGGATGCGCGCGAGGAAGCCAAGAATGCAACGGCATCGCTCCCGCCTTCGTGCCGAAGCCGATGATCGCCGCCACGGCGACCAGCGCGCGCAGCCCCCCGCTGTGCAGCGGCACGCCGCCGAGCGCGCCGTGGGCGCTGAGTACAAGCATGCTGGCCCACACCCCGATGCCGCCCAGGTGGGTGATCGCGAGATACGCGAACACGTCACGCCGGGCCTGCTCGTCCTGGCGCACGACGAGGATCACGCTCGCCGGCAGCAGCGTCATCAGCTCCCAGAACGCGAGGAAAGTCGTCACGTCCCGCGCCACCACCAGCCCCACCAGCGCCAGACAGAACACGCCGCTCAACCCGACGACCGCACACGCATGACGCACGTCGCGCAACGCGTCGCGCGCGTACATAGCTGCCGGCACGGCGATCAGCGCGAGCACTCCAAGAAAGAAGCCGCTCAACCGATCCACCCCGAATGCCGGAGCGAAACCGCTGCGAAACGGCGCTCCGGCAATGGGCGCGCCGAACAGCACGGCCGCGCCGGCAGCACCGACGGCACTCATCCCCACCGCCTGCGCGGCGAGCGCCAGCCGCCATACGCGCGCGCTGCGCGCGACCAACACCAGCAGGGCGCCGAAGGCCAGCACCGCGACACCCGCCGCGCACACGATCCCCGCGCCGCTCATCGCGCCGCACTCCGTCCGTAGGGGATCGTCACGCCTGCCCGCGCTCCGAGCGCCCGCGCCGGTCTGTCGTCTCGGCGTCCAGCTCGCTCAGTAGCACACGGGAATCCTCGAGATTGGCCATCAACAACTCGCGTGTGATCGCAAGCAGCGTCAACGTGCGCGGGTCCTTGACCCGGCAGCGAACGCTCGTCCCCACCTTGCGACTCTCGAGCAACCCCTGCCGCCGCAACAGCGTCAGGTGCTGCGAAACGCCGCTCGAGTCAAGCTCGAGCGCCTGCTGCAACTCCCCCACACTGCGCTCGCCGGTACCCAACACCTCGAGCATCCGGATGCGCGCGGGATGACCGAGCGTGCGAAACAACTCTGCCTTCAACCGATAGACCGGATCACCGCGCACATCCGCAGCCGCCCGAGCCCCCCCGCGATCGCCACTCACAGCACGGCCAAACCGTGGCGCGACAGCAGACACCCAAACGTTAGACCCGTCACCGCGCGGAAGAGTATCTGATCTGAAGCATCAGGATCCTCAAACTTCAAAGTCTCTGAGCGATGACCAACCACCAACGCGTGTCGGCGTGGGCACCCGACCCACGCCAGCGCGCACGTCAAAGTGCCGGAGCGTCGTCTACGCTTCTAAGATCATGACCTCTCGCCGCGCCTCCGCCGCAGCCGTACCACCGCCAGGCGACGCCAGCACAACACACGTGCGCTCCGATCCCGTCTACGTCGTCAAGGCGCAGCTCTTCCGGGTGCTCGGCCATCCGGTGCGGATCCGCATGCTCGAACTCCTCAGCGGCGGCGAACGAACCGTCGGAGACCTCCAAGCCGAGCTCGACCTCGACTCCAGCGGCACCTCCCAACACCTCGCCGCCCTCCGCCAACAGGGCGTCCTTGAGAGCCGCCGCGCCGGCACAAGCGTCTACTACCGCATCAGGGACCCACGCGTCTCACAGCTCCTCGCCGTGGCCAAACAGATCCTCACCTCCGCCCTATCAGACTCCCACGCGCTGCTCAGCGACCTCGCCGACGACGCACCGCCGCAGGCGCGGCGCCGGTAACCGATCAAAGGGGCCGATTGGCGGCCTGCAGCACCTGAGACCCAGCGCTCGACGGCGCGGGACGGCGCTCGCGACGAACTGCAATCGCCAGCCGTGCGGGGCCAGCTTCCGCGTTTCGTGGGACCCGCGCGAGCTGCGAGTCCGTTGGACACTGGCCCACCTTCGGTTCAAGCGGTCAGCGCCCAAACTCCGGCCACACGCGGGCAAACTCTGCTAATCCGCAAAGCCGCGAGAGTCCCCGGAATCGCCCGTGTTTCGGATCGAGCCCGACTAGCTCCATCGAGCAGGTTGCTGCAAACGGCGGGGTCAGCACGCCGTCGAGGGCGGCTGTTGGCCGAGGTAGCTCGCAACCAGTAAGTCGGTGTCTCGACGCAGATGCTCGGCGGTGCCGGATGTGACGACCTCTCCATGGGCGAGCACGTAGGCGCGGTCGGCGATCTCGAGGCCGAGGCGGACGTGCTGTTCCACAAGCACGACGGCGGTGTGCCCGGCGTCCGCGAACGCGCGCACGACCGGCAGCAGACGCTCGACGATCACGGGCGCGAGGCCGAGGCTCAGCTCGTCAAGCAGCAGCAGCCTCGGCTTCTGGATCAGCGCGCACGCGATCGCGAGCATCTGCTGCTCGCCGCCCGAGAGCAGGCCCGCGCGGCGGTCCTGCAGCTCGCGCAGCGCAGGGAAGTAGGTCAGGACCTCGTCGACCTGGTCGAGGGTGGGGCGCAGGGCGACGCGAAAGTGCTCGCTGACGGTGAGGCCGTAGAAGATGCCGCGCCCCTCGGGAACGTGGGCGATTCCCGCAAGCGCGCGGGCCGTGGGTGAGACGCCCGCGAGGTCGGTTCCGGCGAGCCTCACCGTTCCCGACATGACCTTTACGAGCCCCGAGATCGCGCGCAGGGTCGTCGTCTTGCCGGCACCGTTGGCGCCGAGCAGCGTCACGATCTCGCCCTCGCGGACGGATATCGAGAGCCCGCGCACGACGGGCACGTTGTCGTAGCCGGCGCTGAGGTCGCTCAGCTCGAGGACGGGCGTGTCGTTCAACCGAGCGCTCCCTCCCGCTCGAGGCCGCCGCCCTCGGGCGGGCGGACGCCAAGCTCGACGTCGGCGCCTCCGAGGTAGGCGGCGATCACGCGCGAGTCGCGACGGACCACATCCGGCGGGCCGTTGGCGATCAGCTCGCCGAACTCGAGCACGACGACGCGGTCGCAGATGCTCAGTACCAGCCCCATGTCGTGGTCGATGAGGAGCGTCGACTGGCCGCCGTCGGCGATGGCGCGCAGGTGCGCTCCGAGCGCCTCGCTCTCACCGCTGTCAAGTCCCGCCGCCGGCTCGTCGAGCATCAGCAGGCGTGGCTTGGCGGCGAGCGCGCGCGCGACCCCGACGAGCTTGCGGTGACCCTGCGAGAGGTCGCCGGGGCTGGCTTTCGCGGCCCAGTCGAGGTCGAAGAGGGCGAGCGTTTCGTTGATCGCGGCCTGATCGGTGCGGGTGCGGAATGCGATCTTCCAGGCGGGTGCGCGTTCCTGTGCGACGGCGAGGTTCTCCTCCACGAGCAGGTCGTCAAAGAGCTCGCTGCTCTGCCACGTGCGCGCGAGGCCGAGCCCGGCGCGCGCATGGGCGGGCAGGCCGCGCAGGTCGCGCCCGTCGAGCAGGACGCGACCGCTCGCGGTCACGAAGCCGGTGACGGCGTCGACGAAGGTGGTCTTGCCGGCCCCGTTGGGTCCGATCAGACCGACCAGCTCGCCCTCTGCGACATCGAAGCTGACGTTGCGCAGGGCGTGCACGCCGCCGAAGTCGACCGAGACGCCCTCGGTGGCGAGCACCGGGCGTGCGACCGCGCGCGCCGGACGCGCCGGGCGCACGGCGGGCAGCGTCGCTGTCGGGCCGGTGCTCGCCGGCGGTGCGATCGGCTGCCTGCGATGGGTCTTCTTGTACAACGTGCCCATCACCCCCTCGGGGTTCTGCAGCAGCGTGATGATCAGGACCACGCCGCCGAAGAGCAGGGCGTAGTTGCCGTTGACGCCAAACCACTTCTCCAGCGCGTAGGGCAGGAGCGCCTGCGCCGAGATCAGGCCGGCGAACACGGCGCCGGAGATCAGGGCGATGCCGCCGACGTAGGCGAACGCGATCAGGCTGAGCGACGTCACCGCGTCGAAGCTGCCGGCGCTGACCGAGCCGGAGCTGTACGCGTAGAGCGCGCCCGCGACGCCGGCGATGAAGGAGCTGATGCCGAAGGCGATCAGCTTGACGTTGCGCGGGCTCACAGCGGCCGCAGCCGAGGCGCGCTCGTTGGAGCGCACGGCCAGCATGCGCAGCCCGAACCCGCCGCGGCGCACGTAGCCGACCATCAGGCACAAGAGCAGCGTGATGACAAGCGCGACCCAGCCGAAGACAGGACTCGGGATGTTCCCGTCCAGCCCGCGGAAGGACGCGCTCGGGCTGAGGTTCACTCCGAGGAACTCCAGATTGGGAACGGGCGAGCCGCTGCTCGCCCCGCCGAGCTGCGAGTTGTTGAAGTAGAAGTTGGAGATCGCGACAGCGCCGGCGAGCGTCACGATCACGAGACTGACGCCGCGCACGCGCAGCGCCGAGACGGCTGTCACGAGCCCGAGCGCGACGGCGGCGACGATCCCCACCAGCGGCGCCCAGGGGAAGGGCACGCCGTGGTCGGTGGCCAGGCGCGAGATCGCGAAGCCCGTGACCCCCGCGAGGCTGAGCTGCACGACCGAGATCTGGCCCACGAAGCCCGTGATCACGACCAGTGAGAGCGCCATCACGACGCCGATCTCGCTGTTGACGAGCGCCTGGCGGAAGTCGTACGGCAGCACGACGAGCGCCACCGCGCACGCCAGCGCGAGCGGCAGCGCGATGCTCGCGAGCCGCTTCGGCCTGGGCACCTCCGGCAGGCCCCGCTCCACGAGCTGGCCGCGCCCGGGGAGCCGCGCGCCGCGCAGGTACATCGCGGCGATGATGATCAGGAGGGTCAGAAGATCCGGAACGCCGGGGATCGGGGCGCCGGCGGTGGTCGGGAACCACGACATCGAGGACATCCAGGTGATCAGCGAGAACAGCACGCCGATGCCGAAGCCCGCGACGCACGCGACCGTGATCGAGGTGAGCCCCGCCAGCAGCGCAGCGGCGAGCGCCGGCACGATCTGCAGCGGCAGGGTGCTCGTGTCGAGCTCGGTGATCGCGGCGGCGATGATCCCGACGATCCCCGCGATCAGGGCGGCGATCAGCGAGTTGGTCAGGGCCAGCTTCGTGGGCGAGAGCCCGCGCAGCATGCCCGAGACCTCGTTCTCGGAGGTCGCGCGCGTGGCAACTCCGAAGCGCGACCACCTATACGTCGCGGCGATCACGGCGGCGGCGACGATCACGATGCCGCTGAGGATGAAGCGGTCGATCGGCACGACGCCCCCGAGCATCCGCACGGTCTGCTGCGGCAGCACCTGCGGCTCGAGGTGAGGCAGCGTGGTGAACGCGAGCAGCATCGCCGCCTGCAGCGTCAGCAGCACGCCCAGCGAGGCGACCATCTTGCCCAGCGGCGCGCTGTTGCGCAGCGGCCTGAACAGGCCGAGCTCGATCACGCCGACAACCAGTTCGAGGAACACCAGCGAGACGATCAGCGCTGGCGCCTTGGCCAGCGTGAAGCCAAGCTGGCCGGTGTTCAGCGCCCAGAAGGCGTAGCCGGCCAGCATCGCGTAGCCGCCGAGCGCGAGGTTGATGATCCCCGAGCCGCGGTAGGTGACGACCACCCCCGCCGCGAGCCCGGCGATCAGCGCGCCCGAAGCGAGCCCGAGCAGGATGAACAGGATGACCTGGTCCACGGTGCGTCCCCTGGATCAGCTCGCGGCGAAACCGCCGAGCCGGAGACCGACGGGGCGGCCTCCGGCTCTCGCGGTTGCGAACAGGATGCTCAACGGATCCCGTTCCGGCCGGTCGGGCTGGGCCCGATCACGTGCCTGGGGGTCCCTCGAGCCATCCGGCCGACTTCGCGAACACGCCCTTGCCCTCGTAGCTGAAGAACTGGGCGCGGTCGTTGCAGACGGCGGGCGCGGCCTTGAACTTGCCGCAGTCGAGCGACGGTGCGCCGAGCGCCTGCGGGCCCTTGAATGCCTTCGCCGCGGCCAGCACCCGTCCCGGGGTGATCCCCGAGACGCCGTACTGCTTCGCGACCTCGTTGAGGAAGCGGATCGTCGAGATCATCGTGCCGAAGTTGACGATGTTCCACGGGTCAGGCGCGTTGACGCCGTCGCCGAACTTCTTGGCGACGGCTACGTAGGGCGGAACGCCCTGGTCGCTCGTATCACCATCGAGCGAGCTCGCGATCCCGTAGGTCCACTTCGGGAAGTCGCCAAGCGCGGAGATCACCTGAGCGTTCAGGCACAGCGGGTTGGCCACGATCTTCTTCGCGTCGGTCACGCCGATCTGCGTCAGGGCGTTGGCCATGTTCACGCAGCCATTCGCGTCGGTGTTGACGATGACCATGTCCGCGCTCGCCGCGTCTGCGGAGGTGAGCGGTGTGATCACGTCGGTCTCGGTCGGCGGGTAGGTGGCGCTCGTGACCGTGATCCCGTCGGCCTTCAGCGCCGAGATCTGGGCCTGGGCGCCTGGGACGATGCCGGGCTCGTTCTCGTAGATGTCGGCCACGGTCTTGGCGTGCAGGATGTTCTTGGCGTAGGTCGCGTACGGCGGGAGCACGTGAAGGCCGTCTCCGAAGAGGATCACCGCGGCCTTCTGGACCGCGTCGATCGGGGTCACGGCGACGCCGGCGATCACCGGCCGCGAGCGGCCAAGCGTCCGGTACAGCGACTGGACGCCGGTCGCGACACCGCCCTCGTCGATCACCGACAGCCCCTTGGTGGCGAGGAACCGCTCGCCGCAGGTCGTGCCCTCGGCCTCGGTCGAGGCGATGAAGCAGGTGTCGAGCTTGATCGGATGGCCATCGACGCCGTCGAGCTCGGCGTTGGCGTAGTTGACCGCCAGCTCGGCGCCGTTCGTGGCGTTGGCGCCGATCACGATCGCGCCGCCCTGCTGGTTGAAGAACCCGACCTGGATCGGGGACAGCTTCGGGTTCGCCTTCCCCGCCTTACCGTCGACGTACTTGACGTAGTTCGTCACCGCTGCCGCGCCCAGCCCACCTCCACCGCCCGCTGCGACGGAGCTCACCGCGTACGCGAGCACCGCTGCCAGCACGGTTGCGGCAAACAAGAGCCTTTGCCTCCTCATAGCGTGTCTTCCTCCTCTCCTTCCGATGAAGCAGGTCCCGACGCTGACCGCCGCCGTACCTGCCAGCTTCCACTGGCCGCCCGCTTGACGCGGCCACTACTCGTTGCGAGCATGTTCAAACTGTCGCGTTGGAACCGACAGCTCCGAGCGGTCGCGCCACCGCCGCAGGCGATCACACGAGCTCTCATCGGGTCGGGTTGCGTTTCGCATCAGGCTGCCGCCTTGGCCCCCCACAGCTCGCGCGAAGCGATCCGGGCGCCCTCGGCGAGTGCCTCCAGTTTGGCCCACTGGATCTCCGGATGGACGCGCTGGATCAGCGCCCCCTGCGCGAAGCCGCAATCGGTGCCGCCGAGCACGTTTTCACCGCCGACCACGTTCGCGAGCCTGACCAGGCGCTGCGCCACCAGCTCTGGGTGCTCGACGACGTTGGTGTGGTGGGTGACGACACCAGGGATCAGCTTGCGCCCCTCGGGCAGCGCGACGTCCTCCCAGATGCGCCACTCGTGCTCGTGGCGAGGATTGGCCTGCTCGATCGAGTAGTAGCCGGCGTTCACGGCGAGCAGCAAATCGACGCTGTCGCGCAGCGGCGGGTCATAGGCGTGCGGCCCGTGCCAGCTGCCGAAGCAGACGTGGTAGCGCACGCGATCCTCGGGGATCCCGCGCAGGGCGTGGTTGAGCGCGCGCACGCGCAGCTCGGCCCAGGCGCGGTAGTCCTCCCAGCTCTTGCCCTCCGACAGCATCGTGTCGGCCTCGTGCATCAGCACGGCGTCGTCGACCTGGAGCAAGAGGCCGGAGTCGGCGATCGCCTGGTACTCCTCGTGCAGCGCGTCGGCGAGAGCGAACACGAACGCCTCGTCGTCGTCGTAGTGCTCGTTCTTGAGCCAGTAGGCGCTCGCCGGCGCGACGACCGGCAGGAACGCCTGCGTCTCGTCGGCGCCGTGCTCGGTTAGTGCCGCCTTCAGGTTGGCGATGTCGCGGTCGACCGCCGCGCGGTCGTAGGTCATCGGCCCGGTGCAGACCCACTCGACCGCGGCGTTGGAGGGAGCCTCCTCGACGGCACCGCCAGCGTTGCTGGCACGCGTCACCGCCTCGTCGAGCGCGTCGAGCGCCGCGTAGGCGCCCGGGAAGTGCTGGCGGTCGCGGCTCGGGGGCAGCATGCTGCCCTCGCGCTCGATCGCGCGTAGCTCGAGCCCGCTGACGCGCTCGTACAGGTAGGTGATCCAGGAAACCTTGCCGATCTCGCCGTCGTCGATCACGTCGAGGCCGACGTCGAGCTGCTGCTTGACGATGTCTGACACCGAGGTGCGCAGACACTCGGCGTAGGCAGCCTCGTCGACCGCCTCGCCGGCGGCGATCGCGTTGAGGAACGACACCACGTCGGGGGGCCTGATCAAGCTGCCGGCGTGGGTGGTCAAGATGCGGTTCATCGAGTCTCCTTCTCGTTTTTTCTGACGGGCGCGGAAGCGGCCGACGCGCAGCGCCAGACCGCTCTGCGTGGCCGCCGGCAGTGCGGCGGCCTCGTCTCCAGTGTGCACGAGACCGAGATTGCTGCCCAGGCCGTGGCGCTCGCTGGGCGGCAACCGTCTCAGCCGCTAGATCGTCGTAACGCAGGCCGACGGCGAACGGCGCGATCCTCTCCGAGGCCGTGGTCATCGCCGTCGACTGGCCTCCGCCTCGCTGCGGCGTAAGGCGGCGCCGCTGAGCGCGACGCCGCGGTCCGCTGCGTGCGGAAGCGGCCGAGCCCCACGGTGATCCGCGGCCACCCGAACGGGCGGCGCGGAGATCTGCGCCCGCGCGTTCACAACCGCCGCGAACGAGTCGTCGATCTCGAAATCGCCACCCGCGCCAAGCGCCCTCTCACCCACGGACCCGCCCTTCACCGGATAACCGTTCGGCTCGCGAATCTACAGCTGGGTGTTGTGCCGGTCCAAGGCTCGTGCGCCCAGTGACAACATCAGTGCACGGTAGGACATATTTCGCCCCTGACGACGCTCCCAACGCCAAGCAGCGCCAGCTCGCCGCCACGGTGCGGGCCGGTCAGCGATCCCGAAAAGGGGCGAACGTCGGGCGGCGCGCCCGCCGGGTGGGTCCACTCAGCTGCGCAGCGACATCCCGCGAAAGAGGTCGGAGTACACCTTCGTGCCGTTGTGAGCCCACTCTCCGCCGTCGACGCTGATCTCGGCTCCGCTTATGTACGTCGACTCGTCGGAGATGAGGTACACGACGAGAGGCGCGATGTCCGCGGGCGTGCCCAGGCGCCCCACCGGAATCTCCTTGACCGCAGCCTAGACGAACGCGG
>Ga0209415_10011053_pt1 | contig 15257 bp, 11 predicted proteins | sample PeaSoiSIISIP2007_FD_187696 | JGI IMG/M metagenome (GOLD analysis project Ga0209415, IMG submission 187696) | Peat soil microbial communities from Weissenstadt, Germany - SII-SIP-2007 (SPAdes) (version 2) | ecosystem: Environmental > Terrestrial > Soil > Wetlands > Peat | place: Germany... | reverse complement strand
CGCTCGATCCGAACCTCGCCTCGGTGGTCGCCGGCATTGCCGCGCGCGACGGCGATGCGGCACTCTATGAGCGCTACCTAGAGCGCAAGCGCGCCGCGGTCACGGATCCAGAGGAAGAACAGCGCTTCCTGATGACCCTGGCCACGTTCGAGGTTCCCGAGCTCATCGAGCGCACGCTCAGCCTCGCAACCGGCGACGACGTGCGTTCGCAGGACCGTCCGTTCTTGCTCGCCGGCCTGCTCGGCCGCCGCGCGTCGCGTGCCGCCGCGTGGGCGTTCGTGCGCGACCGCTGGGATGCCCTGGCCAAGCTCATGGATCCGATGCTGTTGCAAAACCTCATCCGGGCGCTCGGCCAGTTGACGTATCAGCCGGCTGCGACACAGGTGCGTGAGTTCCTCGCCGCGCACGTCACCGACGAGACCCGCGAGACGGTCGCCCAGGTCACCGAACAGCTGGCCATCGACGCGGCGACGGTGACGCGTCTGCAGCCGACCTTGGAGAACGCCTTGCGGGCGCGCAACTGACGCCGGCACGTCGAGAGTTCTCGCTTTCCACCCGTCATTTCCCCTTAAACTGCGGCGTCCGCCGCTCCATAAAGGCCATCATGCCTTCCTTGGTGTCCTCGGACTGCGTCACCAGCATCTGCGCCATGGCCTCTTCTTCGAGCGCCGTTTCGAGCGACGACTCGAGCGAGCGGTTGAGCAGGCGCTTCGACATGCCGATGGCGAAGGTCGGGCCTTTGGCGAGGCGCTCGGCCCACTCGCGCGCGGTGGCTTCGAGCTGGTCGGCCGCCACGACCTTGCTCACCAAACCCAGTCGCTGCGCATCCTCCGCGCTCAAATCGTCTCCAAAAAACACCAGCTCCTTCGCTTTCTGCAAACCGATCAGACGGGGCAGCAGGAACGCTCCGGCGGCGTCGACGGCGATGCCGCGACGCACGAACACCTCGATGAAGCGCGCCTCGCTCGCGGCAATCACGAAGTCGCTGGCGTAGGCGAGATGCGAGCCCAGTCCGGCGGCCACGCCGTTGACCGCCGCGACCACCGGCTTCTCCAAATCCCATAGCGCGCGGATCAAGCGCTGCGAGCTGCCCTTCATCAGCTCGCGGCCGGCGCCGGGGGCGGTCGGTCCTTGCCCGCGCGGACCCGAAAGATCCGCGCCGGTGCAAAATCCCTTGCCGGCACCGGTCAGCACCAGCGCGCGGATCGCCGGGTTCGTGCGGGCATCGGCAAACACGCTGATCAGCTCCTCGCGCAGCTCGGCGTTGACCGCGTTGCGCTGCCCGGGCCGGTTCATCGTGACCCAGGCCACCTCGTTTTCGAGCTTGTACACAATGGACTTGAAGTCAGGCATGGTGTTCCTCATTGCGCCGCGCGCGTCAGGACGCAGCCTGCGCTGCACCCCGACCGGTGATACAATGAAAGATGAGTATCTATTTCCCGAACCGTTGCAGCGTGGTCGAATCGAAAAACGTCGGGTCGTAGTGGACGCGGCGGTCGTTGGCCCTGTCCTTTCCGGGAGCCAAGAGACCGGCCACCGTCGCCCGGTTCATCTTGATGTTCTCGGCGCACTGATAGGCCATCGTCGATCCCCACAGCCATTCGGATTTGCCGTCCGGCCGCTTCAGCTCTTGCTTCTGGTACGCCACGGTCTGCAACGTGTTGAGCAGCTCGCCGGTCCAACCGAACTTCCGGTTCCAAGCGCCCTGGTACGTTTCCTTGTCGACATACAGCTGAATCTTGCCGAAGAGGTAGTAACTGTCCTTGGGAACGGCCTCGATAATCCAGCACGGTCTGCGGGCAAGACCAGCGGGAATCGGCGCCCACGCAACGCCCTTCCAATTGGGATCCTGGTAGCCGACGGTCGGCGTATCGGGCCAAATCGAACGCCACCCGCCTTGCGGCAACCATTCCTGCTTGGGATGCCCGGTGAAGCTCAGCGGATCGACCAGGCGGAGCGTTTCGCTCTCGCCCACGAGCTTCCAGGTAAAGTCCTCGGGCTTGCCGTCGAAGAACGGCCCGTCGTCCTGACTCATGTCGGAGCCGAGAAAGCCGTCGGAGCGGTTGGACGGGCTGACGGCGCGCACGCGGCGCAGGGCCGGCACGTACGCCCAGTTCGAATCGCGCTTATCGGAATCACGGTAGCGCCAGGTCAACGCCGCGGTGCCGTTCAAATCGGCCGGCGACATGGCCACGGCGATGAACTGCCCGGAGAAGTTGTTGGGATTCGGGATACGATAGTCGGTGCCTTGACCGTCGTAGTAGAGAAAGAACACGTCTTGAATCGACTCCCGATCGATACCCTTCGGGCTCACCCAGTTGAGCACGGTCTGGTTGTGGCTGTTGCCTTCGTTGTAATACTCATACTCGAAGTTCCACAGAATCTTGACGGCGGCGTCCGGGTCCTTGGCGTCGATTTGCGGGAAGGGCAATCCGTAGATCATCGGCGGCTGCTTGCCGGTGGACTTGTCGAGGACCGTACCGGCGGCATTGACCACGAAGCGCCCGGCGTTGGCGTCGCTGGCGGCCTTGAATTGCGGATCCCAGATATAGATGCCCTGCGGCCAGTCGATGATCTTGTTGACGTACTCGCCGTCTTTGTAGTGGCGGAGGATTTCCGGCGGCAGCAGATCCTTGGCGAGCTCCCAGTTGTCCTTGCTCAGCACGTCGCCGGACTTGAGGCCGGCCTCTTTGGCCTGCTTGGCCATCATCTCTTTGTCGGGCGCCGGTGCCTGGGGCGCCCCTTCCTGCGCCGCACTCACCCCGCAGCACCCCAGCGCGATTCCAATGGTGAAGACGAACGACATCGCCGTACGCATTGCACGCCTCCCGCCGCGGCCTCAGCCGCGTGCTCCCGCCTGCGTCGCCAACTGCACTCGCTGCGCCGCACGCTCCACCGCGAAGCGCGGCCGCAGCAACGACACCAGGGCCGGAATGAAAACCAGCGCCCCGATCGCATGGAACACCATCAACATCATCAGTACGAACGCCATCTCGGCTTCGAACTTGAGAGGGAAGAACAGCCAGAACACCACGCTGGCCACCAAGGTGCTCCCGGTGAAGAGGATCGCCTTGCCCGTCGTGGCGATGGCGCGCCGGTTGGCCTCGTCGAAGTCGTTGGTCACTTCATACTCTTCGACGATGCGGCTGAGCACATAGTAGCCGTAGTCGATGCCGATGCCGATGCCGACGGCGGCGACCGGCAGGGAGTTGATGTTGAAGTCGATGCCCATCAGGTACATCACCGCCTCCGACAGCGGCTGCGCCACCAGCGACGGGATCATGACAATGAGCGCGCCGACCACGGATCGGTACGTCGCAAAGCTCAGGATGAAGACCACGAAGAAGATGAGCGGCACGTTGACGCGATAGGACCACTCGACCTCTTCGTTGGACGCCGCCAAGATGCCCAGCAGGCCGCCCGCCAGCAGATAGCGCACGCTGTCCTGCGGGCGGCTGAATTCGGCGATGTACGCCTTGGCGCGGTTGATGGCGTTGTGAATGATCTCGTTGTTGTAGTTCTTGTAAAAGATGGTGATCGTTGCGTTGGTGTAGTCCGGGCTGAAGAAACGGTCCATCTCGCCCCGACTGGTGCCCGCCGTGATCAGAAAGAACAGCTGGCCGACGTAGTCGTCGCGGGTCGGCAGCATCTCCCATTTCGGGTCACCTTCGTGAAAGGTGCGGTAGATTTTCTTTAGAAGCGTGCCTGCAGTTAAGGATCCGTTCGCTCCTTCGCCTTGCGTCATGTAACGCGCAAACAGATCGATGTTGTTCAGCGTCGCGGCGTCCTTGACGGCTTCCGGCTTCTTGCCCTCGGCGATGACGACCAGCTGGCTGGCGATGCCGACGAATTTTTCGTTCATCTTGCGGAAGGCGAGGTTGTACGGATGGTCGTGATAGAGCAGCGCCGCGCCGAGCTCGGCGTCGCCCACTCTGAGGTGGTGTGCGAAGTACAGACCGAAGCCCATCACCACCGCGAACAGCCCGACGACCGCCCAGCGCGCGGCGCCGGTGCCCAGCGCAATCAAGCCGCGGCTCACGCCTTCGTAGATCGCATCCGAAATGCGCCGGCCCGGCGGCTGGTCCTTCGGCGGCTGCACGTACGACAGGATGATCGGATGCAGCGTCACCACGCTGAGAAAGATGCTGACGATCCAGAAGCTGGCGACATAAGCGAGCTTTTGCATGAGCGGGATGCTGGCGACGGCGATGGTGAGGATCGCCAAGCCATCGGCCATGATCGAGACCAGCGCCGGGCTGTACAGGCTGACGTAGGAGCGCATGATCGCCGTGTGCTTGTCGTGGCAGGCGTGGTACTCCTCGTGGTAGCGCTCCATCGACTGCACCGAATGGCTCAAGGCGCGCGCCGTGATGAGCACGAAGACCACCAGCACCAGCGGATCCAGCGTGAACCCGCACAGGCCGGCGAAGCCGAGCCCCCAGACGGCACTCATCAACCCGGAGAACACCGGGATCACGACCCCCTGCAGCGTGCGGAAGTAGAACCACAGCAGCCCGACCATGGCCAAGCTGGTCGCCAGGAAAACCCACCCCATCTTGGACACCGCTTCACTGAAGTAGGCGTACAAAACGGGCGGACCGCTGGCGTAGATCGTGACCGTGCCGTCGGCCTCCTCGCGCTTGATGATCTCCTGGATCTTCTGCCACATCGCGTTGAGGTCGAAGTATTCTTCCCAGAACCCGGCGGAGATCAGCGTGGCGGTATCGTCGGGCGAGACGAACAGCCCGCGCACGCCCTCGGTCGTGTAAATCTTCTGGCGCAGGAAATCGAGGTCGTCCTTGTCTTGCGGCAGGCGCGGGTACGTCAGCGGCACGACCTTGATCCCCGACCCCGACGTCAGCGTGGTCTTCAGCTTCGGGTGCGTGATCGAGATCACCTGCTCGCCGTTCACACCGGGGACGTTGTGCAACAAGTCGAGCGTGATGCGGTTCACCTTGGCGATGGTCTCCGGGCTGTCGAAGATCGTCCCGTGCTTGACCTCGAGCACCATCACCAGCGTGTTGGCGGTGCCGAACATGCTGCGGTACTTGGTGTACAGCTGGATGTAGGGGTGACCCGGCGGGTAGAGGTCGAAGAAGTTGGTGAAGATCGTCAGGCGAGTGGCGCTGAACCATACGAAGAACAGCGTCCCGACGGCGATCGCGAGCGAGATCGGCACGCGGCGCCGCAGCAGGAAAGCCAGGTAGCGCTCAATCAGTCGTTTCGGGAGCATGTTCCTTTTTCTCCGGCAACCGCACTTCGTCCTTCACCACGCGTCCGACGAGGCCGTTGGCGCCGACGAACGCTCCGTGGGTGCCGCTCACCAGCGACACACTGCGGATCCAGCGCAGACTCCATTCGCCGGGCATCTCTTTGCGCTGCCACGTGCTGCCGCCGTCGCCACTGAAAAAGACCGCGCCGATGTCGCCGACGGCGTAGCCGTAGGTGCCGGCCACGGCGACGTCATACAGGCTCGGGTTGCCGAACGCCTCGGCGACGCCCACCTGGTCCAGCGCACCGACTTCCGTGTTGCCGTGCTGCAGTTGCCACGTCTGTCCACCGTCGGCGGTGCGCAGAATCAGACCGTCGATCCCCACGGCCCACCCGTGCTGCGGGTCCGGAAAGTTGACGCCGTACAGCGACTTCTCGACGCCGCTCTTCTGGTCGCTCCAGGTAGTGCCGCCGTCGCTGGTGACCAGGATGGTGCCGCCTTCGCCGACGACCCAGCCGTGCTGTCCGTCCGGCCACGCCTCCCCGTTGAGGATGATATCGCGGTCCAGGGTGCGGTTCTCCCAGGTCTTGCCGCCGTCGTGCGTGGCCAACATGGTGCCCCAATCACCGACGACCCAGGCGCGTTGCGGATCGAGCGCCTTCACCTTGAACAGATGCCGATCGATGCCGGTGGGCTGCGTCTCCCAGGTGTCGCCGCCGTCGTTGGTATGCAGGATCATCCCCGAGCGACCGACGATCCAGCCGTGTTGCGCGTCGACGAAGTCCACGCCGAACAGATTCTCGACGGTATGCGAGACTTGCGGCCGCCAGGAATCACCGCCGTCACGCGTCCGGACGATCGTGCCGAAGGCCCCAACCGCCCACCCATCGTCGGCGGTGATGAACCGCGTATCGTAGAGGTTGTCCGTGATGCGGATGCCCGCATGCGGCGCCGCCGCGGCGCGCGACAGCGCCAACGCTGACACCGCGAGCAGGATCACCGCCCCCGCAGTCCGGCGCGCCGCGCCGCCTGCATGAACACGTTCTTTCGGCACTGGTTCGAGCTCGCTGATCAAAAAAACCTGGCGCCTTATAGGTCAAGCGTTTGATTCATGTCAATCAGATTTTAGGCATCGATCATACGCGGTTCGCCACCGCCCCTCAAGAAAATTCCGCGCCGCGCCTGCGATCCACGCTCAGCGTCTCTTGACGACGGCGCGGCTTTCCGGATAAGCCAAGCACACCGACAAAACAGCAGGAGCTGCGCACCATGGACAAGAGCGAGATCGGCAACACCGGCAAATCAGTGACCATGCACGTCGAGCGCGGAAAGATTCGCGAGTTCGCGCGCGCCATCAAGGACGACAACCCGCTCTACTTCGACGAGGCCTACGCGAAACAGACCGTGGGCGGCGTCGTGCCACCGCCCACCTTCACGATGACCTTGGGATTCTGGGACGACGGCCGCCAGCGGCCGCTGCTGACTTACGACGTGCGCCGGCTGCTGCACGGCGAGCAGGAGTTCGAATATCTTGCCCCCATCTATGCCGGCGACCTGCTGACCGCCAGCGGACGGGTCGCCGATGTCTATGAAAAGGCGGGCTCGCGCGGCGGCACCATGATCTTCGGCGTCCTCGAAACCACCTTCACCAACCAGCGCGGCGAGAAGGTGCTGATCTCGCGCTCGACGCTGATCGAGACGGGCGGCGTGGTGAAGAAGGAATAGCGCGCGGGTTTCCAACCGCCCTCAAAGCGCGCTATTGCACCGGCGTGGCGATCGCGCCGACTTTTCCGAGCCCTCACTCGTCAGCCTTTTGCGCGGCCGGGCATTGGCGGCAGCAGCCGCTCGGCGAGCTGTTTGCCTCCACGGTGCGCCAGCACCCGGAGCGAGAAGCCCTCGTCGATGGCGAGCGGCGTCTCGCGTTTGCGGATCTCGATCGGCAGAGTCTTCACGTCGCGTTGGCTTTGCGCGCGCTTGGCTTCGGCTGCGGCGACGTCATTGCCTATCAACTGCCGAATTGGTGGGAAGCCGTCGTGGTTTTTCTCGCCGCGGCACGCCTCGGTGCGACCGTCAATCCGCTCCTTCCCATCTTCCGCGAGGCGGAGCTGCGCTTCACGCTGAGCCAATCGCGGGCCAACGCGTTGGTCATCCCCGGTCACTTTCGTGGCTGCGATCACCGCGCGCTGGTTGCCGGTCTCCAACGCGAGCTGCCCGCGCTGCGCGAGGTGTTCGTCGCGCGCGACGAACCGGCGAACGGCATGCGCAGCTTCACTGCATTGCTCGACGCAACGCCCGAGGAGATCCCACGTGTCGACGTCGATCCCGACAGCGTCGTCCTGCTCATGTACACCTCGGGCACCACGGCCGAGCCCAAAGGCGTGCTGCACACGCATAACACGCTGGCAGCCGAAATCTTCAGTCTGCAGCGCGTGCATCAACTCACGCCCGCTGATCGCACGTTGATGCCGTCGCCGCTGACCCACATCTCCGGGGTCATCCACGCGATTCTGACGCCGGCGTTGCTCGGTACCAGCGCCGTGCTGATGGAGCGTTGGGATGCGGCCCGTGCGCTGCGACTGATCGCCGACGAGCACGTCACGTACATGGTGGGCGCGCCGACGTTTTTGCAAGACCTTGTCGCACAGCCCGCCGTCGCGGGCGATGGCAGCTCGCTGCGCCTCTTCTCGTGTGGCGGCGCCGGGGTCGCCCCGGCGCTCATCCGTGCAGCCCGCGAGCGCTTCCCCAACTGCGTCGCCAAGCGCGTCTTCGGCTCCACCGAGTTTCCAACCTTGACCACCACGGACGCCAACGACGCGCTAACGCGCGGCATCGACACCGAAGGCCGGCCGATCTGGCCGGCCGAGGTGCGCATCGCCGACGAGTCCGGGACGAGCCCGTCCGCGGGCTTTGAAGGCGAAGTGCAAGGACGCGGCCCGGAATGTTTCGTCGGCTATCTCGACGCAACGCTGAACGCCGATGCTTTCACCACCGATGGCTGGTTCCGCACCGGCGACCGCGGCGTGCTCGACGCCGATGGTTACTTGCGCATCACCGGCCGTTTGAAGGAGATCGTCATCCGTAAGGGCGAGAAGATCAGCGTCAAGGAAGTCGAGGACCTCATCGCCACGCACCCGGCCGTCGCCGAGGTCGTCGTGATTGCGCTCCCCGATCCCGACACCGGCGAGCGCGCCTGCGCCGTCGTCCGCCAGCGCCCGGCGATGACGATCGATTTGCCGTCGCTGACTGCCTTCCTCGCGACGAAGGGCTTGGCGAAGCAGAAATGGCCGGAGCAACTGGAGATCGTCGATGACTTTCCGCGCACCGACAGCGGCAAGATCCTGCGCACCAAGTTGAAGGAGAAGTTTGCGGCGTAACGCCGGGAAGACGGCAGGCCGGCATCGTGTTCAACATCGTCCTGCTCGGGCTCACCTCTCTCTTCACTGACATCGCGAGCGAGATGGTGTATCCGCTCGTCCCCTTCTTCCTCACCGTGCGGCTCGGGGCGAGTCCGGCGGTCCTCGGCATGATCGAGGGGCTGGCCGAGAGCGTCGCGAGCCTGCTCAAGGTATGTTCCGGTTACCTCTCTGATCGGCTGCACGACCGCAAGATGCTGACGATCGTCGGCTATGCGTGCTCTGCCGTCGGCAAGCTCTTGCTCGCGCTTGCGGCGGGCTGGGGCATGGTGCTGGGCGGGCGCGTCGTCGATCGCGTCGGCAAAGGCATCCGCACGGCACCGCGCGACGCGCTCGTCGCGGAGAGTGCCGACGACGGCCGGCACGGCAGGGCCTTCGGTCTGCATCGGGCGCTCGACAGCTTCGGCGCCGTCATCGGGGTGAGCCTTGGCTACCTCTTTTTCACGCGCTACACCGGCGACTATGCGCGCGTCTTTCTGTGGTCGCTCGTGCCGGCGGGGATCGCCGTGGCGCTGCTGTTCTTCGTGCGTGAACCGAAGCCGAGCGCGGGCGCGGCGGGAATGCCGCCGTCGTTTCGGTGGCACGTGCTGCCGCGCCGGCTGCGGTGGTTCCTCGTCGTTACGTTCGTGTTCACGCTCGGCAACTCGTCGAACACCTTCCTCCTGCTACGCGCCAAGAATTTGGGATACACGCCGGCGACGGTGATTCTGCTTTACCTGACCTTCAACGCCGTCTACGCACTCGCGTCCTACCCCGCCGGCTGGCTGTCGGACCACATCGGTCGCAAGATGCTGCTGGTCAGCGGCTATACGTTCTATGGTGCCGTGTATCTCGGCTTCGGCTTCCTGCACCCGTCGCAGCACGCGGTGCTGTGGGGATTGTTCGCCCTCTACGGCCTCTACATGGGTGTCACCGACGGGGTCGAGAAAGCACTGGTGACCGACCTGGCGCCATCGTCGTTGCGCGCGACCGGGATCGGCCTCCATGCAACCATCGTGGGCATCGGCCTGTTGCCGGCCTCGCTCGTCGCCGGCCAGCTCTGGGAACAGCTCGGCCCAGCCGCCGTGTTCTACTTCGGGGGCACGATGGGCTTGGTCGCCGCCGCCGGTCTCCTGCTGCTTTGATGCACGAGCAATCAGGCGCCACCGCCGTAGCGCTTGACGAGCTCATGTTTCTTGACCTTGCCCTGCGGCTCGCGCGGCAGCTGGTGGACGAACTCGACGCGGCGCGGGCATTTGTAGTGCGCCAGGTCGCGACGGGCGAAGGCGATGATGTCGTCGGCACTGGCACGCTCACCCGTCCGCAACTCGACCACCGCAAGCACAGACTTGCCCATCTCCGCATCCGGAACCCCGATCACCGCGACGTCGGCGACCTGCGGATGTGCCATGAGCACCCCTTCCACCTCCGCCGGGTACACGTTGGCACCGCCGGTGATAATCAAGTCGGTGCGGCGATCGGCGATGAAGAGATAGCCGTCGCCGTCGAGATAGCCGAGGTCACCGGCGGTGAAGAAGCCGTCGCGAAACGCGCTGCGTGTCTTGTCGTCGGCGGCGCGATAGCGAAAGTCCATGCGCGGGGCCTTGACGTAGACGAGCCCGACCTCACCGGGCGCACACGCATTGCCTTCCGCGTCGAGAACCTTGACCTCGTACCCCGGCCACGGGCGGCCGACGCTGCCCGGCTTGCGCAACCATTCCTCCGCCGTGATCTTGGTGAAACCGCTCTCCGACGCGCCGTAAAACTCGGTGATCGTGCCGGGCGGGAACACGTCGATGATGCCGCGCTTGATGTGCACCGGGCACGGCGCCGCGGCATGCAGCACGAGTTTGACCGATGTGAGGTCGTAGCGACGGCGCGTGGCGTGGTCGAGCTGCAGGATGCGCGCGAAATGCGTCGGCACCATGAACGTGTTGGTAACGCCATGGCGCGCGATCAGCCGGAGCGCCTCGGCCGCATCGAAACGCGGCATCAAGACGACCGTGCCGCCGATCAGCAGATGGATCTGGCCGTAGCTGACCGGCGCGGTGTGATACAGCGGGCCGGCGACCAGGTGCACGTCATCGGCATCCAATTCCCACAGCGCTGCGATCGAGGTGAGCGTCAGATGCGCCTCCGCCGGATCGACGGCGCGGTCGATGCCTTTCGGACGCCCCGTCGTGCCGGACGTGTACATCATCACGTTGAGTCCGCCGCCGATCAGCGCGTTCTCCGGCTCGGCGTCGCTTTCGGCGGCGAGCATCGTTTCGTAAGCGCGGCCGCGCCACGGCGTGCCGTCACCGACGACCCAGAGCCGCGCGTCGTCGGACCAGCGGAGATGCGCACACGCGCGATCGATCTCGTCGTGCAGATCGCCGGCGCCGACCACCAGCGTCGCGCCGGAGTCGGCGATCATGTACGCGATCTCCGGCGCTTTCAGCCGGTAGCCGATAGGCACGAGCTGCGCGCCGAGCTTGCCGGCGGCGTTGAGCAGCTCGAACCACTCGCAGCCGTTGTGCAGCACCGCGCCGACCGCATCGCCGCGGCCGATCCCCGCATGACGCAGTGCGCGCGCCAGCCGATTGACGCGGGCATTCAGCGCGCCGTAGGTGAACCGTGCATCGCCCATCACCAGCGCCGGCTTCTCCGGAAACGCGCGCGCATGGTGCGCAAGCCCAAGCGTCTCGGTCATCATCGGTCCTGTGCGTGCACTTCCATGCCTCAAGCGGCGCGGCTTTGCAAAGCCGCGACTGCATTCTTGACTTCACCGCATGCGGGGCCAATAAGAGTCACGCTATGCACGACGCGAGTGGGCGGGGTTGATGCGTGGAACGCTGGTCGTTCTGGGTCTGGGGCTGCTGACCGGTGCCGGTGCCTGCTGGTGGCTCAAGTTCGAGCATCATGCGCCGCAGGCCTCATTGGCCGCGCCGCGCGCCGCGCTCGGCCGCAAGACGCCCTTCGACATCGACGTCCACTGTGACGCGCCCGGCCTGCGCACGGTGACCGTACGCCTGCAGGCCGGCGGCAGCGCCTTCGAGCTGGCGAGCGAGTCGTATCCGAAAGCGTCGTGGCGCGGCAGCGGCGTCACTGAGAAGCGGCTCCACGTCGAGAGCGACGTCGTCGCGCTGAAAGTGCCGGAGGGAGCCGCGACTCTCGAGGTCCTTGTCGAGACCTACGCGTGGCACCTCTTGCCGGCGGGAAACGCGCCGCGCCTCGCCGTGCCGGTCACCGTGGATCTGACGCCACCGAAGATCGAGCTGCTCACCACGCAGCACAACGCGCGTCTCGGCGGCGTCGAGCTGGCCGTGTTTCGCCAGTCACCGGACACCGTGTCGAGCGGGATCGAGGTCGAGAAATACTTCTTCCCGTCGATCGTGGGCTACTTTGCGGACCGCAGCGTCGCGCTGGCGTTCTTCGCCATTCCCCAGGACCTGACGGCCGACGTGCGCCCGCGCCTGATCGCGCGCGACGCCGCCGGCAATGAGCGCGACATCTACCTGCCCTGTACCATCAAGCCACGCGTTTTTGCTGAACGCGCACTGACGATCGATGATGACTTTCTCACCCGCAAGGTCCCGGACCTCGAACACGACAACGGGCTGCCCATCGCAGCCGATCTGGTGAAGGGCTACCTTTACATCAACGGCGAGCTGCGCCGCCGCAACGAGGCGCAGATTCATGCGGTCACCGAACATTCCGCGCCGCAACCGTTGTGGAATGGTACGTTCCATCGCCAATCGAATGCTGCACCGCTGAGCTCGTTCGCCGACCGGCGCACGTACACGTACCACGGCGAGGTCATCGATCATCAAACGCATCTTGGCTACGACCTCGCGTCGTTGAAACTGAGCCCGGTCGAAGCGGCGCAGAACGGCATCGTCGTGTTCGCGGGCAACCTCGGCATCTACGGCAACGCCGTCATCCTCGATCACGGCCTGGGCGTCTTCTCCCTCTACGGCCACCTCAGCTCGCTCGCGGTGCAAGCGGGTGAACGCGTCACGACGGCGCAAACGCTCGGCCAGACGGGCGAGACCGGTCTCGCCGGTGGCGACCATTTGCATTTCTCGATAATGTTGGACGGTGTGCACGTCGATCCGGTGGAATGGTGGGACCCGCATTGGTTGCACGATCACGTCACGCCGAAGCTGACGATGTTTCCACGCGCAGGGACGGCACCAGCCGCGGCGGCAGCGCCGCCGCCGTCGGGACACGAGCATGAACAAGCCACACCGTGAAACGCAGCTGCGTCGCGGCGAACAGCAGCTCAAGGAATGGAACATCGCCGCCGATGCCGGCGTGCAGGCGCTGCGCAGCCTGACCGGTCGCAACGCGGACGCGGACCTGGCGATCGCGGCGCGCCTGGGCACACACGCCGAACCCGCGAGCGTCGAAACGCTTCTCGCCCTGGAAGCCGGCAGCACGGACAAGCTCGTGCGCAAAGAAGTGCGCCGCTCGCTGTACCGGCTGGAGCAGCGCGGCGTGACGATCCCACCAGCGCCCGCAACCAAGCCGGCGGTGACCGTCACGGCACCGGCGCTCGAAGGCTATCTTTCGGCGGTTGACGGCCGCGGCGATCAACTGGTGTGGCTGCTCAAGCCGCGGCCGGGCGGGTTGGCGCACCTCTTCGCCGTGATCAACGACCCCGACGGCTTGCGCGAGATCGACCTCGCGGAGACGACGCGCAAAGCCCTGCGCGCCGCGCAAGAGGAACTGATCAAGAAGCACGCCCTGCGCCTCGTCGAAGCCGACTGGCGGTACTGCGACCACCTCGTCGACCGCGCGTTTCGCTGGGCGACCGAGCAGCATCATCCCATCAGCGGCGACTATCGCGCGCTGCGCGCACAGCTCATCAAAGAATCGCCCACGGAGATGCGGCCGCTCATCTTTACGCGGCTGGAAGCGGACACCGTGCGCGGCGATGCGCGGCTGCTGGTAGAGTCCGACAAACCGCTCGAAGAAAACGAGTTCCGCACCTGGTTCTTCGATCCGGAAACGCTCAAGCCGTACATCGACGAGATGCAGCGCATCAAGGACAGCCCGCTGGTGCTGCACCCATCGCAGCAACAAGAACGGTTCAACGCCATCGTCGAGCGCGCCATCGAGGAGCTCTTCGGCGGCGCACGCCAAGCGAGCTGGGTGCGGCGGCTCGAGGAGATGGCCTACTTTTTCCACGCGACCAGGCGCATCGAGCAGGCCCGGCGCGCCGTGGCGGCGGCGCTGGCGCTGGAGGCCAGCACGCGCGGCGGGCGCGAGATTCCCTTGTGCGAGCAGCTCGTGCGCACCAGCCTCGCCGCCTTCCTGCAGATGGAACAGCAACGCGAGGAAGAGCAGGCGCGCAGCTCCCTCGTGCTCACGCCGCAGCAAGCCGTTCGCGAAGCGCAGCGACGGCGCCCCTCTTGACGACGCCGACCCCCGACGTGTTAAGCCTGCACGATCCAGGCTGACGGGAGAGCTGCACATGAAGATCGATCTGCTCTACGAGATGGAGATGCTCAAGCCGTGGCACGCGCGCAGCGAGTACGAGTGCTACTGGCAAGCGCTGGCGCAGGCGGAGCTGGCCGACGCCATGGGCTTCAACACGTTGTGGGAAGTGGAGCACCACTTCCTCACCGAATTTTCGCACTCGTCGGCCCCGGAGGTCTTCCTCGCCACCGTGGCGGCGCGCACGCAGCGCCTCCGCATTGGCCATGGCGTTGTGCTGCTGCCCTACCCGTTCAATCATCCGATCCGCGTCGCCGAGCGTGCCGCCGTGCTCGACATCATGAGCAACGGGCGGTTGGAGTTCGGCACCGGCCGCTCCAGCCTCTACGAGCAGGGAGCCTTCGGCATCAAGTTCGAAGAGAGCCGCTCGATGTGGCAGGAGGCGCTGGAAGTGATCCCGCGCATGTGGACGGAGGATCCGTTCCCGGCCTACGCCGGCACGCACTTCCAGATCCCCGAGCGCTCCGTGATTCCCAAGCCGATCCAGACGCCGCACCCGCCGCTGTGGGTCGCCGCGACCAGCCCGGAGAGCTGGCAGATCGCCGGACAGCTGGGCATCGGCGCGCTCGGCCTGACGTTGTTCCTCACCGTTGGCGAGGTCGCGGAGCAAATCCGGACATACAAGAAGGAGATCAAGCAGGCCAAGCCAGTCGGTAAGTTCGTCAACAATCAGGTCGGCGCCTTCACCATCGTCCACTGCGCCGAGACCGACGAGCAGGCACGGGCCAACGGCGGCCACGACGCGGCGCTATGGTACATGCGCTACGCCTTCCAGGTGCTCGCGGCGCGCGGACGTGACGCGCAGAAAATCGGCCCGTACGAAGAGTTCCGCAAGGCGCACCCGATCATCGGCAAGGTCGTCGACAACACCGTGACCTTCGAGGAGCTCGACGCCGAGGACATGGTCATCGTCGGCAATCCGGACACGTGCGTCCGCAAGCTGGAGAAGTATCAGGCCGCCGGCATCGACCGCATCCTCTGCCTCATGCAAGCCGGCCGCATCCCGCACGAAGCGGTGATGAATTCGATCCGGCTGTTCGGCAAGCACGTGGTCCCGCACTTCGCGTAGGCGGTGCCTATTTCTCAGCTTTTGGCCTATCCCGAATAATTCACGGGAGCATCTAAAAAATCAGCCCCAACCGTGGTACCCACTGAAACTGTCGAAGGTTTAC
>Ga0209415_10011052_pt1 | contig 15258 bp, 13 predicted proteins | sample PeaSoiSIISIP2007_FD_187696 | JGI IMG/M metagenome (GOLD analysis project Ga0209415, IMG submission 187696) | Peat soil microbial communities from Weissenstadt, Germany - SII-SIP-2007 (SPAdes) (version 2) | ecosystem: Environmental > Terrestrial > Soil > Wetlands > Peat | place: Germany... | reverse complement strand
CGCAGAGGCAAAGATGAAGCTGGTGGACGCAATCGCATTTGAGGAGCCCCCGGAAAAGGCACTGGATTCCATGCTCTCGGCCGAGGCGCTGGACTTCGTGGCCCGGCTCCACCGGGAATTCGAGGCTCGCCGGCAAGAACTGCTGGGCCTGCGCGCAGAGCGCGCGCGCCGCTTCGATGCCGGGGAGCGGCCGGACTTTGCCGCCGCGAGCGCGGAACTGCGAGCCGCATCCTGGAGCGTGGCGGCGCAGCCACCGGACCTGCTGTGCCGGCGCGTTGAGATTACCGGGCCGACCGAGCGCAAGATGATGATCAACGCGCTGAACTCGGGTGCGGACGTGTACATGGCCGACTTCGAGGACAGCAATGCGCCGATCTGGCGCAACCTGCTGCAGGGGCAGCGAAACTTGATCGACGCGGTTCGACGGCGCATCGAGTATCGCGCCGCGGACGGACGCGAGTACCGGCTCAACGAGCGCGTCGCGACGCTGATGGTGCGGCCTCGCGGCTGGCATCTGGAGGAGAAGCACGTCCACGTCGACGGCCAGCGCGTGAGCGGGGCGCTGTTTGACTTCGCCCTGTTCATGTTCCACAACGCCGCCGAACTGCTGGCGCGCGGCAGCGGTCCCTATTTTTACCTGGCGAAGCTCGAATCGCGCCTGGAGGCGCGCCTGTGGAACGACGTCTTCGTGTTCGCCCAGCGCGAGCTGGGGATCCCGCGGGGCACGATCCGTGCGACCGTGCTGGTCGAGACGATTCTGGCGGCCTTCGAGATGGAGGAGATCCTCTACGAGCTGCGCGAGCATTCGGCCGGTCTCAATGCGGGGCGGTGGGACTACATCTTCTCGTGCATCAAGAAGTTTCGCGGGGACCGCAACTTTTGCTTGGCTGATCGCTCCCGGTTGACGATGAGCGCCCCGTTTCTGCGCTCCTACGCGCTGCTGCTGCTCAAGACCTGTCACCGCCGGGGCGCCCCGGCAATCGGCGGCATGAGCGCGCTCATTCCGATCCGCAACGATGCGGCGGCCAACGAGCGTGCGCTGGCCGGCGTGCGCGTGGACAAGTCGCGCGAGGCCACCGACGGCTACGACGGCGCGTGGGTGGCCCACCCGGCGCTGGTCTCCATCGCCATGGAGGAGTTCGTCAAGGTGCTCGGGGATCGTCCCAATCAAATGCAGCGCCAGCGCGACGACGTCCAGGTGTCGGCGCAGGACCTGCTGACCTTTGCGCCCGAGTCGCCGATCACCGAAGCGGGCGTGCGCATGAACATCCATGTCGGCGTGCACTACCTCGGAAGCTGGCTGGCCGGCAACGGCTGCGTCCCGATCCACAACCTCATGGAGGACGCCGCCACCGCGGAGATCTCGCGGGCCCAGCTGTGGCAGTGGATCCACTCGGCCAAGGGCGTGCTCGAGGACGGCCGCAAGGTGACCGCGGAGCTGGTGCGCCGCTGGATCCCCGAGGAGCTGGCCAAGGTCAAAGCCGGGATCGAGGGCGAGCGTACAACCTACGACCAGGCCGCCGGCATCATCGCGGAATTGACGACGATGCCGGACTTCGTCGAGTTTCTGACGCTGCCGCTGTACGAACGTTTGGGCGAGAGCCCGGGCGCGGGCAATCCCTGAGCCCTAGCCCGAGTTGCTGCCCGGTTCGCCGGGCGCAAGCAGATTCATCGTCAGCGCGTGGATGCGCCCCGGCATCAGGGTCGCCAGCCGCTGGTACACCAGGCGGTGGCGCTGCAGCCGGGAGAGCCCGTGGAAGTGCACGGACACGATGCGCAGGCGAAAATGGGCGCCCCCTTGGGCGCCGGCATGACCGGCGTGCGCCGCGCTCTGATCCTCGATCTCCAACGCCAGCGGCTCCAGATCGCGCAGGCCCGCGCGGATTCGATCCGGCAAATTCTCAGCCATCGGTTTCGGGCTTGATTTCGGGCTTGAGATAGCGCGCCATGTAGATGCCCGTGAGAATCGAGAACCCCAGCGTCAAGCCCAGCAGTCCGAAGGTCTTGAAGTTGACCCAGGCATCGGTGCTCCAGTTGTAGGCGACGAACAGGTTTGCCGCGCCCAGGACCAGGAAGAACGCCGTCCAGGCGACCAGCAAGCGGTCCCAGACCGGCGCCGGCAGGTCGAGTTCACCCGAGAGCAGGGCGCCAAGCAGGTTGCGCCGCCAGATCCACTTGCCCCCTGCCAGCACCGCGGCAAAAACCCAGTACAGGATCGATGGCTTCCACTTGATGAACCACTCGTTGTGCAGCCACACCGTCAGCCCGCCGAACACCAGGATCAAGAACGCACTGATCCAGACCGCGGGCTTGACCGGCTGGCGCCGCGCCAATAACCAGGAAATCTGCAGGGCCGTGGCCGCAATCGCGCTCACGGAGGCCACAATCACCGCGGAGAGCTCGACCTGCTGCTCCGGCGCGCCGCCCAGCGTGCCGAACCAGCCTGCCACCAGTGCCACGGTGGCCTCCGGCAGGCTCTTGGCCAGCCGGAACGCGCCGAAGAACACGAAAACCGGCAGCAGGTCGAGCAGCAGCTTCACATGGGGCCTTTTGCATAATGCGGCAGCGCGGGCCGCCGGGGGATAATCGTGCAGCCGCAATTCTACGATCAACGCTACGATCCATGCTGGGTCGGCGGGAGCGCTGCTGTGCTGGGGGGCTTTGCACTTTCATGAATCAAGCAAAATCGAGCGCGTCGTTCGCGACACTGCCCAACGGCATTTGCCTGCACTACACCAGCCGGGGAACGCCGGGCCAGCCGCTGGCGCTGTTCTTGCACGGCTTTCCGGAATATTGCGGGGCCTGGGACGAATTGCTGCCCATCTTCGGTTCGGACTACTTCGCGGTGGCGCCGGATCTGCGCGGCTACAACCTCTCCAGCCAGCCGCGGGACCTCGATGCCTACCGGCTGCGCTCCGTGGTGGAGGATCTCGTGGAGCTCATCGTCGGCCTGGGCTACGAGCGGGCCGCGGTGATCGGCCACGATTGGGGCGGATCGGCGGCCTGGCGCCTGGCAAGCGCTCATCCCGAGCGCATCGAGCGCCTGGTCATCCTCAATGCGCCCCACCCGAATGCCCTGGCGCGCGAGCTGTCCTGCAATCCGGCGCAGCAGGCCGCGAGCCGCCACGTCAACTGGCTGCGCTCGCCCGATATGGAAGATGCGCTGGCGGCCGATGAGTTCGCGCGCCTGAAGGACTGGCTGCGGTCCATGCCGCGCGCGGGCCATGCCTGGCTCACGCCCGCGCGCCTGCAGCGCTACGTGGAGGTCTGGCAGCGCGGCCTGACCGGCGCGCTCAACTATTATCGCGCCTCGCCCTTGCACCCGGCGGCCGAGTCCAGCGAGGCAACCGCGGCGCTGCGCCTGAACGCGGAGCACTTCTTCGTCGGCGTGCCGACGCTGGTGCTCTGGGGGATGCGCGACGAATCGCTGGTCCCCGAGCTGCTCGATGGCCTGGAGCAATGGGTGCCCGGCGTGCTGATCGAGCGCTTCGCGGCCGCCACGCACTGGATCGTGCACGAGGAGCCGCGCCGCGTTGCCGAGCGCGTCCTGGCGTTTTTGGCTACGCGGGCGCCGGCGGCGCAAGGGGCGAGGGCCTAGCAACGATGGCCGAGGGCCTTTTCAAGGAGGTAGCGCCGGTGAAGGCTTTGATGCGTATGCCCGTGCGCGGGATCGGGTCGCTCGCCGCCCTAGCGGTGTTCGTGCTGGTTTTGAACGCGCCGGTTGCGGCCGCACCCGAGGCGGCCCTGCCACCGGGGATCAGCAAGGTGCGGTCGGTCGAGGGCGTGGACGAATACCGCCTGGGCAACGGCCTGCAGGTGCTGCTGTACCCGGACCCGACCAAGCCGACGACGACGGTCAACGTCACCTACAAAGTCGGTTCGCGCATGGAGAACTACGGCGAGACCGGGATGGCGCACCTGCTCGAGCACCTCATGTTCAAGGGCTCCACCCATTTTCCGCACCCCGAGAAGGAATTCGCCGCGCGGGGATTTCGCAACAACGGTTCCACGTACTTCGATCGCACCAACTACTTCTCCACCTTTCAGGCCACCGACGACAACTTGAGATGGGCGCTGGCGCGCGAGGCCGACGCGATGACCCACTCGTTCATCGCGCGCAAGGACCTGGATTCCGAAATGACGGTGGTGCGCAACGAGTACGAGATGGGCGAGACCCGGCCTTCGAGCGTGCTGTTCAAGCGCATGCTGGCCGCCATGTACGACTGGCACAACTATGGCAAGGAGTCGATCGGCAACCGCAGCGACATCGAAAACGTCGCCATCGCCAACCTGCAGGCGTTCTACCACCTGTATTACCAGCCCGACAACGCCGTGCTGATCGTCGCCGGCAGCTTCGACGTCGCGCGGACCCTGCGCTGGATTGCGACTGATTTCGGCATCATCGCGCGGCCGCGGCGCCAGCTTCCCGTGTTGTGGACCGTCGAGCCGACGCAAGATGGCGAGCGCGCCGTCGTGGTTCGCCGCAAGGGCGACGCCCAGCTGGTCATGGTCGGGTACCACATTTCGTCGGCGCGCAGCACCGACAGCGCCGCCCTGGGGATCGCCGGCGAGATCCTGGGCGACACACCCAATGGCCGCCTGCACCACGAGCTCGTCGAGACCGGCATCGCCACCGAGGTGTTCGTCGAACAGATGGCGCTATACGATCCGGGCGTGGTGATCTTCGGTGCGCGAGTCAAGCCCGGCGATTCGCTCGAGCGCGCGCGCGACCGGCTGATCGAGGTCGTCGAGACGACCTTTGGCCAGAAGCCGCCGACGGCCGAGGAGATGGACCGGGTGCGGCGCGACGAGGAGACCGCCGCCGAGCGTTCGCTGGCCGATCCGCAGGAGTTCGGGATCGCCCTGTCGGAGTCGATCGCCGAGGGTGACTGGCGGCTGTTCTTCGTCGACCGCGACGAGACCGCCAAGGCCAGCGCCGAGCAGGTCGCGGCCGCCGCGGCGCACTACTTTCGCCGCGACAATCGCACGGTCGGGCTGTTCATCCCCGAGGATCATCCGCAGCGCGCCGAGATCCCGGCGCCGCTGGCCAGCGACGAGATGCTCAAGGGCTTCACGCCCCGCGCGGCGGTGGCCGCCGGCGAGGCCTTCGACCCCTCCCAGGCAAACATCGACGCGCGCACGCAGCTCGTGCGCCTGGGCGAGCTCCAGCTGGCGCTGCTGCCGAAGAAGACCAAGGGCGGGACGGTCGACGTGGCCATGACCTTTCGCTTCGGCGACCTGCAGAGCCTGCAGGGCAAGGCGGTGCTGCGCGATCTGACCGCGGCCATGATCGGCCGCGGCACGGCGAAGATGACGCGCCAGCAGATCGCCGACGAAATGACGCGGCTCAAGATGACCGGCGGCCTGTTCGATTTCCAGGCAAGCCGCGACACGCTCCTCGAGGCCCTGCGCCTGTCGGCCAGCGTCGTGCGCGAAGCGATCTTCCCGGCGAGCGAGTTCGACCAGCTCAAGCGCGAGTTGCTCACCAGCCTGCAGGGCAGGCTCAGCGACCCCGGGGAGCTGTCGCGCGATGCCCTGCAAAAGCACCTCGACACCTATCCGGTCGGCGATCCGCGTCATTACCTGTCGCTGCAGGACCGGATCGAGGCCGTGCGCGCGGCGTCGCTGGAGGATGTGAAGGGGTTCTACGCCCAGTTCTGGGGTACCGCGCGCGGCCAGATTGCGCTGGTGGGCGATTTCGACGCGGTGGCGGCGCAGCAGCAGATCGCGACCACTTTTGCGGCCTGGCACTCGAGCGCGCCCTACGCCGATATCTTGCGCGAGCCGCGGCCCGTTGCCCCGACGCGCATCTTCCTCGATACGCCGGACAAGGAGAACGCTGTCTACCAGGCCCGCATGGTCCTGGATCTGCGCGACGACGACCCCGACGCACCCGCGCTGATGCTCGCCAATGAGATCCTCGGCGGCGGTTCGGGCTTGCACAACCGGCTCGTGGACCGCGTGCGGCAAAAAGATGGACTCTCCTACGGCATCGGCTCGAGCTTGCTGGTCGGCGGCCGCGACCGTGCGGCGGCCTGGGCGATCGGCGCCATCGCCGCGCCACAGAACGTGGACCGGGTCGAGACCGAGGTTCGCGAGGAAATCGATCGCCTGCTGCGCGACGGATTCGACCCGGCCGAGGTGGAGAGTGCGCGCCGTGGCATGCTGCAGGAGCGCCTGCTCGCCCGTTCCGAGGACGGCGCCGTGGCCGGCGCCTGGGTCTCGAACCTGTATCTTGGGCGCACGTTCGCCTTCAGCGGCCAGCTCGAAGACAAGCTGCGCACCCTGACGGCGCAGCAGATGACGCAGACCCTGCGCCGCTACTTGGATCCGGCCAAGCTGACCGTGGTGATCGCCGGGGACGCGAAGAAGGGCGCGCGTTAGGCGTGGCCTCCGCGAGACAGGCAAGGCGCCGCGCACCGCAGACCGCGGCAACCCCGGCGCCGGGCCGCGCGGCGGTGCGCATCCGGGTGGGCGACTGGGAACAGCTGCGCGCATCGGCCACGGCCGTGCGCTTTGCCGTATTCGTCCAGGAGCAGGGGATCGCGCCCGAGCTCGAGCTCGACGAGCGCGACGCCACGGCGGTGCACGCCGTGGCGTTGGACCGCAGCGGTGCGCCGGTCGGCACGGGCCGGCTGCTGCCCGACGCGCACATCGGCCGCATGGCCGTGCTGCGCGCGGTCCGCGGCCAGGGGGTCGGTGCGGCTCTGCTGCAGGCGCTCGTCACGGTGGCCCGGGCCCGGGGCATGCCGGAGCTGCGCCTGCACGCGCAGTCGAGCGCGCTGGGCTTCTACCAACGCCTGGGCTTTGCCGCGGTCGGCGACGAGTACGTGGAGGCCGGCATCGCGCACCGGACCATGGTGCGCTCGCTGCAATGGCCAGACTAAGCGGCCCCCCGCGCCGATCCGTCTAGACATCATGGTCGCACCCGTAGATCGGGGCGGCCGCTCTCCTGTGACGTAGGTTGCACGGCGGACCGTGCCGAGCTACATGTTGAGAACGAGTCATCAACAACGTGTGGAGAACGGCCATGGAGAAGGTTATCAAGGAATTCGTCGGATTGGATGTTCATAAGGACACGATTGCGATTGGCGTGGCCTCGGCCGGGCGCGAGCCGGGTCGGTCGGTGTGCACGATTGCGCACGACGTGACCAAGCTGCTCAAGCAGCTGGGGCGATTGGGAGCTCCCGAGCAGTTGCACGTGGTGTACGAAGCGGGCCCGACCGGTTACGGCCTGCAGCGCGAGCTGACGCGTCGAGGCTACGTGTGCGAGATGATTGCCCCGTCGTTGATCCCCAAGCGTGCGGGCGATCGGAGCAAGACCGACCGGCGCGACAGCGTGAGGTTGGCCGAACTGTCGCGAAGCGGCGAGCTGCGGGCGGTGTGGATTCCCGATGCGGCTGATGAGGCGATCCGGGATCTGTCGCGGGCCAGAGAGGACGCGGTCAATGCGCGCACCCAGGCGCGCAACCAGTTGAAGGGATTCTTGCTGCGTCATGACATCCGCTACCCGGGCAAGAGCGGGTGGACCAAGACTTTCTACCGCTGGCTGGGGACGCTCAACTTTGGGATGGGGCCGGCCCAGATGGCCTTTACTGAGTATCAGCTGCAGGTCGAGGCGGCCGATCAGCGTGTGGATCGGCTGACCGTGGCGCTGGGCGCCTCGATCGAGGGATGGCGCTTTGAAGCGCTCGTGCTGGCCCTGCGGGCGTTGCGTGGCATCGATATGGTCAGCGCGGTGGGGCTGGTGGCCGAGATCGGCGACATCCAACGCTTCGATCATCCGCGCAAGCTGATGGGCTACCTGGGGCTGGTTCCCTCCGAGCACTCCAGCGGGGAGCGCATCAGCCGAGGCGCCATCACCAAGACGGGCAACGCCCACGCCCGGCGCCTGCTCACCGAGGCGGCGTGGAACTACCGCTTCAAACCCCGAATCGGGCGCCAGGCGCAAGAGCGTCAGGAGAACCTGGCGGAGCCGATCCGGGCAATCGCCTGGAAGGCCCAGTTGCGCCTGAGCGCGCGTTTTGCCAAGCTGCACGCACGCGGGGTGCAGATCAACAAGGTCTGCGTGGCGGTGGCCCGTGAACTGAGCGGGTTCATCTGGGCGATTGCGCAGCAGGCCACACCCCGGACGGCGGAACATGGAACGAGGAGCTGACCATGATCGAGATTGATGGGGCGATGCGATCCGGGCAACGATCGGGGTAATCCTCGAAACGCCTACCGTGGCACCGCAAGGTTGATCCATGATGCTAGAGTGAGGCAGACTCCGCGACGAATCGATGAACGGTGGTACCCAACCCACGGATATGAGTCTGATTCATCGTCGCTGCATCGCCCGTGTCGCATCACCCGATCAATCTCGAAGAAAGAGACCGAAATAAAACCTCGGCACTATTGACAATTGCGACCATATGAGGGCGTTTGTTGCGCCGGAGCCTTGGCCGGCGCGTTTCCCGGCTCGCATGCGGCGAGCACGGTGCCCACGCAACTGCCAAACCCGATGCGCCCGGCGCCGGGTGCCTCACACCAGGCGCGCAGGATGACCTGGTCGCCGTCTTCCAAGAAGCGCCGCTCCTCGCCGTCGGCCAAGATGATGGGATTCTTGCCGCCCTGGGTGAGTTCGAGCAGGCAGCCCGCCTCCTCTGGCAGCGGCCCGGACTGGGTTCCCGTGGCCAGCAGATCGCCGGGCCGCAAATTGCAGCCCGCGACGGTGTGATGCGCGAGCATTTGCGCCAGGCACCAGTACGCATCGCGGTAGTTGGACTTCGACAGCAAGGCGGCCGGCCGTCCCTGGGCCACGAGGCGCGGGGTTCGCAGCCAGACACCCAGCTGGATATCGATGGCGCCGCGCTCGCCCAGCGCCGGATCGTCCAGGTAGGCCAGCAGCGGGGGATCGCCGGCGGGGCGCGACCAGGGACAGCGATAGGGCTCGAGCGCTTCCAGGGTGACGATCCACGGGGAAACGCTGGTGGCGAAGCTCTTGGCCAGGAACGGACCCAGCGGCTGGTACTCCCACGCCTGCAGGTCCCGCGCCGACCAGTCATTGAGCAGGCACAGGCCAAAGACGTGCTCCTCGGCCCGGTCGATGGGGATCGCACGGCCGAGCGCGTTGCCCGGTCCCACATAGGCCGCCAGCTCGAGCTCGTAATCCAGGCGCCGGCTTGGCCCGAAACTGGGCTCGGCCGCCCCCCGCGAGGCGACCTGCCCGCAGGGTCGGGCCAAGTCGGTACCCGAGACAACGATCGACGAAGCGCGCCCGTGGTAGGCGATGGGCAGCCACTTGTAGTTGGGCAGCAAGGGGTTGTCCGGACGCAGCAGCTGTCCGACGCGCGTGGCATGGTGGATCGAGGTGAAAAAGTCGGTGTAGTCGCCCACGCGCGCCGGTACCCGCATGCGCACCGCCTGCTGCGCCAGCAGGCACGGCTCCAGCTGGCGCTGCAGGCCGCTGCCGGCGCGCAGCGCGCGCGACAGCTCGGCGCGCAGCTGCGACCACGACGGCGGGCCCAGCGCCAGGAAGGCATTGAGCGAGGCGCCTGCGAGCGCCGGCCCGGGGACAGCGCAGAACAGGCCGCGCTGGAGCGCGGCACGCAAATCCAGCACCGCCTCGCCGATGGCAACACCGATGCGCCAATCGTCCGAGCCCTGCGGCGCGAAGACGCCGAAGGGAAGATTCTGCATGGGGAAATCGCAGCCGGGGGCATTGGCCGAGACCAGCCAGCTGCGCAACGCCGGATCGTGCGTCTCGTTGCGCACCGCCGCCCTCTCAGGCGCCGGATCGGGCCGGATCGAAGCGCCGGCCCAGCCCCTGCCAGCAGCGCGCATAGGCGCGCTGGCGCAGCGGGGTCTGCAGCGCGAACTCGGTCGGCCGGATCACGCAGCGCGTCTCGAACATGAAGGCCATCGTGTCGCGCAGTACCGTGGGCGCGGACAGATCGGCGTCCGTGGCGCGGGCGAACGTTTCGGCGTCCGGCCCGTGACCGATCATGCAGTTGTGCAGGCTGGCGCCCCCGGGGACGAAGCCCTGCGACTTGGCGTCGTAGCTGCCGTGGATCAGGCCCATGAATTCGCTGGCCACGTTGCGGTGAAACCAGGGTGGACGGAAGGTGTTCTCCATGGCCAGGATGCGCGGCGGAAATACCACGAAGTCGATCGTGTCGACCCCGCGCGTATCGCTGATCGACTGCAGGACGAGGAAGATGGAGGGGTCCGGATGGTCGTAGCTGATCGAACCCATCGCGTTGAACCGGCGCAGGTCGTACTTGTAGGGCACGTGGTTCCCATGCCAGGCGACCACATCGAGCGGCGAATACTCGAGCGCGCAGCGGTACAGGTGGCCGAGAAACTTCGCCACCAGCTCGAACGGACCCGGCAGATCCTCGTACCAGGCCACCGGCGCGAGGAAGTCGCGCGCGTTGGCCAAGCCGTTGGAGCCGATCGGCCCCAGGTCCGGCAGGCGAAACGGCGCACCGTAGTTCTCGCACACGTAGCCGCGCGCGCTGCCATCGGGCAGGGCGACGCGAAAGCGGACTCCCCGGGGGATCACCGCGATCTCCTGGGGCTCGATCTGGATGCGGCCCAGCTCGGTATGCAGCAGCAGGCGCCCGGACTGCGCAACGAGCAGCAGCTCGCCGTCGGCGTTGGAGAACACGCGCCGCTCCATCGACCGGTTGGCGGCGTACCAGTGGATCGCGCAGCCCGTTTGCGCCTGCGGATCGCCGTTGCCGCCGAGGGTGACCAGGCCTTGGACGAAGTCGGTCGGCGACTCGGGGATGGGCAAGGGATCCCAGCGCATCGGCTCGGGCGGCGTGCGCGGCGCATCGGGGCCCGTCTCGCGGCCGAATTCGTGCCGCAGCAGCGCGCGCTCCATCGGTTCGAAGTCGGCCGCAAGCGCACCGGGACGGATGCGGTAGAGCCAGGAGCGACGGTTGTCGGCGCGCGGGGCCGTGAAGGCCGTGCCCGAGAGCTGCTCGGCATAAAGGCCGTAGGCGCAGCGCTGGGGCGAGTTGCGCCCGGCCGGCAAGGCGCCCGGCAGCGCCTCGCTGGCAAAGGAGTTGCCAAATCCGCTCAGGTAGGAAAGGGCCTGGTCCATGGCATCGATGCGGGGGCAGGAGGCGGCTGCGCGCTCAGGACTTTTGCGCCAGCACGCCGCGGCGCAGTTGATCGAGCTCGATGCTTTCGAACAGCGCCTGGAAGTTGCCGTCGCCGAAGCCTTCGTTGCCCTTGCGCTCGATGAACTCGAAGAAGATCGGCCCGAGCTGGTTCTCGGTGAAGATCTGCAGCAGCAGTTCGCCCTTCTTCCCGTCGATGAGGATGCGCCGCGCCTGCAACTGGGCCAGGTTCTCGCCGTGTCCGGGAATGCGCCGGTCGACGAGTTCGTAATAAGTGTCCGGCGTATCGAGCAGGCCGATGCCCTGGCGGCGCATCGCGTCGACGGTCGCGCACAGCTGCGCCGAGGCCAGCGCGACGTGCTGTATTCCCTCGCCGTGGAAGCGCTCCAGGTATTCGGTGATCTGCCCGGCCTGCTCGTTGCCCTCCTCGTTGATCGGGATGCGGATCTTGCCGCAAGGACTCGTCAGCGCCTTGCTCTTCACCCCCGTGACTCTGCCCTCGATGTCGAAATAGCGAATCTCGCGAAACGCGAAAAGACGCTCGTAGAACTCGACCCACTCGCTCATGCGCCCCTTGTGGACGTTGTGGGTCAGGTGATCGATGAGGACCAGACCATTGCCCGCGGGGTGCAGTTGCGCCCGGGGCAGGGGCTCGAAATCAACGTCGAAAAAGCCGATGTTGCCGATCTCGCCCTCGCGCGCGCCATTTTTGCCGCGCCAGCGGTCGACGAAATAGATCAGGCTGTCGCCGATGCCCTTGATCGCAGGAATATTGAGCTCGCCGGGTGCGGCGTGCTCGGCATACCCCCAGGCCCCCAGCGCAATGGCACGCTCGTAGGCCGCCTTGGCATCTTGCACGCGAAAGGCGATCGCGCAGATGCTCGCTCCGTGCAGGCGCGCAAAGCGCTGGGCGAAGGAGTCGGGCTCTCCGTTGACGATGAAGTTGATCTCGCCCTGGCGATACAGCAGCACGTTCTTGTGGCGGTGGCGCGCGATCGCCTGAAAGCCCATGCGCTCGAACAGCCGCCCGAGTTCCGCCGGGTCGGGCGCGGCGTACTCGATGAACTCGAACCCGTCGGTCCCCATCGGGTTGGGCGGATCGGCCGCGCGCGCGCCACTTGCGGTGTTCTTCGCTGGCGACGGCTGCTCAGTGCCCGCACCGGCCATGGGATCACTCGAAATCCGGCTGCTTCGACGGCGCGGTATCGGCAAAGGCCGGCAGCCTGCCCAGGGCCGCATCGATCGCAACGATGCGCGGGTAGTCGGCCAGGTCGATGTGCATGCGGCGCGCATTGAAGACCTGCGGGACCAGGAACACGTCGGCCAGCGAGAGCGCATGGCCGACGCAATAGTCCAGGCTTTCGGCGCGCGCCAGCTGGACCTCGAGCGAGTCAAAGCCGACGCGGATCCAGTGCCGATACCAGTCGTCGACTTCCGCCGGACTGCGCCCCAGGGTTCTCTTGAGATACTGCAGCACGCGCAGGTTGTTGAGCGGGTGGATGTCGCAGGCGATGGCCTGCACCAGCGAGCGGACCCGGGCCCGCTCCAGCGGCCCGCGCGGCAGCAGCGGCGGCTGGGGGTAGCGCTCTTCGAGGTATTCGCAGATCGCGACCGACTGCGCGATCGCCGCATCACCGTCGAGCAAGCACGGTACCAGGCCTTGCGGATTGATCGCCCGATAGGACGCCGAGTGCTGCTCGCCGCCGCCGGCAAGCAGGTGCACGGGGACGGTCTGCGCCGCGACCGCCTTCCACGCCAGGGCGATTCGAACGCGCCAGGCAGCCGAAGAGCGGGCGTAGGAGTACAGGGTCGGCATCGTGGCGTACGTCGCGCCGCCTGCTAGCCGCGCTCGCCATGGCGCGGCGAATTGAGTATCGCCGTGCGGTACCCCGTTCCGTCGATCACGAATTCAAAGCGCCGGTCGACGAACTGCTGCGGGTCGTCCGCCGCGAAGGCACGCTCGAGGAAGTTCACCGTGCCGTCGCGGCGCACCGTGAGGACCGTCGTCGAGCGCGTGCCGTAGCCCTTGGCCCGGATCTGGATCGCCGACAGCGCGCGCTCCCAGTCCAGGGGAACTCCGGTATTGGGCAACTCGGCATCGCGCGCCATCTCCCGGTCGGCCATCAGGGCGAGCAGGGCATCGGCATCGACGTTGTTGGCCACCCGGCAGGCAAAGGCGCCCACGCCGCGCGTGAGCTTGGGCCAGGGCGTATCGAGCAGCGCGTTGGACAGTCCGTAGATGCCCGGCGCGAGCGCGCGCGCCTCCTCGGGCGCGCCCGGCCCGCGGTTGCTCGTGTACAGCATCTGCGCGTCGATGCCGCGCGCCGGAGCCGGCAGCGGTTCGCCGATGAGCAGGTTGTAGCCGTTAAAGCTCTGGGCCGCGCGCCCGCCCTCCTTGACCCATTGCCCCAGCGGATGGGCGCTTTGCAGGGCCGAGAGCACCAGCAGGCCGCGCGAGGGGGCGCGGGCATTGCGCTCCTGCGGCGCGCGCACGTTGGTGAGCATGGCGATGCGCCCGCGCCGGTTGATGCCGAGCCACGTTCCGCCGGCCTCCTCGTCACGGCCGGCGAGCAGCGAGACCGACTGGCCCCACCACGCCGCCGGCCGGGTCCTGCGCGAGTAGAACTCGTCGCGGTTGGCGGCGATCACCAGCGGATAGTCCGGGTGCGACTGCCAACCGATCAGGATGAGGCACATGAATGGGCGCGGCAAGAAGACGGCGACCGGGTAACGCTAACGCAATCCGCAAGCAATGTCGAATCGGCGATTCGGGCGCTCGGTGTATCAGCAACAGCGGGCAACAGCGCCCGTGAGCGCGTCGGCAAGCGCCTAGGCGGTGGGATCGAAGATGCGGTAGGGCAGCGGCCGCAGCGCCAGCGCCGGGGCATCGAGGCCGCCGGCGTGCAGGCTGCCGTACTCGGCAAGCTCCGTGGGACACTCGTAGAGCAGGTCCCAGCCGCCCTCGGGGGCCTGGGCGGCCATCACGATGCGCCCGATCGGCTCGCTCTGGCCGCCGTGAAACACATCGGCCGCCGGTCCCAAGTGGCTCGCGTGCGCCAGGCCCATGCGCCGGCGCAGCTTGCCCAGGTACTGGCTGCGGGCGACGATCTCCTGGCCGGGATAGCAGCCCTTGCGAAAGCTCACGCCGTCGAGCACTTCCAAGTTCAAGGTCTGCGGCACGAAGAGCTCGCGGGTCGAGGCGAACACGGCCGGAATCGCCGCATCGACCTGAGTCCACCACCAGACCCCCGGATCGACCTGCGCAACCAGCGGCAGGCGCCGCAGCCAGGTGTCCCGGCGGGCCGCGGGCACCAGCAGCAGCAGCCGCTCGGGACACGAGAGCCCGCAGGGCAGCCGCGCGATGCGCTCGTCGGCCTCGGTTTCGTGGCACTGCCATGGCTGCTCGGGCACCGTCACGCCGGCGCGCGACAGCGCCTGCGCGCTGCCCGGCCCGCACAGGCCCAGGGTGACCCACGATGCGCTCGCGTCGCTCAGGCGCACCTTGGAGCGCAGCACGTAGCTCGACAGCCGATGCAGCGTGGCCTGCGCGAGGTCGCTCGGCAAGAGCAGGCGCAGGCCCGATTGCCAGCGCCAGGCCTGGAAGATCGCGAGCAGGCGTCCCTTGGCGCTGCAGTAGCCGCCCAGCTGCCAGGTCGTGGGCGACATCGCCGCGATGTCGGCCGTGCTCTGCGACTGCAAAAAGGCCACCGCATCGGGGCCCTCGAGCTCGAGCACGCTCAAGTCCGCGAGCTGGCTCAGCACCGGCCCGGCACGCAGGCGAGCAAAATCGGCCGCGCCCGCGGCCCAGCAGTTCACCGGGTGCGGCGGCGGGGAGGGCGGCGCGGAAAGTGGAATCGGAACTTCGGTGTCCATTGGCGAGGGGGCCCAGTCGGGCGAGCGGCCCATTATAGAAAAGTGGCGGACTGGCGCTTGCCGGGGGCTGCCAGGCGCGGCGGGCCGCGCGCTCATTTTGCGCGACAATTGCCCCTTCTCCTTGCCTGCCACACCCGCGGATCTTGGCGCTGCCCCGTTCCTTGTACCAGCTTGGCCTGCTGCTGCTCTTTGTCCTGCTCGGCGTGGCGGGCTGGGCGTGGTACGAACTCGAACGGCCCCTGGCGCTGCCGGGCCAAGGGGTCGAGGTGCGCGT
>Ga0209415_10011051_pt1 | contig 15260 bp, 13 predicted proteins | sample PeaSoiSIISIP2007_FD_187696 | JGI IMG/M metagenome (GOLD analysis project Ga0209415, IMG submission 187696) | Peat soil microbial communities from Weissenstadt, Germany - SII-SIP-2007 (SPAdes) (version 2) | ecosystem: Environmental > Terrestrial > Soil > Wetlands > Peat | place: Germany... | reverse complement strand
GGCCGCCGGCGCGCGCGTTATCGGCACGGTCTCGAGCGACGCGAAAGCCGCCATCGCCCGGCAGTACGGCGCCGACGAGGTGATCAATTATGCGGCCCAGGACTTCGCCGCCGAAACCATGCGGCTGACCGATGGACGCGGCGCCAACCTGATCCTCGATGCGATCGGCAAGCCGACCTTCGAAAAGGGCCTCGGATGCCTCGCGACCCTCGGCCAGATCGTGCTCTACGGCCGCGCCGGCGGCCCGCCGGATTCCATAAATCCGCTGGCGCTGTTTGGGAAGTCGCTAAGGGTAGCCGCTTTCGCGCTGCCCACCGTGTTCCAGTTCGCGGATCTGGTGCGTGCGGGGATCGAAGGGACCTTCGCGCTCGTGCGCGGCGGCAAACTCAAGATCGTGATCGGCAAGACGTTCCCGCTCGCCCAGGCGGTTGAGGCTCATCGATTTATCGGGTCACGGAACTCGGTCGGAAAACTACTGCTGATCCCCTAGGGAAGCTCTGCACAGGCCGATGTGCGGGAGCAATTAGCTAAAGTGGTCACGACGATCGGGTTTAGCGAACCGCGCTCCCGTGAGGATTAGCCCGGCAATGGTCGCGATAGAGTCGACCTACTGCGCGAAGGTTCTTCACCGCGCACACTTGGCCTCTGTTGGAAGCAGTTGTCTGCGAACTTGGTAGAGGTTGGCCAATGCGAACATGGTCTGCGCTCGGGCCAGGTTCTTGGCTAAGCCTCGGTATCTGACCTTGGCGAAGCCCCATAGTTGCTTGACGACGCGAAAGGCGTGCTCGCCACGGGCTCGGGTCCGCGAGCGCGCGCGGTTGATCATCCGCCATCGTTCGCTCAACGGCCGCTTTGAAGTAGGCCGCCGATTGATCCGGTAGCGCATCCCCCACGCCTCGAGAAACCTTCGATCGTCTTCCTTCCAGTACGCTTGATCGCCGAACACCTCTCGCTCTTGTCCGTGTAGCAGGTCAGGCAGTTGCGTAATGTCAGATACGCCGGCGTCGGTCGCTCTCACGGTATGAACGATGCCGCGCCGATCCGTGCCGATGTGCAGCTTCATCCCGAAAAACCAATTGCGGCCCTTGCGGGTTTGCTTCATCTCAGGGTCGCGGCTCGCACTCGCGTTCTTGGTCGAACTGGGCGCCGCGATGATGGTCGCGTCCACGATGGTTCCCGAGCGCAGCAACAGCCGCCGTTGTTCCAACAGGCCCTCGATCTCCTCGAATATCCCTCTGGTCAGTCCGTGCCGCTCCAGCAGATGGCGAAAGCGCAGGATAGTGGTCTCGTCCGGCACCACGTCGTCGCCCAACTCCACGCCGGCGAAACGCCGCATCGACTCGCTGTCGTAAATCGCGTCCTCAGCCTGCGGGTCCGATAGGTTGAACCACTGCTGCAGGAAATAAATCCGCAGCATCTTCTCCAGTCCCAAAGGCTGGCGACCTTGGCCGGCTTTGGGGTAGTGCGGTTCGATCAGCCTTACCAGCCGGGGCCATGGAATCACCGCATCCATCTCGGCCAGGAACCGCTCGCGTCGGGTGACTTTGCCCTTCCCATTCCACGCCATCGATGCAAACGTCCGCTGACTACCCATCTCCCCACACCTCCACACCTGCCGATCCAACTAATTGTTTATACCCCCTACCGAAACACTTGTGCAGAGCTTCCCTAGGGGTTGTCCGGAGACTTGCCTTCAAGTCCCATCGCGTCGCCCCGGACTTCGACGCGCTCGGCATCTGTGAGTTTCGAACTGTTAACCTTTCTTCGCAGCTTGAAACAGCCTACGAGGTCGGGGTCCGAGTCACAGGCGGCAAGGCCGTATCCGAGGGCGCGCAGCACGAAGAAGCGCTTGACCTTGGGATCCCTTGCAATTTTGGCTTGATCGGTCAGCCGCTTCGAAATGTCCATCCAGTCGGAGCCTTGTGAGTGCGGCTGCGCCGTCTCGTCGCTGACTCTGAGGAGCCCATGACCGATCGGACTGATGTAAAGGTTCAGGACCGCGATCATCACGATGATGACGACCAGCACGGCGACATTTGAAAATGCCTTCCAGGCCGCCTCGTTCGCGCTGCCCCCCTGGGACAGGTACCAGAACCACAGACAAACCAGCAGAACGATCAGGGCTGCCGGCGCGACGGTTATTCCGCTCATAGCGTCGCAGTTTCAGGAACGATGGCCGTTGACGTGACCGAGGCGCGACACGCGCATCACGCCGTCGATGGTGGCCAGCGAATGCATCACGCCGCTCAACTGGCTCGCGTTTTTCACCGACAGCTCGAAGATCGAGAGCGCGCGCCGGTCGACGCCGGTGGTCTTGACCTCGGCGGTCGAGATATTGACGCCGGCCGAAGCGATCGCCTTGGTCATCGCGGCCAGCAGTCCCGGCTGATCGACGCACAGCACTTCGAGCCGAATCGGGCGCGGCGCTTCTTCGCCGTCCTTCCATACCACTGGCACGCGCCGCTGCGGATCGGCGACCAGCGCCTGGGGGCATCCCACCAGATGGACGGTGACGCCGCGGCCGCGCGTGATGAAGCCGGTGATCGCCTCGCCCGGGAGCGGATTACAGCAGCGCGCGAACCGCACCATCATGTCGCCCAGGCCCGAGACCACCACCGCGTTTTCGGCCGCGCGGCGCGCTTCGCGCGCGGAGCGCTCCTTGCTGGCCGGGCTCGGCGGCACGGCCACCGGCTGCTTGGCGGCGCGATAGAGCTTGAGCTCCTCGGCGTTGAGCAGTTTCGCCAGCACCTGACCGGGCGTGGTCAGACCATAGCCGACGGCGGCCAGCAGGCCGTCGACGTCGCGCTGCGAGAAGTCCTTCAGGATGGCGTCGAAGCGATGCTGCGCGCGCAGCTCGGCGACGCCCAGCCCGAGCGCCTCCAGCTCGCCATTGAGCAGCGAGACCCCGAGCTCGCGCGAGCGCTCGGCCTGCTGCGCTCGCAGCCACTGGCGGATACGGCTCTTGGCGCGCGCCGTCGCGACGTGATTCAGCCAATCCTTGCCCGGGGTCTGGCGCTCGGAGGTGATCACCTCGACCGTGTCGCCCGAGTTCAGGCGATAGCGTAGCGGCACCATCCGGCCGTTGACGCGCGCGCCGACCAGGTGATGGCCGACCTGGGAGTGAATCCGGTAGGCGAAATCGATCACGGTCGCGCCCTCGGGAAAATCCAGCACGTCGCCTTTGGGCGTGAAAACGAACACCTCTTCGGGAAACAGGTCGGCCTTGACGGTGGAGAGGAATTCCTGCGGATCTTTGAGATTCTGCTGCCATTCGATCAGCCGGCGCAGCCATGCGAAGCGCTCAGTCTCGCCTTCCGGATGATCGCCGCCGCCCTCTTTGTAGCTCCAGTGCGCGGCGATGCCCTCCTCGGCCACGCGATGCATCTCGCGCGTCCTGATCTGCACTTCCATCCGCTGCCCGCGCGGCCCGATCACCGTGGTATGCAGCGACTGGTACATGTTGATCTTCGGCAACGCGATATAGTCCTTGAAGCGCCCCGGCACCGGCTTCCAGTTCGCGTGCACCACGCCCAGCGCCTCGTAGCATTCGCGCACCGTCGCCACGATGATGCGGAAGGCGACCAGGTCGTAAATCTGATCGAAGTTCAGCTCTTCCTGCTCCATCTTGCGGTTGATCGAGTAGAAATGCTTGGGACGGCCGGTGACTTCGGCCTTGACGCCGGCCTCGGCCAGGCGCCGGCTCAGGATCTCGATGACCGCCTTGATGTACTGCTCGCGCTCGTCGCGGGTCTTGGCGACGTAGCTGTTGAGCGTGGTGAAGGCGGCCGGGTTTACGTAGCGGAAGGCGTTGTCTTCGAGCTCGGACTTGAGCCAATAGATACCGAGGCGATGCGCGATGGGGGCGTAGATCTCGAGCGTCTCGCGCGAGATCTCCTCCTGCCGATCGGGCGGCATCGAGTCGAGCGTGCGCATGTTGTGCAGGCGATCGGCCAGCTTGATCAGCACCGCGCGGATGTCGCGGCCCATCGCGATGATCATCTTGCGGAAGTTCTCCGCTTGCTTCTCCTCGCGGCTCGAGAAGCTGATCTTCGAAACCTTGGTGACGCCGTCGACCAGGCGAGCGACCTCGACGCCGAAGAGCTGCTCGATCTCGGCCAGCGAGGCTTCAGTATCTTCGACCACGTCGTGCAGCAGGCTGGTGACGAGCGAGGGCACGTCGAGCTTGAGCTGGGTGGCGATCAGCGCCACGTTGAGCGGATGGGTGACGTAGGGCTCGCCAGATTTGCGCTTCTGCTCCGCGTGCATCCGCGCCGAGTAGTCATAGGCGCGCCGGATAAGTGCTTCGTCGGCCTGCGGATTATACTCGCGGATACGCGCGAGCAGCTCGCCGAGCGGGTCGAGCGCGCCCGGCGCGGCGGTGGTGGCAGCGCCCGCGGCTAGCTCGTCCACGGCGCAAACCCTTCGCGCAGGCGCGCAACCCGCATCCGCTCGGCCGCGACGATCGCCGCGAGCCGGCGGAGCGATTCATCGCGCTCGGCGTTGATTATCAGGTAATCGTATTCCGGAAAGGCGCGGGCCTCGTCGCGGGCCCGCTGAAGGCGGCGCGCGACCGCCGCGTCGCTCTCGGTGCCACGCCGCCGCAAGCGCTCTTCGAGCTCGGCGAAGCTCGGGGGCAACACGAAGATGGTCGCGGTGTCGGCCGCGTAGCTACGCCGCAACTGGCGGGCGCCCTGAATATCGATATCCAGCAGCATGTCGCGCCCGTCGGCGATCGCACGCTCCAGCGGCGCGCGCGGCGTGCCGTAGCTCGAATCGAAGACCCGGGCCCACTCGGCCAACTCCCCCGCTTCCCGCCTGCGTGTAAATTCCTCGTCGCTCACGAAATGATAGTCGAGGCCGTCGACTTCACCCTCGCGCGGCCCGCGGGTGGTCAGCGATACCGAAGCCTCTAAACCCGCGATCGACTTGAGCGCCGCGCGCGAGATGGTAGTTTTGCCCGCCCCCGATGGCGCGGAGACGATGAAGATTATACCGCGCCGGCCTCGTCTCGCTGCCATGCTAGAAAGTATCCAACTGGGTAGCGGCTTGCAAATTGCGTTTTAGCCACGCTCATTCGACGTTCTGCACCTGCTCGCGCATCTTTTCGATCTCGCCCTTAAGATCGACCGTCAGCCGCGACAGTGCCGCGCTCTGCGATTTGGCGCCGACCGTATTCACCTCGCGATTGAGCTCCTGCAGCAGAAACTCGATCGGCTTGCCCACCGGCCCCTGGCGCGCGAGCAGCCCGCGCAGACCCTGCAGATGGGCCCGCAAGCGGGTCAGTTCCTCGGTAACATCGCAATGCTGCGCGGCGGCAGCGGCCTCGTCGTAGATTCGCCGCTCGTTATGCGGGATTCCTTCGAGCAGCTCGCCGAAGCGCTTCTGAAAATTCTCGAGGATCGATTTGCGCGAAAGCTCGGCGAGCCGCTGCAGCTCGGGGATGGCGGCTTCGATGCGAGCAGCGCGGGATGCGAAATCGCGGCCGAGCGCCCGACCCTCGCGGCTACGCTCGCGGTCGAGCGCGCGCAGGGCTTTGGTCAGGGCAGCCAGCGCCAGCTTGACGGCCTGGCGCGAATCGGCCTCGACCTCGCTCACCTGGAAGATTTCCGGCCGCTGCAGGAGCACCTCGATCTCCGGATGACCCTCAAGGCCGAGTTTGCGGCCGAGCCGGCGCAGTTCGGCGACGTAGCGCGCCGCGAGCTGATCGTTGACCTGCAGGCGCGCAGGCGGCGGTCCGACGGTCGCGTAGCGAATGTAGACTTCGATCCGCCCGCGCGCTACTACGCCCTGCACCAGGCGGCGGATTTCGGCTTCCTGCTCGCCCCATCCGCGCGGGATGTTGAGCTTGAGCTCGAAGAACCGTTGATTGACCGCGCGCACCTCGACGGTGGTCTGAATCCCGCCGCGTTCGACCTCGGTGCGTCCGAAGCCGGTCATACTGCGCATCTCACACCCCCCGCCCGGCGTTTTCGAGAGAGTTGAAGTAGAACTTTAATGTAGCCTCGGCGCTCGCTCCAAGCGTGAAGCGCTCGAGGACCCGCGCCCGCGCCGCCGCCCCCAGCCCGCGGCGCCGCTCCTCCGCTCCGGCCAGCTCCGCGATCGCGCGCGCCAGCGCACCGGCATCCCCCGCGGCAACCGCGACGCCGCCGCCCCCTGCGACCGCCGCGCCTGCGCCGCCGACGTCGTTCGCGACGACCGCCAGCCCGCAGCCCATCGCTTCCAGCAGCGCGACACCGAGCCCCTCATTGAGCGAGGGCAGCACGAAGAGATCGAGGGCCCAGAGCAACTCGCGCGGATCGTCGAGCTGCCCGAGGAAGCGCACCTGCTCTCCGAGGTTCATCCGGCGCGCTTCGTCATTCAATGTTTCGCGCATCGAGCCGGCGCCGGCGACCAGCCATAGGAGCCGCGGCGCGATTTCACGATGTTCGGCGCCGCTCACGATCGATGCGAGCGCCTGGAGCATCACGCGATGGCCCTTGCGAGGCTCGAGCGCGCCGACCGTGCCGATCGCAAGCTCGCCTGACGCGAGGCCCCATTGCGCCCGCGCGGCATCGCGCTCGGCCGGCGCGGGCGGCCGGAAGCGGGTCTCATCGATGCCGCTCGGGATCACGACGATCCGCGAGCGCTCGACGCCCGCCGCGCTCAGCGCGTCCGCCACGCCCTCGGAAATCGCCGCGACGCCCTCGACCGCGCGATGGTAAAGCCAGGGCGCGAACAGGCGGTTGGGCCGGTAATCCATCCGGCGCGTTACGACTCGTGCGCCCGCCAGACCCCGCGCATACGGGGCCAGCGCATGGGCGCGCGCGGTATGGAAGTGGATGACATCGTAATGGCCCGCGCCCAGCATGCGGCGCAGCCGGAGCGCGGCCCGCAGATCGATCGCGTTACGAATCGGCAGCGGATAGCAATTTACGCCGACGCGCCGGGCCCGCTCGAACAGTCGCCCGCGCGGATCGCAGAACAGGTCGGCGCGATGCCCGCGGCGGATCAGTTCGAGCGTCAAACCCAGGACCTGGACCTCGCCGCCCGCAAAGTGCAGCTCCGGATCGATTCCTGCCACGCTCAGCCGCCGCTCGGCGCCGGCGGCGCCGGCAGGATGGTCATGCGCATGCGCCGCGGGCATCGTTCAATCTGCGAACCGGTAGTAGACGATGGCGGCGAAGGCGGCGAGCGCATCGCGCCATCCGATCTTCTTGCCTTCCTCGTAAGTGCGGCCCGAGTAGGAGATCGGCACCTCGTAAATTCGCCAGCGCGCGCGGGCGGCCTTGGCGGTGATTTCCGGCTCGAAGGTGAATCGGTTGGCGGAGAGCTTCAGCGCCGCCAGCTTGTCGCGCCGAAACGCCTTCATTCCGGTCTCCATGTCGGTCAGGTTGAGATCGGTCACCATGTTCGAGAGCAGCGTAACCATCCGGTTCGCCAGGTAATGCCAGAAGAACAGCACGCGATGGGGCCCGGAGAGGAAGCGCGAGCCGTAGACCATGTCGGCGCGTCCATCGACCAGCGGCGCGAGCACTGCGCCGTAGTCGTGCGGATCGTATTCGAGGTCGGCGTCCTGCACGATCACGAAAGGATTGCGTGCTGCGGCGAAACCGAGCCTGAGCGCCGCGCCCTTGCCGCGGTTCACGGCATGGTAGAAGCGCTGGACGCGCGGCTCCTCGAACTTCTGCAGGAACTCGCGCGTGCCGTCGGTCGACGCGTCATCGACCACGATCACCTCGCACTCGTAGCCGCAGTCGAGCACGTGGCGAATCACCTCGCCGATGGTCGCCGCCTCGTTGTAGACGGGAACCACTACCGAAATCCTGATCTCCGGGTTAGCCATCCTCCCTCTCTCTCCTCCGCCTCCTCATACGCTGCCGGTGTGCGACGATTTCCTGACCGCCGCCGCGCCGAAGCGCTCGAGATCGCGCGAAACTCGCCGGCTTAGCATCCGCCACGCGCGCTTGCGCACCGGACTGCCATCGCCCAGACCGCGCGCCGCCGCCCAGGCGCGAAACACGCGCATCTGATCGGTGCGGCTGATGCGGGCAAAGGGAAAATGGCCGAGCTGGACGAGGTTGCGCAGTTCCGCGCGGCGTCGGTTGACCAGCGGCGCGCGGCGCGTGCGTTCATGATCGATAAACATCAGGCTCACCGGCTCGCCGCGCCGCGCGAAGATATTGAACGGCGTCAGGTCGCCGTGGATCAGGCCCGCGCGATGCAGTCGTCCGACCTCGCGGCCGAGCGCGCCCAGCGTCGCGCGCCGGGTCTTGAGATCGCTGCCGTTGAAAAAGCGCGGCAGCACGTCGCCGTCGATCGCCACCGTCATCAGCATCGCCCGCCCGCGCCAGCCGTGCTCGCCGAGCATCAGCACCTCGGGCGCGGCGAAGCCGGCCGCGCGCACCCGGATCGATCCCGTAAGCGCGCGCCGGGCGCGCGAACCGCGCCAGATTCGCCGCGCGAGAGCGAACGGACGCGGCGCATCGTAGAGCTTGATGAAGACCACCCGCGAGCCGGCGCCGCCGCCAAGCCGCATCCGGTAGGTCGTCGCATGACGCGAGCGGCGCACCGGCTTCACGATCTCGCCGTGGATCGCGGCCCGCGCCGCCTCGCTCAACCGGCCGCGCGATTCGGGATCGCCGCCCGCGAGGAACTGGAGCCGCCAGCCTTCCTGCTCGAGTCCGCCCGCTTCAGTCATCAAGCGAACCCTTGGCGTGCGATCGGTTCAGCGGTCCGCGCCGGGGCGGCAGCGAGCGCCTTGCGGATCGTAGAGGCGACCGTATCGGCGTCTATCCGTCGCATACATTCCTGTCCGATCGGACAATTGCGCAGGTAGCATGGATGGCACGGGATTTCGCCGCGCAGCGAAAACTCGGCGAAACCCCACGGCGCCGAGCGCTCGGGCGCCGTCGCGCCCCACAGCGACACGATCGGGCATCCGACCGCTGCCGCGATATGCATCGGACCGCAATCCGGACCGAAGGCCGCCGCGCACTCCGCGAAGAGGGCCGGGAGATCGCGGAGCTGCGTCCGTCCGCAGAGATCGAGCATCGCGACGCCCGCCAGCCCTTCAATGACCCTGCTGGCGATCGCCGCATCCTCTCTCGCGCCGATCAGAACCGGAAACAGCGCCGGCGTGCCGTCGGCCGGATTCGCAAGCATCCGGATCACTGCGGCCGTTGATTCCGGGTGGTAGAGCCGGCTCGGCCACGACGATCCGAGGATCACCGCGAGCAGCGGCCGCGGCCCATCGGCGAGCATCCCGGCTGCGCGCACGCGCTGCGCTTCGTCCGCTTCGAGCCCGAACTCGATCGGCGCGGCGGGCAGCTCGAGCGCATCGCCGAAGGCCTGGTATTGCATCAGCTTCAGGCGCATCGGCGGCTGCGGCGGAATCTCGCGCAGATTAAAGCGATAGTTGAATTCCTTGCTGTTGGCGCGATTGAAGCCCAGCCGCTCGGGCGCGCCCGAAGCCAACGACACCACGCCGCTCTTGAGATGCCGCTGCAGATCGAGCACCAGCTCGAAGCGCGCCGCGCGGATGCGGCGCAGCAGCAGCGGAAACGACCACGGCGCCGCGCGATCGTAGACCATCACCTCGTCGAGCCATCGATGGCCTGCGACGATTGGCAGCGACTTGGGCTCGACTAGCCAGGCGATATAGGCCGCCGGGTAGCCGCGCCGAATCCGCCCCAGCAGCGGCAGCGCACGCACCACGTCGCCGATCGAGCCCATCAGGACGATCAGGATGCGGCGCGGTTGCGGAGCGGAAAGCTCTGAGTTTGAGGTCATCGGCATCGGCCCGGCTCAAGCGCCGATGATAACGGCGCGGCCGGCCGGCGAAAAGCGGCCCCCCAACGACAATCCCGCGCCTAATCCCAGTCCAGCGCGCCGCGCTGCCAGGCGTAGACCAGCCCGACGCCAAGCACGGCGATGAAGAACAGCGCTTCGACCAGCCCGAAGCCGGCAAGCTGGCGAATCTCGGCCGCCCACGGGATCAGCAGGATTACTTCGACATCGAACACCAGGAACAGGATCGCGACCAGGTAGAAATGCACCGAGAAGCGGCCCCACGCGCTGCCGCTCGGCTCGTTGCCGCACTCGAAGGCCTGACCCTTGACCGCCGAGTGATGGCGCGGCGTGACGAGCCGGTTGATCGTCACCATGATGAGCACCACCAGCGCAGCGAAGCCGATGGTTACTCCGATCGGAACCCAGGTCAGCATAAAGGGCGTTGCACCTGCGCGTGAAAATAGCGGATGGCGCGCGGCTTGCCAATCTGCCCGCGGCGCGTGGCAGCGACGCTCGCGACTGGCTAAGCTTCTGACGTGTCCGAACGCGCCGGGGAATCGATCGAACGATGGATCACGGGGGCGGTGGCCTCGCGATGGCCCGGCGCGCGGGCCGGCGCGATCGCGGCGCTCAAGGGCGACGCCTCGGGGCGGCGCTTCTGGCGCGTCACGATCCAGAGCCCGCCGCCCCGCGAAGCGCCCGACTCGGCCGTCGCGGTCGATCTCGGCCCCCACGATCTCCCGCTCTATGCGCGCGCGCTCGGCCTGATGGGCGAACCGCTCGCCGAGCCGCCCTGGCTCAACGTCCATCGCTTTCTGAGCTCGATCGGCGCAGCGGTGCCGGAGCTTTACGGCGAATCGCGGGCCGAGCGGATGATCCTGATGGAGGACTTCGGCAGCCTCCCGCTGTTCGAGGCGGCGCTCAATGCGCCGGGCGAAGCGGCGGCCGCGCTCTACCGCGCGGCGATCGATCAACTGCTGCTCATCCATTGCGAAGGCATGCGATGCGCCGACTCGCGATGTATCGCGTTTGGAATCGCTTACGATGAACGGCTGTTTCGCTGGGAACTGGAACAGTTCATCGAGTTCGGCTTACCCGCCATCGCTCCCGGAGCCGATCCGGCGCGTCTGGCGGGCGAGCTCGATCGTCTGGCCGCGCGGCTCGGCGCAATCCCGCGCGTTTTCTCGCATCGCGACTACCACGGCCACAACCTGTTCGTGCAGCGCGGCGAGATCCGGGTGATCGATTTCCAGGACGCGCTGATGGCGCCGGCGGCGCAGGACCTGGCCGTGCTGATGACCACGCGCGATACGCATCGCGTGATCGCGCCGGCGCTCGAAGAACGGCTGCTGAACTACTATCTTGCCGGATGCGCGCGCCGGAGCCGTCCCGAGGCGGCGCCGGCGGCGTTCCTCGAAAGCTATCGGCTCTGCGTGCTGCAGCATGCGCTCAAGGTGATCGGGCGCTTCGTCTACCTCGAGCAGACCGGGATGCGCGGCTACGCCATCTATCTGCCGTTCGCCGCCGCCCAGGCGCGCCGCGCGCTCGACGCGCTCGAAGGTTTCGCGGCCATTCGCGAAGCGCTGCGCGAGGCGCCATGAAGGCGCTGGTGCTCGCGGCGGGGCGCGGCGAGCGTTTGCGCCCGCTGACCGATTCGATTCCCAAGCCGATTCTCGAAGTCGGCGGGCGTCCGCTGATCCATTACACGCTCCTGATGCTGCGGCGCGCCGGCGTCGTCGAGGTCGCGCTCAATCTGCATCACCTGGGCGATCAGATTCCGGCCGCGCTCGGCGACGGCTCGGCGCTCGGGCTCAAGATCAGCTACGCGCCCGAGCCGAAGTTGCTCGGCACGGCGGGGCCGCTGCATGGGCTCGCCGGCTTCTTCGGCGGCGAACCGTTCGTGATTCTCAATAGCGACACGATCATGGATCTCGATCTGAGGCGGATGTTCGGGTTCCATCGCGAGCACGGCGCGATCGCGACCTTTGCGCTGCGCCGAATTGCCAAGCCCGGAGCATACAGCGAGCTCGACCTTGCGGTGGACGGCCGGGTCACCGCGATACGCCTGCTGGTCAATCGTCCAAGCGGACGCTTCGACATTTATGCTGCGCCGGACGCGACGGCCGGCGCGTCGCCGATGATGTTCTGCGGCGTCACGATTTGCTCGCCAGAGGCACTCGCGCTGCCGCATCGTCCGGCGCCATCGAGCCTGATGGGCGATCTGTTCGCGCCGGCCCTGCGCGCCGGCGCACCGCTGTTCGGATTCGCTTATGACGGATATTTTCAGACTGTCGACGATCTGGCGGCCTGGGAAGCGCTGCAAGGCGAATTCGCGACGACACCGCCGCAACTGAGTTATCTGCGTTGAATAACCTCTCCCCAGCCCCCTCCTAGGATAAGGAGAGGGAGTCTTTGGAGAAGGAGAGGAATCACTTGTGCCTCTCCTTGTCCAAGGAGAGGCCGTCGCGAGCGAAGCTCGCGGCGTGAGAGGTCCGCTTTTCCGACCCTCTCCCTCAGATTGGGGGAGAGTTGGAGAGAGGGTCATCATCAGCCGCGCGATTTCTTCTCCGCGCGGCGTGCAGCGTTGACAGGCGAGTAAGCATCGCGGCGCATCAGACATCCGCGCCGCGAATCAGACCCCCTCCCTAACCCTCCCCCGAAATCTTGGGGGAGGGAATGCTGAGGCGCGGAAGACCGCGCGTAATCGATCGTCGCCCTGCATAAGGGCTTTCTCCCCGACCACGATGAACAAAGGCGGGACACCTCACGATGTCCCGCCTTGATGCGATCACTCCCTAAAAGTAGTAGTTGCGGATCGATCCGTCGTAACGGCCGCTCTTAAGGCAGCAGCGCTTGAAAGGACCGTCCGGAGCCGCACGGACATAGGTCGTTGCGTCCGAGCTTTTCGATCAGATGTTTGTCGCCGTGTACCAGTTGGTCGCCGCGCTTAACGCAGGTCTCGGACGGGAATCCCTTGCGGCGTTTGCTGGTGACCTCAAAAGCGGTCGAACTCGCGATGTCTCCAATTTCGCATGACAGACCTCCTGACGGCCGGAGCACGTCTGCGCGCCAAGCTCCGGTTCCAGGCCAACTTACAAGAAAACCGATGCGACTTCACGCGCGACCGCGAAGCGCAGCGGCTTCTGGTATTAGCGCGCGGAGGACCGCGCGAGATCCTTCGCTCCGCTCAGGATGACAAAATGGAGGCTCAGGATGACTGAACGTGCCAATGCGAAGCCAAGCCCTATCAGCCGCCGTTCGATGCTGCGGCCGGCGCGGCGCGCTCGAAGCCCATGATCTTGATGTAGTACTCCCACTTCGCCATGTTGCCGGCTTCGTCGTTCTGCTCGAAGGCGTAGCCCGGCGGCCGGTCGTAGCTCACCACACCCTTCTGAAACGAAACCGTGCCGGGCGCGCGGTCGCCGCGATGCAGCCGGTTAAAGACCGCGCCGTCCTCGAGCGAGATGAGACCGCTGGGGCCGAGCAGGTTGGATGACTGGCGCAGCCGATGGCGCAGCATCTCGGGGTCGTCGTCGGCGTGCGAGTAGTAGGCGTAATGGATCTCGACTTCGTCGACCGAAAGCGGGATGGCGAAGCGCACGTTCATGACATCGCAGTGCTTTACGATCACGGTCGCCGGGAAGAGCCCCATAATGGTCGAGCGCGGCGCGACGCGCCGATCCTTGAACTGGACAATCGAGGGATCGTTGAGGAACTCGGAGTTGGCGCTGTCACGCAACTCCGCCTCCATCGCGAGATGGCCGCGATCGGTCACCAGGAAGGTGCCGGTCCCGCCCTGCCATCGGAGCAGCCGGAAGGCCCGATGGAGCAGCGGCGCGTGATAGCCTTCGTTGTCGTTGTACTCCTTCCAGTTCGTGGCGAAGCAGACTTTCTGATAGCCGAGCAGATTGAGCCGGCCGTCGCCGCCGAGGATGGTGGCGAGAAACGGGCGCGTGTCGCCCAGGTAGTCGTCAAGCCCGATCGCGTCGCGGCCCATGGTCGCGAAAATCAGGCCGTTGAACTGAGCGCTGCGAATCTCGCGCAAGCCGTAATCCTGCTTGTTGAATTCGGCGGGGAAGCGTTCGCGCCCCGGACAGGCCATCAGTTCGCCGCGATTATTGAACAACCATCGATGGTAAGGACATTCGAATTCGGCCGCCCGGCCGCGCGAGCGCGTTTCGAGCTGGGTACCGCGATGGGTGCATGAGTTCAGGAAGACGCGCACCCGGTCGTCGTCGCCGCGGAGGATCAGGATCGGCACCTCGCCGATGCGAAAGGTCTTGAAGTCGCCCGGCTTCGGCAGCTCGCAGGCGTGCGCCACCGGATGCCATTCCGGACCGTAGAAAATCCGCTCGAGCTCGAGCTGGTAGATGTCCGGCCGATGAAAAACTTCCTTCGGCAGCACGCTGTAGCGCGCCGGCCAGGTGAGATGCACCGGCTGCGACGCCGCCTCGGTCCCGTTATTCATCGTGGCTGCCACGCGCAGGTCCTCCGGGTGGTCATTCAAGACCATAGCAGCCGGCAAGGTTGTCATGCAGCACCGCATTCTTGTCGGCTTCGCTCAGGCAGGCGGTGTGCTTTTCGATCACTTCGCGCGAGTGCGGCCAGGTCGAATCGAAATGCGGGAAATCGTTGGCCCACATCAGGCGCCGCACGTTCATCAGATGCGCGGTCTGGAACGCGACCAGGTCATCCTGGAACGTCACGTAGACGTTTTCCTTGAAATATTCGCTCGGCGCGCGCGACAGCGGCTCGGTCTTCAGGTGATGGCGATGCTGCTTGTAGGCGTAGTCCATCCGGCTGATGAAGTGCGGCACCCAGCCGGCGTCGGCCTCGGCGCAGACCAGCTTGAGCTTCGGATGGCGCTCGAAGACGCCGCCGAAGACGAACATCGCGAGCAGGTCCTGGTTGCCGCGTATCAGGTTCATCCAGCCGTTGAGCTGCGAGTTCACCCCGCGCATCGCCTGGCCGTAGAAGCTGTCGAGCTTGAGATTGGGATCGCGCGCGCCGGCCAGATGATGGAAGCTGACCGGCAAGTCCATCTCGACGCACGCCGCCCAGAAGGGATCGTAGAGGCGGCTGTCGTAGTCCTCCTCGTTGGGCCAGCCGGGCAGCATCACGCCGCGCAGGCCGAGTTGCTTGATATGGCGGGCCTCGGCGATGGCGTCGGCGACCGAGCGCATCGAGGTCATCCCGAGTCCGAGCAGTCGGTCGGGATGGCTCGCGCAGAACTCGGCGAGCCACAGGTTGTAAGCGTCGAGGCAGGCCTTGCGGTAGTCGAAATCGAGATGCTTGCAGATCAGCATCCCGGCGCTCGGATAGATGACCTCCGCCGCGATGCCGTCGCGATCCTGATCGCGCATCCGCGCCTCGGGATCCCATCCGCCGCGCTGGAGATCCTCGAAATGCGCCTTGTGCCGGATTTGGTCGGGCGGCACGCCGGCGCCCGATAACACCGCCATCGGGACCTTGCGCGCGATGCCATCGATCAC
>Ga0209415_10011050_pt1 | contig 15260 bp, 7 predicted proteins | sample PeaSoiSIISIP2007_FD_187696 | JGI IMG/M metagenome (GOLD analysis project Ga0209415, IMG submission 187696) | Peat soil microbial communities from Weissenstadt, Germany - SII-SIP-2007 (SPAdes) (version 2) | ecosystem: Environmental > Terrestrial > Soil > Wetlands > Peat | place: Germany... | reverse complement strand
AGCCAGCGCCGCCGGGTACGGCGCATACCGCTCCTTCGTCCCGCCGAACCCGTGATACCAGAGCACCGTCCCGCGCCCCGCCGCCGCCTCCGGCGATTCCCGGTACCGCAGCAGCGCCGGCACCCCGGCCACCCGAACCGCCCCGTCCGCACCGGCCACCTCTCCACCAAACCAGCCCGCCGCCCACCCGGCAACCCGAGGCCTCCTCGCGCGCGTGAGGCCTACGCGTACGCATTTGTGTGCCTGAGTTTCCGTCATATTTCGATGGATATGACAGAAATATGACAACAGCATAGCCCTTTCAGATAGGGGATCAGGCCGGCCAGGGTCGCGGACAGCAAAGCCTACAAAGACCAATAAATCGGGATATAAGGTGCCAATGCCGCGACTAGCGAGGTCTCTCAACTGAACGTATGCCGCCTATCTGCCGGGATACATCAATCTGTCCGTACCGACAGATGTATCTCCCGGAGCTGACAGTGTTCAAGTCCCCGTCGCAGGACTTCAGTTTCAAAGGCCCAGCTTGGAGCGTACGACCCAGCCAATGCGGGTGAACGAGTGCAGCACGCACGCGGGCGATTCCTCGCGGCGATGGAAATCACGGTTTGGCTGCTCGCGTAAGTGGGCTGTTCCCCGCGCAAATGTGCGCCGTATATTTACCAGCAAGACCTGCTAAAGGGGTGTGGGGGGTACTGTGAGATCAAACGTGCGCTCGGTTGGCAACCGAAGTTGCGAGAGAACGATCGCAAGGCGGGGGAGAAAGCGCAGAATACGGCTTGCTGCGGGTGCGGTGCTATTGGTTTCCTTGGGGGCGGGGCTGTCCGCGCAGGCGGCCTTTGCCTCGCAGGCCAGCCCGGCCGTGACGGCCGCTTCCGTCCTGGCCGTCCGCGCGGCCGGTTCGACGTCGACCGCGGCCAGCGTTGCCGTCCTCGATGTCGTGATCCTCGTCGACGAGTCGGGCAGCGAGACACGAGCCAAAGTCGCCGACGAAAAGCAGACCGCCGGGACGATCGTGCAGACGATGCTCAACCCGGCCAGCCGGGTCACGGTGGTCGGTTTCGGCGGCGTCAACAACGTCGTGCCTGACCAGAACCCCATCGATGTCGTCTGCCAGCCCACGACCGCGAGCGGCGTCGCCAACCTCAGTTACCTCGCGTCGTGCGTGAACAAGCTGCACCGCCGGACCGAGGCGGAGGGCGACGACACTGATTACGCCGCGGCGTTCGGGCAGGCGATGAGTTACTTCAACCCGGACTCCGCGTACGGGAAGCAGTCCCCGACGGGGGCGATCAAGGTCATCCTGATGATGACCGACGGCGGCGTGGACGTGCACCGCGACACCCGACAGTACGGTGTCAACTGGATGCTGGGCGAGCAGCAGGCGGTCAGCCAGCAGCTGGCCCTGGCGCGGCAGTACGGAGTCCAGGTGTGGCCCCTGGGCTTCGGCACCGACATCACGTCCCAGGCTACGTCCTACCTGAACACGCTGGCCAAGGACGGCGCGCAGACCGCGTGCGACACCCGTCAGGAATCCGAGCCGCATTACCAGGTGGTGAACAACCCGTCAGACGCGCTGAACGCGCTCGACCAGTTGTACGCGGAGGCTGGCTGCCTCGGCACCTATGTGACGCCTCCCGTGCCAATCGGAGGTCCCGTCCAGAGCGGCACGCTGCACGTGACGATCCCCGCCATCGCCAGCGACGCGGCGATCAGCGTCGACCGGGGCGACCCGGGCGTTCAGGTTAGCTACGTGATGCCGGGCGGTCAGCAGTGGACCGACTCGTCGGTGATCAGCGGGCAGGACTCGCCGGTCGAGGTCTTGCACCTCGCCGATATCACCAGCGCCGAAGCCGGGACATGGAAAATACAGCTCACGGCGACGCCCGGACTGGCCAGTCAGCTGGTGAGCGCGACGGTGTTCTGGCAGGGCGCAGTCCGGGCCGTGATCACCGCCGACCCGCCCAGCGCGAACCTCGGGCAGTCGATCGACGTCACGCTCAGCGTGCTCGGCCCGAACGGTCCGATCACCGAACCCTCCACACTGGCCAACCTGCAGGTAGGCGTCACCGTTTCAGGTGACGGGTTGTCCGGGTCGAGTTCTGTCCCGGTCTCCCCCGGCCCGGCGACAGCCCCGGGTGAGTACAAGGGCAAATTCACAGCACCTGAACTGGCGGGCCCGCTGACGTTCACCGGGACCGCAGCCGGCTACGGACTCTACGCCACGGAGTTCCCCGCGACCGTCCAGGTCGGTACCAACGCCAGAGGATTCACGGCCACCGTGCAGCCCCCCATCGTGACCAGCGTGCAAGTGGGACAAGGCCTCCAGGGTCACGTCAACTTCGTCAACCAGACCGGGACGGCCCGGAGCGTGCGCCTGGAACTCAGCACGAGCCATGCGCTCGCCGCCGTCACCAGCCCGGCCGGGCCGATCACCGCCAAGTCGGGCCCGCCGTCCAGCGCGCCCTTCACGATCACCGTCAACCAGCACTCGCCCACCGGCCCGGCGTGGCTCGAGATCAAGGTCGTCGACGCTGCGAACCCGAGCCTGGTCTACAGTGACGTGCCGATAGAAGTCACCGTGACCAAGCCGCCGAGCTTCCTGATCAAGTACTTGTGGGCGATCATCGGCATCGGCGCTTTGCTCGTCCTGGCCACCCTGGCCGTGCTCTGGATGCGCGCGGCCCACCGCAGCAAGGTCAACGTGCGCGGCTTGGTCGCGATCCTGAGCCGCGACGGCGAGCAGATGGGCGCGGAACTCAAAGCGCCGAGTAAGTGGGCCGAGGCGTTCCGTTTCATCGTCCGCGACGAAGATCAGAAGACCGCCCGCCTTGACTTCCCGCGACCGGGCCTCTCCGCCTACACGGTCAAACGGGGCGCGAATGGCGAGGTCAGGCTCATGACGCCGACGGGCGAACGGTACGACGTCGTGGTCGGGGGCCCCGGGGAAACCCTGGAGGACAGCGGGCTTGAGCTGGCCTTCCGGGACACCCGCCGCCGGAGCGCGACACCGCGCGCCGCTGCGACGCCGCGACGCGCCACCCCGCGGGAGAACGGCGCGCGCGAGTCGGTCCCACGGTCCGCCGACCAGAACGGCACGAGCACGTCGTCCTCGGCACCATCGCAGGAAGACGACTGGCTGTAGCGAGAACTCGAGAACCAGGCCAATGCACAGCTAGATCACTAGGGGGGAATCATGAAGCTCTATCAACCGGTCATGTTCGTCGGACTCGGCGGTACCGGTTGTGACATCGGTGCCGAGCTCGAGCGCAGGATGCGCGAGGAAATCTGCGGGCCCGATGGCAACGACTTCCGCCGCAGGCGCGGGCGGGAGAGCATGCTGCCCTACCAGTTGCCCTCTTGCGTCCAGTTCGTGTACGCAGACATGAACCAGGCCGAGCTTGACCGGCTGCCGCGACGCGTGGTGCCAGGGCCGGAACATGTCCCGGCCGTCGACCTGACCGCGCGTTACGCTAACGGCCTCGTGCCGGACGTGGCCAGCTATCCCGAGCTCGCCCGGAACCTGCGGCTCGAGGCGGGGCGGGTGGTCGAAGGCTGGCTGCCGCCCGCCACCCAGGACGAGCCTCGGGTGAACCCACTGCACCGGGGCGCGGGCCAGTTCCCGACGATCGGGCGGGCGGCGATGTTCGGCACGTTCATGGAAAGCATCCATCCGGCTGTGCGGGACATCCGCGAGGCGATCGGCAGGCTGGCCAACTGCGGCGAGGACCTGGCCGCCATGGAGGGCAAGCCACCCAGAGGGGTGGACGTCTTCGTCGCCTTCTCGGTGGCCGGCGGGACCGGCTGCGGAATCTTCTACGACTACCTGCACCTGATCTGGTACGTGCTGCGCCAGAACAGTCGGCTGCGGGTGAAGATCTACCCGTTGGTGCTCATGCCGTCAGCGTTCGAGGACGGCCTGGGCGGGGGACGCGCCGCTGAGCTCAACGCGGGCCGCGCCCTGCTCGACCTGTTCCGTCTGGTGGACCAGCAGAACGGTGCCGACGCGGAGCGTCGGCTGCACAGCGTGCACGACCGGGTGCCGATCGACCCCGAAGAGGTGGTGGTCAATTATCCAGGAAACCTCCGGATCGTGATGCGCCCAGGGACGCTGCAGACCGGGTTCCTGTTCTCCCAGCCCGCGGGCGCGACTCGCCTGGACATGCACCGGTCGATCGTCTCGCTGGTGATGTCACTGACGGGAACCGAGATGTCAGAGGACGAGGACCCGTCCGCTGAACTCCACCAATCGTTCGCGGACAGCTTCGTCAACCAGGCCACGCACCGCCAGGTGCGCGCCGATAACGGGATCGGTAACCGTGGCGTATCGACGGCGCTGGTTGCCTCGCTGACGGTGCCGGTGGACGACCTGGCCGGCATCGTTGGCTCGCGGCTGCTGGGCAGAGCCATCAAGGAGCATTCCAAACCCAAGGCCGGGGTGGAGTCGACCCGATCCGACATCGAGGACTTCTTGATCAGGGCCGGCGTCCATCCGGTGCTGCGGCGGCACGGCAGCGATTTCGCCGAGCCCGAGCCCGCCCACGGTTCCCGCGAGGTGACCGCCGCCCTGAACGACCGCCGCGAGGCGATGCGGGCGGGCATCGACTCGCTGAGGGCCCAGCTCGGCCGGGACGTCCCCGAACTTGTCTCGGGTTTCGACCCCGACAGTGCCGTCCGAGAGCTACTTGGCCAGAAGAACGTCTTCTACATTCAGCGGGTCGTCTTCGGACATACGGAACTCAACGGCGAGGTCGAGCAGGGCGGCGCCAACGGGATACTGCACCGTCGGCGGGGAACGCCCGCAGCGCCCGCCGGGCATACGGTCGCGCCGCCGCCGACCCCGGAACTGCACGACAGGTTTCTCCACAAGGTGCAGTGGAACGAAGAAGAGCCGGTAGCGGCCCGCGGTAAACAGGACGAGTGGTACCAGTGGCAGACCCACGTGGCGTGGGCCGAGTACTGGACCAGGCACACGCCGCACTGGCGTCGGCCGCTTGACAGGGTTCAGAAGGACCTGACCTCGCTGACCAAGATCCTTACGGAGTTTGCCGGTCAGTCGGACGAGGACTTCAACCGCCGTTCGGCCGAGCTGTACCGCAGGCGCGTAGGCGTCTCCTACCTGCTTCCGGCCGGCGCGGGCCGGATGGACCAGTTCTACGAGCAGGTGGTCAAGCGCATGCGTGAGCACTTTGCGCGGGAGGGCCGCCTCCGGGTCAACTCCCCCGAGCCCGAGCTGGTGGACATGCTGATCGGCGCCAGCGGCTGGCATGAGACGTACGAGATCGCCGTTACTCAGACGCCCGAAACCGCCCTCTCCTTCCTGCGGGAAAGGATCAAAACCGAGGTAAAGAGGTTCTTGCGGGAGCCGCCGCCCGGTGAGCAGCCGATGCTGCCCAAGCTGGGGGACCTGCTGGCCGAGGCCGCCGGGCACGGTACCGCGTCGGGCGTTATGCAGGACTATCTGGAGGCATTCCAGGGCAAGCTCGCTGGGCTGCTGCCGGCCAACTTCACCCCGCAGGGCAGCGGTCCGCTGAAGATCTTGATCTCCTACCCCGCCGATGCGCCGAGCGAGGTTATCAAGGGCCACTTGCAGAAGTCGATCAACCTGCCCATCGGGCCGCGCATCGCGTACGACTACCGGAACACCCACACCGAGTCGATCTCCGTGGTGTTGTTCCGTACGGCGATGGGCGTCACCGAGGTCGAGGAGGTCCGTGACGTACTCCGGGTCTGGGCGGGGGCGCTGGCGCGGCCCGAGCCCACCGACCTGCTGCGCTGGCGGCAGCGCACCGGCTACGACTTCGGCTACCTGGCGACCAGGGAAGAACACCGAGTCGAGATCCTGCACCGGCTGCTGTGTGCACTGTGGAACGGCCGGGCCAAGATTTCGGGATCCAAGGCATCCCCCGAGCGGATCGACGTCGAGCTCGGCGGCGACGTGGTGATGACCTTGCCGCTCACGCCGCTCGGCCAGGCGTCGTCCTGGGGCAGCCTGCTGCGCGCCTACGAGCTGTGGGCGCTGGACGACGACGATATCCACCGCCGGTTCTGCGCGCAGCTCATGCGCGAACTGCCCGATGGCATCGACGCCAGGCCGAAGCCGCCGGACGAGCTGTACATGGTGATACGAGATCTGGCCGAGGGCCAGATCGAGCTCCTCGAAGACATGGTGAAGAAGCAGCCAGCCGGGCAGCGTTCCCGTGCCACGCAGATGCGCGGGTTCTGGGCGTATACCCTGCCCGCCGCACTCGACCAGGAGTTCACCGGACAGGACTCGCCGGTGGCCCAGAACCTGCGTGAGCTGGAGCAGGTCGCAGACGCCGGGGCCGGTGTATGACCGTCCAGATCCTACGGCTGACCGGGCTGGCGGACGCCGACGCGGAGGAGGCCGCTGCTGCGCTGCTTGACGACCTTCGCGGTCACCCTGACCTGCGCAGGCTGCTGGTGCTTGACGATACCGCCATGCTCGTCCAGCACGCGCGGATCTACGAGGGTCTGATCACCGGAAAACGGATCCAAGACCTGCTGTGCGTAGCGCTAGGACCCCGGGCCGGGAACAGCCGGGTGCTCCAGCTCCCGGGAAACCTGGGCGGCACGCAGGGGTCCGGGGTGCTCTGGGTGAGCGATCCATCCGGCATCGACTGGCGCGTCGCCGCGGCCGCTATCGCCATCGGTCACGCGGGTGGCTCAACGAGCGGCCTGGATCATCTCCTCGGCTTGCTGTCGGTGGAGGAGATTTTCGACGGTGTGCACGCGGTCATCACCCAGAAGGTGCCGGGCAAGGTAGCGAGCCCGGGGCTGCGGCTGGCTGGTGCGGACGACGAGGCGGCCACCTTCGCGGGCGCGCTGGCCGTAGCTAGCCGGCGGCTTACCGAGCCAGGTCTTGGGTCCGACGAGCCGTTCCCTGGACTGCTCCCTGCTGCGGCCGGCGGCGTGAGGCTGCTCGACGGCGGTGAGTTGTCCCGCTGCCGTGACGACGTCATCGACTCGGTACGCGCCGCTACCGGAGCGCTCGCGAGGCAGGCGGGCATCGGCGGCATCTTCCGCCGCGGCTACGCGGGTGTCCGCGAGCACGTCATCGAGGCGGGCGCCGCGCTAGCGGACCTTCGCCATCAGGTGGACCAGTTGCTACAGGAGGCTGACGCGACGGGCAGGCTGTCCGAAAAGCAACACGCCCGGGTGCTGGCCGTCGGCGTGCAACTCCCCGCGCCTACCGCGGTCCCGACTGATGGCGGAACTGGCCCGGGTGCCCCGCCGCAGTCGTTGGTCCACCTCACTATCGCCGACGCCATCCGCGGTGGAGACCCGCTCGTGCTGGTCATCAGGCGCCTAGGGCTGACCGAGCGCGAGCTGAAGCGCCGCGGCAGCGCGAGCTACGCGCAGGAGGCCGAGCGGCGGTGTCCGGCGTCTCTGCCTGCCCGGCTCGCGGACCCACCGCAGCGGCCATCGCGGCCCGCCAGCGGCGGCGACCTGCGGGACGAACTGGGCCTTGACGAGGCCAAGAAGGCCGCTGACCGGCTGGCCGACCTGATGGTCGATGTGGGTAACCGGGAGTGGTCTACAACCACCCCGACCTCCGACGAGGTGGCCCGGATCAGGATCGCGCTGGACGGCGTGGTCAAAGTGCTGACCGAACACGCCGCCTCGGTGGCCGATACCAGCAGCGGGGCGCGGGGGGCACGGAGAACGTGGCTCGGGGAGATCCTGACGCCCACCCTCCGCGAGCTAGTGCTCAAGGTGCTCGTGGCTGAATCCGCCTCGCCGAGCGTCGGCGGGCAAGAGGCCTTCGAGCACGCGCGCGACAGGACCGCCGGGTTGCTCGCGGAGTGGACACGCGATGTGCGCACCAACGGTGTGCTCGCCCGGCCATCCTTCGCGACCTTCGATATAGATGACGCTCCTTACGCCGACGAAGGCGACGTGGCGGAGGTCAAGGAGGCCGTCTTGTACCAGCCAGGCCAGGTGATGTGGCAACTCTGCGGCCGGAACGACCTCGCCGCGTTGGACGCGACCGTCTCTCCGCAAGCGGTGTGGTTCGCTCCCCGGCTGAACAAGGCCGCTCTCGCCGCCGACCTGCCGTCGGAGACAGTGTGGACCGCGTCGGGTTCGTACGCCGGGCTGCTCCGCCTGGTGCCGCTACGGGCCGGCACCGCCTTCTCAAGCTGGGGGAGCGACGCCCTCGCGGTGGCTCCGGCGGATCCGGCGGAGCTCTGGCCATGACAGAAAAATTGCAGTTCCGCCGCGTCACGGGTGAGCACGTAGAAGCCGAGGCGCGAGTCGACGACGAAGAGCTCTACACTGCGAAATTCCTGATGGCGCGGCGGGTCTGGCTGGAGGAAACCGAGCTCCGCCAGCACCGGGTGTCGGACGGTTCACAGCGGAGTACCGGCTACGACCGGCTGGACAACGAGATCCTGGCCGGGCGCCAGCTGTACGAGGTGGCCGAGTGGGGCGGCTACCCGCCCGAGGTAGTCCGCCTGTACGGCGACGAGGCCACGTCGGCCGACCCGTACGCGCTCTTCTATCCCTACCGGGGCAGGCGGCTCAGCACGGTAGGTACGCACTTTCTTGCCGAGGAGCGGGACGCCTTCGAGGTCAGCCTGCTGACTGGTCTGTGCTGGCTGGCCGCCGCCGGAATCTCGCATTGCGCGCTCAGCCCGGATACGGTGCTGTGGGACGGCGAGAAGCGGCAGGTGCAGATTGCTGACTTCAGCCAGAGCATGGTCTTCGGCGCTCCACGGGAAGCGATCCCGGGACCGTCGAGTTGGATCGCGCGAGAACAACGTCCGGGCAGCGTAGGCGGTACGGTCAGTGCGCGTGATGACATATGGGCGGCGGGTCGGCTGATCTTCTTCGTCCGGAATCACGGGGAGGAACTCGCGGATCGAGGTCGGCTCGCGGAAAGCGGCCTGGATGAGCTGCTCGCCGGGGTGTTCGGTCCGCCAACCGGTCGGCCGACCGCCAGGGAACTACTCGTGGACCGGATGGGACACCGTGACCCGGTTCCGCGCGGGGCCGACCGTCGTCCGTGGCTTGAAGAAGGGCGCAGGCACTTCTGGGCGGCCCGCCAGCACAAGCACCCCGGCGCGGCCATCCCGCCGGAGGCGGTCGAGGTCGCTGAGGGCTCTGACCGTATAACGCATACGGCCTGGGTGCACACCGACCGCGCGGCGGGCACTGAGGCCAGCGAGCGGGTCCAAGTCCCGCCGCAGGCCGAAGTTACGGCCCGTAAGGCCTCGCAGGACAAGGGCTTTCGCTGGCGGCGGGGTGCCGGTTGAGCAACATCGACCAGATCCTCTACCGGGCACCGAACGGCGGAAACGGCATCATCCAGCAGGCGGCCACGTCCCTGCGCGATCATGTCGAAGGCAACCACTGGCTGCGACGGCTGGAACCATGGTTGCGGACGGGCAACCCACTAGGCCGGGGATACCTAGCCTTCGGTCGGCAGGCTGCGCTCATTCGGTGGCATTCCGATGTCACGTCACGATTCGACTGGCAGCTCGCCCTCGTACTCGTCGGCCAGCCGACGGTATTGACCAGCACGTACGCGCTCGAGCTTCCGGAGCTCTCTGCTTACCTGCAGACGCTGCCGCGCAGCAACCGACTGCTCCAGGCTACGAGGACGGAGTTGGGTCCCGCTCACAGCGGCGTGAATGCGCGGGCGCGGTCGAAGGAAGCCATCGACCTGCTGGTCCCGCTGCTCGCCCGCGTTCTCGCAGGCGAGCGGAGTGTGGTCATGCCGTGGACGGAACCGTCGCTGCCGGAGGCGGTCATGTGGGGCGTGGTGAGCATCCTTTCGATGCTCGGGGACCCCAGGCCAGTTTCGTTCCTGACTTACGCGTCCACGCGGGCGCCTAATACCCCCGGGTTGTTTGTGGCTTTCCGTCCCGGCGCCGCCCGACTGCCGCCCGATCCGGGGTTCGAGATGGTGGCGACCGAACTAGCCTCCAGGTTCGCCCGCGACCCGGCCGAGCTCCGTCGCACGCTTCTCCAGTTCGGGATGCTCCAACCAACCGATCATGCGGGCCGCATTACCCGACTGCTCAGGCTGTGGCCTCATATCCAGACCGTGAACGCTTACCCCGGGGAGACTCAGACCGTGAACGCCACTTTCAATAGCCCGTCATCGATGGCCGGGGCGGCGTCGTCGAGACAGGAGCAGGGCGGCGCGACCGGCCACGGGGTAACCTGCCCGATCTGCCTGCACGAGATCGATAACTGGGACGCGCAGCAGTATTGGCGCTGGGATGCGACCCTGGAAGCCTACGTGGAGCTTCCGGTCCCGCCGGGCTTCAACCAGAATCAACGGGACCGGCTGGTGCGGGGATCCTACGTACGCTGTCCCGCTCCCCACTCTGACATGCAGAGCGAGCACTATCTGCCCGTGAACTACGGCCGCTTTGGGCCCCCTGTGCTGCTGGGCTTCATCGGGCTGACCAAGTCCGGTAAGTCACACCTGCTGGCATCAATGGTCGGTGAGGTTCAGGCTGGTGGGCTACTGCAGGACTACGGGATAGCCAGCCGCCCGGTGGACCCGGCCCTGCACCAGCGGTTCATGGAAGGCTGGGTGAACCCGCTGATCAAGCACGGCAGAGTGCTGCCCGGCACTCAGGAAGGCATCGTCACGTTTGCCGATGCCTTCCTTATGAGCTACGACAATGGTCCGGAACAGGTAGTGGCCCTGTTCGACGTTGCCGGCGGCGACCTAGCCCGGGTAGACGAGTCGAAACAGTTCCTCGAGATCGCCGACGGGCTGTTCTTCGTCATCGACCCAGAGCCCTGGAACGGCAGCGGCAAGCGGCCTGGTGATGAGACCTTCGACAACGTCCTCAACGTCGTGCAGGAAAAGAACCGGCAGAACCGGGTCAGCGCGGCGATTGTGCTCAATAAGGCGGACAAGGTCCGGTTCGACGAGCCCGTCGCCCGCTGGCTCCGAACTGACGGCAGCGCGCTGGACCCGGCGGAGTTCCTCCTCGAGAGCCAAGATGTCTATGCCTACCTGCACCATAAAAAGGCGCTGGTACTGGCCGGCCCTTACCGCCTGTGCGACAAGGCCACCCTGCACGTCGCGTCGCCGACCGGCGGCGCCGGCGACGGCGAGGGCAGCGTGTACCCCCGCGGGGTCACGCCGCGCCGAGTGCTGCGGCCGCTCGTCGCGATGCTGGCGATGACGGGTGTGCTGACTGCGCCGAAGGCCGAGAAGGTGGGGATCTAAGTGGCGGACACCTGGGATATCCATCAGATCGAGTACCGGTGGGATCCCGTCAAGGACATGTCTCCGGTTGCGAGTTCCATGCCGGGCGAGCCGACCCGAGGCTGGGATCCACTGATCCGGCCGTGGGTGCGCCATCCCAACGTGGACAAGCCGTCTGAGAGCGTGTGCTACCAGATTTTCTCATCGGGGACGGCGGCCCTGGCCTGGCGATACCGGGATTGGCGGGCGGCCGAACGGGGCGGCGCCGCCCAGGGGCGACCGCTGGTCTCCCGTGTCCTGGTCGGCCAGGCAAGCGCGCTGACTCCTGACGTCGCCATCGCCTTGTGCCGGATAGGCCTGCCGCTCACGGCGGGTCCGCGGCCCGGCCGCGTCACCGCCGACACGGTGCTGCCCCCGCTCAGCGTCGACGAGCTCACGGAACTGGTCCGCGAGCGGGCCCTCGCGCTCGATCAGTACGCGGCGCGGGAGAAAGGCCTGCAGCAGGTGGTCGCCGCGGCGCTGTCCCACCCGCATACCCCGCTCGCGATACAGCTCCGGGATCCCTTCATCTTCTATGCGCCGCAGTCGGGCTCGCAGAGCCTGCTGCTGTGGGGCCTGTGGCGAATCGCCTGGCCGTTGCTAAGCCAAAGCATCGCCCAGCGAGGCTGGTCGTTTTCCACCTTTGAGCTGCCGATGGGTGACCAGGACACCTCAACGCTTCCGGAGATCGTGTTCCGCATGACGCAGCTCGCGCCGGTTGCACCGCCGGCCAACGCGCGCAAGGAATTCCGGGTCCGTCCTGGTGACCCGAGAGGACCGGCCGTCCAGGACCCCGTCGCGGAAGAGTTGGCCAAGTGCCTGGTCGCGGAGTACCGGGAGATGGATGGCGACGAGCTGGAGCAGCTCATCGCAAACTGCAGCGCCGGATTGCCGCGGGAGTTGCGGTTCGAAGCCGTCCTTGACGCACTCCGGGCCAAGTGGCCGCCCGAGCCAACCTCCGCCCGCGCAACGCAGTTCGCGCCGGTATCGCGTGCGCAGGAACCGGCGCCCGCGACGACCGGACCCGCCGAGTCAGACATCGAACACGCGGATCCCAGCCAACCGTCGGCCACGTCCCGTCCACCCGGCCACGCTCAGCATTCAGCCGTCGCCGGGTACGCGGACGTCGATGAGTACCTGAGCACTTCCGAATACGATGTCAGCCTTCCGGGTAGCCTCGTAATCCCCGAGCATCAGGACGTTCCCGAACGCCAGGGCCGCCTTGACTACCGGGATGACCCTCAGCCGCACGTCGCTCCCGCCCGGTTTTCCGCACCTGATGAGTCCTTGCCGGGCACAGGCTCGCGGCCGGGCCTGCCCTCGCAGCCGGATGAGTTGCGGTCGCTGAGCAGGCCCCGGCGGCTGGCTGGTCAGGAGCATGACCTCGACAGGCGGCCCGGGAATGCGCCACGGCTCGATCTGGATGAGGTCCGGCGCGCCGGTGCCGGGCCCCATTCTGTGCTCACCCTGCTCACGAGGTTGAGTTCGGAGACCGATGGGAGGCAATTCCATGCCATCCTGGAGCGCCTCCTCGCCACCTCGGCCGAATTCGACGAACGCGTGGCGGCGTGTCGGCAGATGCCGGGGAACAGCTGGTACCTCCCTGTCTTCGAGCGGCACGGCTACCAGGATTGCGTGACTGAGCTGAGCGAGATCTTCAGGATCCTCGTGATCCCTGACTTGAAGAGGTCCAACGCTCCCTCCGCGCTCAGCGCCTGGGTGCGTAAGGCGCCGCCTCAGGTGACCGCTGCTCTCCTGGTTGCCGCGAAGACCGAGGATGAAGCGAAACGATCCGAATGGGAGACGTTCGAGCTGATGACGCAGACCCTTGGCCCGGCCGGCCTGCGGAAGTTGCTGGAGGTCAGCGGCATTACGTTCGACTGGCCCCGCCCTAGACGCCGGAGCCAGGCGGGAAAGCACGGCTCGCGCGTGAGCGTATTCGCAAAACTCCTCGCATTCCTACGGTTGAAGGGCGACTAATCTCCATCTCCGGGTTCTCCGGCACCCCGCTCAGAAGCGGTCGGGGGTGGCGGCGGGGAAACCGAACCCGGAGGCGGGGTGGTGCCCGGTCCGCTGACGTTGCAGGCGAGGGCGTTCGGGTCGTTGTCCACCAGCGGCTGGGCCAAGGCCGGCGGGGTCAGGAACGCCGGGTAGCGCAGGTCCAGCAGGTCCAGCAGGTTGTGGGCGTTCGCGTCCCGCAACGTCATCGCGGGCAGGTTCCATTTGGCCTCCACCAGCGCGCAGATGCTGGTGTGGTCCGAGGTCCGGTGCGAAACGTGCCAGGGCCGGGCCCACGGCGAGATCATGACGAACGGCACCCGGAACCCGTACTGGGCGAAGCCGTTGTAAGCCGACTCCCCGGCGGGCACCTCCGGCGCGATGTTGTCGGGCGCTAGCGCGGGCGGCGGGGGCACGTGATCGTAGTAGCCGCCGTGCTCGTCATAGGTCCAGATCAGCAGGGTCTTCGACCACGCAGGCCCGGACATGATCGCGCTGACGACCTGGGCGGAGAACTGCTCCCCGCTGGCGATGTTCTGCGGGTCTTCCTCCGACGTGGTGCCGTAGTTCGGTTCGACCAAGGCGACGCCGGGCAGCGTGCCCGCGGCCGCGTCGGTGAAGAACTGCGTGATCGGTACGACCTTGGTGCCGTTGTTCTTCAGGTATAGCGCCGGGTACAGCTCGACGGTCGGCAGCGTCGTGTAGTAGTCCCGCCAGCTCACGCCGGCCGCGTCAAGCCGGTCGAAGATTGTCCCGTTGGCCGGGTAGTCGGTCAGCGCGGGCAGCGTGTCGTTGACCTGGCCGATGGAGGTCGCGGAGATCAGGTAGCGCCGGTTCGGGAAGGTCTGGCCGAGCACCGAGGCGAAGTACCGGTCGGCGATCGGGAACACCTGGGCCAGCGAGTAGTAGAACGGCAGGTCGGACTGCTGCCAGTAGCCCATCGCCACGGGGCCGCTGCCGGACTCGACGAAGCCGTCGTTGCGGCCGTTGTCGAACTGGGTGTGGCTGTCCAGCCAGCTCTGGCTGGGCATGCCCGTGAGCTGGCAGGTGGTCGGCATGTGGAAGGCGTGCTGGATGTTCCCGTTCGCATAGGGGTTCGTGGCCGTCGGCCGCCCGCCGCGGCCGAGGCGGAACCCGTCGGCGCCCGGCCGGCCCAGCATGCCAAGGTAGTTGTCGTAGGAGTGGTTCTCCATCATCATCACGACGATGTGCTCGATCTGCGGGATCGTGTCGGTGCCCGCAGGCAGGTTCGGGTAGGGCAGAGAACCCGGCTGGCGCAGCTCATCCTGCGGTGACCGGGCCGCATACCGCCAGCCCCCCGTCCCGGCGACCGCCCCGGCGATCATCCCAGCCTTGAGCAGCTGCCGCCGGTTCGGCCCGGACCGCCCAGGCGCGCGTTCCTCGTCACTCACGATGCCCTCCTAGCGGGGTCTGACGGCACGACCCCACAGTGTTACAGGCGGCAAGAAGGCAGTAAAACCCGGCAAAGGTGAACACTGACGATCAAATGACCGGCCTGCACCCCAACCGGACCGCGCCTAAGCCGGCCCTCACCGCTCCGTCCGTGCCGGCCACCCTCCCACCAAACCAGCCGCCCGCCCGACCGGCAACCCGTGCCCCGCTTGAGCCATCGTCACGTCGGGTGGCCCGGCCCTAAAAGATCAAGTAAAAAGCATTGAATCGAACTCATGAGCGAGAACTCGGCCACTGAGGTTAACGAGACCGGTGAGGCCCGAGCTCCGGCCCGCAGCCGTCTGCGGCGGCCCCGACGTCAGAGCAACCCTGGGTACAGCAGCGCCAGCTGGGCCGGGTAACCGGCGATCAGCCGCAACTCGTCGTCGGTCAGCGGCTTCCCGGTCGCCGACGCGCAGAGCTGGACCAGCGAGAACACCAGGTCCTCATTACCGCAGGCCACCTCAACACCGAGCCCCTCCAGGACGTGCCTGAACCCCGCCTTGCCGCCGTACTCGCCGGTCAGCACGACCCGCCCCTCGCGCGAATACCAGTCGGAAGGGAAGGGCCCGAGCAC
>Ga0209415_10011049_pt1 | contig 15260 bp, 9 predicted proteins | sample PeaSoiSIISIP2007_FD_187696 | JGI IMG/M metagenome (GOLD analysis project Ga0209415, IMG submission 187696) | Peat soil microbial communities from Weissenstadt, Germany - SII-SIP-2007 (SPAdes) (version 2) | ecosystem: Environmental > Terrestrial > Soil > Wetlands > Peat | place: Germany... | reverse complement strand
GCATAAGCGGCGGGAGCGGTGAGAAACGGGAAAGGGAAAAAGCGCAAGGCAATGATGAATGCTACGACGGTGGCCACTTCCATCAGCACCCAACTGGCGTCGATATAGGGGTGGAACCTGGTGTAGCTACCCGGATCAGCGGAAGGCCAGAGATGAAACTGCCGCTCCAGTCCGTAGACCGCCAGCGGAACCATGCAAACGGCCATGGTTGCCAGCAGTCCCGCGGGGATTCGAAACAGCGGTTTCGCCCATAGCCGCCTTCCGGCCAGCACGAAGACCACTGCATACGCGGACGCAATCGCAAACAACTGCCAGCCTTTGAACCTGTCCCAGCCATCGGTCATGAACCAGCCCATCGCGCCAATGACCAGCAGCGCTCCGAAGTAGTACGCCACATGCACCGCTTCGAAGTGCCCCTCGGTTTCGGGACGCTCCTGGAGCTGCAACCAGACGGACTCCGCCTGCTGCGGCGAAAGGCCGGCCCGCGCCGACGCCTGCTCAAGTTCAGGCCGGTTAATCGTGATTGAGCGACTCTTCGCCATATTTTCAGGATTTCGACTGAAGTATAGAAGGAGATTGGGCTTCTGTATACGCGCAAGATTAGCGGTCCGCGCTCAAAGCAAAATCCCCACCCAAGCAACGGCAGCTTGGATGGGGCACCCGCAGGATCTTCGCTTATCCGCGTTACTGCACCAGGACGCCCGTCTCGCCGGCGCCGTTCTCCGCAGCCTCTTCCGGCGGGATGACGGACGCGGCAGCCAGGTGATCGCCCTCTTCGAGATGCAATAGGCGCACACCTTGCGACGAGCGTCCGCATTCCCGGATGTTCTTGCTGTCGATGCGGATGATCTTGCCGAACTGGCTGATCACCATCACCTCCGACTGCTCATTCACCAGCATGATCGAGACCACCTTGCCGTTGCGGGCCGTGGTCTTCACGTTGATGATTCCCTTGCCGCCGCGCGAGGTCAGACGGTATTCGTCCACGTCGGTGCGCTTGCCATAGCCTTGCTCGGTGACCGAGAGGATTAGGCTCGCTTCCTGATCGTCGCTGCCTTTCGTCTTCTTGCGTTCTTTCGGCGTGACCGCCATGCCGACAATGTAGTCGCCCCGGCCGAGCGTCATGCCGCGCACCCCGTGCGCTGCTCTTCCCATGCTTCGCACTTTGTTTTCGTCGAATCGAATCGCCCTGCCATCGTGCGTCGCCAGGAAGATAATCTGATTGCCGTCCGTGCGGCTGGCGGCCACCAGTTCATCCTCACTCTCGATCGGGATGGCATTGAAGCCGGTGGACCGGATGCTGCTGAACTCACTGAGCGGCATCTTCTTCACAGTCGCGTTGCGAGTTGCGAAGAATACATACTTACCCTCTTCTTCCAAGTCAGGCACCGCAAGCCAGGCGCGCACGCTCTCGCCCGGCTGTAACGCCACCAGGTTGGCGATGGCTTTGCCCTTGCCCGCGGCACTCAGTTCCGGCACCTCATACACCTTCAGGCAATAAACGCGCCCCTTGTTGGTAAACACCAGGATGTAGTCGTGCGTGGAGGCGACGAACAGATGTTCGACGAAATCCTCCTCGCGGGTGCTCATACCTTTGCGGCCCGTGCCGCCGCGGCGTTGCTGGCGATAGGTCGAGATCGGCGTGCGCTTCAGGTAGCCCGAGTGGCTCACCGTCACCGCAACCTGCTCGTCAGCAATCAGGTCTTCCAGATTGATCTCCGCAGCTTCGTCCTGAATCTGGGTGCGGCGCTCGTCGCCGTACTTCTTCTTGACCTCTTCCAGTTCCTTGACGATGACGCTGCGCAGCTTCTTCTCGCTGCCTAGGATGGCTTCGTACTCGGCAATGCGTCCGCGGACCTCGGTCAGTTCCTTCACAATTTCGTCGATCGACAGCCGGGTCAGGCGGTGGAGTTGCAATTCCAGGATGGCATCGGCTTGCAATGTGTCAAACGGAGTCGTGAGTTGGGTGGGCGACACGCCCTTGAGCGTCGCTGTCTTCGCCGATTTTCCTTCCGATACGCTGACCGTCTTGCCGGTGAAGTAGTCGACCAGGTTGGTTCGCGCATCGGCGCGGTTCTCGCTGCCGCGAATAATGCGGATCACGTCGTCCACGCGATCCAGCGCAACCTGGTAGCCCTCGAGAACGTGCTCGCGCTCGCGCGCCTTCATCAGCAAATAGGCTGTGCGGCGCCGCACCACGTCGATGCGGTGATCGACGAAGTGCTGGAGGGCCTGCACCAGCCCCATCTCTTTGGGCTGGTTATTGACCACGGCCAGGAAGATCATGCTGAAGCTCTCTTGCATCGAGGTGTGCTTGAAGAGCTGGTTGAGCACGATTTGCGGCTCGCAGCCGCGCTTCAGCTCGATAACGATGCGCATGCCGTCGCGATCGCTCTCGTCGCGCACATCGCTGATCTCGTCGATGACCTTGTTGTTCACCAGCTCGGCGATATGTTTGATCATGTTCGCCTTGTTGACCTGGTAAGGAATTTCGGTGACGATGATCGCGTCTTTGTCCTTGGTGACGCGCTCGATTGCCGCCTTGGCACGCATGATGAAGCGGCCGCGCCCGGTGCGATAGGCTTCCATGATGCCGCTGCGGCCGTGAATGAAGCCGCCGGTGGGGAAGTCGGGGCCCTGCACGAACTTCAGGATGTCGGCCAGCGTGGCGTGGGGATTGTTCACCAGGGTGATGGCGCCATCCACAATTTCCGTCAGATTGTGCGGCGGAATGTTGGTGGCCATGCCTACCGCAATGCCGTTCGAACCGTTGACCAGCAGATTGGGAATTCGCGTGGGTAGCACAACCGGTTCGACCGTGGTGTCGTCGAAATTGGCGACGAAGTCGACCGTGTCCTTGTCGATATCGGCCAGCAACTCCTCGGCAATCTCGGTAAGGCGCGACTCGGTGTACCGGTAGGCCGCGGGCGGATCGCCATCGACTGAGCCGAAATTGCCCTGCCCATCGATCAGCGGATAGCGCAAGCTCCAGGGCTGCGCCAGGCGCACCATGGCGTCGTAGACAGCGCTGTCGCCGTGCGGGTGATATTTCTTCAGACACTCGCCGACGACGCCGGCGCACTTCATGTGCTTGCGATTATGCAGCACGCCCATGTCATGCATCGCATAAAGAATGCGGCGATGCACCGGTTTCAAGCCATCGCGAATGTCGGGCAGCGCGCGCCCGATGATCACCGACATCGAGTAATCGAGATACGAACGCCGCATCTCGTCTTCAATGTTGACAGGCTGCACGTTGGCCGCGCCGGGGCCCATGTTGTCGAGTGGTAGTTGCTGGTTCGGATCGTCTGCCATGTTAGCTATCAGCCGTCAGCCATCAGCTGTCGGCTTGTTCCTTCCTCAAAACTTCCTACGCCGTCAATTCAGAAATTTGCGGTCGCATCGGCGTCACTGAAGAGCGCCAATATGCTCCGATTTGCGGGCGCAGATTCGGCCTTGCCGCGGCCCTTTCAGTCGCCGGCAAATTATCTGCAAGTCGTTGCAAAATCAGGATATTACCTCGCAGGGGAGCGCTAATAATTATAGCACGCAAAGCGGGCGAAATGCGCCTTCATTGCCCTTGCCCGGCGCCCGCTTGTCGCACCGCCTCCTGGCATTCGCGGGCGGCTGTGAGCAGCTTGTCGATGGCCGGGTCGGCGCGAAACTTTTCCAGCAGAGGATCGGTCAGCAGATTGGAGTACGAACAATAGTTATTCTGGATGGCGCTCTGCAGCAGATGGAGAGCGGCCTGTGTCTTCCCGCAGTAGGCGAACAGCGCTCCCTCGTAATACCAGGTCTCGGGATCGGGATCGGCCGGAAAACTGGTCTCGGCATCGTGAGCAATGCGGTCCAGGTCGGACGCCGGTCGCAGCCCCAGACACGACTCAAGCAAATCGCGATGATAGCGCGGCGCCGTCGGCATATGCTTCACCGCTTCACGCGCTTCCGGAATCTTGCCTTCGCGCAACAATAGCGATGGCGTAATATATGCCGCCCACTCCGAGCCGGCGTCCAGGCGGATGAAATCCGCTGCGCGATCGGTCTTGCCCAGCTCCATGAAGGCCCAGGCGCAGGAGCGGAAAATGTAATTGGCCGGATCGAGCCCAATCGCGGTATTGCATTCCTTCGTAGCTTCCTCCAGCATCCCGGCGTAACGATAGACATAGCTCAACACGAAGTGGGCCTGGGCGTTTTCCGGGCGCTGCTTCACCAGCGCCTGCGCCGCTTCGTAGGCTTTGCCTAGCTCGCCGCGCTCAACCCGGTTGGTGATCAACTGACCGGCGGCAATCGTGAGATTGGGATCCAGTGCCAGCGCCCGCTCGCAAGCCGTGTTGGAAAGCTGGAACGCGGTCTCTCCGCCGTCGGAGTAGGTGGTGTCCCAGTAAGCCCGCAGTCCTAATTCTTCCCATGCCGGAGCGTAGTCGGGATCCATCTGCACCACGTGTTGTAATACCGCGATCGCATCTTTATTCGGTCCGGGATCGTGAGGCAGCGCCAAGGCATGCAGGTAGAGATCGTAAGCCTCGGGGTTCTTGGGACGAGTGCCGGTCGCGACCGTCCCGCCCGTCACGCCCAGGGTCGGCAGCAGACCCTGGCGCATCTGCGCGGCCATATTGGATTGCAAAGCAATCAGGTCCTGCTCCGGGGCGGTAAAGCTCGTCTGCCACAGCAAGCGGTTGTCGCGCACGTCAATCGCTTCCAGCGTGACCATCAGGTTCTCGCCTTGTTTCAGGAAGTGTCCCGTCAACACAGTTGCGACGTGCAACTCCCGTCCAACTTTCTGCGGATCGGGGTCTTTGGCGGCATACCTTTGCGTCAGTGAAGATGGACGCACGTCCAGCGTGCGCGAATAGGTCAGTACTTTCGCGATCTCATCCGCCAGTGCGAAGCGCAGGAAATCAACGCTGATGTCGCCGTTCACATTCTGCAGCGGGAGTACGGCGATGGTGTTCTTGGCGCCGACAGCTCCCGAAGGATGCTTGAACCACCACAATCCCGCCAGCGTGAGCACCATCACCAGCACCGCGCTGACCGCCAGCAGAAGATAGGTTTGCCAGCGGCTCGTAGTCTGGAACGTGGTCGTCGCGATGCGATAAGGGAAGGGAGAACGCATCTTCCCGCTGGCAGTCAAACTCGGATCAGTCTCTCTCTTCAGGGCCACCAGATCGGCCTTCAGGGTAAGCGCGTCAGGATAGCGGTTGGCGCGGTTCTTCTCCATCGCATGGCCGATGATTCCCTCGAGATCGGGCGGGAGCTTGGGGTTCAGTTTGAGTGGAGGGATAGGTTTCTTGGTGAGAACCGCTTCTAAAGTCACTACGGAGTTGGCGCCCGCAAATGGTTTCTGGCCGGTCGCCATCTGGTAGAGCACGACTCCGAGCGAGAACAGATCGCTGCGAGCATCCAGCTCTTCGCCACGCGCCTGCTCCGGCGACATGTACACGGCGGTACCAAAGATGTCTCCGGCCTCGGACAGGTCTTCGTTCACGGGCTCGCCGCTCCACAGATCGCGCGACAACTTGACCAGCCCGAAGTCCAGGATCTTCACCTGCCCACTCGGGGTGATGAAGATATTCGCCGGCTTAATGTCGCGATGAATGATCCCTTTGGCGTGGCACGCGGCCAGCGCATCGGCTACCTGGATCGCGATGTCGAGGACCTCATCGATATCCATCGGTGCGCCGCGCAGCCGGTCCTTCAGGCTCATCCCCTCCAGCTTCTCCATAACGATGAAGGGCTGGCCGTTCATGTCTTCGATGTCGTAGATAGTGCAGATGCCGGGATGGTTTAACTGCGAGGCGGCGCGAGCTTCGCGTTCGAAGCGCTCCAGCGCTTTGCGGTCGTTGACCAGATTTTCAGGAATGAACTTCAGAGCGACGTGGCGGCCCAGACGCGTGTCTTCCGCGTCGTACACCAACCCCATTCCACCACCGCCGAGTTTCCCCACGATGTGATAGTGGGAGACTGTCTCGCCGACCATGTCCGAGGACCTCGGTCCCGCTCGCGGTTATGGTAGGCCGCGTGCGCAGCCGGGTCAACTGGACATCAGCAGAATCGCCGGATTTATCGCATCAGCTCCAACCGGTATCGTTAAATCCATTCTTGCTTTCGGCACGTAATCCCACTGAGCGATCAAAATTCAAAATCCATGCGCTCAGAGGATGAGGAATATGAAGAAGCAAATTCTGGTAGTGCTGTTTGTAATGACGATGGCCTTTACGGCCCTGGCGGGCTCTAACGATCCCGTAGTGGGCGGCGCAACGATGTATCCCAGCAAGAACATCGTTCAGAATGCCTCGACGGCCGACAATCTAACCACGTTAGTAGCCGCAGTAAAGGCTGCTGATCTAGTCCAGACGCTCGAGAGCCCCGGCCCATTCACTGTATTTGCGCCCACAAACGACGCCTTCAGCAAGCTGCCTGCAGGCACGGTTGACATGCTTTTGAAGCCTGAGAACAAGGACCAACTGGTGAAGGTCCTCACCTACCACGTGGTTCCGGGCAGGATCAACGCCGCCGACCTGATGAAACAGATCAAGGAGGGCGGTGGGAAGGCAACGCTCAAGACGGCAAATGGGGAAACTCTCACCGCCTCCATGCAAGGCAAACATGTTGTTCTAACTGATGGAAAGGGTGGCATGTCGATGGTTACGACGGCGAATGTGTATCAATCCAACGGCGTGGTTCACGTGATTGATGCTGTGTTGTTGCCGTAGCTTCGGCTGAATCGCGGACGGAGCGCCGTAGGTGCTCCGTTTTCTAACTTACAGTGCAGAACCTTGACCTGTATCACGCGTTGCCGGCTTCTCGCGCGGCTTTCATCACGGTCTTCTTCATGCGATTTTCGCCGGCCCAGTACAAACTGATCTCGTGCCCCTCGGGATCGTTGAGGTAGGCATGTCGCCAGCCCCACGGCATCATGGTGGGCAACTGCGTGAAGTAGAAGCCGCGCTTCTGCAGACAGCGGCAGAAGCCGTCCAGGTCGCGCACTTCGAAGTACAGGCGCACGCCCTCGCTCGCGATGGAGACGCCTGGACCGGCTTGGTGCAGGGCAATCGTTCCGTCGCCGCCCGGAGCACGTAATCGCGCGTAGACCGGCTTGCCCTCATAGCGGAAATCTTCGATCAACTTGAATCCCAGCCAACCGCGGTAGAAATTCATCCCGCGTTCCACATCCTTCACGTAGATCATGGCATGGTTGAAGGTGAGCTTTCCTTCGTCCGCGGGAGGCGCGGGAACCTTCGCTGCGGAAACCTTCTTGAGCTGTGTGCGCGCCGGTTTCGCGGCCGCGCGCTTTACCGGACGTGCAGCGCTTTTCTTCTTCGCGACGGCTTTCTTTTTGGCAGGTTTCTTCTTCATGCAATCACCGCCCAGAGATTGCCAGGATGGAGCACCGCTTCAGCAATACAGCCCAGAGATTCAGCAGTTCCCGGACTCTCAAGCGAACGGCGCAAGTATGTTTGCGATCAGAGCGGTTGTCAAGTAAGTTGTCAAATGACCGCTCTTGCCGTGGAAAATTACGCCGGCAAGCCCATCTTCCGCAGGAATATCGCAAACCGCGGATCGCTATTTAGGTTCTTCAGCAGAGGGTCGCCCTTGATGGCCGCCAGTCCGGCATCTTTGTGAGCGCGGGCAATTCCGAGCCACTCAAAGGCGCGGTCGGCCTCTCCGCGAAAGGCGTATACTTCGGCGATCTGATAGGCAGCCTGCTCATGGTAGGCGTTGATGAGCTGCTGCAAGGCCGCGTCCGCTTCCGTCTTCTTACCCAGCGCACTGTAAGCCAGGGCTTGCCCCACCGAGCGCTCGCTGTTGGGATGGTTCTTTTCGAACTCTGCCAGCGCCTGCTGCGGTTTTGACCGCGCCAGGTAGACCAATCCTAACAAGTAGTGCGCCTCTGGCCCGTCGGGACTGATGGCCAACGCTTTCTGGTAGGCATCAATTGCCAACTCCTGCTGCCCCGCGTAGTAGGCATGCATTCCCAGCGCGACGTGCGCCGTCACGCTAAGAGGATCGATTTCCACCGCCCGCCGATTCAGCGCAACTGCCTCATCAAAATGGCCGAGGCTGGCCTGCAAACTGGACGCCCCCAACAGCACCACGGAATTCTGTGGCTCCAGGGCCAGCGCTTTCTGAAAAGCCGCATCCGCGCCTGCCCAGTCCCACTCATAACCGCGCTTGATACGGCCGATGGCGGCGTGCGCCTCGGCCAAGCCAGGATCCAACTGCAGCGCTCTTTCCGCAGCTGTCCTGCCGTCGCGATAACCTTGTTCAAAGGTAGAACCCTCGCCACCCTCACCGCGTGTGATCAGCACCCAGGCCAGCGCCGACCAGCCGCGCGCATAATTCGGATCGAGCTTCACCGCCTGCTGGAAATATTCATACGCCCGGCTGAGATCATCGCGCGTGCGGCGTTCGTAAAAGTATCGCCCTTGCAAGTACGCGTTATAGGCCTCGGCGCTTATCCCACGCTGAGGGACACTACTGCTGCCGGCGTTGAGCAACCGCACTTTTAGCTCGCCCGTGATGGCGCGGGCAATATCGTCCTGCACTGCGAAAACGTCGTTCAGGTCGCGGTCATAGGTGCCCGACCAAAGCTGAAAACCATCCTCGGCCTTCACCAGCTCAGCTGAGATTCGCACCCGTTTGCCTTCCTTGCGGACACTGCCTTCCAGGATGGTCGCCACATCCAGCTTCTTTCCGATGGCCGGCAGGTCGGCGCTCTTGTCGCGGAACTGGAAGGACGAGGTGCGCGCGGCGACGCGCAATCCCGACGTCTTGGCGAGGTGATTGAGAAGCTCCTCGGCTAACCCATCGGAGAAATATTGCTGATTCTTCTCCGGACTCATATCGACGAATGGCAACACTGCAATCGACGAGGCGACAGGCTTGGAAAGTACAGCCGGGCTGCGCTTCCACCAGAAGTGCCCAATCGCCACGGCGACAAGCAACGCCAAGGCTGGCAGCAGCAGCCTCCACCAGCTTCTAGTTGGTACGGAGGCAGGCGGAATGCTCGCCGGCAAGTCGAGTGCGGATGAGGTGTCAGGGCGGACGAGCGCGGGCACCAGATAGGGCGGAGGTGCGATTGGCGGCTCCAGCACCCCAATGAAGCGGTAACCATGCTTAGGCACGGTTTCGATGTAGGCGGGCCCTTGCGCCTCGTCGTTCAGTGCCTCTCGCAATCGTCTGACGGCAACGTTAAGGCTGGACTCGAACTCGACAAAGGTGTTTTCCGGCCACAGCTGCGCCTTCAGTTCCTCGCGCGTGACCATTTCGCCCGGTGCTTGCAAAAGAGCCCGAAGCACCAGGAAGGATTTTGGCTGGAGCTTGATCCGGTAACCGAACTTGCGCAGGTTTCCAGAATCCAGTTCAAGCTCGTAGGGTCCGAAGCGCATAACCGAAGTCTCTTGCAGGGTCGGTTCCTGCGGGACATCGGGCGGAATCCAAGGGCTGGCGGGCGCAGCGGGGGACATAATGGCCACAAATGTTATCACAGTTTAGTCAAAAGGCAACCGATGATGAACGTTTATTTACATTGCCTGCAACAGGTTAGACCGTAATGTGGAATTAATTTGACTTAAGGCGCGGAGCAGAGGAAATAGGGTACAGCACAACGCCGTTTCAGGGTCCGCAGAAGTGTCGGCGAGGACGCCCGAACTCACATTCGATCGACCGGCAAAGGGGGGTTGTGGAAAACCTAAAGAGCTATCGGATGAATACCTGCGGAGGTTTGCCTCGACAGGCAGGATTCGCCAACGGCAATCTCTATGGCACAACCGCGGCCGGCGGCGCAAACAACTATGGGCTCGTGTGGAAGATTACGCCGAATTGAAGTTCGTCCCCACGCGGAGCGCCGGCATCTGCCTTCTGGATTCCGGCACTCCGCTAGTTTCCACATTGTGGGACTTAACGTTGACTTGGAGCCGGCCACTCTCAGTTATCGAGTAATGGAGAAGTTACGATGACACATTCTGAGCAATCCCGAAAGTGGACCGTCAGTATGGATTTGTGGGCGACTCTCGCGGCAGTGGCCATCGCAACTTTGTTGATCGTCATTGCCACCGAAGCGCAGGCGCAGACTTTCGTTACGCTCCACAACTTTAGCGGTTCGGAGGGTGAGGGCCCTATGGCCGGGCTAACCATGGATGGAGCGGGAAACCTCTACGGAACCGCCGCGGGAGGGAGCAACACCAGCTGCCCGCTTGAGGGAGGTTGCGGCACAGTCTTTAAGCTGACGCATAAGAATGGCAGCTGGATTCTGAATACGCTTTACGCCTTCAGCGGTCCTGACGGAGCCAATCCCGCCTCGCGCGTGCTCTTCGGTCCCGACGGCGACCTTTACGGAACCACGATGTATGGAGGCGCTGCAAACCAGGGTACGGTTTTCAAACTAAGTCCGCCTCCAAACGCCTGTGTCACCGCCCTCTGCCCGTGGCGGGAAACCGTATTGCATTCGTTCGGGAGCGGCAACGATGGCCAGCAGCCGCAGTACGGTGACCTGGCTTTCGATCGGCAGGGCAATATCTACGGCACAACGCCCTATGGCGGCAATGCGGGCTGTGACGGTGCCGGTAGCTGCGGGGTGATCTACGAACTGACGCCCTCCAATGGCTCTTGGATGGAGACCATTCTTTATCGTTTCCAGGGAGTCGGCGACGGCGGAATTCCGTTTGCCGGCATGATCTTTGACAATGCCGGAAATCTCTACGGAACCGCTAACACCGGTGGGACCGAATATGGCGGCGTGGTTTTCGAATTGTCTCCCTCAGAAGGCGGCTGGGCAGAAACCGTTCTCTACAACTTCGACGTCTTGACCACCGGACAGTTCCCGACGGGAGGTTTGCTGGCTGATCACTCGGGCAATCTCTACGGCGCTACTTCTGAGAGCGGGATAGGCACTGCCGGTACGGCGTACGAGCTGACACCATCCAACGGTTCATGGACGGCAACCGCCCTCTTCGGCCTTTCCGGGTATACTGGCACCCTCGCCACGCTGACCATGGACACCGCCGGGAACCTCTACGGCACACTGTTTCTCGCAGACAACGAGGTTTTCAAGCTCACTCCTTCCAATGGCAAGTGGACACAGACGGGCTTCTCCGGATCCGACGGGGGCTATCCGTCAGGCAACGTCATCTTCGATGCCAGTGGGAACCTGTACACCACGGCTTTCACCGGCGGCAAGTACGGCAAGGGAGTTGTCTTTGAGATTACGCCGTAAGACAGCGGTCGGTGGCCAGTGAAGAAGGCAAGAAAAACATGCCGTCTGACAACGTGGGGGTTGTCTGGACGGCCTTCCTTGCAATAGAGTTCTCGGTAAGGAGTGGGGTATGAAAGCTCTGGAACGGCACTCGAAACTTCTTTGTGGGGACAATCGGCAACCAGCAACGGTCGCGACAAATCTCGCAGTCGCGCCAGATCATTACCGAAGAAACCGCGGTGCATGGCGCGGTGGTTTATTCGCCATGGCTGCGGCGCTGGCGATCGTGTTGACGCTCTCCGCTGTCCTGACGCAAGCGGCGCAGGCGCAGACGTACTCGGTCATCTACAACTTCGCCGGAGGGCAGAACGGGGCCACGCCTATGGCCGGCCTCACTTATGATGGCGCGGGGAGTTTCTACGGTACGGCGAACTTCGGCGGCAACACGGGAGGACACTGCGGAACGAATGGCTGTGGCCTGATCTACCGGCTGACGAAGGGAATCTCCGGCTGGACGCTGACGCCACTCTACAGCTTTATGGGCGGCAACGATGGAGCTAATCCGCTGGTCGCCAATGTAGTGTTCGGCCCGGACGGCAGCCTGTATAGCACCACTTACTATGGCGGCGGAACTTGTGATGGTGTTGGTTGCGGCACGGTCTTCAAGCTGCGGCCTTTGGAGTCCGGCAATCTGCGTGGTTCCGGTCCCTGGGTGGAGACTATACTGCATAGCTTCACCGGCTCTGATGGCGCCGGACCGGTGGGGGCCTTGATCTTCGACCACAACGGCAATGCGGACGGGGTCACGACCAGCGGCGGTTTCCGCAATGGGGGAATCGTCTACCAGCTGAACGCTTCCGGTGGCTGGGAGGAAGTTGTCATGTATCACCCCTATGGCTATCCGGGAAGCGGCTTAGTCATGGATCACGCCGGCAATCTCTATGGCACCACCTTCAATGGTGGCAAAGACCTGTTTGGCTCGGTCTACAAGTTGACGCCGTCGGGAAAGAACTGGATCGAAACCGATCTCTACGATTTTACCAACGGCAGCGATGGGACCTTCCCACAGGCGGGCATTATCCTGGACCATGAAGGTAATCTCTATGGCGCTACCAGCGCTGGAGGATCTGGCCAGGGTGGGGTGGTGTTCGAACTGACTTCCTCGAATGGCAAATGGATCGATAAGACGTTGTATAGCTTGGCCGGTCCTCACAATGAACGCCTCGTGGTCGGACCGATCGGCAATCTGGCAATGGATGCCGCAGGCAATCTTTACGGCACCACTCTCGGGGACGGCGCTCACGGTTATGGATCGGTCTTCAAGCTGACGCCCTCCAATGGAAGCTGGACCTACACCTCGCTACATGACTTCACGAACGGCAGCGATGGCGGCTATCCCTACAGCACACTGGTCTTCGATATCAACGGCAACCTCTACGGCACCGCATCCAGCGGCGGCAGCCAAGGGCTTGGAGTTGTGTTTGAGATTACGCCGTAAGCGCCTTGCGGCATGATGTGATTTTCCCGCAAAGAATGAGACAGGGCGCTCTTAGGGAGCGCCCTTCTCACGTTCTGACCTTACTCTGTAGCGCCAGTCATGTGCTGAGAAGTTGAGGTTTCCCGCCGACGACGGCCGCGAGGATCTCCAGCGCTTGCGCGCATTGCGCACGATTGACGTCGAGGTGGGTAACAAATCGGATGATGTACGGGCCATAGGCGCTTGCCAATACGTTCCGCTCAGCCAATTTTCTTGAAAGATCTGCGCCCGTGATACCGCTGCCGGAGGTGTCGCAAATCAGAATGTTGGTTTGCACTTTGACGGGATCGATTTTGATGCCGGGAATCCGAGCTAATCCTTCGGCAAGAAATTTCGCATTGGCGTGGTCCTGGGCCAGCTTCTGCGGCCCCTGCTCCAATGCGATGAGTCCGGCGGCCGCGAGAATTCCGGCTTGCCTCATACCCCCGCCCAGCGCTTTGCGGTAGATGCGGGCGCGGTCCATCAGCTCTGCGCTGCCAAGCAGCAACGATCCCACCGGCGCGCCCAGGCCTTTCGACAGGCAGAACATCACGGTGTCGGCTTTGGCAGTAAGCTGCGCGACCGGCATCCCAAGCGCGATTGCGGCATTGAACACGCGCGCGCCGTCGAGGTGAACGGGCAGTCCGTCCGTGTGCGCATTGTCGCATACCTCGTCGAAGCCTTCGGGCGGAATGATAGTTCCACCTGCCATGTTGTGTGTGTTCTCCAGCGAAACCAGGCCAGTCTGCGCCCCATGGTAACTCTTGGGCCTGATCTTCGACTTCACGTTCTCCCAGGTCACAATGCCGTTTTCGGCCGAGACCGTTCGCGGCACCACGCCCGAGAAATGCGCCATCATCGCCATCTCGTACTCGAAAACATGGCTGCGCGCTTCGCAGATGACCTCTTGCCCGTGATGGGTGTGCAGTTTGATCGCGATCTGATTGCCCATGGTTCCGCTGGGGACGAACAGTGCCGCCTCGCGACCGAAAATCTCGGACGCACGCTTCTCCAGACGATTGATGGTCGGATCTTCGGCGTAAACGTCGTCGCCGACCTCGGCCTCGAACATGGCCCGCCGCATCTCCGGCGAAGGCTTGGTGACCGTGTCGCTGCGCAGATCGATGGCGGGAGTTGTAAAACGGGCAGGCTTGACGTCCGATTCAGGAGCCGAGGTGTACATAAGTTTTAGTGTAATCATGCGAAGAAGAATTCACCACGGAGGCACGGAGAACACGGAGTGATGGGAACTTTGCCTAACCGGCCGAGTACGATGACGGGGGCTAAAGCCCCACCCTCTTGCTGTGCGTTGTTCGGCACGAGTCGTGCCCTGACACGAACCGTTTACGAGATGACTTACAGTGACCGCTAGCTTCCGGCAACTGACAACTGGCAACCGACAACTGATCACTGCTTCAATTTACGCCTGCGCGTCCGGGCGCATGACTAACTCGCAGAACCTCGCCAAATCAATGTTTCCTCCGCTTACGACGCAGACAATCTTTCCCGAACCACATTTGCCGCTAAGTCCGGCTGCCACGGCACACGCGCCCGCGCCTTCAGCGATCACGTGATTGCGTGCGGCCACAATGCGCATAGCTTGCCGGATCTCCTCGAGAGTGGAAACGATGGAGCCTGCAAGCAAATGGTTTGCCAGGTCCCACATGCGGGGAAAGACCGACTTGCCTCCGCATCCGTCTACCCAACTGGCTTGCCAGCCGGGAAAACTCTGGGCTGAGCCCGCCGCCAGTGAGTAGGCCAGCGGAGCCGCCGTCTCGGGCTCCGCCGCGAACACCTTGGCATGGCTTCCGCGCTCTTTCAGGGCAGCAGCAATTCCGCAGGACAAGCCTCCGCCGCCGAAGCTCGCCACTATGGCATCCGCGTCAGGCAGATCTTCCAGGATTTCGAGTCCCACGGAGGCGTTGCCGGCGATGAATTCGTCATCTTCAAAGGGATGCACAAATGCGCCGGTCATGGCGGGATGACTGCGGTCCGCCAAGGCCTTCCAGCAGTCGTCGTATGAGGCCTTCACAAACTCAGCTCCCAAACGGCGAATCGCATCGAGCTTGGCCGCCGGCGCCGTGTCGATTACGAGCACTTGGCAGGGCACACCAACCTTGCGTGCCGCCAACGCCACTCCCTGGGCAGCATTGCCTGCGCTGATGGTCCAAACGCCGCGTCGCCGCTGCTGTTCGGGCAGCTTACGAATCGCGTTATACGCGCCCCTAATCTTGAATGACCCGATGGGTTGCAGGCACTCCAATTTCAGATAAATCTCCGCCGGAGCGTCGTAGTTAAGCCGCACCAATGGCGTACGGATGGCGGCCTCGTAGACGTGCTGCCGCGCTTCGTCGATGAGCCCGGCGGGAATGTTCCGTCGGATAGCGGTCTTGGCCGCTGATGGATCATTTGCCATAGCAGGATGCAGTGCGAACGGCGATTCTGTCAGATCATCGCCATGATGTCCAGTTGACCTCTTGAGTCAGGACTCAGGACCGGAGTTCTAGCTCGCCGTTGCCGGCGCCGCATGATGATCCAACCTCTTGGCCT
>Ga0209415_10011048_pt1 | contig 15260 bp, 17 predicted proteins | sample PeaSoiSIISIP2007_FD_187696 | JGI IMG/M metagenome (GOLD analysis project Ga0209415, IMG submission 187696) | Peat soil microbial communities from Weissenstadt, Germany - SII-SIP-2007 (SPAdes) (version 2) | ecosystem: Environmental > Terrestrial > Soil > Wetlands > Peat | place: Germany... | reverse complement strand
ATCGGCCCCTGCACCAGCCCGAGTTGCCAGGCCTGGGCGACCAGCGCGGCGGGAATCTCGCCGCTCTCGTCGGCGGGCCGCGCCGCGGGCCGAATCTGCTCGCGGGCAAACGCGCCGACGGTATCGCGGATCATCTGTTGCTCTTCGCTTAATTCGAAGCTCAGCATGGTCGATTCAAAGCGGCTCCATTGGAATTGCGCTAACTCCGCATACTAGCCCCGCGGGCGGGAGAACGCATCCCAGAGTACGGGGCTTGCGAGCCGCCCAATCAGGCGTCGCCGCCTTCCTCTTCGCGCCGCAGTCGTTCGTGCTCGCGCGCGCGCCGGTATGTCGTGGGAGGTTCCTCCACTCTGGTGGGTGGCGGCACGGGCTTGCGTACCTTGCTCGACGGTGACTTGCGTTTGCGCCGGGTGGGCTTGCGCGATCGCATGCGCCTGAATACTAGCGCATGAGTTGGGTAAAGCTACTCCCGGGAAGTGGCCCTAGGTCACAAAGCGCCCGATGTAGCTGAGCTGCAGGCCGGTGACTGCGCCGCCCGCCGCACGGCGCGAAAAGTAGCGCCCGGATTCGCACTTCGTGCATGGTCCGATCTTCTGTATAGCCTCGTGCTCCAGACCTGCCCCTACAAGCTGATCGGCAACGACGCCGCGCAGGTCGAGGTACGCTTTGCCCGCGTGATCGCTCGGATAGACGTGGGTGTGCGCGCGCTCGAAGCGGCGCTCGAAGCGCCTGGCTAACTCGTCGTCGACCTCGTAGCAGCACGGGCCTATCGAGGGACCCAGCAGTGCGCGAGTCTCCCCGGCCCGCGCCCCCTGCCGCACCATCGCGCGCACGCCCGCAGCGGCTATCCCCGCCAAGGTTCCGCGCCATCCGGCGTGCAGGGCTCCAATCACGCCCTGCGCTCTGTCGGCGAGCAGCACCGGTACGCAATCGGCGGTGAAGATGCAGAGCACGACACCGGTTATCGCGGTGATCAACCCGTCGCCCTCGGGACGCGGATCGGCGTCGGCGCGCGGACCTATCGTGTGGATCGCCTTGCCATGGACCTGCTTGAGCTGGGCGAAGCGCAGTCCGCGCGGCATCAGTTGGCGCGCGCGTTGCCAGTTGACGTCGACCGAACGCGAGTTGTCGCCGACCCAGTACGAGAGATTGAGCGAGGCGTAAGGGCTGCGGCTCGCGCCGCCCTCGCGGCCCAAAAAGCCATGGCACAGCGAGGGCTCATCCCAGCCTCGAAGAACCGGAGGAGCCGGCGGAAGCGATGTAGCTCGGCGAAGCGCGCGCACTCGGTTGTCCGGGAGTCGAAGGTTAACCTATAATTCTGATCTTTGGAATTCGCCCTTGGGGTCGCCCTATGAATGGCTACGAATATCTCCTCGAACGCAATCGCCTGATGTTCAAGCTGGAAGATGAGCTGGCGCATCTGCGCGACCTCCCCCCGGCCGAGCGCCAGGAAAAGACCGCGCGCCTGCAAGGCGCCTTCGATATCCGGCTGGCCGAGCTTTACGCCAAAGTGGCCAACGAGTACCCGGGCGAGCGGCGCAAGAAAGCCCGTCCATTGGCCGACCCGCGTTAGATGGGGACCGGTTGCCGCCAATCGGCACCAAGCTTCGTCCAGAGAACTAGAGAAACGCATTGAGCGGCGTAGAGCGCACCATCAGTATCCGCGGGGCGCGTACCCACAATCTTAAAGGTATCTCGCTCGACCTGCCGCATAACCAGTTGATCGTGGTGACGGGAGTGTCGGGCTCGGGCAAATCCAGCCTGGTCTTCGACACGCTCTACGCCGAGGGTCAGCGGCGCTATGTCCAGAGCCTGTCGACCTACGCCCGGATGTTCCTGGAGCGGATGGACCGGCCGGACGTCGATTCGATTTCGGAGATTCCGCCCGCGCTCGCGCTCCGCCAGAAGAACACCATCAAGAACGCACGCTCGACCGTCGGCACGGTCACCGAGATAAGCGATTACCTGCGCCTGCTGTTCGCGACGCTCGGCCGCACGACGTGCCCGCGATGCGGCGGCGAGGTCACGCGCGACAGTGTCGAGAGCGCGGCGGCCCACGCGCTCGCGGGCCCGGGGATGCATCTGTTTCTCGCGCCCTTCGAGCCCGGCTCGCGCTCGACCGCGGCCGCCTGCGAGTTCCTCGCGCAGAACGGATACCAACGGCTGTTCGTCGACGGCGCGATCGTCGAGACTGCCGAGCTGCTGGGACGCGCGGTGCAAGGCATCGTGCAAGACGCTGAGCAAGGCGTCGCGCAGGACGCCGCTCTCGGCATCGCGGAGGACACCGCCGGCGGCGTAACGATAGACGGCGCGCTCGATGCTCCGGCGGATGCCGCATCCGTAAACGCATCGCATTGTGCAAACGGCGCCGGCAGCGCCGTGCGATCGTCATCGCCCGCCGAGTGCAATGGCAGCGGGCCGTTGATGGTCGTCACCGACCGCGTCGCCAACGATTCCACCGACGCTCCCGCGCGCGTGCGCGAGGCGCTGGAGAAGGCCTTCTATCTTGGTGGGGGCCGCGCCCGCGTGGTCACTGTGGTGCGCGAGAACGGGCGGATGACGCCGATTAACGATGCCGCCTTCGATCGCCGCTTCAACTGCTCTCGCTGCGGCACGCTCTTTCCGGAGCCCACGCCGGCGCTGTTTTCCGCCAACAGCCCGATCGGCGCGTGCCCCGAGTGCGAGGGCTTCGGACGCACTGTCGAGCTCGATCTGGAAAAAGTCATCCCCGACCCCGGGCTCTCGCTGCGCCAGGGCCTGATCGCGCCGTGGCGCACGCCGGCCTACCTGGAGATGAAGACCTGGATGCTAAAGTGCGCGCCGCGCGCGCGGGTACGCACCGCGGTGCCGTTTCGCGAGATGACCGAGGCCGAGCGCGTGTGGCTGCTCGAGGGCGAGCCGCGCGACGGCGCGCACGAGAGCGCACATGACGGCGCGCGCGGCGATGATTGGGAGCGATGGCCGGGGGTGCGCGGATTTTTCCGCTGGATGGAGAGGCGGCGCTACAAGACCCACGTCCGGATCCTGCTCGCACGCTACCGCCGCTTCGTCCCCTGCCCCACCTGCGGCGGCGCCAAGCTCAAGCCTGAGGCGCTCAACGTGCGCGTCGAAGGAATCACGATCGCACAGGTCGGGCGGCTCGCGGTGCGCGAGCTCAAGGGATGGCTGGAACAACTCGGCGGCCAGCCGCGCGCGGCCGAGCGCGCCGGCGTCGTGCTGCGCGAGCTTAAAAGCCGTGTCGGGTATCTAGACGAAGTTGGGCTCGGCTACCTGACGGTGGAGCGCCAGGCGCGCACGCTCTCGGGCGGCGAAGCGCAGCGCATCCATCTCGCGAGCGCGCTCGGCAGCCTGCTGACCGCCACGATGTATGCGCTCGACGAGCCCACCGTCGGACTACACGCGGGCGACGTGCGCCGCCTGCTCGGTGTGCTGCGCCATCTACGCGATCTTGGCAACACCGTAGTGGTGGTCGAGCACGATCCGATGATGATCGCGGGCGCCGATTTCACCGTGGAACTCGGGCCCGGCGGCGGACGCGAGGGCGGGAGCCTGATTCGGGCCGGCGCGCCCCCGCGCGCGCGCGTCGCCAAAGGCGCGAAACGCGCCAAACGTGCCGAAGACGACGCAAACGCTGCAAACGGCGGGACGCCGGGGCGGGTGATGCTGATGCGCACGCTCTCGCGCGAGCGGCGCTTCACCAGGCGCGATCCGGCGCTGCGGATCGTGGGCGCGCGCGAGCACAACCTCAAAGGCCTCGACGTGCGGATCCCACTTGGCCGGATGGTTTGCGTCACCGGGGTGTCGGGGTCAGGCAAATCGACGCTGGTCGAGGACGTGCTCTACAACAATTATCTGCGCCGGCGCGGCGAGCCGGTGAGCGAAGTCGGCGCCTGCGATCGGATCGAGGGCCTCGAGCTGGTCGGCGAGATGGTCCACATGGGACAGGAGTTGCCGGCGCGCTCGCTGCGTTCCAATCCCGCAACCTACCTGAAAATCTACGACGACATCCGCCGACTCTTCGCGCAGAGTAACGAGGCGCGCCGCCTCGGTATCCAGCCCCGTCACTTCTCATTCAACGTCGACGGCGGACGCTGCGAAAAATGCCACGGCACCGGCACCGTGACGATCGAGATGCACTTCATGGCCGACCTCGAAGTGCAATGCGACGCGTGCGAAGGCCGCCGCTTCCAGAGCCACATCCTTGCGATCCGCTACCAGGGCCGCAACGTCAACGAGGTGCTCGGCCTGACGGTGGACGAGGCGCGCGCGTTTTTCGCCAAGTCGCCGGCGGTCACGCGCCGGCTCGAAGCGCTGAGCGCGGTCGGCCTCGGCTACCTGTGCCTCGGCCAGGCGACTTCGACGCTCTCGGGCGGCGAGGCGCAGCGCCTCAAGCTCGCGCGCTTTCTGCTCGCCGATCTCGAGCCGCTGCCGGCGGGGCAGGACGGCAAGCCGCTGGGGCGCGTGTTTCTGCTCGACGAGCCGACCACGGGGCTCAGTTCCGCCGACATCCGCCAACTGCTGCGCGTGCTCACGATGCTGGTGGCCCAGGGCAATACGCTGGTGGTGATCGAGCATCATCTCGAATTCATCGCGCACGCGGACTACGTAATTGACCTCGGACCGGGCGGCGGCGAGGACGGCGGGCGCGTGGTGGCCGCCGGGCCGCCGCTCAAGGTTGCCGCGGCGGCGCGTTCGTTGACCGGGCGCGAGTTGCGCGGGCTGTTTGGATTGCCGGCAAGCGCTCCGGGTGCCGCGGCGCGCTCGGCCAAGCTGCGTGCGAGCGCCGGATGACGCTTCGGCTGAGCGAATCGTATTGCGGCGCGACGCGGCTCGGCTTCGCCGACATCGTCGTCGTCGCGATCGTGATGGCGATTCTGCTCTTCGCCTCGTGGGAGCAGTTTCCCGCCTACAACCGTCCGTTCACGCCGCGCGCGATTCTCACTCCTGCCTCGCGACTGCCAGCGCCCGGAGTTACGCCCCGAGTTATCCACACACCGGCTGCACAAGGCGCATCGCATCGCTGAATACGCTTTGGTAAGATTTTTCATGTCGTCCCGGCGGGGGGACGAAGGGCCGGCCGGGCCTAACTTGGGAGTGACTCATGAATCCTGAACTTCCTTCCGCCAAACGCCTCAAAGAGTTCTTCCTCACGATGACGCGCACGAGTTTCGGCCAGCTCGGACTGGCCGACCAGCAAGTCGTCGACTACGTCGCTTCGGTGTTGACCGACTTCAGCGCCTCAGGACGATGGCTCGCACTGCGCGACGCCGAGGGCCGCCGCCTCACCAGCGTGGTCGAGATGCTGGCTTCGCAGACCGGCGCGCCGCAAACCCGCGGACGCGTGCTCGGCGAACGCGAGTTGCGCAAGTACGTCGGCGACTACACGCTTTTCATGTCGGGCCTGTTCCGCACTTTCGTCGAACGCGGCGGTTACCTCGACTACTATCTCGAAGAGGGCAAGCGCTCCTACCAGACTGTCTCAGAGCTCGACGTCGCGCTGTACCGGCCGGGTTTCCTGATGTTCGAAGAGTTGAGCCGCAGCTTCGAGAACTATTCGGGCGCGCTCGACTACATGCGCAAATGCTTCTTCAAACCCGCGCCCAACCAGGATCCGTTCGCGGGTTTCGCGGAAAAAATCGACGGCTGGGTTCGGTTGCGGCTGACCCCCAATTGATGCCGCTCCGACTGATGCTCCTCCGACTGATGCCGTCCAGTTGATGCCCACCGACGCGCGCGAGCGCCTCGACCATTACCTGGTGCGCCTGGGATGGGCGCGATCGCGCCGCGCCGCGCGCGAGATGCTCGCCGGCGGGATGGTCCGCGTCAACGGCCGCGTTTTGCGCAAGGGTGAGATGGTCGGCGGCGACGACGCGGTCGAAATCGCGGATATATCGACGCTACCCGCGCTGGCGCCTGACCCCGAAGTCAAAATTGAGGTCCTGTTCCGCGACCCCGCGATGCTGGTGGTCAATAAACCGGCGCCGATGGCGTGTCATCCGTTGCGCCCAGGCGAGCGCGGCACGGTGATGAACGGCGTCGTCGCTGAATTTCCCGAGGCGGCCGCGGCAGGCGATAATCCGCGCGAGGGCGGCCTGGTCCATCGGCTCGACAACGGCACCTCAGGCGCGCTGCTCGTCGTGCTGCAGCCCTCCGCCTTCACCGCTCTGCGCGAGGCGATTCGCGCCGGCCGGATCCGCCGGGACTACCAGGCATTGGTCGGAGGAAATCTTAAAGAATCGCTTGAGATTGACAAACCGCTCTCGCACGACCCGCGCAACCCCCGCCGCATGATAACGGTGGGCGCGGTCGCGGTGAATGCGGCCAGCGCGCGCGCCGCCGCGACGTCCGTCGAGCCGATACGGCGCTACGGAGATTTCACCCTTGTCTCAGCAAGGCCGCGCACCGGGATGCGCCATCAGATTCGCGTGCACTTGGCCGAGGCGGGCCATCCGATTGCCGGCGACGCGCTCTACGGCGGGCCGCCGCTCGACTCGCTCGCCGAGGGCCGCTTCTGGCTTCATCTTGCGGAGATCGAATTTCGCTCGCCCGCCTCGGGCCCGGTGCGAGTACGATCGCCGCTCCCGCGCGACCTCGAAAACGCGCTCAAGGAGGCGAGCCGCCGCGCTTAGCGTCGAGTATCTGCGGACGAAGAGTTATTTGTCGACGTAGACTTATTTATCGACGTAGACTTGCCGCTGCGCGAACTGCCAGTTGCCGTCGACCTTACGCAGTTCGTCGCGATAGCCGCCTACGGCGGTCAACTCGGTCTTGCCGTTCTTGATGTGGAAATAGATCAGGTTGCAGGTGCCGTGGGCGTGATCGCCGTGGACGTCGAAGCTCACGTTCACCATCATGTGACGCACCTGCGCGCCCGCCCATGATTCCTTGTACGAAGCGCAGAACTTGCGCAGCGCCTCGTGACCGGCGTGCTTGCCAAGCGACTTGCTTTCGAAAATGCCGTCCTCGGTGAAGCAACTGATCCACTCCTCGAACTTGCCTGCGTCGATGTAGAGCGCGTAGCGGGCATAGAGTTCGCGAATCTGCTCGCGGTCCTCGACGCTTCCGGTGATCGCCGGCATAGACTTTTCCTCCCCGTGCGCGCCGAGCGGCGCGCCGCGTTACTTCAGATTACACCCGACTCCTTAAGCCGCGCCACGTCCTCCCAGCTGTAACCGAGCATCTCGGTGAGAACCGTCTCGGTGTGTTCACCCAGCTCCGGCGCGTGGCCGCGCGGGTTGGCCGGCGTCTCGCTGAGCTTGACCGGAAAGCCGACCAGCTTCATCGCGCCCAGCCCGGGATGCTCGTAGTCCACCACGTACTCGTTGGCCAGCACTTGCGAATCGTCGGGCAGGTCGGAGACGCGGTTGACGACGGTATAGATGAAGTCGCCGCCTGCCTTCAGCAGCTTCATCCACTCGCCGCGCGGTTTGGTGATGAACACCTCGTCGAAGATCGCGACCAGCGCCTTGCAGTTCTTGCCGCGCACGCCAATATCCTTGAAGCGCGGATCGTCGATCACCTCGGGCAGGCCGAGCGTGTTGCACAGGTCCTTCCAGTAGCGGTCCGCCTGCAGCATCCCGAGCGTCAGCCATTTGCCGTCGGCGCATCGGTAATGGTTCCACAGCGGGTTGAAGGCGTTCTCGCGCGTGTTGCGGCGGAACTCGGTGCCCATGATATTGCGGCAGGCGAGGTTGAGCCCCTGCAGCGCGATCATCGAGCCGAGGTGCGAAGCATTGACCTCCTGCCCAACGCCGTAGCGCTCGCGCGCGAGCAGTGCCGTGATCACGCCGTACGACAGCATGATCGCGCCCATCTGGTCGGCCACGCCGCCGAACAGGTAGACCGGCTCGTCGCTCTCGATTCCCGCGATATGCATCACGCCCGAGCGAGATTGCGCCAGGTAGTCGAACGAGGGCTCGCCGCTGTCGGGTCCCTCCGGGCCGTAGCCCGAGGCGGTCGCATAGATGAGCTGCGGATTGATCTCGTGCAGCGTTTGGTAGTCCAGCCCGAGGCGCTGGGCCACGCCCTTGCGGTAGTTCTGCACGAAGACGTCGCTCTTGGTGACGAGCTGGTAGACGATCTCGCGCGCCTCGGGCTTCTTCATGTCGAGCGTGATGCTTTTCTTGTGGCGGTTGTTGGACTCGAAGTAGAAGTTTTTGCCGTTGCGCGCGGTGGTGGCGCCCGAGACCGCGAAGATCGCGCGTCCCGGATCGCCGTCGAGCGTCTCGAGCTTGATTACCTCGGCGCCTAGGTCGCCCAGCAACGCAGTTGCAAACGGACCCTGCTGCCAAATCGTCCAGTCGATGACCCTTATTCCGTCAAGCGGCATCTTCATGTTTTCCTATACCACAAGACGGGCCGCGACGGATCGCCCGCGTCGGGCCGCGATTGCCGCTCTTGTCCACAGCGCCTGCGGCCTCCGGCGGTCATTTCGCGGCTCAAATTGACGGATTAATTGACTTGCCGACGCTTGAGTTGCCGCGCGGGAGCCTTCATCAATAGAAACGGGAGCGATGCTGCACTACCTGCTCAATTTTCTCTATCCGCCGCGATGCGCGGCGTGTGACACGGGTCTGCCAATCGACACGACGCGCCGCGTATGCGCATCGTGCCTCGCCGCCGTTGAGCCGCCGCGCCCGCCGCTCTGCCTCGTATGCGGCGCGCCGCTTTGCGCGGGCGACGAGGAAGAGCGTTGCGGTCACTGCCGCGCCGCGCCGCCGGCGTTCGACTCGGCCCGCGCGATCACGCGTTACCGCGCCGGCGCGGCCGACTCCGGCACGGACGGTTCGAGCGCGGTCGCGGCGCTGCTGCGCCGGCACAAGTACGGGCTTGACCAGTCGCTGGGGCGCGCGCTGGCGGAGTATCTCGACGCGGCACCGGCGCTGGAGGCCGGCGCCTACGACGTCGTCATCCCCGTGCCGCTCCATCGCTCGCGCCTTCGATGGCGCGGCTTCAATCAGGCTGCGCTACTGGGCGCCGCGCTCGCGCGGCGGCTCCATTGCTCGTTCGACGTCGCCACGCTTAACCGCGTTCGCCCTACCCCGCCGCAGACCGCGCGCGACCGCGCCCAGCGCACGCGCAACGTCTGCAACGCCTTCGCGGTGCGCCGCCCCTCGCGCGTCGCCGGCCGGCGTGTCTTGCTGGTCGACGACGTGATGACTACGGGAGCGACCGCTGACGAATGTGCGCGCGTGCTGCGCGCGGCGGGCGCTCGACGAATCGACGTGCTCACCCTGGCTCGCGTGCTATGAGCGACGCCAATCGAAGCGAGCTGGAAAAGCGCACCGATTGGGAGCGCCGCCAGCGCGCCAGCGCCGGGCCTCGCGCGCCTGAGCCGTCGGTCGTCGAAATGCTCGACTTGCTGCCACGCGGACTCGCGCTCGACGTCGCAGCCGGCACCGGCCGCCATAGCCTGCTGCTCGGGCGCGCCGGATTCAGAGTCGTGGCGATCGATTACGCTGAACCGGCGCTCCGCACGCTGCAATCGATCACGCGCGCCGAGAAGCTCTCTGTATGGCCGCTCGTCGCCGACCACTCGACCTTCCCCCTGCCGCGCGGCCGCTTCGACGCGATACTCAACCTGAATTTTCTCGACCGCGCATTGGTGCCGCGGCTGATCGACTCTCTGCGGCCCGGCGGGGCATTGCTCTTCGACACGTTCCTCATCGACCAGGCGGTGACCGGCCATCCGCGCAACCCCGACTTCATGCTCCAGCACTACGAACTGCGCGAACTGCTGCGGGAGATGGACCTCGTGCGCTATCGCGAGGGCCTCGTCGCCTACCCCGACGGCCACAGCGCCTGGCGTGCGGCCGCGCTGGCCATCCGCAAGGGCGCCAGCAGCAGCCGAGGCGCCTAGAAGATGGCGCGCGGCCTCAGCTACAAATCGGCCGGGGTCGATATCGATCTCAAGGAGCGGCTGGTGCCGATGCTGCGCCGGCTCGCGCGGCCGACGCTGGGTCCGCACGTGCTGGGTGGGATCGGTGGCTTCGGCGCTATGGTCGCGCTCGACGGGGCGCACGCGATGCGCTCGCCGGTGCTGGTGGCGGGAACCGACGGCGTCGGCACCAAACTCAAGATCGCGTTTATGACCGGGCGCCATGACACGGTCGGCATCGACTGCGTCGCGATGTGCGTTAACGACATCGTATGTCACGCCGCGCGCCCACTGTTCTTCCTCGACTACATCGCGACCGGCAAGCTCAAGAGTGCTGTCGCGCTGGCGCTGGTGAAAGGCGTCGCGCGCGGGTGCAAGCTCGCCGGCATGAGCCTGGTCGGCGGTGAGACGGCGCAGATGCCGGGTTTCTACCGGCCCGGCGAATACGACATAGCCGGCTTCGCCGTGGGCCTGGCCGAGCGCGCCGCGATTCCCCGTTCCGAGCGCATCCGGCCGGGCGACATGCTGATCGGTCTCGCCTCCAGCGGACTTCATTCCAACGGTTTTTCTCTGGCGCGCCGCGTACTGCTCGAACGCGCGCGGCTCAAGATCAACTCGCGCGTGGCGGAGTTGGGCTGCACGCTCGCCGACGAACTCCTGCGCCCGACGAAAATTTACGCCAGGGTTGCGACCTCGCTGTTCGAGCGCTTTCCGATTCGCGGGCTTGCCAATATCACCGGCGGCGGCATCGCCGAGAACCTGCCGCGCGTGCTGCCGGCCGGGATCGAGGCGGTCGTGCGTCGCGGGAGCTGGCCGATACCGCCGATTTTCGATCTGATCGCGCGGCTGGGACGAATCGGTCCAACCGAAATGGATCGCACTTTCAACAATGGCCTCGGAATGATCGCGGTAGTGCCTCCCGGCCAAGCCGAGGCCGTGCTCGTTCATTTGCGCCGCCTGCGCACGCCAGCCTATCTTGTCGGCGAGGTTCGCAAGGCCCGCCGCGGCAGGCGCGGAGCGGTGCTGCTCTAGACGGCGACTAGCGACGAGAGGAGCCAAGGACGCGATGGCAGAGCGGGCGCCGGTCAAACTGGGAGTGCTGATTTCCGGCACCGGCACCAACCTGCAGGCGATCGTCGACGCGCTCGAGCGCCGCGAGCTGCGCGCCGAAATTCGCCTCGTGATTTCCAACCGCGCTGGCGTCCAAGGGCTGGAGCGCGCGCATCGCCACGGTATTCCGACTCGCGTCATCGAGCATCGCCGCTTCCCCTCTCGCGAGGACTTCGACCGAGCGCTGGTCGAGGCGCTGACCGAGCACGGAGCCGAACTCGTGGTATGCGCGGGTTTTATGCGTCTGCTCTCGCCGGTGATGCTGGCCGCGTTTCCCGACCGCGTGATGAATATCCATCCCGCGCTGCTGCCCGCCTTTCCAGGCGTGCACGCGCAGAAGGCGGCGCTGGAACATGGCGTCCGCTTCACCGGATGCACCGTGTTTTTCGTTCGCGAGGGCATCGATGACGGACCGATCATCGTGCAGGCGGTGGTGCCGGTCTTGCCCGGCGACAACGAAGAAAGCCTGAGCGAACGCATCCGCGCGCAGGAGCATCGCATGTATCCCTGGGCGATTCAGCTTTTCCAGGAGGGCCGTCTCACGATCGAGGGGCGCATCGTGCGCATCGCGGATTTTCCGGCAGGCGATGAATCGCTCGCCCTGGTGAATCCCCGCTCGCCACATTCGCCGCGCTTGAAACGTCCGCACTGAATTTGCCGCTTCAGCCGTGCCGCGGACGGGGGCGCCTCGAACAGCGAAGCGCCGAAATAGTGAAAAAGTGAACAGACTTTCTGTGATCGTTCCGATGCTCAACGAGGAGCGGGCGATCGCGCGCACGCTCGACGCGATCGCGGCGAGCGGACCCGGCGCCGAAGTGGTCGTGGAAGTAATCGTAGTCGACGGCGGGAGTTCCGATCGCAGCCGCGACGAGGCGCGGCCACGATGCGCGCGGCTGCTCGTCGCGCCGCGCGGCCTCGCCCGCCAGATGAATGCCGGCGCCGCCGCCGCAGAGGGCGACGCGCTGGTCTTCGTGCACGCCGACACGCTCGTGCCGCAGACTTTTGCTCGCGACATCGCCGCGGCGCTCGCAGATCCCACCATCGTGGGCGGCCGCTTCGATCTGCGCCTCGACGACGACGCGCCTATGTTGCGGCTTATCGGATGGCTCATCAGTACGCGCTCGCGCCTGAGCCGCACGGGCACCGGCGACCAGGCGATCTTCATGCGGCGCGAGGTCTTCGAGCGGCTGGGCGGCTATCGCGATATCGCACTCTGCGAGGACCTCGACCTCGCGCGCCGGCTGAAGCGCGTCGGCCGTGTCGCCTGCCTGCGCTCGCGGGTCACGACCTCGGCGCGGCGGTGGCGCGAGCGCGGCGTGCTCGCCACGACGGCGCGGATGTGGTTCATCCGGATCGCGTTTCTGCTCGGCGTCTCGCCCAAGCGCCTGGCCCACCTTTACAACCGTGGCGGGCCAGTCGAAAATGAAAGCCAGAGGTCGAAAGGTGGCTAAGGTCGAGGTCTACACAACTTCATATTGTCCCTACTGCACGCAGGCCAAATCCCTGCTGAGACGAAAAGGGGTGGCGTTCGAGGAGATCGATGTCTCTGGCGATTCCGCGTTGCGCGAGAAGATGATCGAGCTGTCCGGCGGCCGCCGCACAGTGCCGGAGATTTTCGTCAACGGCAAAATAGTCGGCGGCTACGACGAGCTGCGCGCGCTCGAGGCCGAGGGCAAGCTCGATCCGCTGTTGAGCGAGCCCGGCTGAGCGAATATCTGATGAGCGACGAATTCGACGCCGAGCGCTTTCCCGGCAATTTCTATCGCGGGATGATCATGCGCCTGGACCGCGCGCGCGGCCGCGGCGCCGTGCGCTCGCATCAGGGACGCGAGGTGCCGTTTGAGTTCCCGTTCGTCCAAGTCGCCGGCGCGCCGCTCGGCGGCCGCTTTCCCGGCATCGATTTGTTGAGTGAAGGCGACAGCGTCGGCTTCGACGTCGGATGGACCTCCGGCGGATTGCGCGTCACGGTGATCAGGCCGGCGCGCTCTCCGCGCGACGCTGCGCCGGATTAACGTCACGCCGCGCCTGGAACATCCGCCACATCCTGACTCCCAGCGGATAGAATTCTCCGATCACTTCGAAACCGTTGCGCGTGTAGTAGGCGACGTTGGTCTCGGTCGCGGTCTCCAGGTACACGCCGTCGAGGTCCGAGCGCGTTTCCACCAGCTCGCGCAGATGATTGAGAATCGCGACTCCGCAATGCCGTCCCTGGAATGACGGCTCCACGCCCAGGATGTTGAGATAGAGATGCGGCTGCGGCGGATGGTTGCGCGTGAGCGCGTCGACCAGCTTAATCGACCGCCGCACTCCGCCCCACCCCACTGCACGCAGCATCGTGGGCAGGCTGAGCAGACCGCTCGCGACCGTCCCGCCCGGCGAGGAGTGCATTGTTCCTTCGACCACCGCCGCGGCAATCAGGCGGCCAGCCTCGAAGACGCCGAAGACCGGCTGGCCGTTGCCGCGCTGGAGCTTGAGCACGACCGTGAACAGCCTCGTCAGGCGTCGCGCGCGTTCGACCGGCTCGCGTGGCTCGGGCGCGAGCGCGTTGATTAGCGGATCGTCGACGAAGGCGCGGCTCAGCACTCCGGCGGCGTCGGCGTAGTGCTCGGGGAAGACCAGCGCGACGCGCGGCCAGGCGTTTTTATCCATCGATTTTTGATCTGTCGATTTCTGCGCCATCGATTCCTTTGTGCCGTGATTGCGAGGCAGCGCTAGCTGCGCACGCGCGCAACCGCCACGTGCCATCCGTTGACCAGCCGTTCGCGCTCGGCCGGACGCATCGAGGGCCGGAAAAGCCGCCCGCTCCCGCCGAGAGTCCGAAGTTCGTTGGGCGATCGCCACAGGACGCACGCCAGCCCGGCCAGCATTGCCGCGCCCAGCACTGTCGTTTCGGCCATTTTCGGCCGCCGCACCGGGCGTCCCAGCACGTCGGCCTGAAACTGCATCAGGTAGCCGTTGGCGGTGGCGCCGCCGTCGACGCGCAGTTCGGGTATGCGATGCCCACTGTCCTTCTCCATCGCGGCCAAAGCGTCGCGGACCTGGTAGGCGATCGAGTCGAGCGCCGCGCGCACTAGGTCAGCGCGATTGGTGCCGCGGGTGATGCCGACGATCGCGCCGCGCGCACCGGCGTCCCAGTATGGCGCACCGAGCCCGACGAAGGCCGGCACCAGGTAAGGCTGTGAGCGATCGCGGCTCGCTCGCGCGAGCTTTTCGCTCTCGGCCGACGTCGCGATAATGCGCATCTCGTCGCGGAGCCACTGGATCGCCGCGCCCGCGATGAACACCGAGCCCTCCAGCGCGTAGGCGGGCTCGCCCGCCGGTCCCAATGCGGCGGTGGTCAACAATCGATTGCGCGAGGTGACCGCGCGCTCGCCCGTATGCATCAGCAGGAATGCGCCGGTGCCGTAAGTTGCCTTGGCCGCGCCGGGGCTGACTGCGCGTTGACCGTAGAGCGCGGATTGCTGGTCGCCGATGACCGCGCCGATCGGGATGGCGCGCGGCCCAAACACGCCGGCGGCCGCTTCGGCCAGCGGACCGCGCGAGCCGACCGGCTCGGGCAGCATCGCCGCCGGCACTCCGAGCATCCGCAGCATCGCGGCGTCCCACTTCCGCTCCTTCAGATTGAGCATCATGGTGCGAGACGCGTTGGTGAAGTCGGTCACGAACGCAGCGCCGCGCGAGAGCCGGAATATCAGCCACGAATCGATCGTGCCGAAGCACAGTTCGCCGCGGGCGGCGCGCCGGCGTAGCGTGCGGTCGCTGTCGAGCAGCCACTTGAGCTTGGTGCCGGAGAAGTAAGGATCGATCAGCAGCCCGGTGCGCCGGCGGACCTCGGCCTCGCGCGGGGCGAGCGCGGCGCAAATCGCGGCGCTGCGCCGACACTGCCATACGATCGCGCGATGCACCGGACGGCCGCTTTCCCTTTCCCATACCACGAACGTCTCGCGCTGATTGGTGATTCCCACCGCGCCGATGCCAGCGGGCCGGATGCGCGAGGCGGCGATCGCTTGGCGTCCCAGGCGAACCACCGAGCGGCAAAGTTGTTCCGGATCGTGCTCGACCCATCCGGGACGCGGATAGAACTGGCGTATCTCGCCGTACGCGCGGCCCAGGATGCGCCCGTGCCCATCGAGCACCATCGCCGTGGTCCCGGTTGTTCCCTGGTCGATCGCGAGCACTGCCTCGGCCATCTGACCTTATCCTTTCGCCTGGCCCTTTGCCTCACCCTCTGTGTCGGCGCCTGCGCGTGGAATCGCGCGCCCAATCGCGCCTT
>Ga0209415_10011047_pt1 | contig 15260 bp, 15 predicted proteins | sample PeaSoiSIISIP2007_FD_187696 | JGI IMG/M metagenome (GOLD analysis project Ga0209415, IMG submission 187696) | Peat soil microbial communities from Weissenstadt, Germany - SII-SIP-2007 (SPAdes) (version 2) | ecosystem: Environmental > Terrestrial > Soil > Wetlands > Peat | place: Germany... | reverse complement strand
TCGGCGATAAAGGTCTTGTCGGGCGCGAGCACTTCCTCGACCTTGGCGATGATCATGCCCTCGCAGGCCGGTCCGCCTTGGTGCAAGCACAGATTGCGGTAGGCATAGAATTCGCCGTTGCGGTGCATCACGCCGATCTCGAGCGAGCCGCTCTTCACAACCTTGTGATCGGTTTCGATAAACTCGCTTACCTGTCCGACGTAGACCTCAGCCATGCGAATCTCCCTATGACGACGCGACGATGTTGGGCCGCCTTGGCAAGGGTCCCTGCCTAGGCAATACGGAACGACGCCCGCGCGCCGTCGGCAAACGCGAGGCCGTGGCCGGGCTGCTCCGGCAGACTCATGCAGCCGTCCGCTTCCATGACGGGCATGCGGCTGAAGAGCGGTTCGACGGTCGGGAAATCCTCGAGCCACGTCACGTTCGGTGCCGCGGCCGCGAGTTGAACGAAGAGACCGGGCAGAAAATGCGGGGCCGCCTCGATCCCGACGTGCTCGGCGAGGCGCACGGTGCGCAGGCACTCGGTCAAACCGCCCATCACGGTCAGGTCCGGTTGAATCACGCTGCACCAGTGGCCCAACAGGTACGGCGCGGCTTCGGCGCTGCCGCGCAGGTTTTCGCCGGTTGCGATCGGCACCGGCGCCGACGGCGCGAGCGCAGCATAGCCCTCCGGCTGCTCTACCGGCAGCGGTTCCTCGACGAAGCGCGCGTTCACGGCGGCGGCAATGCGTAAGAGTTGCGCCGCCGACGCCGGCGTGCAGCGGCCGTTGGCGTCGATCATCAGGTCGATCTTGCCGGCGACGGCGCGTGCCACCGCTTCGATGACCGGGCCGTCGGCCGGCGTTCCGGCGGCGCGCATTTTTACGCCGCGCGCGCCGCGGCGCAGGTGCTCGAGGGCGGTCGCGACGGCAGCGCCGGCATCGCCGTCGCGCTTGAACGAACCGCTGCCGTAGACGGGAACGCGGCGCGGCGTGCCGCCCATCGCGACGCCGATCGGCACGCCAAGCGTGACGGCGTAGAGATCCCACAGCGCGACGTCGATCGAGGCGAGCGCGGTCCGCAGCGCCTCGCCGTCGTTCTGCCCGAGCGCGCCGTCGATCTCACGCCGGAGCGCCTCTGGGTGCCGCAGCGGTTGGGCGCGCACGAAGCGCTCGAGGACGTGCCGCGCCGCGATCAGCGCGCGATCGTCTTCGCCGCCGAGCGTCACGCTGAAGCCCGTGCCCGTTCTACCGTCGTCCAGGCGCAGCGTGGTCACGACGAGGTCGGCCGACATGATGCCCGATGGGGTAATCGGAACCGGCGAGCGATAGCGCCACAATTCCGCTAAGGCGTCAACGGCGGTACTTCTCGCAAGCCGAGTTCACGGCGCGCCTGGTTCAAGTAGCTGTAATCGACCATCTTGTCGAGCGGGTAGTCGATCTTGGAAATGAGACCACGATCGGTCAACAGTTTCAAGGTGCCCGTGAACAAGGCCCGGTCTGCATATGCATCCTCGAGCACGCCGCCGTTGACGGCGATGATGTCGTTGTAAATGCGCTGCGCGTAATCGGGGCCCAGCTTTGCACCGTCCATCGTGGTAACGGCCAGCTTCGCGAGGACCTCGCTCTTCTTGGCGGGATCTTTCAGCCAGTGCCCGACTTGCAGCATCGTCTTGATGATCGAGACCAGCAGCGGGCGGTTCGCTTGCGCCCACTGACGGTTGACCAGCAGCGCGCCCTGCACGTAATTCGGGCTGTACTGCCGCTCGGTGCCGAGGATCGGGTAGCCGTCATCGGCCAGGTGGTAGGAGATCGACGGATACGAGGAGACGGCGTCGACCTTGCCCGACGTCAGCGCGGCCATGCGTGCGGTTCCGGTCGCCGCAACGACGAAGCTGTAGTCGCGGTCCGGCTCGAGGTTTGCGCCGCCCTTCAAAATCGTGACGATGGCTTGGGTCGCGGTCGTCTGCGGCCCGTTCGATGCCAGCGTCTTGCCTTTGAGATCCTCGAGCCGTTTGATGCTTTTCGAGCCGATGATGACGTAGGCCGGCAAGACGCCGTTCACGGCGACGATGATCGCGTTGTGCGCACCTTTGGCCCAGGCTTGCGCTACCGAGCCGAGGCCGACGCAGTCGTTGATCTGCAGCTCGCCGTTCTCGACCGCGATCACGGCTTGGGGCGGGCTCAGCAACGTGCGCACGAAATCGATGTTCGGCGCGCCGGTGGACGGCGTCAGTGCCGGATCGTAGATGAATCCCGACGTCAGACACCACGAGGCGATGTTCTGGGCGACCGTGGCCTGCTGCACGACCGGTTGATCGGCGGCCATCAAAGCGGTCGTGCAGGTTAGGCACGCCAGGAACAAGCCGGCGAGAACTCGCCCGAGGTTCATCTTTTGTTCCCGGTCAGCGCTTGGGAAACGGGACGCCGCCCAAACCGCTCACCGCCACGAACGTCCCGGTCGTCGGATTCCAGCGCGTCATCACGAGCGACGTACCGGTACAGCCGTGCTGATCGCCGATGCTGAAGTCGTAGGTGCCGTTCATCCCCACCCAGCCGCGCAGGTTCAAGAGGTAGTCGCGCACCTGCGTGGCCGTGGCGCCGGTTCCCAGCTTGCGAAACGCGCTCAGCACGATCGCCGCGGGATCCCAGCTGTACGGGCTCGAGCCCGGCGACGGCGTGAGCCCGGCAGCCGCAAACGCCTGCCGATAGTCGTCGATCTTTTGACGAATCGGGCTCGCTCCGAGCTGCTCCGGGGTGAGGTCTTGCGGGAGACCCGCAAAGAGGACTTCCGGCGGGATGCTGGTGCCGTACTGTTTGAGCTGGGCGGGATTGCCGTTCCCGCCGCTGGTTGCGACCGGAATGGTCACACCCGCTTCGTAGAACTCGCGCAACACGGTTCCGAAGGCCGGCCCGGTTGCAAATGCGAGCACGGCTTCGGCGCCCGAGTTCTTGATGCGTTCGACCTGCGCGTTGAAGCTCAGATCGGTCGGGTTGACCCGTTCGTGCGTGACGATTGTGAGCGTCTTGTTTTCCGGCAGCGCGAAGGCATTGTCGAAGTAGCGATCCGTCAGCTGACCCATCGCATCGGTAGCGGTGAGGATCGCGATCTTCGTGAGCCCGCGCAGGCGCAAATACTTAACCATCGCGGCCAACGAGATCTTCAGCGAACTGGTCGAAGCGAACGCGTAGCTGCCGGTCGGCGGATCGAGCCCGGGCGAGGTGCAGTACATGACCGGACCCGAAGCGGCGACGAGCGGCGCCATCGCACTGCACGGGGCGACCGCGTCCGACCCCATGATGACCGCAGGGTGCTTGGTATTGATCTGGCTGAGCAATTGCACCGCGATCTGCGGGTTCGACTGGTCGTCGGAAAACGCAAACTGGATCGGTCTTCCGTTGATTCCGCCGTTACGGTTGGCGAAGGCTTCGAAGACCTGGAGGGCCTGTTGTGTGTACTGCCCGTTGAAGCTGTTGGGGCCGGTCGTCGAGACGATGGCGTCGATAACGAAGGGGGCGTCCGCGGCGCTTGCACCTCCGAAGCTTCCACTTGAGAGCAAGGCAACGACGAGAAAAAGCCGGATCGATAGGCGTGAAATCGACATGCGGCGGCTCCTTTCCAGAGGGGCGAATTATTGCGCCGCGAAATGAACTTCTCCCGCTAGGGCATTGCCGCGAAGAGATTTTTCATGACCGAAGTTCAGGTCTGCAAGGCGAGCGACATCGCCGAAGACGGGGTCTTGATCGTTCACATCGACGACCTAGAGGTCGGCGTGGTGCGCCATCGCGGCGCCTACTTCGCCTATCGCAACCACTGCCCGCATCAAGGCGGGCCGGTTTGCGAAGGCGTGCGGATGCCGAAGGTCGTCGCGGTTCTGGGCCCGGACCGGGGGTACGTGCGCAGCGAGTTCGACGAGTCCGAGGTGCACCTCGTCTGTCCCTGGCACAGCTACGAGTTCAACATCGAAACCGGCGTGCACGCCGGCGATTCGAAGGTGCGGCTCCAAAAGTTTCCCGTCAGCGAGCGCGACGGAAACGTGTACGTCACCATTTGAGGGGCGGTAAAGATGCTGGTCCGTAATCCGCAGGACGCCGAAAAAGATACGCCGACGCTGCTCGCGCATGCCGCCGAGCAAGCGCGGGCGCGAAAGTATGAAGATTTTCTGATCGTCGACGTCGATTGTCATCATTACGAGAATGCCTCGTTTCCCGAGATCGCAGCCTACATCGACGACCCGGTCCTGCGGCAGAACGCGAAAGTTCAGGGCATGGGCGGCCAGGGGTGGACTTCGCCCGAAGGCTCGTATCAAGAGCTCAACGGGCGCATCGGCCGTGTGCGCGATCGCTTCACCGAAAAGACCCCGAGCTCGCCGCACCGCGACATCACGCTCAGCCTGCGCTGGATGGACGCATTGGGGGTCGACATCGCCTGTCTCTTCCCAACCCCGATGCTCGGGCTCGCGCAGATTCCGCGCTTGGACGTAGAGATCGCGCTCGGGCGCGCCTACAACCGCTGGCTGGTCGAGAACGTGCTGGCCAACGAGCCGCGGATCAAGGCGATGTTGTACCTGCCGTTCAACCAGCCCGAGGCCTGCTACGCCATGGTCGAGGAGTTCGGCGACAAACCGGGCGTGGTGGGCTTCATGGTGACGGCAACGCACCAGCGCGCGGTGTACGACAACGCCTACATGAAGACGTATGCGGCGCTCGAGGAACGCGGTCTCCCGCTCGCATTTCACGGCAGCTTCATCTGGGGCCGCGAGAACAACTTCTCGCTGGCCAACCGCTTCATCACCGTCCACTCGCTCGGATTCACGTTCTATAACATGCTCCACCTCACCAATTGGATCATGAACGCGCTTCCGGAGCGCTTTCCGAAGTTGAAGCTCATCTGGATCGAGAGCGGCTTGGCTTGGTTGCCGTTCCTCATGCAGCGGCTCGACAACGAGTTCATGAGCCGAACGTCGGAGTGTCCCGGCCTCAAGCGCAGGCCCAGCGAGTACATGCGCGAGATGTACTACACCTCGCAGCCGATGGAGCGGGTCGACAACGCCGAGGCCCTGCCCCTAACCTTCAAGATGATAAACGCCGCGACCCAACTGCTGTTTTCCTCGGACTACCCCCACTGGGACATGGATCTCCCGAGCACGATCTACGATCTGCCCTTCCTCGACGAAACCACGAAGCGGAACATCCTCGGCGAGAACGCCCGCCACTTGTTCAACCTCGAACCGATTTTCGGCGAGCAAAAGCTGTTGCGGCGGGCCGAGCGAGCCTTACAAAACACGCCCTAGGAAATCGAGGATCGGGGCGACGGCCACGGATTGCGGCTGCGGGCCCCGGCCAACAACGACACCGCGCTTTCCGCACGCCTCGCTGATCCCGCGCACGAAGCCCGGCCAATCGTCTTGGAGGCGCAGACCGCTGCTGCACTCTTGCATCGAGCCGTCGTCGGCGATGACGACGTCGCAGTCGCACAAGTTCAGCTCCCCCTTGAACTCCTGCGGCGCGCTCGTGTCGAAGGCGTGAAACGCGCCTTCGATGACCACCGTCTCAACGCGAGTGCCGGCCGCTGCCAGCGCGCCGGCTCGAGCGCGTCCCAGCGGCAGCGGTATCATGATGTCGTTCTCGCCCAGCACGACCAGGACCGGACCCGGCGCCGGTTTTGGGTTCCCCCAGCGCATCCACACCGACGGATAGAGCGCGACGTAGGCCGCGAAGCGCGCTCGCGTTCCGAGCACCGCGTTCGCGAGACGTTCGTCATCGCACAGCACGACCGCGCATCCGCCGCGCGAGCAGCCGAACAACGCTATCCGGTGCGGATCGAACCGCGGGTCACCCGCCATGTGGCGCAACGCATACAAGGCGTCCGCGCACGACGTCGCAAGCGAAATTCGGCCCTGGTCCGTAAACGTCTCGCCAATGCCGCGCGAACCGAGGCTGTCGACGACCAGCAGCGCGATCCCGGCGGCGGCGAACGATTGCGCGTAGAGTTCCTCGCGGCCCGACGTGAACCCCAACGAGCCGAGACTCATGATCGCCAGCGGCAACGGTCCGCGCGCCGTCTCCGGCACAACGAGGAGGCCCTCGACCTGCGCGGCGGCGGTGCTCCCGGCACCGGCTAGGACGTCGGTGAATCCGGCCGGCGTGCGACTTTCGAACCGGACGCGTTCGGCACGATCCAGAATCATCGCGCCGGCGCGGCGAGCAGCGGTTTCAACGCCTCTTTGAATTGCCGCCGCTGTTCGCCGCCGCCGGTTTCGCTATATTCGATGTCGAGCTCGCCGGCCGCAACGAGCTTCAACGTTCCGAACACCGGACCCGGAAGGGCGAGCACGTTCGCGATCTGCGCCCCAAACGCCGTCACGTCGTCGAATTCGAAAACGTGCGGATAGCCCGCTCCGCGCGCAATCTCCGCAAAGCTGATGCGGCCGCGGCCCGGAATCGGGTGGCCGCCGTTCACCTCGTAGGCGCCGTTTTCACAGACGAAGTGCACCAAGTTTTGCGGTCCGGTCGCCGCGATCGTGACCAGACTGCCGAGGTTCATCAAGAGGCTGCCGTCGCCGTCGAGCACGATGATCTTGTGGTGGGGCAGCGCGAGCGCCAAACCGAGTGCGAACGACGAGCATTGGCCCATCGCGCCGATGCCGAAGTAGTTCAGCGGGCTCGGCGCGATCGCACCCCACTCGAAAGCGGCGCTATAGCGCGATACGACGATGGCATCGCCGCGCACCGCCGCGAGCGCCCTGAAGGCGAGGTCGCGCCGCATCATGGCCGCACCTCCCGTCCGATCATCGCGACGAGCGGCCGGGAGCGTTCGTAGGCCCGTTCGATCGCGGGGGCCAGCAACGGCACGTCGTCCGACGTCTCGATGAGCAGATGGTCGAGCCCCATCGCATCCACGACGCCCTGCGTGATGCGGATGTCGTAGCGTTTGGCGTCTTTAGGCGCCACGCCGGGTTCTTTCGCCAACAAGCCGACGAGCATGCAGACGGGCTGGTTGTAATTCACCGCCGTCCCGCGAATCGAGTTGACCGAATCCAAGAAACCGGTGTACTGCATCGAGAGGATCGCGCGCCGCTCGCAGAACGCCAAGGCCGAACAAATCGAAACGCCTTCGTCCTCTTTGCACAGGCGGATCAGTCGAAAAGCGGGATCGCGGGAAAGCGGCCAGAGGAACCCGAGGCTCGTCCAAATGTCCGGCAGTGCCGCCACGAATTCCACCCGCGCTTCCTTGAGCGCCGCGATGAGTTCGCTCCCGCGGGGTCCCGGGTGCTCTTGTCCCATGCTCTCCTCCTCACGGCCCTAGCGGGCGTTCGCCGCCGAACATCACCCGGTGCATGACCCGGCGGTAACCCTGATAGTCGTTGATCGCGAAGTGTTGGGTGCAGCGGTTGTCGAGCAGCGCCAGCGCGCCCGGCGTCCACCGGTAGCGGCACGTGAACTCGGGCCGCGCTGCGTGCTGGTGCAAGAAGTCGAGCAGCGGCCGGCTTTCCTGCGGCGTCATATCCTTGAACCGCGCAATCCATGAGCCGGAGACGTAGAGCAGTTTGCGCAGCGTTTGCGGATGCACGCGTATCAGCGGGTGTTCCACGTCCGGTAACGGCGCCGCAAGCTTCGGGCCGCCGGTGGGATTGTTGTAACCGCGGTCGGGATCATCGGCGGCGGTGATGCTGTGCACCGCGATCAGCGGGTCGAGCAACGCGCGCATTCCGGCCGACAGCGTTTCGTACGCCAGGTAGAGGTTGGTGAACAGCGTGTCCCCGCCGACCGGCGGCACTTCGACCGCCGCCAGCGTGAACCCGGCGGCCGGAACTTCGCGAAAGCTTTGATCGGAGTGCCAAACGCCACCGAAATTCGTCTGCTCCCGCGGAGCGTCGGCCGCGCGCGACACCAACGTAACGTCCGGGTAGCCTTCGAGCGACGCGGCCGCCGCGGGTCGCACGAGGGGGCCGAAGTTGCGCGTGAACGCGCACTGCTGCTCGGGCGTTACGTTCGCGGCGGGAAAGAACACGACCAAGTATTTCCAAAGCGCGCGCTCGATCTCGTCCAGCACGCCGGGCGCGAGCGGCACGGAGAAATCGACGCCCGCAATCTCGGCGCCGATCACGCCGGCCAAGGGTTCGATGCGCAGATGCGTCGCGTTCATCGCAGCGTCGCCTACGGGATCGGCTTTCGGAGTCCCAGACGTTCGAGCCGCGGCAGCACCTCGGCGCGGAAGTATGGAAATTCAGCGCCGTCGTTCACCAGCGAAAGACCGACGGCGTCGATGCCGGCGGCACTCGCGCGCGCGAGGATCTCGGTGACATCGTCGGGCGTCCCGAACAACGGTACGGCACCCTTTCCGTTCGCGATGGCGCGGCTCAAACGGGCGACCTCCTCGGGCGGCAGGCCCAGTTGGCCTTTGACTTCCAGCATCCGCTCGACCGCCGCGTGGTCCATGTGTTCGACCGTGACGTAATGGTGGTATTCTTCGGCTTCGCGCCGCGTCGGCCGGCAAATCAGTAGCCCCGAGATATATACGCCGATCTCGCGGCCCATCGCGCGAGCGTCGTCTTTCGTCGCCCGCACGAAGCGCGCGGCAGCTTCGAATCCGTCCGCCTCGGTCAACGGTTCGCGCACCGAGGTGAACCACGCGTCGCAGTTGCGCAGCGCAAAACCCCGTCCGTCGGCCGACGACCCGGCATTGATCACCAGCGGATGCGTTCCACCGTAGGGCTTCGGCTTCTCACGCACGCCTTTCACGTCGAAGAACTCGCCCTTGAAGTCGAAGTCGTCGCGGTCCCAAATCAGCTTGACCAAACGCAGCCATTCTTCGCCTTGCCGATAGCGGGCGGCGTGGTCGCCCGGGTGGACGCCGAACATGTCGAATTCGTCTTCGTTCCAACCGCAGACCAAATTCAATCCGAACCGGCCGTGGCCGGCATGATCCGCCGTCACCATCTGCTTGGCGGCGATCAGCGGGGAGAACAGCGGGGCGTGGACGGTCCCGAAAATCGTGAGGCGTTTGGTCACGGCGAGCAGCGCCGTCGCCCAGGTGATCGTCTCGAACGTCGAACCGTGATAATCCGTTTCTCCGCCGTAGCCTTTCCAGCGCGCGATCGGCAAGAAAAAATCCATCCCGGCGTCATCGAGCAGCCGCGCCAAATGCAGGTTGTCGTCCCACGTTGCGCGCCAGCGCTCAGGAACCGTCGTGAGAAATCTGCCGGACGAGCAGTTGGAGCCGAAAATGCCCAATTTCAAGGCGTTCGCGTTGGACATCGAGGTGCGGCCGGCGGCGGTCCGCTCTTGAAGCATGCTCTGGGCTTTTGAGGGGCCGCCCTTCCGGCCCTGTGGAAAGCGTGTGCGCCACGATGAAGATCACGCGCGTCGAGCCGATTCTGATTGCGGTGCCGTACGCGCACGGCGGACCAAAACTCGAGCGCGTGTTCGGACCCTCGGACCGCATGGGCACGTTGCTCGTTCGCATCGACACCGACGCCGGGTTCACCGGTTGGGGCGAAGCGTTCGGCTTGAGCGTCTCACCGGTGACGCATGCAGCGCTCACGCACGTGCTCGCTCCGCTGTGCGTCGGACGCGATCCCGAAGACCTGCCCGCGCTGATGGCGTTTCTGCGGCGCGCCACGCGTAACGCGGGCACGTCCGGTCCGGTGCGCTACGCGCTCTCGGGAATCGAAATTGCGTTGTGGGACATCGCCGGAAAGATCCGCGGCCGGCCGCTGCACGAACTGTTCGGCGGAGCGCGGCGCGAGCGGATACCGGCCTATGCGAGCTTCCTATTCTACGGCACGCCGGAGCGGCTCGAGCCCGACCTGCGCGCTGCCGTCGAGCGCGGTTACGCGCACGTCAAGCTGCACGAACATGCCGTCGAGCTCGTTTCCGCAGCCCGGCGCATCGCCGGTCCCGGCGTCGGCTTGATGCTCGATACGAACTGCGCTTGGGATCTCGCTGCGGCGGTGCAGATGGCGCGGCGTTTGGAAGAGTACGATCTGGCCTGGCTCGAGGAGCCCATCTACCCGCCGCACGACTATACCGCACTGGCCGAACTGCGCACCAAGACGACGATTCCGATCGCCGCCGGCGAAAACGTCGGCAGCGCCGACGAGGTGCGCCGGGTCGCCGCGCTGGGCGCGCTCGACGTGCTGCAACCCGATGTCGCCAAGATCGGCGGACCGAGTGAAATGCGTGAAGCGATCGCGATCGCCCGCGCCGCGGACATGCGGGTGCAGCCGCACTCGCCGTTCTTCGGCCCGGCGATCGTCGCCACGCTCCACATTCTGGCGACGCTGGACCACGGAATGTGCGAACGGTTCTACTGCGAATTGGAGGCCGCCGTCGCCGGCGACGCGATCGACGTGCGCGATGGCATGATGCGCGTTCCGCAGGGACCGGGTCTCGGTATCGCGATCGACGAGCACGTCATCGAGCGGTATCGCGTCGCCTGAAGCCGAAATCCGGCGGCATGACGACTTCTCTTGATCTCGAACGCGTCGAGCTTGCGGTCGGCGATGGGTCGAAGATGATCGCCCACGTCGCCCGTCCGGCCGGCTCGGTGAAAAATGCGCCCGGGGTGATCGTGATGCAGGACGCGTACGGCTGGACCCCGTTTCTCGCCGACGTGACGCAGCGTTTCGCCGGCGCCGGGTTCCTCGCCATCGCGCCGGAGTTCTACCACCGCACGGGTCCGGGCATTACGTTGCCGTACGACGAGGAGCTGCTGCGCCGCGGTGAACGCCCGGTGCTCACGCCCCAGGGTGAGATCGCCGACGGAGAAGCGGCCTACGCGTGGCTGCGCGCCGAAACCGGCAGCGACCGCATCGCAGCCTACGGTTTCTGCATGGGCGGACGGCTGGCATATCAATTGAACGCGCACGTGCCGCTCAAAGCGGCGGTAACGTTTTACGGCGTCGCGCCGACCCTCGACGAAGTGGACAAGCAACACGGACCGCTGCTGATGATCTGGGCCGGGCTCGACCATCACGTCAAAAAGTCGGAAATCACCGCGATCGTCGACGGCCTCACCGCCGCCGGTAAGCAACACACGCAACTCACGTTTTCCGATGCCCAGCACGGGTTTTTCTGTCACGCCCGGCCGTGGGTGTACTCCGAGAGCGCAACCCGGCAATCATGGGCGATCAGCCTGGAATTCTTCCGCACCAACGGCATTCTCGACTAATCCGCACGGCGCTTCACCGCGCGCGCAAAAGCGACGATCGCCCCCGTGTCATCCCGAGCTTGTCGAGGGACAGCCGTAATCGCGGCGATTGAGGCCGGGGGGAATCGTGGCTTGCGACAACGATTGGGGCGGCCCCTCGACAAGCTCGGGGTGACAATTTTATCGCAACAACGGTGCCCCCATGTGATGATACAAGGGGGGCCGTTGTTGCGCTGGGGAACACGGGCGCCCAGCGACGCTTTTGATGGAGGACCACATGGCCGACACACCGGTGCACTCGCCGAAGTGGGCGGTCGTGCTGCCCAAGCTCGCCGAGATCACGTTCGGGCTGCTCTTCGGTGAGATTTGGGAACGGCCGCAGCTTTCCAAACGCGACCGCAGCCTAGTCACGTGCGCCGTGCTCGCCGCACTCTACCGGCCCGAGCAGTTGCGCTACCACATCGGCCTCGCGCTCGACAACGGTCTAAGTCAAGACGAGCTCGGCGAGATGATGACGCAGGTCGGTTTTTACGCGGGATTTCCGTGTGCCGTGGCGGCCGGCAACGTCGCCTTCGATGTTTACGAGGCCCGCAAAACCTCTTAGCCCGCGTTACCGGCCGTAGCTAATCCGCCAGATCGTTCCGGATCCGTCGTCGGTCATCAACAACGAACCATCGGTTGCCACCAGCAGGCCGTCCGGCCGGCCCCACACGTCGCCGTTCGGCGCGACGAAGCCGGTCGCGAAGTCCTCGTAAGCGCCGGTGGCCTGACCGTTCTGCAGCTTGATTCGCACCAGCTTGTAGCCCGTGCGCAGCTGCCGGTTCCACGAGCCGTGCAGCGTGACGAACAGATCGCCTTGGTATTCCGCCGGGAACTGCCGGCCGGTGTAAAAGGCGATCCCGAGCGGCGCCGAGTGGGGCTGCAACAGCACGTCGGGAATCACGACTTGGTCGGCCGGCGGCGGCGTGCCACCCTTGGCACGCAGATCGGGATGCGGACCGATGTAGTAATACGGCCAGCCGTAAAACGCGCCCTCACGCACGTGCGTGACGTAGTCCGGCGGCAGGTCGTCACCGAGCAGATCGCGCTCGTTGACGCTCGCCCATAAGGCATTGGTGCGCGGATCGAACGCGATCGACACCGCATTGCGCAACCCCGACGCGTAGACCCGGCGATTGCTGCCGTCGGGATTGAAGGCCAGGATGTCCGCTTTGCCGGCTTCATTCTCGGGCCCGGTGTCCTGGACGTTCGTCGAAGAGCCGATCGAAACGTACAGCGTCTTGCCGTCCGGTGAGAAGAGCACGTCGCGGGTGAAGTGCACGCCGTCGGTAATCCCGCCCACGATCGTCTCCGGTGGACCGGACGCCTTGACGTCGCCGGAGTGATAAGGGAAGCGCACGATCTGCGTCGTCGTGCCGACGTAGATGTAGCGCGGGTTGGGACCGGACGGGTAGAACGCGATCCCGTACGGCCGATCCAACCCTTCGGCAAAGGTCTCGGGCGGCGTGCCCGGCGCCGCGCCCGCGTGGATGATGCGGATGCGGCCGGTGTTGGGAACGAGCCCGACGCCGATGCCGGTCGGCTTGGGCATGCCCATCTCGCCAACGAACAGGTCGCCGTTCGGCGCGATCCGCATGACGCGCGGGTGGACCAATCCGGTCGCCAGCGCTGCGATCGAGAAACCCGGCGGAACGCGCGGCAGCGCGTCGGGCGGCCGATCGACGAGCTTCGAGATACTCTGCGACGGCGAGGCGGACGGGTTGGGGAGATCGGCGACCGTGATCTTGCGCCAGACACCCGGCGCATCTTTGGTCCAATCACCGTAGGCCGCAGCGCCGGTCAGCACGGCGTTCTGGGCGCGCAGCGCACCAGCGACCCCCGTCACGATACCGGCCGCCGCCAAGGCGGCGATAACGCTCGTTCGCATCTGCCGGTTTAGCGGCGGGCGGGCTCGGCGATCCTCTCGGGCGGGAAGAATTTGTCCATGTGCGGCTCGAGGCCGTTCTTGGCCATCTCCGCGAGCCACAGCGGGTGGATGCGCGGGTCCTGATCCTCGTATTCGATCTGATCGCCGCCCTTTTTGAGGCTGGTCGCGTACCTGACGTCTTTACCCAGAATTTCGTCGCGCCGGTCTTGCGTGAACGGATAGCGCAGGCTTCCGAAGCCCATGGCGAGGTAGCGCGCGGCGACGGGGCTGGTCGTGAAGTGCTGATGAAACTGCTGTTGCGCCGGCGGGAAGAGCACGCCGTGATGCCAGTCGACGCGCACGAAGTCCCGATCCCCTTCGAACCACATGAACGAGAAGCCGCTGCCCGCAACGCACATCACGTTGTAGCCCGCCACGTGGCGGTGGGCTTTCTTATAGGTTCCGGCCGGCATCTCCGAGACGTGCGAATGCATCGAGCTGTCGGCGAGGAGAAAGAGCAGGTTCCCGCCGCCGGCGCCGCGATCCGAGAAGGCCGGCAACTCGATCGTCGAGAGGTTCGGGACGAAATTCGTCTCCCACGTGTTGTTGCCCGGGCGCACGAGATTGAGCACGCCCTCACCGGCGAAGGACCCTTTGTCGCCCACGCGCTCGTCGAAGAAGAACGGGTTGTCGAACACGAAGCGTTCGTTGTGAAAGAGGTTGAGCATCATCGGTGCGTTGGTCGTCGAGGTGATGAGCGCGCGTTTGAGCCCGCTGCCGTTGAAGTGCCGGTACGTTGCGTTCAGCGGGATCGCAAAGAGGCTGGTCGGTCCCCACTCGAAGCTGCGCGTCTCCCCGTTCGGCAGCTCGATTTGCGTCGAGCCCTGACCTTCCAAAACGTAGACCACCTCTTCAAAGAGATGGCGCTGCGGCACGGTCGATTTGCCGGGTGGAATGTTGAACACGAAGGCGTTGCAATAATCGCCGCGACCGTCGAGGTGCAGCACGGCCGAAGGCACCCCGGCGCGCGCCCATTCCCGCGTTTCTACCTTGAAACAATCGATGGCCAAGCCGGTGTGAACGAGCAACTGATCGTGCGCGACCCAGTCGAGATACGAGTCGATGCCCAAGCGTGCTTGTTTGAGCCGATCGGCTAACTCGTCCATGACGCTCCTAGAACTTGGCTGCAAAGTCGGGTTCGCACTCGACTTTCCACTCGGTACCTTTGGGAATCGTGCGGTCGACCGCGCGCAGGTGGCGATAACTCGCCGGATCGACCGCCTTCAGCGGCTCGCCTTTTTCCATCGCGTTCAGCGAGTCGAGCAAGACCTTGCGCAGCATGATGATCGCCCGGTCGGTCGTGCCGACGTGTTCCTTCGTGCGGTCGTTGATCGGGCCCATGCCCTCCTGCACCGCGAAGTCCTGCGTGTTGACGCCGTAGATCCCGGTCATGGTTTCGGTCTTCTGCAGCTGACGGTCGATCAGGTAATCGTTGGCCCGGTTGCGCATCGGCAGGTAGCCGGGGCCGATGTTGGAGCCGCGTCCCAGCCGCGTTTCGTGTTCCTCCACGTGTTCGCGCGAGATCGGGCGCGCCGGATCGGCCGAGTAGGTGAAGCTGTAGATGAAGCACTTGTAGTCGTCGATCGGGATCCAGATGTGGCCGTTCATGGTCGGAATCTGGCCCGGTTTCTGGAACAGCCCTTCCACGCTGCCGCGCATGTGGAACGACGGCATGATCCAGTGGTAGACGCGGATCCAATCGAAATCGTCGTGCGCGCGAATCCCGGCGTAGGAGAAGCCGTAGTCGGTGACGTTGATGTCGAGCTCCGCGACCAGCTCGTTATAGCGGTTGAGGAACGAACGGTCGCCGAGCTTGACGTTGTGCAGGATCGTCGCGTGGGTCGGATCGATACCGCCCTCGAGCGCCTGCAAGAAGTTGCAGTCCTGGAACGCCTTCCCGACATGGCGGTGGTTGGCCGGCGCGCGTAGCAGTTCGTGATCCGGCAACGGCGGCTGCAGCTCAGGCGGCCCCATGTAGGTCCAGACCATGCCCCCGCCTTCCCAGGTCGGATAGGACTCGATCTTGACCTTGGTCTTGAACAGCGAATCGGGCGGCTCGGAGGGCATGTCGACGCACGCGCCCGCGCGGTCGAACTTCCAGCCGTGATAGACGCAGCGCAAGCCGCACTCTTCGTTGCGGCCGAAGAACATCGGCGCGCGC
>Ga0209415_10011045_pt1 | contig 15263 bp, 14 predicted proteins | sample PeaSoiSIISIP2007_FD_187696 | JGI IMG/M metagenome (GOLD analysis project Ga0209415, IMG submission 187696) | Peat soil microbial communities from Weissenstadt, Germany - SII-SIP-2007 (SPAdes) (version 2) | ecosystem: Environmental > Terrestrial > Soil > Wetlands > Peat | place: Germany... | reverse complement strand
TTCTTCAGCATCAGCGGATCAGAATTCGTGGAGATGTTCGTCGGTGTCGGCGCCAGCCGCGTGCGCGATCTGTTCACGCAGGCCAAGGCCGCACAGCCTTCGATCGTCTTCGTGGACGAGTTGGACGCGGTCGGTCGCCGGCGCGGCGCGGGGGTGGGTGCGGTCAACGACGAGCGCGAGCAGACCCTCAATCAGCTGCTGGTCGAAATGGACGGGTTCGACGAGCACCAGCAGGTCATTCTACTGGCTGCGACGAACCGGCCCGACGTGCTCGATCCGGCGCTGCTGCGCCCTGGCCGCTTCGACCGGCAAGTCGTCGTGCCGCTCCCCGACTGGCGCGGTCGAGAAGGCATTCTGCGCATCCACACGCACCGTCTTCGCCTGGCTGCTGGCGTCGATCTGGAGCGTCTGGCGCGCACCGCCACCGGGCTCAGCGGGGCCGACCTGGCAAACCTCTGCAATGAAGCCGCCCTCGGCGCCGCCCGTCACAATCGCACCGAGGTGGAGATGGAGGATTTCGAACAGGCCTGGGACAAGATCGTCCTGGGCGCAGAGCGAACGACCGTACTGGCGCCGCGCGACCGTCGAGTCGTGGCCTATCACGAAAGCGGACACACCATCGTGGCGTGGTTGACCCCTGCCGCGGACCTCGTGCGCAAGGTGACCATCGTTCCGCGTGGCCGCGCTCTGGGAGTGACCGAGCAGCTGCCGACCGAGGAGCGCTACAACCTCAGTCGCACCGATCTGCTGGCGCGTCTCGATGTGCTGCTGGGCGGACGCGAATCCGAGGCGCTGGTCTTTGGCGATATTACGACGGGCGCCGAGAGCGACCTGCTGCAGGCGACTCGCCTCGCGCGGCGCATGATCACACGGTGGGGTATGGGCAGTCTCGGTCCTGTCGCCTTGGAGTCCGACGATGAGCAGCCGTTCCTGGGCTATCAGCTCTCACAGGGGCGCGCTTACAGCGAGGCGACGGCAGCACGGATCGACCAGGAGGTAGAGCGTCTGCTAGTGGAACGCCAAACTGTTGTGCATCAACTCCTGAACGGGGCGCGCCACGGACTGGACGCGCTCGCCGAGACGCTCCTGAAAGAGGAGACGATTGGAGATGCCGAACTCGTTCGCATCCTTGGGCCGCGGCTGCCCGCGAATCGAGCGACGGCGGTCGAACATTCGTAGCTGCAGTTGGATCCAAACATCACGGTGCGCAGCGTCGCTTGCCGGGTTGAACGCCAGCTCAAACGGACGCGGACGGTGACACACTGTTGGACGGTCGCAGCGTGCGGCCGCAAACAGTCTCTTCCCAAGGCAGGAAGCTTTCGATATGGCTGATACTGCCCGTGACGAAATTACCCAACTGGCCGCGTCGATTCGCGCCCTCGAACGATAGCTCGAAGTGGCACTCACCAAGCGACGTATCGAGCTCAACTACAGGGTGCACGACGACATCGTTCACTTCGAACAGGTCGTGATTGCGCGGCACCGGCTCCTTAAGACGCGGCTGTCGAGTTACATCCTCGGTGCACGGCCGGTTATGATTCTGTCTGCACCGGCGATCTATGCACTCATCATTCCGCTGGTACTGCTCGACCTGTTTGTTGCAGTGTATCAGGCGGCGTGCTTCTCGGTGTATGGGATCCCGCACCTACGCCGGAGCGATTATCTCGCGTTCGACCGAGGGCAGCTCGCCTTTCTCAACGCCCTTGAAAAGCTCAATTGCGAGTACTGTGCCTATGCGAACGGTCTGCTGGCGTACGTTCGCGAAGTCGCTTCCCGAGGAGCCGAGCTGACCGAGGCGTCGGCCAAGATGTTTCTGGGCGTGCAGCCTGTCGTGTCGCATGCGCTGGTCGTGGGAAACACTGTTTATCGGAACTTATCAAGTGCGTGCATATCCACGAGACCAGGTTCGAGGACATAAACCAAGTATTCGCTGATCTGAGAGCCGGCAACGAGGCCCTCCTCGGGCGACGCGAGCTCATAAAAGAACCGAGGCATTTCGCCTTCCGGTAATTCAATCTAGTCGCTGGCGTATCTGAGCCCTATCTGTGCGCGGATGGCATCGAGCGTGCGCATGATCCCGACGGTATCCGAGGGCGGAAGTATCTCGCTGGCCAGCCTTCCAGTCTGGATAAGGCGTTCGGCTTCCACCGCCTGGTACTGCATCCCACGTCCACGGACGGTTGACTTGAATTCCTCAATGATCTTTCCCTTACCGTCGTAAACCCGGAACGTTGTGGGGTAATACCAGACGGCATCGATGTCGATCCTTCCTTCGCTGCCAATGACCGTCGCCAGATTCGGGCCCGCAGTATCGCTCGCCGAGAGGGTGAGTGACATCGCGTCTCCCGCATGGCGAAAAAGGGTCGCGATTTCTGCGTCGGCTCCCGTGGCCTTAAACCGGGCAGTCGCCTGGATTGCCAGGGGCGCCCCCAGAATGTCCCAGGCAAATGAAATTGGGTAAATTCCCAAGTCCAGAAGTGCACCACCACCTAGCTCCAGGGCATTGAGCCGGTGCGTAGGCTCGTCAGGCAAGTCCTGTGTGTGGTCGACAACGATCGATCGAATCTCGCCCAGGATGCCCGATGCCACGATCTCGCGGATCCGTACCATATGCGGCAGGAAGCGCGTCCACATCGCCTCCAATGCAACCAATCCTGTCCGTTTGGCCAAGTCAACGACCTTCTGGGCCTCGGCAGCATTCATCGTGAATGGTTTTTCGACGAGCACGTGCTTCCCGGCCTCAAGCGCCGCTATAGCATTGGAAGCGTGAAGCGGGTGAGGAGTCGCGACGTAGACGATATCTACGTCCGAATCCGCGACAAGCGCCTCATAGCTACCGTGAGCCTTGGCTATTCCAAATTGCGCCGCGAAACGATTGGCGGTTTGCTGCGACCGGGAACCGACAGCCGAGACCTTGTGCCCCGCCAGCAATAGATCCGACGTGAACAGGCGGGCGATGAAGCCCGTTGCCAGAATTCCCCAACGCACGTCGTCGGTCATGATCCCTCCTCGCGGCCGAAATGCATCAATGTCGTCCTGCGTCGCACCGACCCTAATAAAGTGCCCGCTCCCGGCGCGTATATCCTTGGGTTCCCGCTCCGGCGGGAACCGCTTGGGCGGGAATCCCGGCCCAATCAGCCGCAGAAAGCTCCCTGTGGCATGTCGTGAGGATCACGTGAGCACTTCTCATCGAGCCAGGCGCCGCCGCGCCCACCGCCACCGTTCTCACACCCACCGCCGAACTCGCGCGGTGTATTGCTCATAGTCCGTGCCGAATTTCGCCGACAGCACCCTCTCCTCCGGCACAATCTGAAACCGATAGATGTACAGCGCAAAAGCCACGGGACCGAGCAACCCCCAGGGCGCAGACCGCCACACGGCCCAGGCACACAGGAGTAGCAGCAGACCCAGATACATGGGATTTCGAGAAACCCGGTAGACGCCCGTACTCACCAGCGCCGAGGTCTTTTCCAGCTTCTGCGGATGAATCGTGGTCTTCGCGAATCGGAAGATGAGCATGCCCGCCACGACAAGACCGATGCCTATCGCGGCCAATGTTCCTGCGACAGCGTGGCCGAGGATCGCCGGTAGCACAGTCAGCGGAGTCAGCCTGGATACGCCCCACATAATCCCCGCCACGAGCAGTGCGACGACGGGCGGCGGAATCTTCAGTTCCAGCGGATGTTGTTGCGGCTTTTGAGTACCGGGCATAGGACGGGCCTTGGTATTCGGGTCTGCGTCCACGCGCTTCATCGTGGACTCTTCACTCGCCCCCGACAGCCATCCTAAGCTGCATGACGCTTTGACTTGAGTCAATAAGGGCACCGTCTCTTCTCTATTCCAGTCAGCACTCTTGGCCCGTACACATCCGTACCGCGCTACCGGCTCCTGTGGTCGCGGCGTCAGCGGCGTCAGCGGATACCGTGCCGGAATCGGCCCGTCTTCAGCCTTCCGGCGCGCGGGACACCACCCGTCGCAGAGAAACCCCGCCGCCAGTATGTTCTCGAGCCGCTACCCCTATTCCGTTTACGCCGTCGTAGGTAAGCTGATCATCATCAACCGACTTTTGCTAAGTGTTCCGTCGTGGCAATTCGAATTGTTCGTCTCGGCACTGACCGGTTCCCCGGCGAAGGCCTTCGAATTGGCACCGTGAGGCACCCTCCTCGAGGCATTCGGAAGACCGAATATGCCCCCAAGAACTTCTACGACGTCTGGCTGCCAGCACTTGCACCAAGCGCGACAACGGTCAAACAGGCATTGAGCGCACGATCAGAGCGTGAATGGCAGCGTTTCGTCAAGGAGTACCGGAGCGAAATGGCCGCGACACAAACACGGACTTTGCTCGATGTGCTAGCGGCTTTGTCCCATCAGACCAATTTCTCGGTCGGTTGCTATTGCGCCGAGGAATCCCGTTGCCACCGCTCAATACTCCGTCAGCTTCTCATTGATCACGGCGCCCACGTCCTGTAGATAGTGACGTTGCCGTATGTCACATCGCGCTCTAAGGCTCGTCCGGCAGCTTCGCCAGGCTCGCTACCCGACTGACGCTGGCGCTCCGTCCCTTTCTGCAATACCTTTTCTCGCTGACTGCACAGCCTTATGAGGTACGCCATGGCCTTCTCGCTCTACGCTGCTACCATTCCCAGCTTTCGGCAGATGCTTGGGGCCGTTTCGGGCCTGCTCGACAAAGCGGAAACCTTTTGCGCGGAGAAAGGCATCGCGCCGCAGGAGCTCATTCAGGCCCGTCTGGCCGCGGATATGTTTCCCCTCGCCTATCAGGTCAAGTCCACAGCAGTGCACTCGCTCGGCGCCATCGAAGGTGTTCGCAAGGGCGTCTTCTCGCCAGACATGACTGCGCCCCCCGAGACGTTTGCCGCACTCAGGGCGCGGATCGCAGAAACACTGATCGCACTCGAGAAGATCGACATTGCGGAGGTCGATAGTTTTCTCGGCCGCGACATGCACTTTTCCTTCGGCGACAAACATATTGATTTCACCGCCGAGGATTTCCTGCTCTCCTTCTCGCAGCCCAACTTTTACTTCCACGCAGCCACGACCTACGACATTCTGCGCTGGAAGGGCATCCCCATTGGCAAACGCGACTTCATTGGCAAAGTCCGCACGAAGAATTGAGCGCAAATGTCGCCGAATCTGTGCCAGACGCGCGCCATGCACTGTCCAATAGACGTCAGGCCGCCGCGGCATAAATCGGCACTTTCGTGCGCTCAATGATCCGCTTCAGACGACCGTCTTCCATGGCGTCTAGCTCAACCAGGTCCACCGGACGCTCGAGCAGCAGCTCCAAGTCGCGCTTGAAATCAAAATACTGAGGGACGGCTGAAGTCGCCCCCCGGGGGACCGAATTCCACCACGACGTCCACGTCACTGGACGCGGAATCAAAATCCCCGCCCACTATTGAGCCAAAGAGAGCCAGCCGGTGCACGCCGTAGCGGCGGCACAACGCTGCAATCTCGCGTTGCCGCCTGAGAATCAGCGGCGGCAGGGCGGATGGCTCGGAGTTAACGTGCTTTAAGTCACTTTCCGAGGTTTCGGCCACGGCCATGGAGCTCGCCGCCGACGAGGCGACGTTCTGCTCCAAAGCGCCCATCACATACCGACGCAGTTTGTCGTAGCGGGTCAGTCGGATCATCTCGCGTGGAGACACGTTGCCGAGTAACGGATTGGCCGTTTTGAACCATAGCGATGTCTTCACAACATCCCCACCGAAGTACTGAGCGACCAGTTCGCACAGAGTGGCCAGTTGCATGAGGCGGTCGCGCACTTGCTTGGGAATCTTTTGATCGAAGCGAACCGAAGCCAGCGACACGCCTGCGATCTTCGCGACATCGGCCTTCTTGAATTCGAGAAAGTCGACCACTGCCTCGGCCTTGAGCCTCGGTCCCGCCCAAAAACCGAGGTTATCCTTCTCGGGTACTGTGCAAAATAATGCGGGTCGCGCGCTAGGCATCTTTACCCTTCGGGGATTCACGGTTATCGAGTATTCTCCATACAACCCTGATACAACCATTATATGACCACCTTATGACCACGACAAAGGGGGAAAAGCGCCCGGTCGCGGCCCCGCTACAGATGCGCAACTTATTGATTGATTAGGCTCAGTCTCCGGGCATCCTTGAGATTGGCGCCATAATGTGATCGCAGCTGTGACCAATTCTGCAAGCCTGAGTTGTTACAACCGCTACTCTTGGCACAAGAGGTACACACCCTAGACCTTGAGATACTGCTCAGGATTGTCGAAGTTGACGATCCAATGACCATTCCCATCGACATGGCTACCAACACCGTGTCGTCAGCGACGTGCATCTCCTCACAGTGCTCACCTACGCCGCCGCTCCTTGGCCACAGATCAACCCACTCGCGCCGCAGAACCCTCAGAAACTGCACATCGCGCGTTGACGAGATTGAATCCGCCAACCTGTAAGCGCGCCAGCAGTGGCGACAAGGAACAGCGGGATCTGGCGAAGAGGTGTTCCCTTACTTTCTTTCCTTTTTTTCCCTCAACCTTATGCTAACTCCGAATCTGGAGGCACAAACAGAAGCATTCAGCGTTACCGCTGGCTTTTACCGCCAAAGGCCTGACCCGATGCTCTGCAACGCACCATGCTGTTCTGCGGCCTTCAATAACACCGACCTTTTTCCGCGCCGGTCCGACGCCGCGATCATCTGCCCCCTGAGAGTTCTGTCCTGCGGTAAGTCTCCGTTTTCCTGTAGACCCCACTGCTCCGCCAGTGCGACCTCGACGCGATTGACATTCCCTAAGCGTGGAGCCGATGCGCAATGAAATACGATATCAATATGAAGGCACGAATCACGTTCGTGGCGTTCCTGTTTATCTTGATCATCGCGGGTGCAATCTGGCATTTCTTTTCCGAAAACCAATATGCAACCTACGAGGTCTATACCGAGGACTCAGTCTCCGGTCTCACCGCCGATGCCCCGATCGAATTTCACGGTGTCGATGTAGGAAAGGTCAAGAGCATCAAACTGATCAATCCGCATTCAGTGAGCATTCTGTTGAGTATTGACAGGGCCGCTCCGGTCACTTCGGCCAGCGAAGCGACGATTACCTCCCGTGGACTCGCCACGCGAGGATTTACCGGCTACGTTTACATTTCTTTGGAAGACGTGGGCATCGATTCGCGTCCACTGGCCACAACGCCGGGCGCGCCCTATCCGATCATACCGACGGCACCATCGAAGGTCATGACCCTCGACACGGCGATCACCCAGGTGAACAACCATGTTCAGGTCGTCACCGAGCTGCTGCAATCGATGCTGGATAAGAAGACCATCGTCTCACTGAAGCAGTCAGCCGACAACTTGCAGCAAGTAACCAAAGTACTGGCGGACAATACCAAGAGGTTGGACTCGATCGTTGCCAATACCGAGCGCGCCAGTCATCGTTTTGAACCGCTCCTGGCGTCCAGCCATGACACTGTGAAAGCGCTCCAGACGCAAATCCTGCCTGACGCTCGCGAGGCACTGACTAACCTCCATAATCTGTTGGAATCCGGCGATGACACCGTAGAAACGCTCCAGGCTCAAATGTTGCCGGAAGCTCTCAGGGCGCTGTCAAATCTTGATAATCTGTCCACAACGTTCATGGGCGTAGCGAGCAAGATCAATCGCGACCCGTCGATCTTGATTCGCGGCACTACGCCGCCACCGCCCGGACCCGGGGAAACGAAGTGAAAGTCGAGGTGGGCAGGGCCGCTTTGATCGCACTCTGCGTCGCCATATTGTCAGGCTGCGCCTTGTTTTCGCCGGTCAAGATTGATACGAAAACAAGTGTGCTGAGCAATATCCCGCTCGATCTGCCCAGTGAGACGATTCACGCCGCGACTCTCTTGGTGCTGGTTCCCGAGACCGAGCCGATCTATGCCACTACGCAGATGGCTTATACGACCCGGGCCTATCAGATCGCATATTTCGGTCAGAATGAATGGGCGGAAACCCCATCGCAGATGATTCAACCTTTAATCGTGACGACACTACGAAACACCCACTATTTCAGCGATGTTCTGTCACCACCTCATTTCGGTCGCCACACATTTGCGCTTCGTACCGAAATTCTGGAGCTTAAGCAGGACTTCACTTCCGAGCCCGCGATGCTGCAGCTCACGATGCGCTTCTATTTGAGTCGCGAGGTAACGAATCAGGTCATTTCGACCAAGCAATTGTCGGTGCGAGAACCAATGCGGGAAAGGAATCCCTATGCCGGAGTAGCGGCGGCCAATGAGGCGATTGAAAAAGTATTGCGGGAACTCGCCCGTTTCATCATCGAGAAGGCGGGCTAAGGCAACATTCTGCGTAAGGTGTCGTCCTTGAATAGAAAATGATGCCGCAGTGCCGCGCGCGTATGAACGAATATGCAAAGGATCAGCACGTAACCCAACCACTTGTGGATGCCGATAAGTTGCTGAAACAGATAGTCGTCACGAGGAAGGAAGTCAGGGAGCATGAATAGACCAAAGAACGATACCGGGATGCTGGCGACGGAAGACATGAGCCAGCCAGTGATCGGTAAAGCGAACATCAGGGCATAAAAGGAGAGATGGACAAATCGGGCGGCGAGTTTTTGCCAATCGGGTAGCTGCGCAGCTAGTTGCGGCAGTAGGTGAGTTACCCGCCAGGCCCACCGCACTGCGAGCAAAACGAGTACCAAGACGCCGAACTCCTTGTGATAAAGGATGAGCATGATCTTTGTCGTATTGAAGCCAACATCCGGAAGCGTAACCATGTAGAGCCCCAAACCCGCGAGTCCGATGATCATAAGGGCCATCGCCCAGTGGAACAGGATCGCTATGATTCCAAAGTTATCTTCGGTATTTTCAATCGGCCTCATGACTCGCGTTCCGTTGATCAAAAAAAGATATCGTGGATCAGTGTAGGCATTTTGTGGAGCGATACAAGAAAGCTCGTATCGACCCGCAGTACTGCAATTGTGAGTGCTAGGCATCCTCGGCGCCGGTGCGTTCATTCATGAGAAGGCACCAAATTATCGGGCGACGCGAAGTACCAGGGGTCGGGGCTTTGATCGGTGTGGACGGCTCTATGCCAAAGCTTCGCGAGCTGGTCCGCGTACCCGGAATCTGCCCACCGATGTAGCGCGCGCCCGAGTGCGTGCACCCGCGCACTGTGCTGCGGCGCAAGGAGACTACGCGGCGGGAGGCCCTGGCACCACCAGCCCCTAGATCATTGCCGATGCGGCTCCCGGGTGCCGGCGGTGAAGGGCCGACATGACCCCCGTCGTTGAGCAGGAATCCTCTAGTCGCCGCTGACCGCCTGGCCTTAGCTTGGCCCCAGCCGCGTCAATGGAAGTCTCGCATACGCGTAACCTAAACCGGCGGCCGAGGCACTTACTGCTGGAACGCAACGCGTGAGCGCGGTGCAGCGCTTCCCCCCTTCGGTAGGGGATGGCTATCTTCGGCTGAGACGGAGGATCTAGCACATGAACACCCCACTAAGCTCATGCCGTCCTGTGCGCCACGCCGCGCTCACGACGCTGCTTGCCCTTCTGGTCGGCTGCGGCGGCTATGGCTCCAGCAGTAGCAGTATGACTACAACCACCAACGTAACGATCTCGGGCGCAATACTGCCCACGCTTAAGACGATGACCACGATTGGGTCAACAATTGATCCGATCGAGATGGGCGGCAACCCCTACGGCCTGACCGTGGCCACCGCCACCGCGGGACTGATTACACTGGGCGATCTAATCGTCTGCAATTTCAATGATGGCGCCACCAACACCCAGGGGCTGGGCACCACGGTCGTCGGGATGCACCCGACGGCGGGCGCGACGCCCTACCGAATCGCCCAATCCCCCCAGCTGCTCGGCTGCTCCGCGGTCACGAGCCTCCCGGATGGCAGCATCGTCGCAACCGCCAGCCAAGCCAATGCCACGGTGCTGGTCGCTCCGAGCGGCGCGGTGTCGACACCCTTCTCGGCCGATGTGTTTGCGGAGCCGTGGAGTGTCATTTATGCGACCCACGCGGACGGCGAGGCAGTGTACGTCTCCGACGCCACGACCGGAGCGATTGATCGCATTGCGCTGACCAACGACGCTCAGACCAGCTTCACCGAAATCGCCTCCGGGTTCAGCAGCAATCAGGGCGCGCCCGGTTCGATCTCGGCGCCGGCGGGACTCACCTACGATGCCACGAACGACACTTTGTACGTCGTGGACACCAACGCCAATCGCGTCGTCGCGCTCGCGAATGTCTCAGCGATCGGCACGGATGGCGTCATCGTCTCAGGCAACACCTTCTCGGGCCAGTCAGCGGCCTCGGCCACGGTCATCGCCTCCGGTGCGCCGCTCAATGGTCCGATCAGCGGCGCCTTGCTCGCCAACGGTGATCTGATCGTTGGTAATACGCTCGATCCCAGCGGTACCAATCTGTTGATCGAGATTTCACCGACCGCCGGAGTGGTCGCCACGAAGAACGTCGACACCGGCGCCGGCGGCGCGATCTTTGGCATCGTTGCGGTGCCCAAGACCGTCACGACGATGGGGGCCTATGGCCCGATCAACACGCAGACCAACGAGATCTATTTCAATGATGACAACGCCAATACCGTGATACTGCTCGCCCAATAGATTCGCCGCTCTCCTAAACCATACGGTGAGAGCCTGATACGGCAACTTGTCGAGCCACTGCGCACTACTCTCCCCGACGTTTGGGGCGCCGGCGACCACTGCGCCGTGGCGGTCGACAGTCCTGCAGTGGATGGATCCGTGTGAAAACGCGTCCATTCAAAGGTTGCCCATACTCACCGGGTGTAATAATCCATTTTATGATGGCACCGCTTAAGGTTAACGAACCTCAAAAATGCGAGACTGGATAGGAACTCGCGAGCGATGGTGTTACCCCGCAATGGCGGCGCTACTTTTGGGCCGCGCAGCGGCCGCGCAGGCTGCTGAATTTGGAGGTTTTATCGCGCTGACCAGCGACTATGTTTATCGAGGGGCAACCCAGACCGGCCACGATCCGGCGCTGCAGGCCGACGCCCACTATTACAGCGCGTGTGGCTGGCTCGCCGGGCTGTGGGGCACGAGCGTCCGACCCGATCCGAGGGGGGTCACAGACGTTGAGCTCGATCCGTACCTCGGTTATACCCGGGCGCTTGGCGATGAGTGGAGCACGCGCCTTGCGGCCGTCTACCACGCCTATGTGGGCAACAATCCCGGATCGCGCTACGAGTATAGTGAAGTGGCGGGCACACTGGCGTACCGGTCGCAGGTGTTTCTTACGGTGGCGGTTTCCCCCGATACAGAGCTACAAACCGGCTACGACACCTCTGTTCGACGCGTGGCAGCCTCAGGTGACCTCTCCTGGCACGGCTCGCTCGGGCATGCGCTCTCAGCCAATATCGGGGTGGGCTACTACCGATTGCACCGGCCCTTCAGCAGCGGTTATGGGTACGGTAGTGCCGGATTAGGTTATGAATGGGGTCGCATTCACTTGGATCTATCGCTGATCGGGGTGAGCGGCGCGGCGCACGACTTTTTCTATTATGGTGAAGCCAGCAACCGGCTGGTCGGCACCGTCCTGTGGCAGTTCTAGGACCGTGCCGCTGGATGCAACCTTCGGCCCCAATTAGCGCACTCACAGTCTGAATCCTCGGTAACCGATGAGCGAGCCCGATAATCACACCATGCGAGCCACGGCCGTGACACTGCCGAGACCGGACCAGATGCGGCTTAGCACCGACAGTCGCGAGGCGGCGCTGTTGTGTCAGGTAGCCGCGGGCGATCGGGCCGCCTTTGAATCGCTTTATAGTGAATATTTCGGGCGCCTCAGCCGCTTCCTCGGCCGCTTGACCACGCGTCGCGAAGTGATCGAAGAGGCAATCAACGATACGTTCTGGATCGTCTGGCAGAAGGCCGGTAAATTTCGCGGCAGTTCACTGGTGTCGACCTGGATTATCGGTATTGCCTATCGCTGCGCTCTGAAGGCGCTGCGCCGCAACGCGGTTGTTACCGGCGCCGCCATGGCCGCGGCCGAGGTACCCGGCTACGAGCCCGCACTGGCCGAGGAACGGGAAGACTGGGTGAGTCAGGGGCTGGCGCACCTGCCCATTGAGCAGCGCTCGACGCTTGAGTTGGCCTATTACCTCGGTCACTCCTGCCAAGAGATCGCGCAGATCATGGACTGCTCAGTGGGCACCGTGAAAGCGCGTATGTTTCATGCGCGCGTGAAACTTCGCAATCTGCTGCCCACGCTGGCCGGCAGTGTACCAAAGGATCATTCATGAGTTTCTCAGATGAACGCTTCGCCGACCATCGTGAGGCCTGGGAGCTCATTCCCTGGGTCGTGAACGGTACTGCTACGGACGAAGAGCGGACGCTGGTGCACGCGCATCTGGTCGGCTGCCCGGATTGCGCCGGTGAGTTCCGCGTCCAATCCGAACTTCAGGCGACCATGCAAGGAGCATCGACGCCGGAAGCGGACGCGGCGGCTTCATTTCTAAAGCTGAGCGCCCGGCTGGACAGTGCACCGGCTGCGGCCGCGACGCACGGCCGGCGCTTTGCAGCCCTCACCGGCAGGCGTGCGATGCTGGCCGTCATAGCGCTCGAGGCCGTGAGCCTGATCGTGCTCAGCACGGCAATGTGGATGCGCGGGCCGACGCTTGGTGTGGCGGTTTATCGCACGCTTGGCGCCGACGCGGAAGTTCCGCGCCACGCGACGATTCGCGCGGTGCTAGATCCAGCGCTCAGCCTCGGTGATTTGCAGGCAATGCTTGCGGAGCTGCGGCTGCAGATCGTCGGTGGCCCAAGCTCCGCCGGTGTGTTTTCGTTGGCCCCGGAGGCCGGCGCGACCAGCGTCACAACTGCCCAGACCGTGAGTTTGCTGCGCAGCCGCGCAGGCGTGCGGTTTGCGGAGCCCACGCATGGCGGCACGGAGCGCCGATGAAAACGCTCGTATCTGCGCTGGTGCTCACGGCCGTTTTAAGTGGCTGCAGCAGCGTGCCTACACGGACTTCCAACGGCAATGCACTTCAGCAGATGCAGCAGTTCGAAGCGCGCATGATGCTGGTCACGATCAAGAATCCGCTGGAACCGGCGCCGGTTCGGGCCGCTTCGGGACTGCGCGGCTATGACACATTGCCTGTGTATGCCGCGAGCGAGCGGGCTCGGGCCACGAGCGCCAGAATTGCGGCACAGTATGACCTGCAGAACGTGGCCGAGTGGCCAATCACGGCCCTTAGGGTCCACTGTCTAGTCTACAAGGCGCCAGAAGGTCGCTCGCGCGAGCAGATCCTGGCTACGCTCGCGCGTGATCCGCGCGTACAGCTCGCCCAGCCGTTGCAGCAGTTCACGACCCTCGCCAGCGCATATAACGACCCGTATGTCGGTCTGCAGCGCGGTTTTGCCCAGATTGACGCCGCGGGGGCGCAGCAGTGGTCGCTCGGCGAGGGTGTACGGGTGGCCGTAATCGACACGGGACTGGACGCTGCTCACCCGGACCTCGTCGGGCGTATTGAAACACAGCGCAATTTTGTTGATGAGAATCCGTTGCAGTTCGCCGCCGACCGCCACGGCACCGAGGTGGCTGGCGTGATCGGAGCCGATGCCAACAACCATGAAGGGATAGTCGGCGTGGCGCCGGCCGTGCGCATCCTAGCGCTGAAGGCCTGCTGGCAGCTCGATGCCGGTAACGACGTGGCGCAGTGCAACTCTTTTACGCTGGCCAAAGCGCTGGCCATTGCGATCGATTCCGGAGCGCGCATTATTAATTTGAGCCTCGGTGGACCGCCCGACCCGCTGCTCACGCAATTGCTTTCCTACGCGGTAGGTCGTGGCATTGTCATCGTCGGCGCCGTGCCGCCGGATGGCCATGTGGACGGTTTTCCAATTGGCGTGCCCGGCGTTATCGCGGTCGATACTTTGGAGCATCCGGCGGCCGCAGGCGCTGCCCTACATGCGCCAGGGCGCGAGGTGCTGACGCTGACACCCGGCGGGCACTATGATTTCGTGTCGGGCTCGTCCCTGGCTGCCGCCCATGTCACTGGCGCCGTGGCGCTGCTGCTGTCGACTGATCACCGACTCGACGCCGGCGCAGTCTACGAGCTGCTCAAGCGCACCAGCACGGGTTCGGAGGGCGCTGGCCGCGCCATCAATGTCTGCGCGGCGCTTGCGGCGGTGCGTAACAAAACTGAACGCTCCGAAGGCAATTCGGGCTGTTACGGAGAGGTTTTATAGAGACCAGCCGGCACCGGCCTGGCTGCCTGAATCCGCCGATGGCGTTCCAATGAGTTGTAACCGAGGTCGGGGCGAGCCGCGAGGGTTCGCCGCCGCGCGCCGGCATAAAAAGGACCCCGCCGCAGCGGGGTCCGTGTATCGCCCATCGAATTGGAACTACAGTCGGACCGTGACGGCTTTGGTGTTGAGATAGTTGTCCAGTACCGATTCGCCCATTTCGCGCCCCCAGCCGGACTGCTTGTAACCACCGAACGGCAGTGCCGCATCGAATATGTTGTAGCAGTTGACCCATACGGACCCAGCCTTGAGCTGCGCCGCCAGGGCGTGCGCTTTGCTGATGTCGCGGGTCCAGACGCCGGCCGCTAGCCCATAAATGCTGTCATTCGCCTGGCGCACCAGATCCTCGTCCATATCCGTAAACGGGATTGCCGCCACCACGGGGCCGAAGATCTCCTCCTGAATGATCTTCATGTTCGGCTGGGTATCGACGAACACGGTGGGTTCGACAAAATACCCTGCGCCCTCCCGCGCCTTGCCACCGGCGATGGCCCGGGCACCTTCCTGCTTCCCCAGCTCAAGATACCCGCACACCCGGTTGCGCTGCGTCTCGGATACCATCGGACCCATCTCTGTCGTGGGGTCGAGTCCCGGGCCGAGCTTGATGGCCTTAGCCTGCGCGGCTACCCCTTCCACGACCTTATCGAAAATGCTTTTTTGGACGTACAGACGCGAGCCGGCACAGCAGCACTGACCGTGGTTGAAGAAAATGGCGCTCGCCGCGCCTGGAATGGCGACATCCAGGTCCGCATCCTTAAGGACTATATTCGGCGACTTGCCTCCGAGTTCGAGCGACACATGCTTCAAGTCGCGGGCGGCTGCCTGGACGATGAGCTTTCCGACCTCGGTAGACCCCGTGAACGCCACCTTGTCGACGCCCGGATGAGCGGCCAGCGCAGCACCCGCCGTTGCGCCGAATCCGGTGACGATATTCACGACTCCCGGGGGCAGTCCGGCCTCCTGCAGTATCTCACCCAA
>Ga0209415_10011044_pt1 | contig 15264 bp, 14 predicted proteins | sample PeaSoiSIISIP2007_FD_187696 | JGI IMG/M metagenome (GOLD analysis project Ga0209415, IMG submission 187696) | Peat soil microbial communities from Weissenstadt, Germany - SII-SIP-2007 (SPAdes) (version 2) | ecosystem: Environmental > Terrestrial > Soil > Wetlands > Peat | place: Germany... | reverse complement strand
GTTCCCTGCACGATGCCCTGGCTGCCGATGTACACCCAGGAGCCGGCCGTCATCTGGCCGTACATCATCAGGCCCTTCCGGTCGAGCTCGTTGAAATGCTTCCAGGTCGCCCAGTGCGGCACCAGGTTCGAGTTGGCGATCAGCACGCGCGGTGCGTCGGCGTGGGTGCGGAACACGCCGACGGGTTTTCCTGACTGCACGAGCAGCGTTTCGTCGTCGCCGAGCTCCTTGAGCGTGGCCACAATGCGATCGAAGCACTCCCAGTCGCGGGCCGCACGGCCGATGCCGCCGTACACCACGAGCTCGTCGGGCCGCTCGGCGACCTGCGGGTCGAGGTTGTTGCACAGCATGCGCAGCGCCGCCTCCGTCAGCCAGCTCTTGGCCTCGAGCCGGGTACCGGTGGCAGCGCGGATGCGGCGGGTCGGATCTTTGCGGGTTGGCGTGTCCATAGGGCCTCGTGTCCGGGACTTACAGATCGAAGACGCCGCGCAGCGCGAAGCGGCCGCCGGCATGGTGCAGGAAGGCGAATGAGGCGTGTCGGCCCCGGCTCCAGGTCGTGCGCTCGATCAGCAGCACCGCTTCCCTCACACCGAGCGCGAGCAGCCGCGCGACGCGCGATGCCGGTATCACCGCCCGCACGACGTGCTCGACCCGCTCGAGGGGCGCGACTTGCATCAGGTACTCGTGCGCGGTCACGGCACCGAAGTCGACGTCGAGGTAACCGGGCGCCACGGCGGGATCGACGAAGCGTTCCTCGAGCTGCAGCGGCACGTCATTCTCGTGATGCACGATGATGGAGCGGAACACGTGGCGCGTCCGAAGCTTCAGGCGCGCGCGGATGTCGGACGGCGCGACGATGCGGTCGACGGCGATCACCTCGGCGCGGTGCGCGTGGCCGCGCTCGCGGATCTCCGCCGCGATGTTGCGGATCTGCAGCGGATGACCCGCCGAGCGCAGGTCGGCGACGAATGTCCCGCTGCCGGCGATCCGCGACAGCACCCCCGACTGGACCAGCTCGCGGATCGCCCGGTTCGCCGTCATGCGCGATACGCTGAGCTCGCGCACCAGTTCATGCTCGGACTGCACGCGCGCGCCCGGGCCCCACTCGCCCGACCGGATGCGCCTCAGCACGTGGTGCTTGACCTTCTCGTAGAGCGGCAACGGCGCAGCGCTCACCGGCTCAACCCCCCGCCAGCCGCGCGAGACTCGCGCGGTAGAGCGCGGTGACGCCCTCGCGCGCGCGGTGGCGCCCGCCCGTCACCAGCTGCTCGCCGGCGACCCACACCTCGCGCACCGCGCCGGGCCGCGGTGCGAACACCCAGGCATCGATCAGCGCGGCGTCGGGGATGCCGGCGAATTCCGCGCGGTCCGTGTCGATGACGACGAAATCGGCGGGCGCGCCCGCGCTGATTCCGTGCTCCGTCGCGCCGCAGGCCTGCGCGCCGCCCGCGACCGCCGCGCCATAGAGGAAAGCGCCACAGTTCGCAGCGCGCTCGCCGACCGCGATCACCCGCCGCTCGCGCCAGGCGCGCAGCAGGTACTCGAGCAGCCGCAGCTCCTCGCGCGGATCGAGCGAGACGTGGCTGTCGGAGCCGATCCCGAAGCGGCCGCCGACTGCGAGAAACCGATCGAGCGCAAAGCGGCCGTCGCCGAGGTTGCATTCCGTGGTCGGACACAGCCCGACCACCGCGCCGCTCCCGGCCATGTCCACGAGCTCGGTCTCGATCGCGTGCGTCGCATGCACCAGGCACCAGTGGTCGGAGACGAGTCCCGTGCCCAGCAGGTACTCGATCGGACGCGCAGCGGCGAAACGCTGGCAGTCGAAGACCTCGCGCTGCTGCTCGGCGATGTGGATATGGACCGGGCAGGGCCGCAGTCCCCCCTCCACCGCAGTCGCAACCGCCTTGAGCGCCGGCAACGGCACGGCGCGCAGGCTGTGCAGCGCGACGCCCGTGGTCTCGAGGCCCGACTGCCGCGCCCGCAGCCGCTCGTGCAGCCTGAGGAATGACTCGGTGTCGTTGGCGAAGCGGCGCTGGGCGCCCTCGAGGGGCTCGCCGCGGAAGTTGCCCTGCTGGTAGAGCGTCGGCAGCAGCAGGTGGCGGATGCCGGCGAGGCGCGCCCCCTGCCGCACGGCGTCGGCGAGCGCGGCCGGCTCCGCATAGGCGGCCCCGGACGGAGAATGGTGCAGGTAGTGGAACTCCGCGACCGAGGTGTACCCCGCCTCGAGCATTTCGAGATAGGCGAAGGCGGCGATGGCCGTGAGGTCCTCGGGCGAGAGGCGCCCGACGAACCGGTACATGACCTCGCGCCAGCCCCAGAACGAGTGCTCGGCCCCGCTCGCGACCTCGGCGCTTCCGGCCATCGCGCGCTGGAAGGCGTGGCTGTGAAGGTTCGGCATGCCCGGCAGCACGAGGCCGCCAATCGCGCGCTCCGCACCCGCCGGGAGGCCGACCGCGGCGAGCCGCCCGTCCGGCCCGACCTCGACGGTGACGTTCCGGCGGATGCCATCCGGCAACAGCGCGCGCTCGAACCGTAGTCTCACCAGGATTCCGCTCCGCAGGGCTGTATATACAGGTTGCGTCCTGCGATAATAGCGCCGTCGAGCGGTTTTTGACAGAGGTCGCCGGCGGTGTGGGATTCGCTGTGGACTGACGTGACTGCCGTCACGCTGAGAGAGCCCGCGGGCCTCGGGCTCGTCGCGGATGCCGCTGTCGCGGTCGCGGGCGGCTCGATAGCGTGGGTGGGGCCGTGTTCGGAACTGGGTGCTGCACCGCGGCAGCTGGCGCGCGCGGTGCACTCGGGCGGCGGGCGGCTGCTGACCCCGGGGCTCGTCGACTGCCACACGCACCTCGTGTTCGGCGGCGACCGGGCTCTCGATTCTGCGTTGCGCGCCGAGGGCGCAACCTACGCGGCGATTGCCGCCGCGGGCGGGGGCATCCGCTCGACCGTGGCGCACACCCGCGGACTCACCGAGGAGGAGCTGGCGGTCGGCGCCCTGCCGCGCGCAAGGGCGCTGCTTGCCGACGGTGTCACGACGGTCGAGATCAAATCGGGCTACGGCCTTGACGTTGCGACCGAGCTCAAGATGCTGCACGCGGCACGGCGCATCGGAAGTCTCCTCGACGTTGAGGTCGTGCCGACGCTGCTCGCGCTGCACGCCCTGCCGGATGAATTCGCCGGCGACCGCGCCGGCTACGTCGACCTCGTCACTCGCGAACTGATCCCCGAGGTCGCGGCGGCCGGGCTCGCCGTCGCGGTCGACGTGTTCTGCGAAGGCATCGCATTCAACGTCGAGGAGTGCACGCGCGTTCTGCGCTCGGCACGGGATCACGGTCTTGGCGTCAAAGTGCACGCCGACCAGCTCTCGCCGATGGGCGCGGCGGAACTCGCGGCCGAGTTCGATGCGCTGTCGGCGGACCATCTGGAGTACGTCTCCGGATCGGGGATAGCGGCGCTCGCGCGCAGCGGCACGATCGCGGTCCTGCTGCCGGTGGCGTTTCTGGTAATCGGCGAGACGCAGAAGCCGCCACTCGCCGCGCTCAGGGCCGCCGGCGTGCCGGTCGCGGTCGCGACCGACTGCAATCCCGGCACGTCCCCGTGCACCTCACTCACGCTCGCAGTCGCCCTGGCACGCGCCGAGTTCGGGCTGACGGCCACGGAAGCGCTGCGCGCTGCGACGATTGAAGCTGCGCGGGCCCTCGGACTCGCCGGGTCACGCGGCACCCTCGAGCCCGGCAAACGGGCCGACTTCTGCCTGTGGGACCTCGCGCACCCGCGCGAGTTCGGCTACTGGCTCGGTGCCAACCGCCTGCACACCGTCGTGCGCGGCGGCCGCCCGCGGGCACCCTTCGGCAGCTAGTGGCGTCGCGGCGCGGCTGGCGCGCGCAACGCGGGAAAAGCGCCGGCCGCGAGCGCCTGCACCCAATCGTTGCAGAGCGCAACCGCCTCCGCCGGGTGAAAGCTCGCCGGATTGAGGCTGAGCTCGACCCACAGTCCGTCGATCAGCGCCGCGAGTCCGATCGCGGCCGGGGCGACCCGGAATCCCGGCACGCCCGGGGCGCGCTTGAGGCGGCCGAGCAGCATCTCGAGCGTTTCGCGCGTCGCGCCATAGGTTCGATCATGCACGGCGCGCATCTCCGCTGAATGCGGGACGAGGCTCCAGAACACGAGCCAGGTGCGAAAGTGCGCGGGATCGAGCGCCTCCGGGGCAAAGGAGGCCGAGAAGAACGCGCGCAGCCGCTCGCGGGGCCCGGCATCGCCCGCGAGGGCGTGTGCTCGGCTCGCGGCGAGCAGCGTCGTCGCCAGCGCATCGTAGGCCGCCGCCACGAGGCCGGCGATTCCCGGAAAGTGGTGATTGATCAGCCCCATCGACACACCGGCCTCGGAGCTGATGCGCCGCACCGAGACGCCCCCGTGCCCGAACTTCTTGAGGCACGCGAGCGTTGCCGCGACGAGCTCCTCGCGGCGCGCCGCAGGCGGCTCGCGCCGGAACTTCGGCTCCGCCGGCGGGCTAGACCGGCTCACCGGCCCTGATGCGCAGGAACCGCAGCCGGCTCTCGACGTCTTCCCTGTTGAAATACACTCCGGCAAGGCGGCGATAGCCGGTGTAGGCGTCGCGGGCGTGCAGCACGCGCCAGTTGTCAAACACCAGCACCGAGCCCGGCAGCAGCCGCCGGCGGTGCTGCAGCGTCGCGTCGTTGCACAGCGCATCGAAGCTCGCGAGCGCCTGATAGAAGGCCTTGTGGCGGCCCGCCGGCAGCGCGAATGGCGCCCGGTCGTAGTTGTTGTACGTCACCTGCACCAGCGCGCCCGAGTCATCGAGCCGGAACAGCGGCCGGCGCGCCATCAGGTGAATGCCGCGGTCGTGGTCCAGGTACTGACCCGGAATCGCCACCTCGGTCAGCAGCCGGTACTCGGTGGGCCGGTCGCGGCTCATGATCCCGGCGATCCGGAAACCGTCGACGAGCACGTTCTCGCCGCCGGTGCACTCGGCGGCCAGGCAGTGGAACATCTGGTAGCCGGGTGCATCGATGCTGTAGGTTCCATCGGTATGCGGGCCGATGGCCATCGACGTGTAGGCTGTATCCTTGTGTTCCATGTTCGCCGTGAAGTCCCAGTAGCCGCCGAAGATCGTCTCGCGGATATAGGCGATCCGCGCGGCGACGGCCTTGGTGCCTTCGGGGGTCCCTGGCGCGCCCTCGATGAAGCAGAGCCCAAACCGGGCCAGCTGCTCGAGAAAGAGCTTGAGGGCGGCGTCATCGTGCATGAATGCGTGGTGTGGAACCTGCGGCACCGCGCGGCCAATTGCATCGCGGTCCCAGGTCTGCGCCGCGACCGGGAGGACCTCCGGATTGAAACGCAGTCCCGACAGGAACGCCGCCTCGAAGCGGCTCACATGGCCGCCATCGGCCCACTCGACCTTAAGCACCCGACCCTGGTCCTCGAGCGCAATCTCGCGTGCCGCGATGTCGGCCGGGATGCGGAACGTGTCAACGAGGCGCTGCTTGGTCACCGGATGCTGGCTCGCCTCACTCTGGCAGTTGTCGCGCAGCCAGATGAGCGGCAGCGTCGCGTTGGGCCGTCCGTCGCGCCAGTTCAGCTCGAGGTCGTGGCCCCGGATGCGGGCCGCACTCAGCGTCGCAGTCATTGCATTCCCCCAGAACCTGAACCGTCACACTATTATGCGACCGTATAATAGCATGGCGGGGCCGGCGGTCCAGCGGCCATGAACGTGCCCGAGGAGAGCTCCCGTGAGTGAGCGCTTGAGGCAGACATTTATCAGCGACAACGTCACCGTCGCGGCTCCGGAGATGCTGGCCGCGGTCGCGGCGGCAAACGACGGGCCCGCTGCGTCCTACGGCGCCGACCCGTACACGGAGCGCCTGGCCGCGCGGGCCCGCGAGGTGTTCGAGTGCGAGCTCGCGATCGTCCCGGTCACGACCGGCACGGCGGCGAACGCGCTCTCGCTTGCGACGCTCGTGCCGCCCTACGGCGGCATCTACTGCCACGAGACCGCCCACGTGATGACCGACGAGTGCGGCGCGGTGGAGTTCTACTCGGGAGGAGCGAAGCTGCTCGGGCTGCCGGGCGAAGGCGGCAAGATCGCGCCCGGGCAGATCGACGCGGCCGTCGCGTACGCGCGCGCCATGGGCGTCCACCACGTGCGGCCGGCGGCAGTCACGCTGTCGCAGGCGACGGAGTGGGGCACCGTCTACCGCCTCGGCGAGCTCGATGCGCTGTGCGCGACCGCCCACCAGCACGGCCTGCCGGTGCACATGGACGGTGCCCGCTTCGCCAATGCGCTCGCCTGCCTCGGCTGCTCCCCGGCCGAGGCGACCTGGAAGCGCGGCGTCGACGTGCTGTCACTGGGCGCGACCAAGAATGGTGCACTCGCGGCCGAGGCGGTCGTGCTGTTCGACCCAGCGCTCGCGCCGGCACTCGAGCTCAGGCGCAAGCGCGGCGGCCACCTCTGGTCCAAGATGCGATTCTTGAGTGCCCAGCTGCTGGCCTACTTCGCTGGCGACCTGTGGCTCAGGCACGCACGCCACTCAAACGCGCTCGCGACGCGGCTCGCGACGGGTCTCGCGGCACTCGGCGGGCAGCTGATGGCTGCGGTCGATGCGAACGAGGTGTTCGTGACGCTGCCCGAGGCGCTGATCGCGGGGCTGCGCGCCGACGGCTACGAGTTCTACGACTGGCCCGCCCCGCACGGCCGCGCGGGCTCCGCGATCCGGCTGGTGACGGCCTACGACATGAGTCCCGCGGACATCGACGCGCTGCTGGCCGCTGCCCGGGCACGCGCCGCCCGCTGAGGGCGGGCGCGCCGGGTCGTTGCGCGCGGGTTCCGGTTATGGCGCCCCGCAGCAGCCGGCTGCCGGCGCCTGCCTCACTGCTGGCGCTCGGCGCTTCCGCGGCGGCGGTCAGAGTCAATCCCCGGCACCAGGCCCGCGAGCTCGGCGGCGGTCAGGTTGCGCCAGCGGCCAGGCTCGATGCCCTCGAGCCGGACATTGACGAAACGCACGCGCACCAGGCGTCGCACCGTGTAGCCGAAGGCGTCGCACATCCGCCGGATCTGACGATTGAGGCCCTGCGTCAGCACGATGCGAAACACGTTCTTGGCGACCCGCTCGACGCGCGCCGGTGCCGTCACCCGACCGAGGATCGGCACGCCCTGCGCCAGCGCCTCGAGGAACTCGTCGGTGACCGGCCGGTCGACGGTCACGACGTACTCCTTCTCATGGCGGTGCTCGACGCGCAGCAGGCTATTGACGACGTCGCCGTCGTTGGTCAGCAGGATCAGCCCCTCAGAGTCCTTGTCCAGCCGCCCGACCGGAAACACCCGCTCATGGTGCGCGACGAAGTCGACAATGTTGTGCGGCACGCGCGTGTCGGTCGTGCACTCGATGCCCGCCGGCTTGTGGAAGGCGAGGTAGACGTGCCGCGTCGGTGCGCCGAGCGGCGCGCCGTCCAGCTGCACGGTGTCTGCCGCCCCGACCCGCGTCCCCAGCGTCGCGATCACGCCGTTGACCGTGACGCGACCGGCCGCGATCCAGGCGTCCGCCTGGCGGCGCGAGCACAGGCCGCGCTCGCTCAGGTACTTGTTGATCCTGAGCGCGCCCTCTTCCCTCAACGAAACACGCCCTCGCCGTAGGCCTCGGCCACCAGATTCTCGAAGCGGGTGTATTCGCCGAGGAAAGTCAGGTGCACCTCGCCCGTCGGGCCGTTCCGCTGCTTCGCGACGATGATGTCGGCGATGCCCTTGCGGGTCGTGTTCGGGTCGTAGACCTCATCGCGATAGATCAGCAGGATCACGTCCGCATCCTGCTCGATCGCGCCGGAGTTGTGACTGACGATCCCGTCCGCGAGCCAGCTCGCCGGCCCCGGCACCGTGAGGTCGAACACTTCCTCGGTTCCGGCGGGCTCGATCCCTATCACCGCGTCCCAGCAGAACTCGGAGCCCGCCGCACCGATCCTCGCCCCGATCACTGCCGCCGCTGTCCACGACTGGCCAGCTGCGACCGCGAGCGTCGCGCCGAACTCGGCGTCGTTCGAGGCGCGCGCAGTGGCGCCTGCCGCGATCGCCGAGGCGACCGCGATCCGCTCGCCGCGCCTCAATTCGGCAACCGTCCGCCAGCCGGTCGCGGTGTACAGCCGATGTCTCGCGGTGGCGCGAATTCCCCGGCCCCCGGCGAGCCGCACGTCGAACACCGGTTTCGAGCCGACGCTCCAGACCTTGTCCGAGATCGCGCCCGCGAGCCGGCCCTGGGCGTCCATTGCCAGCACCCGCGGCCGCTCGCCGACCAGCGAGCGGATCGGCGCGCGCCCACCATCGGCGAGCAGCACCAGCGTGGCGCCCACCACGCATTCGCGCAGGTCGCTCATCACGGGCCTTTTCTCGACGCGCTGCTCGACGCTCCTGTTGAGCTGCGAGAGCGCGATGACCGGCAGCTGCAGCTCCTTGGCGAGCGCCTTCAGCGAGCGCGAGATCTCGGAGATCTCCGTCGCCCGGTTCTCCCTCGATCCCGCGACCTGCATCAGCTGCAAATAGTCGACGACGATCAGGCCGAGCCCCTTCTCGCGCTTCAGGCGCCGGGCGCGGGCGCGCACCTCGGTCGGCGTCAGCGACGGCGTCTCATCGATGAAGATGGGCGCCTGCGACAAAACCTCGGTGGCGCTCGTGATCCGCGGCCAGTCCTCGGCCGAGAGCGCTCCGGTGCGCAGCTGCCCCTGGCTCACGCGCCCGAGCGAGGAGATCATCCTGAGCGTGACCTGCTCAGCCGACATCTCCATCGAGAAGATCGCCGACGGGACCTTGCGCTCGATCGCCGCGTATTCGGCAATGTTGACCGCCATGGTCGTCTTGCCCATCGAGGGTCGTCCGGCAATGACGATCAGATCCCCGGCCTGCAGGCCCGCGGTCAGACGATCGAGATCGGTGTAGCCGGTCGGAATGCCGGTGAACGCCCCGGGGTTCTGGTGCAGCATGTCGATGCGGTCGATCGTCTGCGGCAGCACGTCCTTGATCGACTGAAATCCGCGACGCGAGCGCAGGCCACGCTCGGCGATCTCGAATACCCGACGCTCCGCCTCCTCGACCAGCTCGCCCGGCGCGCGACCGCGCGTCTCCAGCGCGCTCGAGGCGATTTCGCCGCCCGCGTGCACGAGCTGACGGAGCAGCGCGTGGTCGCGGACGATGCCGGCATAGGCACGGACGTTGGATGCGCTCGGCGTATCGCGCGTCAGGCGCGCCAGGTACGCGAGCCCGCCGACCTCATCGACGAGCCCCTTGCCCGAGAGCGCCTCGGACACCGTCACGGCATCGCAGGGGTTCTGGGCCTCGACCAGCTCGGCGATCGCGGCGAAGATCAGCTGGTGGTCGCGGCGGTAGAAGTCAGCGGCCTGGATCACGTCGGCAACGCTGTCCCAGGCGGAGGCATCAAGCATCAGGCCACCGAGCACGGCCTGCTCCGCCTCGACCGAGTGCGGCGGCAGCCGCAGGCCATCGGCGGCCTCCGGCGTGCGGCGCGGTGAGCCTGCGAGCGCCATCGTGTACCTCGGAGAAACGGCGGGACGGTCCGATTCTACTCAGTTCGCCGCCGAACGCGAGGCGACCGGAGGGCCGGCCGCCGTCGGGCAGCCTATTCCTCGCCGCTGACCGTGACCGTCACCTCGACGTTGACGTCGGTATGCAGGTGGATCGTCAGCACGTGCTCGCCAACCATCCGGATCGGGCCGGTCGGCATGCGCACCTCGGAGCGCTCGACCGCGTGGCCCTCGCGGGTCAGCGCCTCGGCGATGTCGCTGGTGCCGATCGAGCCGAACAGCTTCCCTTCGCTGCCGGCCTTGGCCGTCATCGTCAGATGGAAGCCCTTGAGCGCCGCGCCGCGATCCTCTGCGCTGCTGAGGTCGGCCGCCGCCTTCTTCTCGAACTCCGCCCGCTGCGCTTCGAACTTGGCGATGTTCGAGACCGTAGCCAGCGTCGCCCGGCCGGTCGGCAGCAGGAAATTGCGGCCGTACCCAGCCTTCACCTTGACGCGATCGCCGATGTTGCCGAGGTTGGCCACTTTCTTGATGAGGATCACGTCCATGGAAGCACCTTGAGGTCGATGGATCGCCCGAAAAAATCTCCGCGCGGCTCAGCCGGCGCGGCCCTTGTCCTTCGCGGCAAGCGCGGCGAGCCGCGCCCGCAGAGGCAGCCAGTTGTCGAGGAACCCGAACACCGCCAGCGCCCCCTCGACAAACAGCGCCGCAAACGGGATGAACAGCAGCGTGTACGTCGCGACCAGCCAGCCGCCGCTGAGCCCGAGCGTCTCGCGCGCCGCGTGCAGCAATGCAAGCCCCTGCAGCACGAACGCGCCGAGGAACAGCCGCGACGTGTCGGTCGCAAAATCCCAGCGCACCGTGACCGACAGCAGCGTCACCAGCATCGCGACGGAGGCGAGCGTGCGGCCCGCCTTCAGCTGCCGGAACGCCGGTCCCAGGCGCACCGACTGTGTTTGCCGGCCGAACGCGTACAGCCCGGCAGCCGCCGCCGCCATCGTGTTGAACAGCAGCAGCCAGGCCACGACGCCCCAGTTGACGACTGCAGAGGCGGCCTCGCGCAGTTCCTCGTCGCGCGGATGCCAGCCGCTGCCGGCATTCGACATCATCGTCGCCACGCGGTCGAGGTCGGCGGCCAGGCGCTCGACGAACGGCCGCCACACCCCGGGCGGATCGGCCAGCACCAGGTGCACGACCACCAGCATCACCACCGCGGCCAGCGTCGCGAACTGGAATGCGAGGCTCAGCGAGCCGCCGCGGGCCATCAGCCGGCCGGCCAGCAGCGGCGGCACGATCAGTGCCGTTGCCACCAGCACCGCGGGCACCGGACCCGCCCCGACCGACAGCAACAGCCAGCTGAGCGCCAGGCCCGACATCAGGCCGACCTGCCACTCCGGCACCGGCGTCGAGCCCCGCAGCGCGAGCAGCACGACGAAGGCACCGGGCAGCCAAGTCACGAACAGCGGCGTGACCGCCAGCAGCGCAAACAGGACCGCGCCGAAAATCACCCGGGCGCGTGAGGCGGTCAACCACTCGACGAAGCTGTGCATGGTCGTGCGACCGCCGGATGCGACGCCCGGCGGCAGGCTCCGTCAGTGCTGGTCGGTGTACGGCAAGAGCGCGAGGAAACGCGCGCGCTTGACGGCTTCGGCCAACTGCCGCTGGTAGAACGACCGCGTGCCGGTGATCCGGCTCGGCACGATCTTGCCGGTCTCGGTGACGTAGTTCTTCAACGTCGCGAGATCCTTGTAATCGATCGTGTCGACGCCGTCGGCAGTGAACTTGCAGAATTTCTTGCGGCGGAAGTATCGCGCCATGGCTCGTGCTCCTGGTTAGTCGCGGCCCATACGGTCGTCGCGGTCACGGCCGCGATCGTACCGGTCGTCGCGATCATCGCGATCGCCACGGTCGCCGCGGTCGCCGCGGTCGCGGCCTTCCTCGCCCTTGTCCTCACCCGCCTTCGCCATCGGCGAGGGCTCGGTGAAGGCGACATCGACGCGCGTCGTCAGATGACGGATCACGGCATCGGAGAAGCGGAACGAGCCCTCGAGCTCGGCAAGCGTCTTGCCGTCGCACTCGACATTCAAGAGGACGTAATGCGCCTTGTGAACCTTGGTGATCGGATACGCCAGCTGCCGGCGCCCCCAGTCCTCGAAGCGGTGAACGACGCCACCGCCCGCCGTGATCAGGCCCCGGTAGCGCTCGACCATCGCCGGGACCTGCTCGCTCTGGTCCGGATGGACCAGAAATACGATCTCGTAATGTCTCATGTGTACTCCCTGTGGCTGTGAGCTGCCCGGCTGAGACGGCCAGTGCAGCAAGGAGAATCAACGACTTGGACCAGGTTTCGGCGGCCTGGGCCCGCCAAAAGGTCGCGTAGTGTAGAGGCACCCGGCCTCGCCGCGCAAGCGAGGCGCCGGCCGAACTCAGGCCTTGGCGGCGGCGGCACGCTGCCGCACGGCCTCGTAGAGCATCACGCCCGCGGCCACCGACACGTTCAGGCTCTCAACGCCACCCAGCATCGGCAGGCGGACGACGAGGTCGCAGTGCTCGCGCGTCAGCCGGCGCATGCCGCCGCCTTCCGCCCCGAGCACCACCGCGAGCGGACCCTTGAGGTCGGCCGAGTAGTGCAGCGACTGCGCCTCCCCGTCCGTGCCGACGACCCAGAGTCCCGCGTCCTTGAGCGCGCGCAGAAACCGCGCGAGATTCGTGACCTGCGTGAACGGCACGGTCTCGGCCGCGCCGGCCGCCACCTTGCGAACGACCGGGGTCAGCCCGACCGCGCGATCGCGCGGCGCGACGACCGCATCGGCGCCCGCGCCATCGGCGGTCCGCAGGCACGCGCCAAGGTTGTGCGGATCCTGCACACCATCGAGCACCAGCACGAGCGGCGGGCGAGCAGCGCCATCGAGCCGCATCAGCAACTCGTGCTCATCGAGCGGGAGCGCCGCCTCGACGCGCGCTGCCGCTCCCTGATGCACGCCACCACCGGCCAGCGCATCGAGCTCGGCCGCGGGGCGCGTCTCGATCACGATCGAGCGCGCGCGCGCGAGCTCGGCGAGCTCGGTCGCGCGCCGGTCCGTGCGGCCCGACTGCAAAATCACGCGCCGCACGGCGCCCGGTCGGCGCTCGAGCAGGGCACGCACCGCGTGCAGGCCGTAGACGGTCTCCTCGCTCATCGCGGCTTGCCCCGGCGCCCGCGCGCCGAACGTTTCGGGCGGGCGGTCGCACCCGAACGCTCGTCTTGCTTCGCCTTGCCCGTTTTGCCCGGCTTGCCCGGCTTGCGCCGCGGATGAAACGCCTCCCCGACCTGCTCGACGAGTTCGAAGTCAATCTTGCGCTCGGACGGGTCGACGCGCGTCACGCGCACCCGCAGCCGGTCGCCCAGCGTGAACCGCTGGCCGCTGCGTTCGCCGACCAGCGCGCGGCGGTCCTCTTCAAACCGGTAATAGTCGCGACCGAGGCTCGCCACGTGCACCAATCCGTCGACCTGCATTCCGTCGAGCTGCACGAACAGGCCGAAGGCGGTGACCCCGGTCACGACGCCGTCGAAGCTCTCGCCGACCCGTTCGAGCATGTATACGCAGCGGAGGAAGGTCACGACGTCGCGGGACGCCTCGTCGGCCCGGCGCTCGCGCATCGAGCACTCCTGGCCGAGCGTCTCCATCTCGCGGGCGGGATGCTCGAAGCCATCAGCCGTGCCGCCGGCGAGAACATGGCGGATCGCCCGGTGCACCAGCAGGTCCGGATAGCGACGTATCGGCGAGGTGAAGTGGGCGTATTCGCCGAGCGCAAGTCCGAAATGGCCAATGTTCTCCGGCTGGTAGACGGCCTGGGCGAGCGAACGGATGATCATGCCCTCGAGCATCGCCGCGTCGGGCCGCCCCTGCACCTGCTTCAGCAGCCGCGCAAGCTTCATCGGGTCCATGTCGCCGTCCGTCTCGAGCAACAGCCCGCGGGTCGCCAGGAACCGCTTGAGCTCGAGGATCCGCTCCTCGTCCGGCTGTGCGTGGACGCGATAGAGCGCCGGCATCTTGTGCTTCTTCAGGAACCCGGCCGCCTCGACGTTGGCGGCGATCATGCACTCCTCGATCAGTCGGTGAGCGTCGTTGCGCGGGTAGCTGCGGAGCTCTGCAACCTTCCCATCCTCGCCGACGACGACCTTGACCTCGGCCGACTCGAAGTCAAGGGCGCCGCGCGCCTCGCGCCAGCGCCGCAGTGCCCGGTAGACGTCGTACAGGGACTCGAGCGAGGTGAGTACGCCGGCGGACAAACCATGGCGCGCCTCGGGGAGGCGCTCGATCAGCGCCGCGGCGGCCCGCGTGTAGGTCAGGCGCGCGGCCGAGCGCATCACCGCCGCATAGAACCGTGGCCGGGTCACCTTGCCGTCACGCCCGACCGCAAGTTCCGCGACCATGCAGGCGCGGTCGACGTCGGGCATCAGCGAGCACAGCTGGTTCGACAACTCCTCCGGCAGCATCGGGATCACGCGATTCGGGAAGTAGACGCTGGTCGCCCGCAGCCGGGCCTCGGTGTCGAGCGCCGTGCCCGGGCGGACGTAGTGACTGACGTCGGCAATGGCAACGATCAGGCGCCAGCCGGTGCGGGTCGGCTCGGCGTAGACCGCATCGTCAAAGTCGCGCGCGTCCTCGCCGTCGATCGTCACCAGCGGGATGCCGCGCAGGTCGAGCCGCTCGCCCAGCGATGCCGCATCGAGCGCTTTCCCGTAGCGCCGCGCTTCGCGCACCGCCGCCACCGGGAATTCGTGCGGCAGCTGGTGTGAAGCGATCGCGAGCTCAACGGCGGTCTGCGCGACGCCCTCCTCGGGCAGCACGCGCGTGACGCGCCCGATCGCCTCGGCGTGCTCGTTCGGCGGCTGCATGAGTTCGGCGACGACGAGGGCGCCGTCCGCCGCGCCGCCGCGGTCGCGGGAGGGAATCACGACGCGCTGGCTGATGCGGCGGTTGTCGGGCACCACGAAGCCGACGCCGCGCTCGAGGTGGAAGCGTCCGGCAACCTGGCGGGTGCGGCGCTCGAGCACCTCGACCACCGCGGCCTCCTTGCGGTTCCGCGCATCGACGCCCACCACGCGCACCGCGACCCGGTCGCCATGCATCACGCCGCGCATCTGGCCGGGTGGCAGGAATAGGTCGTCGGAACCATCGTCCGGTACCAGGAACCCGAATCCGTCGCGGTGGCCCATGACCTGGCCGCTGACGACGGCGATCCGCCCGGGCAGCAGGTACTCGTCGCGGCGATTCCTGAGCAGTTGCCCGTCGCGGACCATCGCTGCGAGCCGCTTGTCGAGCGCGGCGCGCAGTCCCTTGTCCCGCAGGCGCAGTGCGCTCGAAAATCCTGCCGCCGTCAGCGGAGTGCCGGCCTTCTCGAGGACCTCGAGCAGGAAGTCGCGGCTGGGAATCGGGTGCTCGTAGCGCTCGCCCTCGGCCGTCTGGCGCGCATCGGCGTGACGCCAATCATCGTTCTTTGACATTAATACTGTCCGTGGGCCGCGGTCGGGCCCGGTAAGGGGGTCTATTGTGACCCTGCGGCGCTTATATTGGGGCGCAGGCGGTTGATTGACAGGGACTAGGCCGCTGCGTACATTCGCGCGCTCTCATTCCCGGGCCCGCGAGCGCGGGACCCACCTTGCCCAGGTGGCGGAATTGGTAGACGCACTAGTTTCAGGTACTAGCGGGTAACACCGTGGAGGTTCGAGTCCTCTCC
>Ga0209415_10011043_pt1 | contig 15265 bp, 12 predicted proteins | sample PeaSoiSIISIP2007_FD_187696 | JGI IMG/M metagenome (GOLD analysis project Ga0209415, IMG submission 187696) | Peat soil microbial communities from Weissenstadt, Germany - SII-SIP-2007 (SPAdes) (version 2) | ecosystem: Environmental > Terrestrial > Soil > Wetlands > Peat | place: Germany... | reverse complement strand
AGGGCCCATCCAGCGAAGAAGGCGAAGATCGTCAGGGCGATCTTCACCCGGTAGTAGCCCGGCCTGCGGTCGAGCAGGCCCATCGCCCGTACCTGCAGCGCCAGTGCGCGAAAGCTAACCGTCGAAGGATCGACGGCAGCAGGCAGCCCGTCCGCAGCTGAGGCGCGGCCGGGCGCCAGGGCGGGGATGCCGGGTGCAGTTCTCTTCGTCGCTCTGTCCTCCTGGGCGTCTTCCGAGCACACCGCTCGGGGTTTAAGTCGCCAGGGTCTGGAGCAACGAGGCCGCGGTCAGGGCCTACCCACCACGACCGCACCTGTTCTACCGTACCTCCACCAGGAGACCCCGCGAGGCGGGGTCTCCTGAGTCGCGTAATGCAAGCTGGCGTTCTGGTCAGGATGCGCCGGCGAACTGAGTGAGCGGCGAGGACAGCGGTGGCCCTGGCGAACTGCCGCCGAGGTTCAGGTCCTGTCACGCCGCGGGAAGTGTCCCCGCTGTTACCGGCGGGGCAGGTACAGGTCGGTGATCGTGCCCTCGAACGCCTCGGCCGCCATGGCGACGGTCTCCGACAGCGTTGGGTGCGGGTGAATGGTCAGGCCGATATCGGCTGCATCCGCGCCCATCTCGATGGCCAGGGCCGCCTCGCTGATGAGCTCGCCCGCGTTGGGCCCGACGATGCCGCAGCCGATGACGCGGCCCGTGACGTCGTCGAACAGCAGCTTGGTCATTCCCTCGCTGCGACCGAGCGTCAGCGAGCGGCCGCTGGCCGCCCAGGGAAAGACGCCCTTGCCGTACGACACGCCCGCGGCCCTGGCCTCGTTCTCGGTCAGCCCGGCCCAGGCTACCTCGGGATCGGTGTAGGCGACCGAAGGGATGACACGCGCGTCGAAGAAGCTGTTGTTGCCTGCCGCCACCGCCGCTGCGACCTTCCCTTCGTGCGTGGCCTTATGGGCCAGCATGGGCTGGCCCACGATGTCGCCGATGGCGAAGATGTGCGGCACGTTGGTCCGCATCTGCTTATCGACCGGGATGAAGCCGCGGTCGTCGACACTCAAGCCGGCGTTCTCGGCGCCGATGAGGCCGCCGCTGGGGCGGCGGCCCACGGCGACCAGGATGCGGTCGAAGGTGTCAGTGGCCGGCGCCTTCGGGCCGGCGAAGGAAACGTCCAGGCCGCCGGCCCGCTCCTGGACGCCGGTCACTTTCGTCTTCAGGTAGACGTTCTCGTACTGGCCGGCCACCCGCTTGGCGAGCGGATTGACCAGGTCCTTGTCTGCGCCGGGAATGAGCTGGTCCATCAGCTCGACGATGGTGACCCGCGCGCCGAGCTGGTGGTAGACGGTAGCCATCTCCATCCCGATGATGCCGCCTCCCACGACGAGCAGTCGCCCCGGCACCTCGTCGATCCGCAGCGCGCCGGTCGAGTCCATGACCCGCTCGTCGCCGGCGGGCATGAACGGCAGCGTGAGCGGCTCAGAGCCGGCCGCGATGATCGCCTGCTCGAAGTCCACCGTGGTGGTCCCGCCCTCGGCCATCCCCACATGCAGCAGATGCGGTCCGGCCAGCCGGCCGTAGCCGCGGATCACGGTCACCTTGCGCTGCCTGGCCAGCCCGGCCAGGCCGCTGGTGAGCCGGGCGACCACGCCGTCTTTCCACGCCCGGAGCTTGCCCAGGTCGATCTCCGGGGCACCGAATACCAGGCCGTGCTCGCTCATCTCCCTGGTCTCGGCGATGACCTTGGCGGCGTGCAGCAGCGCCTTGGACGGGATGCAGCCAACGTTGAGGCAGACCCCGCCGAGCGCCGGCCCGCGGTCCACGAGCACGACGTTCTTGCCCAGGTCGGCGGCCCGGAATGCGGCCGAGTAGCCGCCTGGCCCGCCGCCGAGGACCAGCACCTCGGCCGAAACATCGCCCCGTGCGCCGGCGGCCGCGGGTGCGGTGGCCGGGGCGCGCACCGGCTCGAGCGCCGTCTCCGGCGGCGCCTCCGGCTGGAGCGCCTCGCCAGTGCGCAGGTCGGCGATGGGATGCCCGGCCGAGATCCGGTCGCCGACCGCCACCCGAACGCCGGTGACCGTGCCGGCCACGGGCGCGGGGATGTCCATCGTCGCCTTGTCGGATTCCAGGGTGATCAGCGGGTCCTCGGCGGCCACGGTGTCCCCGGCGCCGACGTGCACCTCGATCACCGGCACATCGGCGAAGTCGCCGATGTCAGGGACCACGACCTCGATCATCTCGTACATTCCGCTGGGTGAGCCGTAGCCAGGCGGCTCGGTTGGCGCGGGGGCGGCATCGCTGGTGACCCGTTCCCGCACCGCAGCGGCCGCCCCGGCGCTGGTGTCGGCCTCCTCGAGCTGCATGATGAGGTCACCCTCGCTGAGCAGGTCGCCGACGTTAACGGCGACCTCTCCGACGGTGCCGGCCGCCGGCGCGGGGATGTCCATGGTGGCCTTTTCCGACTCGAGTGTGATGATCGGATCCTCGGCGGCCACGACGTCGCCGGGTGACACGTGCACCTCGATGACTGGCACGGCCTGGAAGTCGCCGATGTCCGGGACTCGGATTTCCACGTCTGACTCCAGGGATTAAGGGCTGTTCAGCACGCAGGTCGGCCAGGTCACAATACGAGCCGCCTGATGTCCTCTAGCAGGTGGCACACATACGTGACGAAACGGGCGGCCAGCGCGCCGTCGATGACGCGGTGGTCGTATGAGAGCGACAGGGGCAGCAGCAGCCGCGGCACGAACGCCGTCCCGTCCCATACCGGGGCGGTCCTGGACCGGACCACGCCGAGGATCGCCACCTCGGGGGCGTTCACGATCGGCGTGAAGGCGGTGCCGCCGATGCCGCCGAGGCTGGTGATCGTGAAGCATGCGCCTTGCATCTCATCCAGGCCCAGCTTGCCCTCCCTGGCCCTGGCCGAGACGGCGCTGAGTTCCCGGCTCAGCGCCGTGACGCCCTTGCGGTCGACGTCCCGGATCACCGGGACTACCAGGCCGTCGGCGGTGTCGACCGCGACGCCGATGTGGTAGTAGCCCTTATAGACGAGGGCATCGTTCTCCGGGGTCAGGGAGCTGTTGAACCGGGGGAACTCGCGGAGCGCCGAGGCCGACACCTTCATCAGGAAGGCCAGCAGCGTCACCCGGTAGCCCTCGGCCCGGGCCGCGGTGTCGAGTTCCCTGCGGAGGGCATCGAGTTCGGTGATGTCCGCCTCGTCGTTGTGCGTGACGTGCGGCACGTTCAGCCATGACCGGTGCAGCCGCGGGCCGGAGATCCGCTGGATCCGCGACAGCGGCCGGACCTCGACCGGGCCGAACTTGGAGAAGTCCTGCGCGGGGATTTCCGGTATCCCGGCGGCAGCCGGAACGGCCGGCCTCGGCACGCCCGGCCCGGTACCGGGCCCGCGGACGATCGCGAGCAGGTCCTCCTTGGTGATGCGACCCTTCGGCCCGGTTCCGGTCACCGTGGCCAATTCCACGCCGAGCTCGCGGGCCAGCCTGCGCACACCGGGTCCGGCGTGCGCGGCGCCGAAGTCGGCGGGCGGCGCGGCGGCCTGCGGCGCTGGAGCCGGCGGCGCCGGGGCCAGCTGCGCGGTCTCGGCGGAACGGCCGGCCGGTTCCTGCATGGCGGCGACCGGCTCGGGGGTCTCCTGGCCCGGCGGCTCCTGCTGACCGGCCAGCGACGGCGGCTCGGTGAGCGCGCCCTGGGTGTCGAGGAGCAGGACGGGAGACCCCGCGCTGACCAGGTCGCCAAGCTTGACCCTCAGCTCGTCGACCCTTCCGGCGGCGGGTGAGGGGACGTCCATGGTCGCCTTGTCCGATTCCAGCGTGATCAGCGGATCCTCCTCGTTGACCACGTCCCCGGCCTTGACGTGTATCTCGATGACCGGCACGTCGGCGAAGTCACCGAGATCCGGAACCTTGACTTCGGTCACCTTCGGCATGGCTCCTCCTGGACGACGATGCCGGTCACGGCGCTCCCTTTCCGTCTGGTCATGACCCGTCTTCTCATGACCTGGCCGGGTCCGGCCGGCCGGCGTCGATACCGTATCGCGAGATCGCGTCGGCGACGGTGGCCGACGCGATCGTGCCCTCCTCGGCAAGCGACTTCAGCGCGGCCACGGCGACGTAGTGCCGGTCGACCTCGAAGAAGCGGCGCAGGTTCCGGCGGTAGTCCGACCGCCCGTAGCCGTCGGTGCCCAGCACCCGGTAGCGCCGCGGCACGAAGGGGCGGATCTGGTCGGCGAAGGACCTGACGTAGTCGGTTGCGGCAATCACCGGGCCGGGCCGCCCGGACAGGCATTCCTCGACGTAGCTGCGCCGGAGCGGCTCGGTAGGATTCAGCATGTTCCACCGCTCGGCCGCTAGCCCGTCGCGGCGCAGTTCGGTGAAGCTCGTTGCGCTCCACACGTCCGCCGCGACACCGTAGTCGGCGGCCAGCAGGTCGGCGCCGGCCAGCACCTCCTGCAAGATGGTGCCGCTGCCCAGCAGCTGGACCGCGGGCGTCCCAGCCGCCGGAGAGGCCTCGCGCAGCACGTACATCCCCTTGACGATCCCGGCCTCTGCGCCCTCGGGCATCGCCGGGTGCTCGTAGTTCTCGTTCATCAAGGTGATGTAGAAGTACACGTCCTCCTGTTCGGCCAGCATCCGGCGCAGGCCGTCATGGACGATGACGGCGACCTCGTAGCCGAACGCCGGGTCATAGGCCACGCAGCTGGGGATCACCGAGGCCAGCACGTGGCTGTGCCCGTCTTCGTGCTGCAGTCCCTCGCCGTTGAGCGTTGTCCGGCCGGATGTCGCGCCGAGCAGGAAGCCGCGGGCCCGCGCGTCGCCCGCGGCCCAGGCCAGGTCCATGAACCGCTGGAAGCCGAACATCGAGTAGAAGATGTAGAACGGGATCATCGGGGCGTCGCTGGTGCTGTAGCCGGTCGCGGCGGCGATCCACGAGGCCATCCCGCCCTCCTCGGTGATGCCCTCCTGGAGCATCTGCCCGTCGGGCGCTTCGCGATAGTACATGAGCTGGTTGGCGTCCTCGGGCTGGTAGAGCTGCCCGACCTGGCTGAAGATGCCGAACTGGCGGAACATGCCCTCCATCCCGAACGTCCGGGACTCATCGGGCACGATCGGGACCACGTGCCTGCCGATCTTCTTGTCCCGCAGCAGCGTGTTCAGTATCCGCACGAACGCCATCGTGGTGGAGATCTGACGGCCCGGCGTGCCGCCCAGCTGGGCGCCGAAGGCGCTGAGCTCGGGCACCGGCAGCGTGTGGCTCGACCGCCGCCGACGGGCGGGCAGGAAGCCGCCCAGGGCGGCTCGCCGCTCCCGCAGGTAGGCCATTTCCTCGCTGTCTTCATCGAAGCGCAGGAACGGCAGCTCCGCCAGCTGCTCGTCGGTGACCGGCACGTCAAAGCGGTCGCGGAACTGCCGCAGAGCGACGTCGGCCATGTGTTTCTGCTGGTGGGTGATGTTCTGGCCCTCGCCGGACTCGCCCATGCCGTAGCCCTTGATGGTCTTGGCCAGGATGACGGTGGGCTGGCCGACGGTCCGTACCGCGGCCGAGTAGGCGGCGTAGACCTTGTCTGGGTCGTGGCCGCCGCGGTTGAGCGCCCAGACCTCGTCGTCGGTCATGCCCGCGACCATCTCGGCCAGTTCGGGGTACTTGCCGAAGAACTTCTCCCGCACGTACGCGCCGTTCTTGGACTTGAAGTCCTGGTACTCGCCGTCGACGCACTCCTCCATGCGCTTGAGCAGCAGGCCGGAGGAGTCACGGGCGATCAGCGGGTCCCAGCCGCTGCCCCAGATCACCTTGATCACATTCCAGCCCGCGCCCCGGAAGATGCCCTCCAGCTCCTGGATGATCTTGCCGTTCCCGCGGACCGGGCCGTCCAGCCGCTGCAGGTTGCAGTTGATCACGAAGATGAGGTTGTCGAGCCTCTCCCGGCTGGCCAGCGCGATCGCACCCAGCGATTCCGGCTCGTCGGTCTCCCCGTCGCCCAGGAACGCCCACACCTTCCGGTCCGCGCTGTCCGCCAGGCCGCGGCAGGCCAGGTACTTCAGGAAACGCGCCTGGTAGATCGCCATGATCGGGCCCAGTCCCATCGACACCGTGGGCATCTGCCAGTAGTCCGGCATCAGCCACGGATGCGGGTAGGACGACAAGCCCCCGCTGCCGGTCTCCATCCGGAACTTCGTTAGCTGGCCCTCGGTGAGCCGTCCCTCCACGAACGACCTGGCGTAGATGCCGGGCGACGAGTGTCCCTGGAAGAACACCAGGTCACCACCGTGCTGGTCGGTCGGGGCGTGGAAGAAATGCTGGAAGCCGACCTCGTAGAGCGTGGCCATGGACTGGAAGCTGGCGATATGCCCGCCGAGCTCGGTGGATTCCGCGTTGGCACGCAGCACTATCGCCATGGCATTCCACCGGATAAGCGACCGGATGCGACGGTCCAGCGCCAGCTCCCGCGGGCCGAGCCGGTCCTCCTTGCTGGGCGGTATGGTGTTGAGGTACGGGGTGGTGACGCCATAGGAGACCGGCGCCCCCTTCCGGCGCGCCTCCGAGATCACCTCGTCGAGCAGGAAGGACGCGCGGTCCGCGCCCTCGAACGTCAGCACCGAGTCAAGCGCGTCCACCCATTCGCGGGTCTCGGCCGGGTCAACGTCTTCCAGCATGAGGATCCCTTCATCGAAGGCGCCAGCCAACGGCGCAAGCGGCCCGTCACATCACGGCCGCGCCGCGGAAACGGCGCCGCCGACGGGACAGCCGGTACCCATCCAACGATAAGACCGCACCGGGCCCGGCCACGGGGCAGGTCAGACCGTGACCATGATCGCCCTTGTACACTCGAGCCCGGACTGAGGCAGGAGGCTATGGAAGGTCCGCTGGACCAGGTCGCGGCCTGGCCGGCCCGGACGGCTGCGGTGGCGGTCACATCGGCGGCCGGCCTGGAGGCTTCGCACGGCCCGCTCGACCTGTCGTTCGCCTGGGCCTCGGTCACCAAGCTGCTCACCACGCTGGCCACCCTCGATGGCATCCAGCGCGGTCTGCTCGACCTCGGCGAGCCGGCCGGGCCGCCGGGAGCGACCATCCGGCACCTGCTGGCGCACGCGTCGGGGCTCGCGCTGAACAGCGACACGGTACTCAGCAAGCCAGGGCGGCAGCGGATCTACTCCAACCGCGGCATCGAGATCACCGCCCAGATCACGGCCGCGCGCGCCGCCAAGCCCTTCGAGGTGCTGCTGGCCGAGGAGGTCTGCCTGCCGCTCGGCCTGCGGCACACCCGCCTGCAAGGCTCGCCGAGCCGGGGCGCCGCAGGTCCGCTGAGCGACCTCGTGGCCCTGGCCAGGGAGCTGCTCAGCCCGTCGCTGGTCGACTCGGAGCTGCTGGCGGAGGCCACCACGACCGCCTTCCCCGGCCTGCCAGGCGTGGTGCCCGGCTTCGGCCGCCAGCCCCGCTGCGACTGGGGACTCGGCTTCGAGATACGCGACGGCAAGTCACCGCACTGGACCGGGCAGCGCAACTCGCCGTCGACCTTCGGTCATTTCGGGCGTTCCGGCGGCTTCCTGTGGGTGGATCCCGAGGCAGGCATTGCCTGCGCGTGCCTGACGGACCGGGACTTCGGCCCCTGGGCGGCCCGGGCCTGGCCGCGACTGTCCGACGACGTGCTCGAGGCGTACGGGAGGCGAGCCGCGACCGCGGGCCCACACCGCGGAGGGCGAGACTGATCACGCCGCGGCGAGGGCGTGCCGCGCCTGCAACTGCAGGGCCCGCAGGCTCTGCTCCCATTGCCCGGCCCGCGGTGTCGCGAACGCGAGCCTGCGCAACAGCCCGGCCAGCGACCGCTCAACCTCCCGATCGGCCGCCGCCCGTGAGCGCTGCGACTCATACGACGCCGAATCGACCCAGACCGCCGGGCGCCAGATGCACACTCCGATGCACGGCTGCGGGGCGTCGAGGCCGCCGCACTCCTGGCAGCGCCAGACGACTACGGGAACCGCGGGCGAAAGCGGGTCATCCCGGCCGGCGAGCGGGGCCTTGAAGTGCCGCAGAGCCGAACGCGCGGACTGCTGGAGCGCCTCATACACGGCCCGGGACCCGCCGGGTCCGGGCTCGGCCCGGGCTAGTTCCCCGGCCACCGCGCGGAGGCCTGCGATGCGGGCCCGGCCCGCCGCCGCGGCCGCCGTCACCCGGTCGTAATCGCCGTCGCTGACGAGCTCGACCCGACGTTCCGGGCACGCTCCCGGACAGCCCTGGTCTTGCCTCATCGCCCCGCACCCGATGCAGGCCGGGATGACCAGCCGATCCGGTTGCGTCATGCCCAGCATTCTCCGCCCCGGTCTCCCGGCCGTCCAGGCGATCAGCCCGAGCTGGGCGGCCGGGGCGGGCGGGAGAACAATGGGTATGTGGGGCGGCCGGATTGGTGGCTGGGCCGGTGAAGTGGGCCGAGCGGTGGATCGCGCGAGCGCAGCGCAAGGCCGACCTGCGGGCGGAGCGGTTCCTGCGGCACGAGGAAGGCGCGCGCGCGGGTACCGAACCGCCCAGTCTCCTGGACCGCATGGAATCCCGGAACACGCTCTTCCTGAACGCTTCGAAACCTGGGGCGTGCTTGAACGGGCTTACGCTCACGAGCGCCGCATCAACGGTAATTGGCCGTTGGCTGCCCGGCCGTACGAGGCCTCGCTGGGTCTTGCTGACGCATGGCGCACCTGGGTGATGGACGGGCACGCGCCGTCCGGGTAGGCGGTCACGCTCGGCACCCGTCCTGAGCCGCGAAAGTGCCAACTGGCGCCACCTGGCACCAACCCTGGCTTGCTTTTGTGCCAAACGTGTGCCATACTTGTGCCATGGACCTGACGCAGTACGTATCCAAGCTCAGCGCCGAACTGGCGGTAGCCGCCGAAGCAGGTGGAGAGGACGCCCGCGCGCTCGCCGAGCGCCTCATCGCGCCACTCGACTCGGCCGTGCGGCTCACGCTATTGGAGGCCCTGTCCTCCGCGGCCGACGAGATCACCAGGGACCTGGCGCCCGGCTCGGTGGAACTGCGCCTGCGCGGCCGTGAGCCCAGCTTCGTCGTCACCCCGCCGCCCACCGACGATTCCTTCGCCGGCTCCGCCCAACCCGGCTCCGTTGCCCCGCCGCCCGTCATCGACGCCGACGACGCAATGGCCCGGATCAACGTGCGCCTGCCCGAGCAGCTGAAGGCACGCATCGAGGAAGCCGCGGCCAAAGAGAAGATCTCCGCCAACGTCTGGCTGGTGCGCGCCGCCGCGGCCGCCCTGGACAGCACGGCCGCCCCTCGGCCCGTCAACCGGGCCCCCATTGGCAGCCAACATGTCACCGGCTGGGTCCGCTAACCCAGCCGCCCATTTCACACACTCACGAAATCACTTAAGGGAAAGAGCCATGCCCACGTTCGAAACGCCGCAGCCGATCGCCATCACCGTCGACGTGCTCCTCGGTGACGTCAAGATCATCGCCTCGGACCGGACCGACACCGTCGTCGAGGTCCGGCCCTCCGATGCGTCCAAGAAGGACGACGTGCGCGCCGCCCAGGAGACCGAGGTCGACTTCGCCGCCGGCCACCTGACTGTCAAAGAGCCGAGGGGGTGGAAGATGTACACCCCGTTCGGCGGCGACCAGTCGATCGAGGTGACCATCGAGGTGCCCACCGGCTCCCGGCTGCACGGCACCGCCAGCATGTGCCGGTTCCTGGTCACCGGCGAGCTCGGCCAGTGCGAACTGAAGACGTCCGCCGGCGACCTGCAGCTGGAGAAGGCCGGCCCGCTGGAGTTGCGGACCTCCGGCGGCAACATCACCGTCGACCAGGTGGTGAGCAGGGCGAACATCACCACCAGCACCGGCATCGTGCGCATCCGCGAGATCGACGGCAGCGCGGTCATCAAGAACTCCAACGGCGACAGCACGATCCGCGAAGTCGTCGGCGACCTCCAGGTGAACGCCGCCAACGGCAACATCACGGTCGAGCGCCCGCGCGGTTCAGTGACCGCGAAGACCGCCAACGGCAACATCCGGATCGGCGACGCCTCGCGCGGCACCCTGCGGCTGGAGACGTCCGTCGGCGAGCTGGAGGTCGGTATCCACCCGGGCAGCGCCGCGTACCTGGACGTCAACACCAAGGCCGGTACCGTGCAGAACCTGATGGAAACCGCCGACCAGCCGGCGCAGAGCGAGGAAACCGTGCAGGTGTACGCCCGCAACTCGTTCGGCAACATCATCATCCGGCACGCCACCGCCATCATCTAACACACACAGCTCCGCCGACGCACACAGCACGGGCGGCGCCCGCGCCATCTGTCCGCAGGGCGTCGCTCAGCGGCCCACCCCACGGCACCCCGTCACTTCCCTGACCGAGCGGGGCCGTGGGCCCGTCCCCCTGAGGGATGCTGTGGGCTGCCGATCTGGGGGATCCGGGAAAGTTTCAGGCGAGGAATTCGCCGCGTGGGTGACACGCGCCCGACTTTTCAAGTCGCTGAAAAGAATTCGTTCACTTTTGAAGGGATGAATGGCATGAGTATGCCGTCTTCTGCTATCGCCGTACGCGGGTTGCGGAAATCATTCAAGGACAAGCTGGTGCTCGACGGCATCGACCTGGACATCAAGGAGGGCACGATCTTCTCGCTGCTCGGCCCAAACGGGGCCGGCAAGACCACGACCGTGCGCATCCTGTCCACGCTGAGCAAACCGGACGCGGGCCAAGCCTGGATCGCCGGGAAGGAGCTGGCCAAGGAGCCGGACGCGGTGCGCGCCGCGATCGGCGTCACCGGCCAGTTCACCGCCGTGGACGGATTGCTCACCGGCTTCGAGAACCTGGTGCTGATGGGCAAACTGCAGCACCTGGGCAAGCGTGAATCGCGGCAGCGCGCCACGGAGCTGCTGGAGAAATTCGATCTGGCGGAGGCCGCCGGCAAATCGTTGGCCACCTATTCCGGCGGCATGCGGCGCAGGCTGGATCTGGCCATGACACTGGTCGGCAGGCCCAGGATCATCTTCCTGGACGAGCCGACCACCGGGCTCGACCCGCGCGGCAGGCGCACGATGTGGCAGATCATCCACGACCTGGCCGAACACGACGGCGTCACGATCTTCCTCACCACCCAGTACCTGGAGGAAGCCGACCAGCTCGCCGACCGGATCGCCGTGCTGGACCAGGGCAGGCTCGTCGCCGAGGGTACCTCGGCCGAACTGAAGCAGCTGGTTCCCGGCGGCCACGTGAGCCTGCGCTTCACCGACGCGGCCGAACTCGACCTGGCCGCCCGCATGCTCGGCACGATCAGCCGCGACGAAGAGGAACGGACCCTCCAGGTGTCCAGCGACGGCGGTGTCCGGTCGCTGCACTCCCTGCTGGACCGGCTCAACCGGGCGAACCTCGAACCGGCCGAGCTCACCGTGCATACCCCCGACCTCGACGACGTCTTCCTCGCCCTGACCGGCCCCTCGACCCACTCCCCCGCCGCCTCGAACCTGGAAAACGGAGCAGTCCGATGACCGCCGCCACCTACACCCTCTCCGACACCCGCACGCTGCTGCACCGCAACTTGGTGCACGCCCTGCGCTATCCCGCCATGTCCCTCAGCACCCTGCTGATGCCGCTGATCTTCCTGCTGCTGTTCAAGTACGCGTTCGGCAACACGCTCGGTGCTGGTATCGGCGGAAGCTACATCAACTACCTGACCCCGGGCATGCTGATCATGACAGGGACATCGAGCATGGTGGGCACATCGGTGTCGGTGTGCACGGACATGACCGAGGGCGTCGTGGACCGCCTCCGGACCATGTCGATCTCGCGGTTCGCGTTGCTCGCCGGGCACGTGCTGGGCAACGTGGTCCAGACCTTGCTGAGCATGGGAGTGCTGCTCGGTGCCGCGGTGGCCATTGGTTTCCGGCCGCACGCGGACGCGCTGAAGTGGCTGGGCGCCATCGGCGTCGCCGCGCTGACCGCCTGGGCGATGACGTGGGTGGCCACGGCCATGGGCCTGTCCGCCAAGGCCCCGGAAGGCGCGAGCAACCTGCCCATGCCGATCATTCTGCTGCCGTTCCTGAGCAGCGCGTTCGTACCGGCCACGTCGATGAGCCCGGGATTGCGCCAGTTCGCCGAGTACCAGCCGTTCACGCCGATCACCGAGACCCTGCGCGGCCTGCTGCTGGGCACGCCCATCGGCAGCGAATGGATTCAAGCGGTGGGCTGGTGCGCGGCGCTGACCGTGCTCGGCTACGTGTTCTCGCGCAGGCTGTTCGACCGGCGCGCCGAACTCTGATCAACCAGCACTGGCCGACGAACGCGGTTCGCTGGAACCGCGTTCGTCGCATTCGTACCGCTCACGTGTCGACGACGAAGCCGGCGAGACGGACACCTGGTCCGGGCGCGGCGAGCGGGTTGGCCGCTCGTGTTCGGGCTTTCGCGGGAGGGGTTGCGGGGACCGCTACCATCGGGCCGGTGACCGACATTCTCACCCGGCCCGCGCCGCCACTCGACGCGACGGTGCGGTACGGCGAGCTACCAGAGCAGGTCATCGGCCTGCGGGTACCCGTTATCACGCCGGCGCCGCTCATCGTGCTGATTCACGGCGGGTTCTGGCAGCCCCAGTATGACCGGACGCATCTGCGGCCGATGGCGCACGCGCTGGCGGCATGCGGTTACATCGTGGCGATGCCCGAGTACCGGCGCGCGGGCATGGCGCCGGACTGGCGCGGCACGTTCTACGACATCGCCGACGCTCTGGACCAGGTCGGCGCCCTTGCCGAGCCATACGGTGCGGACCGCCGGCGGATAACCTGGGCGGGGCATTCCGCTGGCGGGCACCTCGCGCTATGGGCTGCGGCCAGGCCATACTTCCCCGCCGACTCACCCTGGCGTGGCCGGTGCGACGCCCGGCACGTGGTCTCACTGGCCGGGTGCGCATCGCTCGCGCTGTGCGCGGAGTGGAACCTCGGCGACGGTGCGGCGCAGAACCTGCTTGGCGGAACGCCAGCCGAAGTACCGGAGCGGTACGCGGTCGCCGACCCGGCCGGACTAACGCCGCCGTCCATACCGGTCACGTTCGTGCACGGCACCGCCGACGACCGGGTCCCGGTCCAGATGAGCCGCGTCACGCACCGCGGGCGCCTCGTCGAGATCGACGGTGCGGACCATTTCGATCTCATTGACCCGCACTCACGGTACTGGCCCCAGGTGCTGGCCGCGCTCATTGCGTAACCGCCTGATCACCAAACGGCTCGACCGTGAGCCGGGGCTCGGCCCTAGTCCCCCATGTGGGCGAGCGGCCGCCAAACCTGGCCTTAGTCCGGCGCCGGGATAATGGACAAAACGGGCGCAGATCGGCAAAAGCGAGCGGTTATACGCACCGCTCGTTCCGCCCGGACGCTGTCCGCCTATATGTGCGGGGATCCCCAGCCATATCTTCCCGCGCACTCGGGATGCTCAGGCACACAACCAGCATAGCAGGCCCCATGCACCCGCCGTCGACCCCTGATGAACCTTCCATGTACTTCCCGACCAGCGCTCCGCGGGCAACGCCGGAACTCCCGGCACCGGCCCGACAGACATCCTCACGCAAGGGTGACGGCCACCAACGACAGGCCGCGCGTACCCCGCCGATCTGGCTGACCGGATCGGCACAACACCTGGCCACGTGGGCAGCGCGCCAGTGCTGCTGCCGGGGTGTTCCGCCGTTGAGACTTGCGTTGATGAGCTGCCTCACCCGACCCGTTCGAGATAGTCCTGGTAAAGGGTGACGAATCCGTCCGCATCGAAGGTGATGTCGGCCTGGTAGCCGCTAGAGCGGTAGCGCACCACACGGTTCCCTAGCGGCTCGTACTGCTGCCAGGCTGGCTCTGCGGTCAGTTCCGGGACGCGCACGAAGCGCATGGTGTACTCGCAGGCGGCCGCGCCTTCTTTCAGGAGCCCGTCGCGGGCGACGGGCAGCGAGTTGAAGAACGCCGAATGGTGCAGGTCGAAAAAGTCCGCGTCGCCTAGCTCAACCCGGATGCCGGGGCCGCCGTCCATCGTGAGCTCCAGCACCGTTCCGTCGAGCTTCCAGCGCAGCTCGTAGGCGATGCCGATCTGCGTGCCGTGGGCACGATCAAGGCTCTCCACGTGCACGATCTCCATCCTTGGCGCGTCGAGCCCGCGCCAGAGGAGGGTCCGTATCGCCATGGTCACTCCGCAGGATCGCCCCGCCCGGCAGCCGGTGCTCCTGGCGGCCGGGTCTCTAACCTTTGCAGCCTACGGGGTCCGCTGTAACCCCAGCTCGGCGCAACGGGCGCGAACCGTTGAATTATCCCAGATCATGGATCCTGCCCTCATGGGATGCAAACACTGAACCACCTGCCTGCGGCACACGCTGCGGTGAAGGTGGCTGGCTGGCCCGTCCTGTTCGGCTGAGAGCCGATTACGTTCAGCGACTGGGCCCCGTAATAGCTGAAGGCGCCCGCAGCCGTTCTGTTCGCCTGTCGGTTTGTTGGCGCGATCGGTCGCACCGCGCCAGATCGGGATGATACGGGCGGTCCAGCCCAAAGCTCTCCGGGTTCCCGGCCGGCCGAGTCCTCCGACCCGTCGAGCATGCGGTGAGCGCCCCCGACGTGGAGTACCGGTTCTGACCTCTGTGGCCAGTACCGGCGTGTCCGGGCTCACCGCGGCCCGTCCGGCGACCGGTGCCCGTCACCTACTGTGGGTGCTGGGCGTCCGAACAGGGGTATGCCAGCGGCTCCCGCCATGCTGCATGCGTGCGGGTGCGTCGCTTGCGGAACGGGAAGCGCGTGTATAACCGGGCACTGCCGCTGATCGGGACGGGACGTGAGACCGTCCTGGACCGGGTGCGTGCTGCCGCGGCGGAGCGGCCGTGGTTATAGAGGGGCATGTCCGTTACCACTGAACCGAAAGGCGTAGCGAGGAACGGATGACAATAATCCGGCGGGTTATCTATCCCGGTTCTGGTATTGGGGTACCCGACGAATTGGTGCGAAGTCAGCTGCTCCCCACAGAGCAGCTGAACATGGTTCCGACACCGCTCGGCGAAAAGGTTTCCCTGATATCGCATCCGCCGCCAGGAGATGGAAAAGGGAAATGGACCATCTTTCTGTACGGCAATGACTGGACGCTGGCCCGCACCGTCCACATACGGCTGGCCTTGGCCGGGCAGAATGCCGGGAGCGTATGCGTCGACTACCCAGGATTTGGGGTCTCCGTACTTAACCGGGGTGCCGCCGATCCGGCCCCTGCGCCCGGCCTGTCCTGATCCCGTCGGCCGAACCTACGGCG